>OLVT01000232.1_pt1 | contig 66958 bp, 57 predicted proteins | sample 1673241 | NCBI WGS metagenome assembly OLVT01 (sample SAMEA3178936, study PRJEB25190) | human gut metagenome | biome: human gut; feature: human-associated habitat; material: faeces | place: Austria | collected 2013
CTTATAAGCAAGCTTAACGCCTGTTTTTGCCCTCGTTTTCCCGCCGTCCTGAACTGTTACGTTCTGTTATACGGAAAGGCTGTATCCCGCCTCAAAAGCCTGAAGATTGATTTCCACCGTTTTCGGCGGAACGGTAGACTCGATGACCTGAATCCACTGCTCCTTTGAAAAAGTCATATGACGGGCGGCGGCGCCCAGCACAACTACGTTAAATACCTTGGAGGTCCCCAGCTTCTTGGCCTCTGCCATGGCCTCCACCACAATGGTCTTTCTCTCCTTCTGCAGCTTCTCAATGATGCCCTCTGGATAGGAAGCGGCCCCGGTCACCACCGTAATGGGGTCGATGCGCCAGTCGTTGACCACCACTACCCCGTCCTCTTTCAGAAAATGCAGATAGCGCAGCGCTTCCAGCCGCTCAAAGGCAATCAGTACATCCGCCTGGCCTTCCTCCACAATAGGCTCGGCCACCTGCTCCCCGTAGCGTACAAAGGTCACCACGCTTCCCCCTCTCTGGGCCATGCCGTGTACCTCCGACAGCTTTACGTCATATCCCGCCTGGGTAGCCAGCTTTCCCAGAATCCGGCTGGTCAGTAAGGTTCCCTGTCCGCCTACGCCCACAATCATGATATTCTTGGATTCCATCTTATTCACCTGCCTTTACCAGTTTAATCGCGTCAAATTTGCACAGCTGCATGCACAGGCCGCAGCCGTTGCACATGGTCTCGTCAATGGCGATGGTTCCGTCTTCCCTGCGGGTTAAGGCCGGGCAGCCGGGTCTTAAGCATGCGCCGCACTTTTTGCATTTTTCCGTATCCGGCCTGCACTTATTGGGGAACTTCAGCCCTTTCAGAAGAGCGCAGGGCGCCTGGGTGATGATGACAGACAGCGCGTCCGCCTTTACCTCTTCCCGGATTACCTTCTCCAGCTCCTTCTGGTCAAAGGCGTTGACTTCGCATACCCTTTCAATACCCAATGAGCGGCACAGCCCGGCAATGTTGATGGCCGGGACGATTTCCCCTTTCAGGGTCTTTCCCGTAGCCGCGTGGTCCTGGTGTCCGGTCATTCCGGTGGTGGAATTATCCAGGATGATGACCGTGGCCTTAGACTGATTATAGACCATGTTCATCAGGGAGTTAATTCCCGTATGCATAAAGGTGGAATCTCCGATGACCGCCACCCAGTCCTTCACGTAATCGGTGCCTTTGGCTTTCTCCATACCGTGGAGGGTGCTGATGCTGGCCCCCATACAGATGGTGGTATCAATCACGCTCAACGGCGCTACGGCTCCCAGAGTATAGCAGCCGATGTCTCCGGCTGCCCGGATTTTCAGCCGGTTCAGTACGGCGAATACGCTTCTGTGGGGACATCCGGGACAGAGGATCGGCGGTCTTGCCGGTACCTCCTCCGTCTTAAAGGAAAGCTCCTGGCCCAGAACCCGCTCCCGCAGCAGATTGGCGCTGTACTCGCCCTGAATGGTGAAAATCTCTTTTCCCACAGCCTTTGAGATTCCCCAGGCTTTCACCTGCTCCTCAATTACCGGCTCCAGTTCCTCAAATATGTACAGGCGGTCCACCTTGGCCGCAAACTCCTCAATCAGCTTTCTGGGAAGAGGATTAACCAGACCCAGCTTTAAGATGGAAGCCTCCGGCATAGCCTCCCGGATGTACTGGTAGGCGATGCCGCAGGTGATGAACCCTACGGACAAATCCCGGTATTCCGCCCGGTTGACAGCCATGGTGTTGGCGTCCTCTGCCATCTTCTTCATCCTGGCCTCCACCGCCAGATGGCGCTTGATGGCGTTGCCGGGCATCATGACAAATTTGCCGATATTCCGCTCATAGGGGATATCCTCCGGCACCTTCCGCTCTCCCAGCTCTACAAGCCCCTGGGAGTGAGACAGGCGGGTGGTGGACCGCAGAATTACCGGCGTATCGTAAGTTTCGCTGAGCTCATAAGCGTATTTCATAAACTCCTTGGCCTCGCTGCTGTCCGACGGCTCTACCACCGGGACCATGGCCGCCCGGGCCACCATCCGGGTATCTTGCTCGTTCTGGGAGCTGTACATGCCGGGGTCGTCCGCCACCACCAGCACCATACCGCCCTTCTCTCCCGTATAAGCCGCCGTGTAGAGGGGATCCGCCGCCACGTTCAGTCCCACATGCTTCATGGCGCACATGGAGCGTACTCCGGCAATGGACGCGCCCAGGGCTACCTCCGTGGCCACCTTCTCATTGGGGGACCACTCCGCGTAAACCTCCTCATACTTTGCCAGGGCCTCGCTGACCTCCGTGCTGGGAGTTCCCGGATAGGCGGCGGAAACCTTTACCCCCGCCTCGTAGGCTCCCCTGGCGATTGCCTCATTTCCCAATAAAATCTTTTTCTCAGACACCTTCTTTTCCTTCCTTTCGCAAATCTGTCACTCTCTTGGCCTTTCCCTCGAACCGCTTTAACGTATTGGGAGATACCAGCTGTACCCGGCAGTCCAGGCCCAGCATCATCCTCAGCCGTTCCTTCAATCTCCGCTCCAGGGCCTCCAGGGCTCCGTAGGAGTCCATCATGCTCTCCGCTTCCACCTCTACCCGGATGGTCAGCAAATCCGAATGATGCTGCCGTTCCACCAGAATCTCGTAATTGGGGCCAATGCCCTCGGTGTTGATGAGCACCTCCTCGATTTGGCTGGGGAATACGTTGACGCCCCGAATCTTTAGCATGTCGTCGGTACGGCCGGACAAATTCTCCATCCTGGCGGTGGTGCGGCCGCAGGGGCAGGGCTCGTACATCAGCCGGGTAATATCCCTGGTGCGGTAGCGAATCAGGGGCAGGGCCTCCTTGCTTAAGCAGGTCACCACCAGCTCCCCCTTCTCTCCCGCCGGCAGGACCTGTCCCGTCTTGGGGTCAATGACCTCGGCGATAAAATGGTCCTCGTTGATGTGCATGCCGTTCAGCTCCTGACATTCCCCGGATACGCCGGGTCCCATCAGCTCGCTCATGCCGTAGTTCTGGGTAATCTTCGCATCCTCTCCCCAGACCTTGTGCAGCTCCTTTCTCATGGCCTCGGTCATCAGTTCGCTGCCCAGCACCAGGGTTTTAACCTTCAAATCCTTCTTTGGGTCGATTCCGATTTCCTTTGCCACCTCCGCGATGCGCATGGCGTAGGAGGGCGTAGCCACCAGCAGGGTAGCGCCGAAGTCCTTCATATACATCAGCTGCTTCTGTGTATTTCCGGTGGAGGAGGGAATGATGGCCGCCCCCAGCTTTTCCAGGCCGCAGTGGAGTCCCAGGGCCCCGGTAAACATCCCATAGCCAAAGCAGATTTGAGCAATGTCGTCCTCTGTCCCGCCGGCAGCCGCCGCCAGCCTGGCTACGCATTCCTTCCAGACCTCCAGGTCCTGCTCCGTATAACCCACAACCGTAGGCTTTCCCGTGGTTCCGCTGGAAGCGTGAATCCTCCGCAGCTTCTTTAAGGGAACGGCAAACAGGCCGTAAGGGTAATTATCCCTCATATCCTGCTTGGTGGTAAAGGGAAGCTTCTCCAGATCCTTCAGGGTCCGGATATCCTCCGGCTTTATTCCCACCTCCTCCATCTTCCTGCGGTAAGGCTCTACCTTTTCGTAGACCCGGCGGACCGTCTCCTTCAGCCGCTTCAGCTGTATGGCTTCAATCTCCGCCCGGGACATGGTTTCCTCTTTTGCCCATATCATGGCTTTTCCCTCCTTTTCGGTTTATTTTTCTTTTGCCTGTTTCAGCCTGTTATTGCTGCCATGCTCCATCCGGACCTACGGTATATCCGTCCGGCGTTGTAGTATTAACATACATCGCCCCATCGGAGCCGAAATAGTAACTGCTGCCCTGAATTTCCTTCCAGGTATTTTTTACCATTGCGCCTTCCTCGTAAAAGTACCAGGTTTCTCCCTGCTGAACCCAGCCCTGATTGTAATCGGAAGGATCAAAGATCGCCTCAGGCTGGGTCTCCCCGCTTTCCTGAGTTTCCAAATCGCCTATGTAGATCCGGTAAATGGGCTCCTTACGGCCGGACTCCAAATCCGCATAATTGTCGAACCGGTAATAAAGAACACTGTCCACAATATTGAACCAGGTCGCCTGTTCCGAAATCACCTGGAGATCCGAGCCGTCCAGGGCGCAGGAATAAAGATGACCTGTAATCTGACTGTCCTCGCTGTCGGACCGACCGATAAAGTAGAGACGATCCCAGTAAACATTTGCCTGAATCAGTTTCATCCAGCTTTCATCTGAGGAAGCAGAAAAAATTTCTTTTATATCCGTTCCGTCCAATTTCATAGACTTAATCTTCATAGTGCTCTCCCCTTCAGCGGGACCAGCGCTATAGTAGATCCGTCCGCTGTAAATCCAGTAGTCCCCGCACTTAAATCCTCCTACGGCCAGGGCATTGGCCCCGCTTTCCGGATTCAGACCATTCAGTCCGTTCGCCTTCCAGTAATAGACATTTCCCTCCACCAGATTCAGATTGGGAACCCCGTCGCACTCTGCTGCCGGAATCATGTAGAGCTCCTCGAATCCGCTTCCATCGATTCCCACTCTGGCAATTCGGTATCCCAGCTGATCCCCGGCATAATAGGAAAAATAACATTTGCCGTCCGCGATTCCATCAAAGCTGAGCCAGCCGTCTGTTCCTGTATAAGAAATATCCGTCAGCTTTGTCAGCCCCGTTCCATCCGCTTTTACCCGGTACAGATTCATATCCGGCTCCAAGCCGCTTACATCTCCCTTTCCGGTCTTGCAGTAATAAAAGCAGCCATCCAGGAAATGCATATCCTTCATATAAATCCCGTCCAGGGCAGATACCTTCTCAATCGCGCCTCCCTGTCCAAGCGGATCTGCCAGGGAATAAATGGCTTCATTATCCAACGGATTGCGCCAATATAAGTTGTCCCCATCGGAGACCATTCTGGCATAGCACAAGGTATTTCCAAAAAGATTCCCATCATCGGATGCGGAATTTGGAGGGATTTCATTCTCCAGCATTGTCCATTCCTCCGCATGCTCCTGACCTGCCTCGTCCTCCTGAGTCTCCGCCTCGCTCTGGGCCTGATCTTCCCCGTCTTCTGCCGTCTGGCTCTCTTCCTCCAAAGAGACGGTTTCTGTCGTCTGCGAGACGCCTTCCGTTTCCCGGTTTTCCCGGGAACGAAGCATAAGTATCGTTCCAACCGCTACGACCGCCGCTAAGAGAGCGATAAATACCGCTACGACCGCAATCAGTCCCCACTTGCCTTTGGGCTGCTTCGCCGGAACCTGGCTGGCAGAAGACGTCAGAGCGGAAGTCTTGTACTCAATTTTGACCTCATTGATCCAATTATCGGAATCCGACTCCTTTTTCTCTATCTTTTTCTGCTGATTCTTTTGCGGTGATTTAGACGCCGGTTCTGGCCCTGGTTTTAGCTCCGGCGACGGCTTTGACATCGATTCCTGCTTCAGAGGAGCGCCGCATCCGCTGCAAAATCTTGCTCCATCACGAATTTCTTTTCCACATCTTGGACAATACATGGTTTTTCTCCTCATTCTCCCCGGAATTTCTCCGTATTTAAGAGATATTGTAACATAAATCGCTCTAATCGTGCAGATAAAATATAATTTTTCTCCTGTTTTTTGTGTACAAATCAAAAAATCATGGTCTGAATTGCATAATATTCCTCAATCACAGACCATGATATTCTTCACCTGTATGCAGCTGGATATATGATTTCCTGATTGGCGTACTCCAAAGGCCATACGGTTTTGTACTCCCCGTCCTGAATCTGAGCGATTGCCACGGAGGCATAGGTATTATTGTTGTAGTACATGACCCCATTCAGCTCATGATTTTCAAACTTAATCCGGTCATAGGGGAGGATAATCTCCGGCCCGCCGGGAAAAGAACCCTGTATGTCGATGGTGGCCAAGGCATCCCGTACCGCCTCTCCCTCATCTGTTCCGGCCTGCTCGAAGGCTGTTTTAAATGTCCAGACCGCCGTGTAGGCCTCCGCCGAATGTCCGTTCATATCAATGCCGAATACCTCCCTGAACCTCTGGTTAATCTCCTGACCTTTGATCAAATCCGGATTCCATTCCACAACGGATGTCAGCCCGTTGGCGCTGTCCCCGGCAGCCGGTATGAAACTGGGATCCACAAACCCGTTGGCTTTCGCAATCAGAATCGGCGGCTGGTAATCCAGTTCCCTCATGGTTTTCATCAGCAGAATCGCATCTGAGACATAGCTTTCCGCCAGCACCGCATCCGCCTTCGCCTCTTTCAGCTGCACGATTTTATCCGTCAAATCCGCCGCTCCCTGGCCATACTGAATTTCCTTGACAATCTCCATTCCATACTGCGGGGCGTAGATTCTTGTACAGCGAATCGTCTCCTGGCCGATCATGCTGTCATCGGCAAAAACCGCAATGGTCTTTACCCTATGCCCCGTTCTCTTTTCCTGGTCCCTCAAATACATAAACATATTTTCCACGTAGAGGGAATTCATGGGGCAAAGGCGGAAAGCGTATTGATAATTATGAGATGAAATGCTGTCCACCGTGGAAATCGCCGTAATCATAGGAACATGATACTGTTCGCACACCTGAAACACCACCTCTGTCAGGGTGCTCTGGTGGCACCCAATTACAGCGTGAACCCTCTCCCGGGTAATCAGCTGCTCTGCTACACGCCGGGCCGCATCCGGATCTCCCTGGGAATCTCCCCGGACAATCTCAATGGGACGTCCCTTCACCCCTCCTGCCGTGTTGATATCCTCCACAGCAAAATCTATGCCCCTTAGGATATTGGTTCCAATGGCTGCGTTGTTTCCGCTCAGCGCGTAAATCACACCTATACGTATGGGCTCCCCCCGCAGTTGTTCCCGCTCTGTTTCGTACTGCTGCTGCGATGACTGAGCAAAGGGGACTGACTGCTGCCGGTCATCTCCCCTGCTTCTTTCTAAACAACCGGCCAGACCCAGACAAATCAGCACTCCAAAAGCAGCAAGCAACGTCAGCCGTTTTCCTTTCATCCCTATCCCCTTCCCCAACTGCTTCACCGGAATCAGCCTGCCGCATTAAGCGGCAGGCTGCAGGTTTTTCAGCTGTTTCTGATTTCTTTATACATTACTGAAGTGGTGCCGGATATTGGATTTTGGTATCCGTAAACTCAAAGGGCCATACCGTCTTCCACTCTCCATCCTGAATCTGAGCGATTGCGACAGAAGCGGAGGTATTATCTCTGTAATGCTGCTCTCCGGCCAGCTCATAGTTCTCAAACTTAATCTCATCATAAGGCAGGATAATCTTACGTCCGCCGGGGAACTCGCCCTGAATGTGCAGGTTCTCCAGAGCGGTCTTGACCGCCTCTCCCTCCGTGCTTCCAGCCTCCTCAATGGCAGTCTTAAACAGCCATACCGCCGTATAGGATTCTGCGGAATGTCCGTTCATGTCAACGCCGTACTCCGCCTTAAACTCTTCATTGATTTCCACACCATTTACCAGGTCCGGATTAAATTCTACCACAGAAGCCACTCCATTGGCAATTGCTCCCAGATTGGTAATAAAGGACGGATCCGTAAATCCATTGGCCTTTGCCACGATCATCTTCGGGCTATAGTTCTGCTCCTTCAAGGTCTGAATAAACAGGGTCGCATCTCCGATGTAGGAGTCACAGAGAATCGCATCGGGATTTGCCTGCTTTGAGGCCAGAACCTGGGCGCTTAAGTCGGTGGCATTGCTGGTGTAGTCCACTGTGGCTACCAGCTCGATGCCGTACTCATCCTTAAACAGTTCCACGCAGCGAATCAATTCCTGTCCAATGGCCGCCCGATCGGTAAAAATCGCTACGGTCTTAATGGGCTCTCCGGTCTGCTCCTCGGAATCCTTCAGATACTGCAGCATATCCTCCACATATACGGAGTTCAGCGGGCAAAGACGGAAGAAGTAATCCATATCCTTGTGCTCTTCGTTGGACAGCCGGTCCAGGGTGGAAATAGCGGTAATCATGGGAACCTGGTACTGCTGGCATACCTGGGCCACAACCTCCGTTACAACGGACATATGGCAGCCCAGCATCACATCTACATTTTCCTGGGTAATCAGACGCTCAGCCTCAGACCTTCCGGTAGCCGCATCGCCTGCGTGGTCGCCCCGCACTACTTCCAGAGGACGTCCGTTTACGCCGCCTGCCGCGTTAATCTCCGCCACAGCGAAATCCACGCCTCTTAAGATATTGGTTCCGATTGCGGCGGAGCCGCCGGACATGGCGTAAATGGTCCCGATTTTAATCGGCTCTCCCTCCAGCTGCTCTCCCTCGCCTTCATCGCCTGCTGCGGCTTCCTCTGCCGCCTCCGTAACGGCGGCCTCCACCGCTTCCGTTGCCGCGGAAGATTCCCCCGCGCCGGAGCCGGATGAGGAGCAGCCGGCCAGAGCGGACATGGCTACTGTGGCCGCGCACACCATAGATGCGATTTTTCTCAGTTTCATAATAATCCTCCTTTGATTGTTAAACTTATAACATTTCAGACGGCAGGCGCTTTCTAATCCGCCGTCTGCTGCTTTTAAATGCCAAGATAAGCCTTCTTTACGTGTTCGTTGGCTCCCAGCTCCCCGCTGGTCCCCTCCAGCACGATATGGCCGTTCTCAATTACATAACCCCGGTTGGCCGCCGCCAGCGCCTTGGTGATATCCTGCTCCACCAGGAGGACGGAAATCCCGTCATTCTTCACCAGAGTAGCGGCCACATTTAAAATATCGTCCACGATATTGGGCGCCAGTCCTAAGGACGGCTCATCTAAAATCAGCAGCTTGGGCTCCCCAATTAATGCTCTGGCCACGGCCACCATCTGCTGTTCTCCTCCGGACAAGGTGCCGGCCGCCTGCTTTGCCCTCTCCTCCAGCTTTGGGAACCATTCGTAGGCCTTCTTCAGATTTTTCTGGAAATTAGCCTTGGTTTCTTTGTTAAACGCTCCCATCTGGAGGTTTTCCAGGACGGTCATTTCCGTAAACAGCTGCCGCCCTTCGGGGACCTGCACAATGCCGCTGTTGAGAATCACTCTGGAATTCTTTTTCGCCAGCTCCTCCCCGTTGAAAACGACGGAGCCGGCGCCGGGCTTTAACATCCCCGTCACCGCCCGGACCATAGTGGTCTTTCCCGCTCCGTTGGAACCCAGAATCGCCACAATCTCGCCGTCGTTAATGGTAAAATCAATATCCCACAAGATATTCACGGAGCCATACCCTGCACGCAATCCTTCGACCTTAAGCATGTGTATCCTCCTTCTTTGTTCCCAGATAGATTTCCATCACATAGGGGTCGTTCATCACCTGCTCCGGGGTTCCCTCTGCGATTTTTTCTCCATGGTGCAGTACGATTACCTTCTCGCACAGACTGACCACCGCCTTCATAATGTGCTCAATCAGAAGGATGGTCACGCCGGATTCATTGATTTTCCGTATCAGCTGAATCGCTTCCTCCGTCTCCGCCGGGTTCAGGCCCGCCATATTTTCATCCAGGAACAAAAGCTCCGGTTTTGTAGCCAGGGCTCTGGCCATTTCCAGCCGCTTCTGGTCCGGGGTTCCCATATCCTTGGAGAGAACGTGGCGTTTCTCATAGAGACCGGTAAAATGGAGGACCTCCATGGCCCGCTCCCTGGCCTCCCTCTGGCTCTTCGCCCCGGCATGGCCGAAATAGGAAGAAGCCACCACATTGTCCAGCACGCTCAGGTTCTTTAATGGCTTCATAATCTGAAAGGTGCGGGCAATCTTCATATTGGTATACTCATAGGCCTTTTTCTCCGTAATGTCCTGGCCCTTGTAGAAAATCCTGCCTTCCGTAGGCGGATAATATCCGCATATCATATTAAAGGTTGTGGACTTTCCGGCTCCGTTTGGCCCAATCATGCCGGTAATCCCTCCTGCTTCCACGGAAAATGACACATCCTTCACCGCGGTCAGGCCCTTAAAACGTTTTGTAATCTTCTGCACCTCAATAATCGGAGTTTCCGCCATGACCTACACCCCCTTTCCCCGGTTATCCGCAAGCTCAGCCGCCTCCAGCACTTCCAGCGAAGGCTTTTTGAGAATCTTTTCATCGATGGCTTTCTTCACTCTGCTGTGCATATACCACCCCAGGATACCCGTAGGACGGAACCGGATGACCACCAGCAGGACCACCGCGTACATCAGCATATTGATGCCCGGCAGGATAGCGCTGAAATTGGCTCTCAGGTACTCGGACAGCGGAATCATCAGAAGACCTCCCACAATGGGGCCCTCCACATAAGCGGCGCCTCCCACAACCGCGGGTAGCACGGACTCCGTAGACTTGGCCTGAATCATCAGCTCCGGGTCAATGTAGCGGATATAACTGGCGTAGAAAAATCCCACCAGACCTGCCACCATAGCGGAAATCACAACCGCAATGATTTTATATTTCGTAGGATTGATGCCGATTGCCGCCGCCGCATCCTCATCCTCACGGATGGTCTTTAAGGCAAAACCCATCTTGGAGCGGTCAATCTTTTTCATCAGCAGATAAATCCCAATCATCATGGCCATTCCCACATAGTAGTAGGGAACCTTGCTGGCAAACCGGAAGTTCAGCCAGGAATCGCTTCCAAAGGGAAGGCCCACGCCGCTGGCCCTTCCGAAAAATTCGGAATTGATGATTACCTGCCGGATGGACTCGCCGAAGGCGATGGACACTAGGGTAAAATAGGGGCCCCGCAGGATGAAGCAGGGATAAAACACGATTCCCGCCACCAGTCCTACCACCACCATTCCGAAAATGGCGGCCAGCCAGGGATTCGCCCCGGTCTTTACAACCAGCAGACAGCAGGCATATGCCCCAAGGCCCATGTAGGCCGCATGGCCCAGAGAATTCTGTCCCGTCATTCCGCCAAGAAGGTTCCATGCCATGGACAGGGTGGACATATAAAATACCAGCACAAAAATATTCAGGATGTAGGGAGACTCCACAAACAGGGGAATCACAATAAATACCGCCAAAATCAGTCCAATCAGGATGGCAAGATTCCGATGATAAATCCGTACCGCTTTTTTGCTGTCCATATTATCGCCTCCTCGCTATGATTGTCTGGCGGAACACCAGGATAATGATAAATGTCATAAATACGATTAAGTCGCTGTAGGAGGGACTGATAAACAAGGCGCTCATGGTCTCAAGAAGTCCCAGAAAGATTCCGGCCAGAAAAGCTCCCGGTATGGAGCCAAGACCTCCCACCACAACAACAATCAAAGCCCGGAACCCAAAGCTTGCGCCTGCCGTGGGGAAAATCGTGTAAAACTGGGTCAGAAGGCCTCCCGCGATACCCGCCAGGGCCACGCCCAGGCCATAGGTCAGAATATAAATCTTCTTTACATCAATTCCAACCACCTCAGCGCCTACCGAGTTCTGGGAAACGGCCCGGATTTGTTTTCCCACCGTGGTATACTTCAAAAAAGTAAACAGCGCGATGGTAATCACCACCAGAACGCCGAAGCTGATCATTCTTGGCAGAGCCATGGTTACCGGTCCCAGCTGGATATAGGTCTGGGAATATGCCGTCCGGATGGAGCGGTAATCTGAGCCAAACAGCACCAGCGCTCCGTTGGACAGGAGCAGTCCAAGTCCTACCGTCAGGAACAAGAGATTGGTAAAGCTCTTGGTTCCCAGGGATGGTGTGATAAGAGTCTGCTGGATCAGCGCTCCCAGGCAGAACATGACCACCGCCACAATAGGAACCGCCAGATAAGGGTCAATCCCGAAAAACGTGTAGAGAATAAACGTCAGATACATTCCCACCATCAGCATCTCGCCGTGGCAGAAATTTACGATTTTCATAACGCCAAAGATGATGTTCTGTCCCATTCCCATCAGGGAATAAAATCCCCCCATCAGAAGGCCATTCACACAAGCCTGTAAAAACATGTCCATGAACCTCATCCCCCTTTCTTATTTCCTTTTCTCACTTTCGCATTTCTCCGCTTTCGCATGGAAATTATAGCATAATCTGCACAAAAAAAGATTAGCACAAAGTTGCGAAATAGTGCATATTTCCATTATCCTTCAAAACCTTTCGGAAATATATAGCACTATTATGCTTTTATTTTGTGCTAATCCCTGTATTTTGCTCTATTGTGCCTGTTGATATGGCCTTTAAGTCCCCTCCTGGACCCTGTCCCGAAACTCCGTGGGCGTAATTCCCGTCCACTTTTTAAAGATACGGCTGAAATAATTGGGGTTTGTATAACCGGCGTCCAGACAGACCTCCTTGATGCTCAGCTTTGGATTGGACAGGAGCCGTTTTGCCGTTTCAATCCGGATTCCGGTCAGGTATTCCGTATAGTTGATTCCCGTTTCCTCTTTGAATAATTTACTGAAATAATAAGGACTGATTCCCGCTGACTGAGCCACTTCTTCCAGTGAAAGGTCTTTGCGGAAATTCTGGCGGATGTATTCCTGGGCTTTGGATACCACGCCTCCCGACTCCTGGTTTTGTATGACCACCGCCTTTGACAGTTCCACCATAGCCGCCGCGAATTTCTGCCGCAGTTCTTCCCCGTTTTCCGCACCGAATACCGCCTTCATCGCTTCATTTCCCGGCGGAGTCCCGTTTGCCTGTGCGCGTACCATGTGCTTTGCCAGCAGGAGCAGTTCCATCATCTGCATCTTTGCGTCCTCAAAGGAGCAGTCCCTGTTTTTTAAAATCCAGCCGGCAAACACCATCGCTTCCCGCAGGACCTCGTGCTCGATTCCGCCCGCGACCGCTCTCAGTACTATCTCCTCCATGGCTTGCTGCTGCTTTTCCCTGTTATCCTTTACAATCAGGTCATCGATGTGGGTGACGGACCGCTTACCGTGGCGCAGGGCGTTCAGGGCCTCCTGATAGGAGTCAAACATGGAATCCCACGGGCGCACCGAGCCGATTCCCGCCCGAAAATCAATCCCTACCAGCTTTTTCAGAGCAGCCACCAGGTTCCTGGCCTTTTCAATGATTCGCACCCGATCCTGGTATTCCAGCTTTTCCTCCCGGGAGGGGACCACAAAAATCAGCTTGTTCCCCATAATGTTGCTGACGTATGCCCGGAAATATACCTTTACCAGTTCCGCCATCTTGTCGTAATACCGATGTCCGCGGATTCCGGAGCCTACCGGATTCTCCATGGCCTCCCCTTCTCTGCCTTCGCCCCACTCCAGGGCAATCAAAATCCCATAGTCCTCCTCCAGGTTCAGAAGACTCCGGTACTGTTCTCCCCTGTCCTCATATTCATTCTGAATAATCAGGCTGATGACAAACCCGTTTTCAATAATCGGGATTACCGCCTCCATCTTTTCCTTAGCCTGCAAATCGTCCCGGCGTTTCTGCCGCTCCTGGTCAATTTCATGCATAATCCCGGTAAGCCGTTCCACAATCACTTTCTTGTTGATTGGCTTCATCAGGTAATCCACAGCCCCCAGGCGCAGAGCCTCCTTGGCATAGTCAAAATTATCATAGGCCGTCAGAATCAGGGCCTTCACCTTTGGATTCTGGGACCGAATCTCCTCCATGGCTTTTAAGCCGTTAAGCCCCGGCATCTGGATATCCAGAAGCACGATATCCGGCCGGAAGCTTTCCGCTGTTTCAATGGCCTGCCTTCCATTTCTGGCAATGGCAGTCTGGCACTCATCGCCAAAATTCTTCTCAATGATAAACTGCAGGGAATCCCTCACGATTCCTTCATCGTCCGCAATTAAAATCCGGTACATACCCTCTCCCCTTTATCCATTTCATTCCGTATACGATTTCTCCGGCACCTTTTCTCTCCAGACCGGCACCCGTATGGTAATCAGCGTCCCCTTGCCCGTTCCGCCGCTTTCTATGCCCATCACGTCATACTGGTCAAAATACAGACGCAGTCGCTCCCGCACATTTGCAAGACCCACTCCGTTTCCGTTCTCATGGCTTTGGTCGGACTCCGTAAACTTCCCGGAATTCAGCTTTTCCAGAATATCCTCCGGAATCCCCATCCCGTTGTCCCGAATCCGGATTACCGCTTTTCCATCTTCCTGGCTTACGGAAAACCAGATTTTCTTCTCCCACTCCACATCCCCCAGTCCGTGGCGCAGAGCGTTTTCCACCACCGGCTGAAGGACCATTCCGGGAAACAGGATATCCAGAAGCCTGGCGTCGATTTCTTTCTCCAGATGGATTTCGTTGGAGTAGCGCACATTCATAATATACATATAGCTGTCAATCAGCTCCACCTCCTCACAGAGGGTGGAAACCTCACCGTTCTTTTTCAGCCGGTAGCGGAAGAAAAAGGCCATATTCTCGATAAAGGCGTAGGTCCGCTCCGCATCCTCCATCATCGCCAGCTGCAGCCCCGCGTTCAGGGTGTTAAAGAGAAAATGAGGGTTAATCTGAGCCTGATAGTATTTCAGCTGGGCGTCCTTGAGCAGATTCTCCATGGCCAGTTCCCGCTCCTTCATCCGCATCTCCAGCTCCAGGCTCTCTCTGGTCTTCCGGATGTAATTGTTGATGCTGACAATCATCTGGTTAAAGGCCGCCGTTACGGTCCCCACCTCATCCGCGCTCTCCGGTTCTTCCAGAGCGATGCCGAAATTGCCCTTTTCCACTTCCTTGGCCTTTCCCGCCAGCTTTTCCAATGGTTTTGTAATGCTCCCGATAATCACATACAGAAGGAGCGTCAGGGCGCCCGCCACCGCAATCAGCACAACGGTGATAAAGATTTCCAGATAGCGCAGGTACTGGTACAGTGTGTCATAATTCTCCGAGTTCGTCTTAAAGCGCAGCGTGTCCAGCCCGCTGATATAATCCAGCAGATAGCCGTAAATGGCCTGGAGCTCTTCATAACTCTCTTTGTAGGACGCTACGTCGTGGACCTGCTTCGCCGCGATTGCCTGGTCCGTCAGTTCCAGATAGGAGTAGCCCAGATTCCGGATATTCCGCTCCATCCGCCGGGCCGGATGGTCGGTAATGGTGTTGTCGATTTCAGCAATCATCCCTTCAAATTCCTCCCGGCTCCCCATAAAGCTTTCCAGGGCAGTCTGGCTCTGTATATTCAGATACTGATAGATGCTGCTCTCCATCTCCGTCAGAACGTTCTCCAGGCTTCCGAGACGGATATTCGTCTCATACACCTCATCCATGTTCTCGACTGTGGTATTGATTCGGTTAAACAGGATCAGGTTCACGCTCAGAGAAACCGCCAGCGTCAGCATGGCCGGAAGAATCAGCTTCGTGCGGAGAGACTGGTTTAAAAAGCCTTTATTCCGTTTCATCCCCATTTTCCCCTCCAAACTCCGCTACATTGGATTGGTCCACCAGCCGCGTGTCCACCTCCGTATAGTAGCTGACCATATGGTACCGCTTATAGGTCATCAGGGCGTCCATCCCCATACGCCCCATGGCTTCCGGGTCAATGGTAATGGTGGAGTCAATATATCCTTCCTCGATTCCCTTTAAGATGTCGTCCGAGACATAGCTTCCGATAATCCTTACCTGGCGGGACAGTCCCAAATCGCGGATTAGCTGGTCCGCCGACTGGGTAATGACCTCATCCAGACAGATTAGGATATCCGGCGGCTCCGGGTTTCCCGCAAGGAGGTCATGGATAACGTCCTCCGCATTATTTAACCCGTGGTCGTCCCATATGATGTGAAAATCAATCTGAATCTGTTCCTGCTGCACGGTATTTTCCAGCCCCTGACAGAACCAGTTCCGGCTGGATTCATTAAAACTCTCCCTTGGAAAAAGGACCGCCACCTGATGTGTCTGCTCATCCGTAAGCTCCAGCACCCGTTTCCCGTACTCCTGGCCGAGAAAATAGTCGTTAATCCCCACAAATCCCTGCCGCTTGGAATCCGGGATGTCTTTCTGCATAGTGATGACCGGAATGCCCTGGGCGCATGCCTTGTCAATCATCTCCCGGATTTCCCCGCTTTCTGAGGGGCGGATAAGAATCCCGTCCACATTTTCATAAATCGCCATATGGACCGCATCTTCAATGGATGGCTGGTCCGTCAGGCCGTCTCCCGTCTGCTCCACATATGCCCCGTAGGTCTTTCCTGCTTCCACCGCTCCCCGGCAGACGTCTTTCCAGAAGGAGCTGTCCTTCTCCTCCGATATAATGGCGATATGATACTGGTAGGAGCTGTACTCCTCCTCCCCCTCCGTATGGGTCTTGCTGCGCAGAAACGCGACGGAGAACAGAATCAGAACTGCCGCCGCCGTCAACACCGCCAATGTCGTCCATATTTTTCCTTTCTGCCTGACCATTTTCCCTGCCCTCTCCCCGACCTTTCTTCTTACTATAAAGTGTATCATAAATTCGGGCAGCCGGGCAGATACCCCTGTCATTTTTTTCAATTTTTCGCGGCAGTCATTAAAAAAACTCCCTTCCGGGAAACGGATTCTTCCAAATCCTCCCGGAAAGGAGCTCTCTGTTTTTATTCTTACTTTAAGTACCCCTTCAACAGTTCCGCCTTATCCAGTCTCTCCCAGGGCAGGTCCAAATCGTTGCGGCCGAAATGTCCGTAAGCGGCAGTCTGCTTGTAGATCGGCCGGCGCAGATCCAGCATCTTGATGATGCCGGCGGGGCGCAGGTCGAAATGTTCGCGGATTATCTTTACCAGCTCCTCATCGGGCAGCTTTCCGGTGCCGAAGGTATCCACCATAATGGATGTAGGATGGGCCACGCCGATGGCGTAGGACAGCTGAATTTCGCACTTGTCCGCCAGGCCTGCGGCTACGATATTTTTCGCCACATAGCGGGCCGCATAGGCTGCGGAGCGGTCTACCTTGGTGCAGTCCTTTCCGGAGAAAGCGCCGCCGCCGTGACGGGCGTATCCGCCATAGGAATCCACGATAATCTTGCGGCCGGTCAGTCCGCTGTCCCCGTGAGGTCCTCCGATTACAAAGCGGCCGGTGGGATTGATGAAGAACTTGGTATTCTCATCCACCATATGGGCAGGAAGAATCTCGTCAAATACGTATTTCTTAATATCCTGATGAATCTGCTCCTGGGTTACGCTCTCGTCGTGCTGAGTGGACAGTACCACCGCATCCAGGCGTACCGGACGTCCCGCTTCATCGTATTCCACCGTCACCTGAGTCTTGCCGTCAGGACGCAGATAGGAAAGGGTTCCGTCCTTGCGGACCTGGGTTAACCGTCTTGCCAGCTTATGAGCCAATGAAATCGCGTAAGGCATATACTCCTCTGTTTCATTGGTAGCGTATCCGAACATCATACCCTGATCTCCGGCTCCGATGGCATCCAACTCCTGGTCGGTCATCTTGTTTTCCTTGGCTTCCAGGGCCTTGTCTACGCCCAGGGCAATGTCAGCGGACTGCTCGTCGATGGCGGTAATCACGCCGCAGGTATCACAGTCAAACCCATATTTGGCCCGGTCATAGCCAATCTCGCGGATGGTTTCCCGGACAATCTTCTGGATGTCCACATAAGCCTTGGTAGTAATCTCTCCCATCACCATCACCAGGCCAGTCGTCACTGCGGTTTCACAGGCAACCCGGCTCATGGGATCCTGCTCCATCAGCGCGTCCAGAATGGCGTCGGAAATAGCGTCGCACATTTTATCCGGATGTCCCTCTGTAACGGACTCGGATGTAAATAATCTTCTCTCCATCTTCTCTCCTCTTCTTTCAAAACAAAAACAAGTCCGCAAAGAAGCGGACTTGAATTCATCATATCATGATCTCCAAATCCTCTTATTGCTCGATCAAGCACTGCTCATGCTTCCTCGCTCAGGCTGGCACCTTCCGGCCCTTTCGCGCAGAATATACGCTCAACCGGGGTTGCCGTGACTTCTCAGGTCCTTTGTACCTCCATCACTCTGAATAAGGGATATCGCGGACTATTCAGTTTATTATGTTACCAGCAATATATTAATCGATTTATATAGGGCTGTCAAGAGAAATCTTTCTCATCACCATTTTTAATCTTCATCCTCGTCCTCAAAGTAATCCGTACTTACGGAAGCGCGGATGTAGCGTCCTCCTTCTACCTGATTAATGTATTCGGTAAGTTCGCCTGAATCCACCAAATCCTTCAGTTGCCTAGTGGCCTTGTCCTCCCACCGTTTCTGGGCATTCTGGCGTCCTGTTCCTGACTTGGAGCGCACATCATCCCGATAATCCTCGTACAGCTCGTTTTTCAGTTCATTAACTCCGTCCCGGATAATCTGATCGTTTTCCGCATCCTGCTCCTTTTGTTTCTGCTCGTTCAGCACGTACTGCCACTCGTCATCACCGGTGATCTTGGCCACTCTGCGGGTAGCGGGGCTGCTGTACTGCATGATGCCGTTGTCATCATAGCGGAATGTTTTCTGACCGTCGGAGCTTTCCAGCTTCCGGTTGCGGTACAGGGCGCCGGTAACCGGATCCGCCTGGTAAGCGAAAGAAGAGCCGCTGGTAGGATCAGACAGGAAAAAGATTCCCGTCTGCATCACACCGTTTTCGTCCAAATAGTACCGGTTGTCGCCAATATTCAGCCAATAGGTGTACATAGACCCAAAATCCTCCGGATCCAGATAATACCACTTTCCGCCGATTTCTCTCCAGCCATAGACCTTTGCCCCGGTTGACGGCTCAAAATAGTACCACTTGAAGTTGATGTACTGCCATCCGATTTGCATATAGCCGTCATTATCAAATGCATACTCATAGCCGTCAATGGTTTTAATTCCGTTTCTTGCGTAGGATCCGTCCTCATAAGTATACCAGTATCGTCCGTCTCCTCCCTGCTGCCATCCGGCCAAAGCGGTTGAGGCCGATGCAATGGTCATAACCGCGGCTGCTGTCAGAATCAAGTTTCTTTTTCTCATCATTGTAATCCTCCTTCTCTATAATTTATTAATCTACAAAACCTGCCATATCATCCGCCGGATTGTACGCCGTCGTCGGCGCCGGAGTAGGCGCTGGGGTAGGTGCCGGCGTTGGAGCCGGAGTAGGTGCTGGGGTGGGCGCCGGAGTGGGCGCCGGAGTGGGGGTAGACTGCCCTCTGCCTCCTGCAGGAGCCCTTTCCGTTCTCGGGGCCTGGGTCGGAGCCTGGGTTTGCTGCGCTCCGGTACTGATGGTCAGAATAATGGAGGCTCCTTTATCCGTCATTGTGCCTGGAGCGATGGACTGCCGGATTACCATTCCTTCCTCCACCGTATCGCTTGCCTCCTCCTGGAGCTCTACTACAAACCCTGCCGCCTCAAGCTCTGCCTGCGCATCCTGGATGGTCATATTCTGGTAATTCTCCACCAGCAGCTGTTCTTTGCCCAGGCTGACGGTTACCGAAACCACCGTTTCCATTTCTCCCTGGGATTGGGCGATCACAGAGCCCGCCGGAATCTCATCGCTGTATTCCATGGAAACTTTCTCCATATAAAGCCCTGCGCCCTTTAAGGCCTCATAGGCCTCCTGCTGGCTCATACCGGTCAGGTTGGGAACCTGACCCGCCTCTTTGGAAGCGTCTGCTTCACCTTTTGCCACTTTCAGAGTAATGATCTGATCCAGAGGCACCGTCTCCCCGATTTCCGGCTCCACTCCCGTTACAACGCCCTCTGCCGCCCAGGTTTCCTCATCGTCCACAATATTCACCGACAGAAGCCGCAGCTCTTTTAAAGCCTGAACCGCAGCCGTCTGATTCATCCATATCAAATCAGGAATCTTTGCGCTGCCTCTTCCGGTACTGATGGTCACGGAAAGGGTCTTCCCTTTCTCTTCCACCCGTCCCGCATTCACCGGTTTTCCATCAATCTCCACACCCAGAATACGTCCTTCCCGGATCAGATCGGAGCTTTCAGAACGGCCGATCGCGAATTCAAATCCTGCCTCCGTTACAATTTCCCTTGCCTGGTCCTGATCCATATTGATCAGGTTGGGAATCCTGGCCTCATTTTCTCCAAGCTCCACCGAAGCGGCCTGATCCGGTCCAATCTGCCTCAGATTGACCGCGACCATCACTCCCGCAGCGACCACTGCTATAACAGCAAGGAAGATCACTGCCTTCAGCCAGATAGGCCACCGCCCCGCATCCCGGTCGTCTGCCGTAGCCTTAACCTTTGAAACCTCCGAAGAAAGCAGGGCCTTCTCAAATTCTTCCGCCGATTTGGTCCGATCCTCAATCTTTACATTCAAGGCGTTCATTAAAGCGTTTTCCGTACTCTTCTTAATGGAAACCCCCAGCTTTGAAGGTTCTTTCAAGGTATCCTTCAGACGGCGCTCCGTGGCTTCCTCCGGCTTCTTTCCCGTAATCATCCGGTAAAAAGTCGCCGCAAGAGAATAGACATCCGTCCACGGTCCCTGATTTCCATTGCTCTGATACTGCTCCACCGGGGCATATCCAAATTTTACCAAAACCGTAAGGCTTTTGGAATGTCCGCTGGTGGCGTACCGGGAAGCCCCGAAATCCAGCAGCTTTACTTCCCCCGTTTTCAAAAGGAAAATATTATCCGGAGCGATATCCCGGTGAATAATCCCATGCTTATGTACGGCCTTCAAGCTGTCCAGCACGCTCAATATAATGGGAAGGGCCTCTTCCACCGTCATTTTCCCCTGTCGGTCCAGCCTGGACTTGAGCGTTTCGCCATCCAGATATTCCATCACGATATAGGCCGTATTATTTTCCTCAAAAAAGTCAAAAACATGGGCAATTCCCGGAACATCTCCTAGCTGCGCCAGCCGCTTGGCCTCATCCAGAGTCTTTCTCATTCCTACCTGAAACTGTTCCTTTTTGTCTCCTCCGTAAATTGCCATTTTAGTCTGATTGAGCATACGGGTGGCAAATTCCACGGGGAAATATTCTTTGATCGCCACCTTTTTGCAGAGCAGACTGTCGTATCCAATATAGGTAATTCCAAATCCCCCGGAGCCCAGCACCTTTCCCACCATGTATCTGCCTGCAAGAACCGAACCCGGGGAAATATAATGCACCTCCCCTGCGGGAGTTCCATTTACATAGCCGCAGTGGGGGCAGGCGGAAAGTCCCTCCTCATACTCCTCCATACAGCCCAGACAACGTACCTTCAAATTTCTCACTCCTCCAAAACGAAATTTATTCCACGGTAATTTCTTCCATCCAACCAGTAATTTTCGAAAAATCCTGACTGTTTACATTCGCATATTCCTGACACATCCGCCTGTTTAAGGGGATGCCTCCCGCATTCTGTACGCAGAACAGGTCCTGGGCTCTCTCAGAAAGCAGATAATATACCAGCCGCTGGGCGGCCGCCTGCTCATTTTTGGTTCCCCCTGCCCCTGCGCTCCAGAAATGGTCGTATTTTCCCATCAGAATATCCTCATCCGGAAGAATGGTCTGATACTGTCCCGGAATATCCATAGCCAGTCTCTGGTAATCAGAAGTATCGGACAGATAAAAAGAAGTCTGTCCCCCAATGAACAGTTCATAACCATCCTTTAAAGGATCCGCCCCCAGACGCTTTGCCGTCTCCTCATACACCGCAAAGCAGTCCTCCCCGGTCATATTCTCATAAAGCTCTGTATCCTCTGGATTCATGCTGAAATTGCTCTCCCCGTCTTTTTCCAGTTCCTTACAGCTGGCAAAAAACTCCGGGGCCTCCTGTCCGTTTAAGCTGCTGGCATAGAGAACCGGAAGCTGGATGCTTAAAGGAACCCGTTTTAAATCCGGGAAATCCTCTCCATAATCTTCCAGCAAATAATACTCCTCCCGGTTCAGAAGCTCTTCAAGCTCCGTCAGTGATGCAGCCCCATCCAGCTCATCCTCTGTCAGGCAGGTACTGTCAAACACATCCGGAAGCTCCCCATCTTCGGCTGCTTCTTTTAAAACTTCCGGATATTCACTTGCTTCAAAAGAGGTAATCTCCAGCTGGACCTGGGGATATTTTTCTTCATATTCCTGAGCCATCTCATGGAACATTGCCCGGGCTTCTTCTTCCGTCTGCCCATGAAGCGCCGGCACCCAAACCTGGATGGACGCCTCTGCCAGATAGACCTCCCGCAGACGGTTCATCGTCAGCCAAAGGCCTCCCCCCGCCGCGCCGGCCAGCGCCAATACAATCAAGAGCACTCCGGCGATCCGAACCGTTTTGCGGTGTTTCAGCTCATGCTCCACATCCCGCACGGTCCCTTTATTCAGCAGGGCGTTTTTAAACTGATCCGCATTCTGATAGCGCAGCTGCGGATTTACCGCCATCGCGCGCATCACCGCATTGCTCACATACTCCGGAATTTCAGGCCGGATCTCCCTGGGAGCTTTCAGATGATCTTCCGTCTGCCGGTCTGTGGATTCTTCCGGTTTAACTCCCGTAAGGGCTGTGTACAAAGTCGCTCCTAAGGCATATAAATCCGTATAGGCGCCCTCTTTTCCCTTGGTGGTATACTGTTCCGGAGGCGCGTAGTGAGGCGTCAGAATCCGGGTCATGTCCGTATTTTCAATCCGGGAAGCGCCGAAATCAATCAGCTTTACCTCTCCGGTGCGGCAGATAAAGATATTGCTCGGGTTAATATCCCGGTGAAGAATTCCCGCCTTGTGAACCACTTTCAAAGCGTCCAGTACGCAAAGCGTTACGTTCACCGCCGTCTCCACGTCGTCTGTACCGCCCTTTTTCCGGATGTAGTCCTTGTAGGACATTCCATCCAGGAAGTCCATAATCATGTAGGCTGTATTGTTATCCTCAAAGAAATCGTATACATCCAGAATATTTGGGTGATTGTTGAATTTTGCCACCGTTCTGGCTTCGTTCAGGAACTTTTCCTTCCCTCTCTGATATTCCTTCATGTTTTTGGGGGAATAGACTAAAACTTCCTTTTTTCCGGGAATCCGGTTGGCTATGCCTCCGGGGAAATACTCTTTAATAGCCACCATCTTATCCAGGGTGTTGTCCCAGGCCTTATAGATAATGCCGAATCCCCCCGTATTGATCTGTACGCCTACGGTATAGCGGTTTGCCAGAACCACTCCCGGAGACAGATAATAAAGCTCCTTAGGCCCGGACGTCTGATCATATCCGCACCAGGGGCAGATATTCCCCCTGCCCTGGTATTCCTTCATACAATTATAACATCTGCTCATTTCCCCTGCCCCTAATCAATCCAGACCGCTATGGCTGAATAATTATCCATTTCCTTATTTCTGCCGTTTTTCTCTACGATTTTCTCCATGGCCTCCAGCCAGGCAGCCGGAGTATCGGCTCTCTTTAAGGTGCTCTCCATCTTTTTTTCCAAAATCAGCTCCCAAAAGCCATCCGAGCAGAGGAGAAATGCCGTACGGCTCTCTCTGGGAATCTCCTGGGACAGCTGATAGCGCAGTTCATCCGTCTCCGCTCCAAGAACCCGAAGAAGCCTGTTCCGGTCCGGATGATGGCGGATCTGCTTCTCCTTGATCTCTCCTATGGATACCAGCATCTGGGGAACGCTGTGATCCAGAGTCCTCTCCGCAATGCGCCCATTACGAAAGAAATATAGCCGGGAATCCCCGATATGTCCCCATCGGACATACTCTTCCTCCACATTCACAACCACCATTGTTGTTTTCATGTCCGCCAGACGGCGGTTTTCCTGCTGATGTCTTAAAATATTTTCCTGGGCCTTCTCAAAAATCCGCTCCAGAAGGTGTTCTTCCTCCCCCGCAAATTCCTCTTTTGCTGTCTCCACAGCGATTTTTGAAGCCACTTCTCCGCAGCCATGTCCTCCCAGCCCGTCGGCCAGAGCAAAACAGAAGCGGTTTTCCTGACGGGCCATACCCACGCTGTCCTCATTTTCCGGTCTGGAACCGCTTCGGCTGATTGCTGAAAACTGTACCATGTAAGCCACCTGCATCCTTCAATTTTCGTGAAAGATAAACATTTTCACTCTATATGTCATTATACCAATCCCCTATTCTTTGTCAACAAAACTGCGGGAAAATGTATGGTTTTCCATGTATAAAGGCATCCGTTCACGCCTGAACCGTTCTATATAAAAACAGGTGAAAATCCCGGTTTTCCCTCTGATTTTCACCCTGCTTGCCGCTGACTAACTCAGCTTACTTTCATTTTAAATTTTTGAATTTCCCGGTCGCTGTCCACCTTTTTGATCATAGCACCCAGAGCCTGAAGTTTCTCCTCAAAGCATTCGTAGCCTCTCTGGATATATCCGATCTCGTCCACCACCGTATATCCGTCTGCCGCCAGACCGGCGATCACAAGAGCAGCGCCTGCCCGCAGATCCGGAGCGTTTACCTGAGCTCCTGTAAACCCTTTGACTCCATCGATCACCGCCACATTTCCCTCTACCTTAATCTGGCCGCCCATCCTGGCCAGCTCGTCCACATATTTGAAGCGGTTTTCAAAAATGCTCTCCGTTACCATACTGGTTCCCTGAGCCAATGCCAGGGCCACGGTCATCTGCGGCTGCATGTCTGTGGGGAAACCCGGATAAGGAAGGGTCTTGATATCCGTATGGCGCTGCATAGGCTTTCCAACCACCCGCACTTCGTCGTCAAACTCGATGACCTCGCAGCCCATTTCAATCAGCTTGGCGGATATAGCCTCCAGATGCTTGGGGATCACGTTCTTCACCATAACGTCCCCTCTGGTAGCTGCGGCAGCACACATAAAGGTGCCCGCCTCGATCTGATCCGGTATAATGGAATACTCCGTGCCGTGGAGGCAGTGTACTCCGCGAATTCGAATCGTGTCCGTTCCGGCTCCTTTGATATTGGCTCCCATGCTGTTTAAAAAGTTGGCCACATCTACCACATGAGGTTCCTTGGCCGCGTTTTCCAGAATGGTCTGTCCTTCTGCCAAAGCAGCCGCCATCATGATATTAATGGTTGCTCCTACGCTGACCACATCCAGATAAATGTGGCTGGCCACTAAATCGATGGCGTGAGCCTTCACTGCTCCGCGCTCGATCACAACCTCTGCTCCCAGCGCCCGAAATCCTTTTAAATGCTGGTCAATTGGGCGGCTTCCGATATTGCAGCCTCCGGGAAGAGGAACCTGAGCGCTCTTGTATTTTCCCAAAAGAGCGCCGATGAAATAGTAGGAAGCGCGGATTCGGCGGATATACTCGTCATCTACCGCTACTTCGTGAATATTCTTTCCGTTAATCCGAACGGTGTGGCGGTCGATCCGGTCCACTCTGGCGCCAATTTCCTGAATAGCCTCCAGCAGCACGTTGATGTCCCGGACATCCGGAAGATTGTCAATGAGAACATCCTCATCGGTCATGATCGACGCCGCTAAAATGCCCAGGGCAGCATTCTTCGCTCCGCTGATTGTCACATCTCCCACCAGAGGGTTTCCGCCCTTAATGATATACTGATCCATCTTACACCTCTATATAGAAAATTACATCCGGCATCACAGTCCTGCTGCCGGAATCAGGATTTCCTTTTTTTATCTAAAAGAAACCTTAAAGATTTGTTCATAATTCATTTACATCTTTATTGATTATACCATAAGAATCGGATTTGTAAAGTAAAAGGCGGCTTTTTCGCCGCCTCCATACTGAAAAGGGATCGAATTTTGTCCTATTCAACGAATCATTTTCCCACATATAAAATCATTTCCAAGGGACTGGAAATATGTCGTCGCATCGCCCAGGCCCATCTTATAGCTTTCTCCCGAGGAAGAATCTGTAATCGTTATATTGTAGGTATCGTATCCCGTAATGCGCACCGCGCCGTTCTCTGTATAGGCGATAACCGGATAGCCTTTATCAATAAAGTACAAGACCTGATTTAAATCGCAGCCCCGGGCATCAATTAACATCAAGCCGTCTTCGTACAGGGTATTTTCGCTGAAACCGGATAAGTGCCTCTCCATCGCGCTGCCGCCTTCGTTTCTGGAAGACGCGGCATTTCTCCGGTTAATCCGGTCCCAAAGAATATGCTGGTTTTCATCCGTCACCAAGCCCATGTCATCGTACGCCGCGTCTACCGCTTCTTTAAACTCCGTAAAGCTTCCAAGGAATCGTCCCTGAGCGTAAGCGCAGAAGATTACATTACCTCTGTCCTCCCGGGACACCGTTGCCGCAGCCGCCATCACATTGTCACGATAGGAATAGCTGGAGGGCTCCCGAGTCTGCAGCGGCTGATCCACCGTTTGATCCAGCTGCACAAAGTATCTTTTTCCCATATCTTGGGAAACATACCATCCAATTCCTTCCAAAGGATCAATTGAAATATCCTCATTGCATACAATCGTGTCCTCATTTTGGAAAACATAGCTCTGGTCCGATACTTTTACCATCCGGTTCAAATGGATTCTACCATCCTGCACGTTCACATCAGAAATATAGATCCCCTCTTCCTGATACTGGCTTTCTACTTCCATATCTGTTCCAATAATATACAAAGCATACATCGGAAGTTCCCGGACTCTTCCATTGGAAATCCACTGGTCTGTCTGGTGTCCCAGACCGTAAATCAGATCGCTTCCCACAAAACCAAGAACCTGAATATAATCTCCCTGATCTGCCTGGATTTCGTCCTTCTGGGCCGTATTCAAATCCATTACATGAATTCTGTCGTTTTGTCCCGGATTCGTCTCTTCCTTCCATGCAATTCTCTGCTGATTGCTGCTGACTGCGTATTCCCCCAATGTCAGCCCTCTGGCTACCACTACCAGTTCATTGCTGCTTAAATCAATACCGCAAATGGACTGGTTTAAAAGCAGATAAAGCATCTCATTTTCATTGAGATAAGCCAGCTGATTCAGCTCCCATTGAAGAGACTCAAAGGATTCCTCCACCGGAATAAAAATGTTTTCCTGTACCGTATCCCGATTTTGTATATAGTGATATAGGGTTACGCCCATCTGTCCTTCCGCCGTTCCCCGGTTCATGTAGCCATACACCAGAAAATACACGTCTCCATTATCCCTTACAGACAAAATCTTTATGTCATGGCTGTCATAGCTGCTTCTTATGTCTTCATCTCCGACACCGGCAAAGGAAAAAATTCTCAGCAGCTCTCCTTCCTCCTGGTCATACCGCCAAAGCTCCCGATTCGTTTCAAACGCAATATAGGTATGATCGGGGCTCTTTAGGCTGCTCACCATCTGATCGTTGGTAATTCCCAGCATCAAACGCTTTCCGCTGATCTCCGGCTGAATTTCAGAAAACACCTCATCCGCCTGCCGGCTGTAGTTCATCATATAGATCCGCTGCTCGTTCCATCGCATGGTGTAGTAATCCTTCACATCCAAAGTACGGACCTGATTCGCGGAATCTGTCAAATGGATCTGGTAGCATACCTGAACCTGCCCCATGGTCCCGTCCAACTCTTTCAAGGTTACGGAAGGGTCTCCAACCATTTCCGCCTTCAGCCCGTACCAGGTTAAATGATCAAAGCTGGTGCGGATGGTTGTCATGCCCAGGGAGCTGTTGTCCTCGCTGGGATCTGTTTCCAGATAGGAAACCAGATCTCTGGCTGTCTGATTATTCAGAGATTTCCTGGAAAATTCTTCCGCCAGCTGGATAAAATCCGCCCCATATGTGTAATCAGACCACAAAATTCTGGTATAATAATTGATTTTGCTCTCCCCCGTATCCAATATCAGGGTCAGCAAATAGGGTTCTTCTTTTGTAATTAAATTCTGGATCGGAAGAGCCGCGTAGATACCATCTTCTCTCTGCTCCCAGGATTCAAGCCGGGTATTCTCTACCAGACGGTCCATGGACAAATTGCGTATTTCATATTGAATTTCCGTAACTGTATTTCCATAATTTTCAATTATAATTTCCAGTTCCCGGTTCTCCGGAAGAAGCGTAATGGAGGATCTGGCCACCGCATTTCCCAGATCCTGGACGTATCCGTGCATAGGATTCACTTTTCTTCCGTCCATAGCAGCATATACCACCGGCAGATGAGGCTCAGTCATGGAAGCATAGATGGTCTCTTCTTTTTCCATGGTATTCTGAGCACTTATAAAGTAAAATATTAAGGCTGCTATAAAAACCAAAAGCAGCACAATCGTTTTTCTTATTATTTCTTTTTTCATATTTGCCTTTTATCCGAATTAAACTGATTTTCTTTATCCGGCCGGAGCCTGAAAAGAAAACACGCAGTCCCAAATAGTTACATTTCCGCAATCATTTCTATTCTATATAATAACCGTCGAAACTACAAGTTAATCTTTTCATAAATTTTTCGTAACAGTTTAATACGGCAGGAACATTACATTTTTCCGCCATTCTCTCTTCGTTTTAACCGTTCTCAGCCAAAATGCTCTGAAAGCATTTCCCGGCAGAACGCAGACAGCGTCTGATTTGAAATACTCTCAGAGCATTTTTTTATGTTGGCGCGGCGGAACAAAATCCCAGGCGGCACCTGCGGCGGTAGATTTCATTAAGCAGCAGCACTTTAACCATATCGTTCATCCAGGAATTTCCTGGTCTGTGGTACGAACCCCAGCGCTCCTCATTCCAGGAATTTAAATCCTGTGTATAAAGGGAATTTCCACCCGTACAGGAGCAGCCCGGCCTCTGGGGTCTGGATGGCGGCCTCCATCCCGGGCCTTGAGGCGGTCTCGGGCCTGGCGGCATCCCCGGATCCTGAGGCGGCCTCGGACCTGGCGACATCCCCGGACCCTGAGGCGGCCTCGGACCTGGCGGCATCCCCGGACCCTGGGGCGGCCTCGGGCCTGGCGGCATCCCCGGACCCTGGGGCGGTCTCGGACCTGGCGGCATCCCCGGACCCTGGGGCGGTCTCGGACCCTGAGGCGGCCGGCCCGGTCTCATGGGATATCTTCCAAAGCCTATTATTTCCTGGGTTTGAACGGAATCTTTTTCATTCTCTTCCTCCTGGCCCTCGCCTTCCGGCTGGTTTTCTCCTGGTTCAGTCTCAACCCCCAACCGTTTTTCTTCCCTCTTCAGCCACTCCAATTCATTTTCTCTGGGCCAATTCTCCTCTTTCTGCCAAAGGCTTTGAATGTCCATGGTTCTTTCTGCCATAATGCTTCCGCAGATGGAATCACACATCCGGTCAATCATTATCCCCTCCGGATATTGGTCATAGATCGGACTGTTTTGATATTCCATCCGGTCACAGGCCTCAGAAACATACTGCTGAATCATTTTGACTCCTGAGGGGTACATGCTCATAAGATAATCTAAATCATCCATTCCATCGCTCCTCCTTTTCTCTCATTTCATCATATGCCTGAAAAAAGGATTTCGGAACCAGTATTTAAGACTTCAGGCGGCAAAACTTCCCGTTCTGCCGCCTGCTAATCTTTTCCTGCTTTTCTCAATTATTAGATACCAGTTTCAATATGGATCGAGTCCTTAAGACCGTTTAACATAACCCATAGCCTGTTCCAGGGCTTCCTGCTCTTCATTTCCCAGTACAATCTCCGTCTGCCCCATATCCACTTCCTTTACATAGATATAGCAGCCTTCCCGGCTGTGAACGCAGTTTAAAATAAATCCGCTGTTGGTATAATCCAAAAGAGCGATTGCCGTACTCAAATTTCCGCCCATTCCTTTAAATGCATTGTATTTTACGATTCCCAATTTTTGGAATGAGGCTCTGGAATTTCGGTTCAGGGATCTCATCGCATCCTTAGTGGCCCGATCTTCCGCTTTTAAATTCTTAATCTCGTCGATTTGGTCTAAAATAACATCCTCCAGCGATTCCGCATCTTTACCTCTCATAAAATAGTCAAATTTACGGTCCAGTCTGCGGATTTTGCTGAATGCCCACGCGATCAGAATCAAAAGAATGGCAATCAGCACCAGAAATACGATCATTATATATATCGGATCAAATGGAAGCTGATTCAAAATACTATTTTCCATATTTATTCTTTCTCCTTGCAACCTCTGTCTATCGAATGGACTCGATCATCTCTACAATTCGCTCAAGCTCAGCCTCTGAATAGTATTCGATTTCGATTCTTCCTTTATTCTTATCCTTATTATGAATCGTTACCTTCGTGCCCATTACAGTTTTCATCCGCTCCTCCAGATTCTGGTAGATGAAATTAATATTTTTTTCCTGCTTTTTCGGTTTATCCTTCTCCTCCGCTTCTCTTATAAGACGTTTGACCAGCCGTTCTGTTTCCCGAACGCTTAATTTGTCTTCCATAATCATCTTTGCCGCTTTCAGCTGCATCTCAGGATCTTCCAGTCCCAGCAATGCCCTTGCGTGGCCGCTGGAAATTACATTTTCAATAACCATATTTTGGATGCCTTCATCCAGCTTTAAAAGCCTCATGGCATTGGTAATGGTTGTCCGATTTTTCGCTACTTTGGCAGCGATTTCTTCTTGTTTCAGTCCGAACTCCTGAATCAGCTTCTGATAAGCCTTGGCTTCTTCAATCGGATTTAAATCCTCTCTCTGAAGATTTTCAATCAGAGCTACTTCCATGGATTCCTGAGGAGTATACTGCCGAATTACAACGGGAACCTCTTTTAAACCAGCCAGCTTAGCCGCTCTCCACCGCCTCTCACCGGCAATAATCTCATAAAGTCCATCCTTCTTTTGAACCAAAAGAGGCTGGAGGACACCATGCAGCTTAATAGATTCTGCCAGCTCTTCCATCTGTTCCTGATCGAATTTTTTTCTGGGCTGAGATTGATTAGGCTCAATTAACGCTACTTTCACCATCTGTTCACCCGCCGTTCCATCCTCTTGTGCTGTATTTCCCGGGTCAGATGTTCCTTTCTTCCGAGCAGACTCTCTGATTTTATGCTCCTCTTCTTCCCGACTGATTACATCTTCTCCAAAAATCGCCCCCAGGCCTTTTCCTAATCCTTTTTTTGCCATCACAAATCTTCTCCTCTGCTCATCACTTCAGCCGCCAGCATCCGATAACTCTCTGCCCCAGTAGAACGGCTGTCATATTGATTAATAGACATCCCGTGACTTGGCGCTTCTGCCAGTCTCACATTTCTTGGTATAATTGTCTTGTAAATGGTTCGATTTAAGTTGCTTTTTACATTCTCCACTACTTCCAATGACAAATTCGTTCGGGCATCATACATGGTAAATACAACCCCCTCCAGCTCCAGGCTCGGATTCAGTTTTTTCTTTACTAAATCTACAGTCCGAAGAACTTGTCCCAAACCCTCCAAAGCATAATACTCGCACTGGATTGGTACGATTACCGTATCTGCCGCCGTAAGGGCATTGATTGTTAAAATGTTTAAAGATGGAGGACAGTCGATAATAATAAAATCATAGTCATCTCTCACCTCATCCAAATATCCTCTAAGCAGCTTTTCCTTATCGTCAACTTCCTGAAATTCAATCTCGGCTCCTGCCAGATTCATATCTGAGGGAAGAACATCCAGATTCTTCTGTATTTCATAAACACAGCATTGATCAAAAGTACATTCTTCTGTCAGCATATCATATACCGTATTTTCAATATCCTCTCTCTCCAACCCAAGGCCGCTGGTAGCATTGCCCTGAGGATCAAAATCTACCAAAAGTACATGCTGACCCACTTCGGCCAGACAGGCTGAGAGATTGATCGCCGTAGTGGTCTTTCCAACTCCACCCTTTTGATTTGTAATCGCAATAATTCTTGCCATATAAAATTCCTTTCTGAAAGGAGCCTCCCCCAATAACAACAGACTAACCGCAGGAATTTCCAGAAATACCGCCTTCCAGTCTGTTAAATATAGAATGTTTGCAGCTATTCAGGACAGCATGCAAGGACAGGCAAAAGTAGGCGTCAAATTTGCCTGCCAACAAAGTGTTTCCTGCCTATATACATTTTTCCATGCTTCGCATCAGAGTTTTCACTCTCGCGTTGTACGAAAGAATTATACCATACACATTTGTATTTTCCTATTAGAAATTCGACGAAACTTTATTATTTTTTCCTTAAATGTTTCACGTGAAACATGAAATCCTGCAAAGACATATATACACATACTGGAAATATGTGGAATCTTTCGGAACTCTTGCGCAATTTGTAAATTCTCTTTTGTTGTATAAAGTCACCGAATGTATTATAATGATACCAAGTTCAAAAACATAGCACAAAAAATGCCTTGCTTTTATTGTCCTTTGCGTTCGTCCATCCGAAGGGCTGAAGACAAATAAAGACTTTGCACCGTTATCAATTTAAACAAGGAGTCTATATGAAAACCAGGAATAAATTACTGACACTTCTTGCACTGTCCGCAGGAACCGCTGCAGCTACGGCAGTTGTAAATAAATGCATCAAAATTGCGGCCACATCCAGAAATCTTTTAAGTGAATCAGAGTCGCTTTGTTTCAAATGGCGTCTGGGAAATATTCATTATACCAAAACAGGAAGCGGTAAGCCCCTTCTTTTAATTCATGATCTGACACCTGCTTCCAGTGGTTTTGAATGGCATTATCTGATCGATAAGCTTTCCCAATCCTATACGGTATACACTATGGATCTTTTGGGATGCGGGCGTTCCGAGAAACCTAATCTGACCTACACCAATTATCTCTACGTTCAACTGATTTCAGATTTCATTCAATCTGAAATCGGTCACCGAACAGATGTCATTGCTACCGGTTCCTCATCTTCTCTGATTGTCATGGCCTGCGCCAACCGTTCAGAGCTGTTTGACCGCTTAATGCTTATTAATCCGGACACCATATTGTCATGCAGCCAAGTTCCGGGAAAACACGCAAAACTTTATAAAGTGATTTTGGATTTGCCTGTGATTGGAACTCTTCTTTACTATATATCCGTCAGCCGAAAGGCGTTGACAGAGGAATTCCAGAAAAATAACTATTATAATCCATACTCTGTTCGAAGCAGTACGATTGATGCCTATCTGGAAGCAGCCCATTTAGGAGAATCGCCAAAATCGATTTACGCAAGCGTCCATTGTCTGTACACAAAATGTAATATTGTCAACGCTTTGAAAAAAATCGACAACAGTATTTCCCTTCTGGGCGGTGATGGAATTGACTTTATGAAGGAGCGCTTACAGGAATATCAGGAATATAATTCCGCTATCGAATATTCTCTAATTCCAAATACCAAGCGCCTCCCCCACATGGAAAACCCTGCCGCTGTTTTAAAATATATTGAAACCTACTTCTCATAAGCATTAAACCGCTGTTTTGAACTCAGGATTTGCCAACGTACAGAGAAATGTTTCACGTGAAACACAGAAAGGAATTATACTATATGCTAACAATCGGCTGCCACTTATCTTCCTCCAAAGGATATGAAGCGATGGCCAAGACCGCCATTCAAATTGGAGCAAATACATTTCAATTTTTTACCAGAAATCCCAGAGGAGGAAACGCAAAGGCAATTAATCCCAAAGATATAGAAGTTTTCAAAAGAATCACAGCAGAGCACAACATTACTCCAATCCTTGCTCATGCGCCATACACACTGAATGCCTGCTCCGCTGATCCGAAACTGAGGGACTTTGCCAGACGGACGATGGCAGATGATTTGAGCCGGATGGAGTATACCCCAGGAAATCTCTACAATTTTCATCCTGGAAGCCATGTTAAGCAGGGAGTAGAAGTCGGTATTTCCTACATTTCCCAGATGCTAAATGAACTGCTCACCGCAGATTGCTCAACTACGGTTTTGCTTGAAACTATGGCAGGAAAAGGCAGTGAAATTGGCTCCCGCTTTGAAGAAATAAGAGAAATTTTAGACCGAATAGACCTTGATGAAAAAATGGGCGTATGTCTGGACACCTGTCATGTATGGGATGGAGGATACGACATCGTTAATCACCTGGACGAGGTGCTTACTGAATTTGACCGAATCATTGGCTTAAATCGTCTCAAAGCCATTCATTTGAATAACAGTCAAAATGAAATAGGTTCCCATAAAGACCGGCACGCCACCTTAGTCTCAGGAAAAATCCCACTGGAAGCCCTGGTTCGGATCATCAATCACCCGGCTCTTCGCCATCTGCCTTTCTATCTGGAAACGCCCAATGAATTACCTGGATATGCAAAAGAGATTCAACTGATGCGAGAAATGTACCGCGAAATATAAAGTACCTGCAATGTTTAAAAGAGCCGCTGTTTATTTCAGCGGCTCTTTTCCAGGCAAGCCTGCCTTTCTTGGGTACTTTCCCGAGGTATGCCTGTTCTTTTTGATGACTACAAGGGAGCGGAGCTCCTCTCCTCCCGGCAGGGAAAATTTTTCCACTCTTTTCACCTGTCCTCCAAGAATCTCCAACGCCTTTTCTCCTGCTTTCAATTCATCTTCAATTTCACCGGATTTGTAGGGAATGAAAAATCCTCCCAATTTTACAAAAGGCAGACAATATTCAGAAAGCGAAGCCAGATTTGCCACTGCCCTGGAGACACAAAGATCATAGGATTCTCTGTGGGAGGCATCTCTGCCAAAATCCTCTGCTCTGCCATGAAAAGCGCGGATTTCTTTTAGCTCCAATTCCTGGCAGACCAGATTCAAAAATTTCACCCGCTTATTTAGAGAATCCAACAGCGTTACCTTCAGCCCGGGGAATGCAATTTTTAAAGGAATCCCAGGAAAACCGGCCCCTGTCCCTACGTCCATCAGCGACAGTTCTCCCTGCTGCAGCTCTTTAACATCAATAGCTTTTACCAAGGAAAGACTGTCCGCAAAATGCTTTCGCACTACCTGGCTTTCCTCAGTAATCGCGGTCAGATTCATCTTCTCATTCCATGCGACCAGCATTTCATAGAATTTAAAAAACTGTTCCAACTGCCTTTCAGATAAAGAAAGGCCAAAGCAGGAGGACTCCTCCTGAAGCTGCTGTTTAAACTGTTCCGTCACTCTCCATTCTCCTTTCTGCCCTTCATCTGCTCCAGGTGAACCAACAGAACGGAAATATCCGCCGGCGATACCCCGGAAATACGGGAAGCCTGTCCTACTGTAGCCGGCTGAATCTGATTTAGCTTCTGCACCGCCTCCCGACGCAGACTCTTCACCGTCCCATAATCGAAATCATCCGGAAGATGCCGTCCCTCCAGCTTTTTAAACTGAGCTACCTGCTGCATCTGACGTTTTATATATCCCTCATACTTAATTTCAATGTTAACCTGCTCTTTTACATCCTCCGGCAGCTTCTTTCGGTTCGGATCCAGCTCTGCCAGTTTATCGTAGTTCAATTCCGGCCTGCGCACTAATTCCGCCAGGGTAGTCCCCGACCTTAACAATGTGCTGTTTTCTCTTTCCAGAAAGGATTGAACAGCAGGAGAAGCCCCTATTGTAGTTTCCTTCAAGCGGCTGATCTCCTTCTCAATCATCTCCACCTTTCTCTGGAGGTGACGGTACTCTTCATCACTAACCAGGCCGATCTGATAACCAATTTTCCGAAGACGAATATCCGCGTTATCCTGGCGAAGCAGCAAACGATACTCCGCTCTGGACGTCATCATTCGATAAGGCTCATGATTTTCCTTTGTCACCAGGTCATCAATCAAAACTCCTATATAAGCCTGGGACCGGTCCAAAATCACCGGATCTCTTCCCAGAACCTTCATTGCCGCGTTCACGCCAGCCATAAATCCCTGAACTGCCGCCTCCTCATATCCGGAACTTCCATTAAACTGACCGCCAGAAAACAATCCCTGAATCCTCTTAAATTCCAGAGAAGCCTTCAGCTGAAGAGAATTGATGCAGTCGTATTCAATCGCATATGCATTCCGGACAATTTTAACATTCTCCAGTCCTGGAACCGTCCGATACATAGCGTACTGCACATCCTCCGGCAAAGAGCTGCTCATCCCCGCCAGATACATCTCGTTCGTATAAAGACCCTCAGGCTCTACAAATATCTGGTGGCGGCTTTTATCCGGAAATTTCACCACTTTATCTTCAATGGATGGACAGTATCTGGGACCTGTACCCTCAATCACACCTGAAAACAAGGGAGATCGGTCTAGATTTTCACGAATAATCCGGTGCGTCTCCTCATTGGTATAAGTCAGCCAACAGGAAACCTGCTCTTTCTGTACGCTCTCAGGATCCGTTGAAAATGAAAAGGGCACGATTCTCTCATCCCCAAACTGCTCCTCCATCTTGGAAAAGTCAATACTGCGGCGGTCTACTCTGGCCGGAGTTCCCGTTTTAAACCGGAACATCTCAATTCCGTTAGCCTTCAGAGAATCCGTCAGATGGTTCGCCGCCTGAAGCCCGTTTGGTCCTGTAGGATTGCTGACTTCACCGTAAATACAACGGGCTTTTAAATAAGTTCCGGTGCAAAGGATCACTGCTTTTGCGTGATAGACTGCCCCAGATACTGTTTTTACCCCATGAATCCTCCCGTCTTCCACCATCAGTTCCGAAACCTCCGCCTGGCGGATGGTCAAATGATCCGTATTCTCCAGAACGTTTCTCATACGCCGGCTGTAAGCCTGTTTATCCGCCTGAGCTCTGAGAGAATGGACCGCAGGACCCTTAGATTCATTGAGCATTTTTGACTGAATAAAGGTCTGGTCAATAACCTTTCCCATCTCCCCTCCCAGGGCATCCAGCTCCCGCACCAAATGTCCCTTGGAGCTTCCTCCAATATTAGGATTGCAGGGCATCAGGGCAATGCTGTCGATGCTGACTGTAAACAGTATGGTTTCAAGTCCCAGCCTTGCGCAGGCCAGAGCCGCCTCGCATCCCGCATGCCCTGCTCCCACTACCACAATCTCATAGGTTTCTTCCAAATATGGCATAGATTCCTTCCTCTTTCATTCTCTTATTTCTTCTCTCAGACACAGTCTATTTTCCCATACAGAACTTGGCAAAGATTTCATTAACAACATCGTCCCCTACCGACTCACCCACAATTTTGCCCAAATTTTCATAGGCATCCGTCAAATCGATCGAATAAAAATCCTCCGGCAGCCCCTGAATTATACTGTTTCGAACCATATTCAGGCTTTCCAGGGCGTCATGGAGAGCTTCCTTATGCCGCACATTCGTAATATAAACTTCCTCATTAAATTTCAATTCCCCATGAAAGAACATTCGCCGTATTTCATCTGTCAAATCATCAATTCCCTGTTCTTCTTTAGCGGAAATCGGAATCACCCGGCGCCCCGTAAGCTGCTCCAGATCCTCTTTTTCCACACAAATCTTCAAATCGGTCTTATTTAACAACACAATTACCTTTTTATCCACAAATTCATCCACCGAGGGGTCCCTGCGGATTAAGGCCATAATCTCCTCATCGTTTTCATCCAACGGAGTAGATCCATCCACCACATAGATCAAAAGATCGCCTTCTCTGGCCGCCTTTCTGGCCCGCTCCACTCCGATTCGTTCCACTACATCCTCCGTATCACGAATCCCCGCTGTATCTACCACATTTAAGCTGATCCCCTGGAGATCAATGTGCTCTTCCAGAGTATCCCGAGTCGTTCCGGCCACATCCGTCACAATAGCTCTCTCCTGACCAATCAGCACATTCATCAGGGAAGATTTTCCCGCATTGGGTTTTCCAAGAATAACTGTTTTTATTCCCTCTGTAATTACCTTTCCATCATCAGCCGACCGAATCAATCCCTCGATTTCGGAAGAAATTATTCCAATTTTTTCCAATAGTTCATCCGAATATCCATCCAGAGAAATATGCTCCGGATCATCCAGGGCGGACTCAATCCTAGCGATTTCATAGAGAATCTGAGCCCTCAGTTCCTTTACCCGTCTGGACAGAGCTCCTCCCAGCTGTTCCATGGAATTTTTCAGGGCATACTCATTGCGAGCGCTGATTACATCCGCAACCGCTTCCGCCTGGGACAGATCTATCCTTCCATTTAAAAAAGCCCTTTTTGTAAATTCACCTGGTTCCGCCGTTCTGGCTCCATGCTGAATCACAATCTCCAGGATTTTTCTTACCATACGCACACCGCCGTGGCAATTGATTTCCACCGTATCCTCCGTGGTGTAGCTTCTCGGCCCCTTCATCACCATAAGGAGGACTTCATCCACCTTCTCATCCTCATTCCATATATATCCATAATGAATGGTATGGGAAGGAACTTTCTCGAAATCCAGACTTCTGCCTCCGGGGGTACGGAAAATACGCCCCGCCGTCTTCAAAGCCTGATCTCCGCTGATGCGGATAATGCCGATTCCGGAATTACTCATCGCCGTCGCGATGGCTGCAATCGTATCTGTTTTCATGTCTCTTTCCTCTTGATTGTTTAAAAGGCGGCATGAATCCTCATGCCGCCTCTGCTGCTTACTCCTCTGGGGTTTCCTGTGAAACGGCAGTTTCCTGCTGAGATGTAAATTCTTTCTCAGCCTCCTGCTCCTGCCGGCTTACCCGGTTCTCCCTAAAAGCGTTCTTACCTCCGCGGTATCCGCCCTTTCCATAACGGCCTCCCCGGCCCTTTTCATAGCGGCTGCGTTTTTCTCCGGAAACAGCCTCCTTCTTCAGTGAAATCACCACATGACGGAAAGGCTCCTCCCCTTCGCTTCTGGTAGTTACATACTTATCATTCTGAAGAGCCGCATGAATGATTCTTCTCTCATAAGGATTCATAGGCTCTAAGGAAACCGGACGTTTGCTTCTCTTTACCTTGTAGGCAATATTTTTTGCCAGGGTCTCCAGCGTCTTTTTCCGCTTGTCCCGATAATTTTCCGTATCCAGTTTTACTCTCAGATAATCCTCGCTATCTTTATTAACAATCAAGCTTACCAGGTACTGAAGGGAATCCAGGGTCTGTCCCCGCTTTCCGATGAGAATTCCCATATCCTCCCCTTCCAGGGTAATGGAAATCTCCTTTTCTTCCTCGTTGAAAGCGGAAGCAATCTCCACTTGAATATTCATGGCGTCAAAAACCTGACTTAAAAAGTTTACCGCACGGTCCTGTACAGACTCCTTCTTTCTGGCACGAATCACAGCTGGCTTTGCACCAATTCCAAGGAAGCCCGCGCTCCCCTTTTCCACCACCTCATATTCCAGCTTATCGCTGGTGGTTTCCAGATCAATCAGCGCCTTCGTCACTGCGTCTTCAACCGTTTTGGCTGAAAATGTCATCATTTCCATGTGTCAGCGTCCCCCTTTACTTTTTCCCGCCCTTTTCATGTTTCTCATTATATTTCGCTACCATATTTGCCTTTGCCGCCAGACTGCCGGGCTTCGCATCCGCATTGTAATAGCGGTTGGACTCCTCTACCTGCGCCTTCGACTTGGCAATTTTTTCCATTCTCTTTGTTTCTTCCCGGTCTTCCTTCTCCTGCAGCTTCTTCATCATCTCGTCCACATTTCCAACCTTTGTGGGCGGCAGACCCTTCTTGGCACGCTTCTTGTTGGCCTTCTCCACATTTTTCTGAACAAGATCATCGATATCCACCTTCTTCAGATGAGCGTTGATGAACACCTGCTGAATAATGGTAAATACGCTCTGTGCCACCCAGTAGATTCCGATACCGGATGCGAAGGTGAAGCAGAAAAATACGGACATCAGCGGCATCATGATATTCATGGACTTCATCATGTTGGCGCTGGGGTCTTCCCCATTTTTCTGGTTCGCCGTAGGGCTGTTGGCCGTCATCAGCTTGGTAGAAAACCACTGGCTTCCGCCTGCCAGAAGAGGAATGCAGAGAGCGGCAATCATGGTAAGAACACTGATTCCTCCAACTCCGCCAAAGAAATTGCTGATTACCTGAAGAGGCGTGTAAGCCAGATTCAGCCCAAAGAAATTCTGCATATTCGCAATAGCGTCTACCACATGGGTACCAGACTCCGTCACCGCTTCTCCCACTGCCGGGAAAGCGGAAATCAGCTGATCCCACTGCTGGCTGGTAAATTTATACAGCAGATCAATCACCGAACTGGCGTTATTTGCGTAATCGAAATTTGCAACAGGCATCTTCTGAGCTTCAGCCAATGCCTGGAACGTGGCGTTCTCTACAAATCCGGATCCCAGATTTGCGATTACCGCCTCATAATATGCCCGGACCGTATTTACATAAGCAGGAATATTGTAAATTACACGGTACAGAGCAAAAATGATGGGCATCTGAATCAAAAGCGGCAGACATCCGCCGGTCATGGAAGTACCGTACTTCTCATACACGGCCTTAGTCTCCGTCTGCATCATCATCATTGCCTTCTGGTCGTTTTCTTTACCCTTATACTTCTTCTGAATGGCCTGAATCTCAGGCTGCATCACCGCCATCAGCTTGGAGCTCTTCTGCTGCTTAATGGTCAGAGGAAGCATCAAAAGCTTAACAACCGCTGTAAACAAAATAATACAAAGACCGATGTTCTCGATGCCGAACAAACCGGTAAACGCGAACAAGCGGTCCATTACCCACCCCAGGATCGATGCAATCGATGCAATCGGTCCTAAAATTCCGCCTGTTCTGGTCAATAAAACTGCGCCAACTAACGTATTCAATTAGCTACCTCCTTATGGACGCGCCGGATTTTGCGTCCCTTTTTCTACGGAACTGGATCATAACCGCCTTTTGCAAAAGGATGACAGCGCAGAATCCTTTTTAAGGCCAGCCAACCTCCCTTTAAAGCTCCATATTTTGTAATCGCCTCAAGGGCGTACTGGGAGCAGGTTGGATAATAAATACAGTGAGTCTTCACCTTCAGAGGCGAAAGATACTTCTGGTAAAATCTTACCAGGGCGATCATACATTTTGCCGCCATAAAATCACTTCGATTCTTTCTTAATGTTATGCAGTCCGCATAAGTGCAGATAGGCACTTTCCAAATGTCTGTAATCTGAATTTTTTGCGGCCGGACGGGCCACAACGATGATGTTTACGCCAGCTTTTATCCTATCATTGTTTAAACGAAATATTTCCCTGATCAGTCTGGTAATATGGTGGCGCACCACACTGTTTCCCACCTTTTTGCTGACCGAAATGCCGATCCGGTTTACCCCCTGTTCATTTTCCGTCACATACATCACAAGAAGCCGGTTTGCATGGGAGGTTCCCCCTCTGTAAATGCTCTGAAATTCTCGATTTTTCTTAATGGACGGGAACCGCTTCATAAAATCTCCTTACATCTTCACCCACCGGCAGGCATTTTACTCTCCCTTCCTTTGCAGAAAGAGAAAAAAAGGCCACATGATTCTGTGGCCCTCACTGACACGCTCTTTTCAATATTAAGCGCTTAATCTTGCTCTGCCTTTAGCTCTTCTTGCAGCCAGAACTTTTCTTCCGCCTGCGCTGCTCATTCTGGCTCTGAAGCCATGAACTTTCGCTCTCTGTCTCTTCTTCGGCTGAAATGTCATCTTCATCGACCCATGCACCTCCTATCAATCACTTATCTGACAATGCGCATCCGCGCATCTCGACTGGCATAGTAAAACATCTTCTCAATTATATAGAAGAAATGGTCGTTCGTCAAGGGATTTTTGGTTAAAAATCGCCTGAAAAACTCCTGGAATTAGGTCATTCGCGAATAAAATTCTTTTCTTGACAACCTATACCCATATAGGTATACTTGTTTTATACATATACCCCTACACCTATATATAATTGTTCTGAATAGGAGGAACCGTGTTATGGAAAAGCTGGAAGAACTGTTAGAATGGGGAGGAATCAAGCGGGATATTGTCTTTTTGATTTTATCCGGCCTGGCTCTGATTGCCAGTATGTTTGATTTTTTACCCCTTCCCTTTGACCCTGCCTGGGCTGCTATTATTCTCTGCGGCGTTCCTATCATCCTGGAAGCGGTCATCGGCCTGGTTACCGCCTTTGACATTAAGGCCGACGTGCTGGTATCCATCGCGCTTATCGCATCCGTCATCATCGGAGAGGATTTTGCCGCCGGGGAGGTGGCCTTTATTATGCAGCTAGGAGGGCTTTTGGAGGAGCTGACCGTGGCAAAGGCCAGAGCAGGCATTGAAAAACTGGTCCATCTGACCCCCACAACCGCCCGTATTTTAAAAGGAGACTCGGAAACGATCGTTCCCGCTCAGCAGGTACAGGTAGGAGACCTGCTTCGGGTGCTGCCGGGAGAGACCATACCTGTAGACGGCGTCATTACAACCGGACAGACCTCCATTAACCAGGCCGTGATGACCGGCGAATCCCTTCCCGTAGATAAAGAGGCGGGGGATGAGGTTTCCAGCGGAACTGTGAATCAGTTCGGAACCTTTGACATGAAGGCTGCCAAGGTTGGGGAGGACAGTTCTATCCAGCGCATGATTCGTCTGGTTCAGTCCGCCGATGCGGGGAAGGCAAAGATTGTGGGGATTGCCGACCGATGGGCCACCTGGATTGTCGTCATCGCCCTTTTATCCGCCCTCCTTACCTGGATTTTTACCGGGGAGATTATCCGCTCCGTTACCATCCTGGTGGTATTCTGCCCCTGTGCCCTGGTATTGGCCACACCCACCGCCATCATGGCGGCCATCGGAAATTCTACCAGACACGGCTTTCTGATCCGGGAGGGAGACGCGCTGGAGCGTTTGGCAAAAGTTTCCTATGTAGCCTTTGACAAAACGGGCACCCTTACTTTGGGGACTCCTCAGGTTGTGGCGGTACGCAGCTTTCAGGAACCGATTTCCCCTGAAACTCTTTTTTCCTGGGCTGCCTCGGCGGAGCAGCGCTCCGAGCATCCTCTGGGAAAGGCAGTCGTATCCTGTTTTAAGCAGAAGTACGGTGAAAAGCTTCCGGATCCCCATAGCTTTTCCATGATTCCAGGGCGCGGCGTGAAAGCGGAGATCATAGACTCCGACCGCATACTCGCCATTACGGCAGGAAACCGTGAAATGTTTCAGGACGAGCAGATTTCCCTTTCCGATGCCATCTGTCAGGCCGCCGACTCCTACATAAAAGAAGGATGTACCTTGATTTTCGTGGCGGCAGACGGCCAGGCCGCCGGCTTGATCGCCCTTTCCGACACCCTGCGCCCGGATGCGGCAAAAACCATCCGGGGCGTAAAGTCTGCCGGACTGTCCCCCATCCTTCTCACCGGGGACCATGAAAGCGCGGCCCGCCATATTGCGGATACGCTCTCCATTAAAGAGCTGCGATGGAACTGTCTGCCGGAGGATAAGCTGAACTGGATTGGAAAATCCCAGAAAAACGGACAGATGGTGTGCATGATTGGAGACGGGGTAAACGATGCCCCCGCTCTGAAAAAGGCTTATGTAGGAATCGCCATGGGCGGAATCGGAAGCGACATCGCCGTGGACGCCGCGGACATCGCCCTGGTGGGAGATGAGATCAACGAACTGCCCCACCTGCTGCTTCTGGCCCGAAGGATGATGGTGACCATCAAATGCAATCTCACCTTCTCCATGACCTTAAACTTCATCGCCATCGTCCTGGCTATTACCGGGATTCTCAATCCCATTGTGGGCGCTCTGGTACACAATGCCGGATCGGTGCTGGTGATTGTCAATTCCGCGTTTCTCCTGAAGTGGAAAAAACATATGGAGTAAATCAAAAGAGCTGAGGCTGATACCCCAGCTCTTTTAACTGTTACATTCTATTCGTGCCAAACCGCCCCGTATTTCTTCTCAATATCGGAAATCATGGCAACCCTCTCCGCGTGGCGCCCGCCCTGGAAAGTGGCTCCGAAAAACTCGTCCACAATCATCTTAGCCAGCTCCGGTCCTACCACTCTGGCTCCCATGGCGATAATGTTGGCGTTGTTGTGCTCCACCGTCAGCTTTGCGGAATAAGGCTCGCTGCACACAGCTGCCCGGATTCCGGGAACCTTATTGGCCGCCAGGGAGATTCCGATTCCTGTTCCGCAGAGCAGGACACCCTTCTCCACCTCGCCTCTCATAATGGCCTCCGCCACCTTCAGTCCAGGCTCCGGATAATTTACCTTTACATTCGGATCATAGGCGCCATAGTCTACACATTCATATCCCTTTTCCTTTAAATGATCCATCAAAATCTTCTTCAGCTCAATAGCAGTATGATCGCAGCCAAATCCTACCTTCATAATTCTTTACCTCTTTCCTTTTGAGATTTACAAATCTTCTTCTGATGCTACTTCTTTTAGGCCGCTCTGTCAAGATTTGGAACATCATATTCACGATTTTTCTTTATTGATAATCATATACGCCACAGCGCTTTTGTGGTATGATAAATTAGAAACGGATAGGGCTCATAGCCATCTCCGCCAAATGCAACCCTTCACCGCAATACTAGGAGGATTTTACTATGCACCTGGATCTTTCCAAAATCACCTGCGATGTCCAGCTGACGGACACCGAAATGTCTGTTCTGGAGTTTCTTTTAACTCATATCGACGACGCCTTAAAACTGGGAGTCCGAGGCGTAGCCAAAGCCAACTATACCTCCACTTCCACGGTCATGCGCCTGGCTAAAAAGCTGGGATACAACGGATTTATCGAGATGTACTATAAGCTGCTTGGGGAAGCGGGAACCACCCAGGACGGCTATGAGTTAAATGAATCCTTTGTCTGCTATTTTACCGGAAACAACTCCCTCACCCCGGAGCTCTATCAGAATCTGCGGATGGCCGCCCGGAAAATCTATGAAACCAATCAGCTGGTCTTTATCTATGGCATGGGATTTTCCTCCCTGATGGCCGAATATCTGGCAAAGAAGCTTCTGGTTCTGGGAATCAAATGTATCTACTCCGATGCCGCCGACTCCATCGGCATCTTTGAAAATAATCTGGAGGATATCGGCGTTCTCATCGTATTTTCCCGTTCCGGCCGCTCCTCCCATGTGCTGAACCGGGTAAGAACCGCCAGGGAAAATTCCATTTCCACCATCGCCTTTACCAGTCAGCAGCAGAACCCCTTAAAGGAAGAAAGTTCCTTTTCTATTTGCATTGAGGACGACAACCACCTGGACGACCGGAATATGAAACCTACCACATTTTTTGCCAGAACCTTAACAATGATCGAACTTCTGGTTTATGAGTACTACAGTATATCCTTAAAGGAAAGCCGGTAATGATTTTTATGCAACCTGTTACCCAGTTGGGTAACAGGTTTTCTTATGCCTCGAAAATCTGTACATTTTTTTCAGAATAGTTATAATTTGGATTATCAGCCACGTGGAAATGTGAAAATGTATGCGCGTACATTCAAGTAAAACTCATGAGAGTGGAGAGGTAGAAGTATGAAAGACAAAATTATGAGTGCAATGCAGGCATTCTCAAAAGCAATGTTCATGCCTGTACTGATTCTTCCGATCGCCGGTCTTTTGATCGCGGTCGGAAACGTTTTAACCAACGCAAGACTGCTGGAAATGGCTCCTTTCCTGAATAATCCTGTTACAACGGGATTCGGAACCATCCTTTCCGGTGCTCTGGTAGCGATCTTAAACAATCTGGGACTGATTTTCTGTACCGGTATCGCGATCGGACTTGCTAAGAAGAAAAAGGCGGAAGCAGGATTTACAGCCGTACTGGCCTTCCTTGTTTTCATCAATGCCATGAATAAATTCATGGGGTTAAACGGAACTCTGATCACTGCGGATTCCTTAAGCGGAACTGGTCAGGCTATGGTACTGGGAATCCAGGTTCTGGATATGGGCGTATTCCTGGGCATCATTCTTGGCTGCGTAACCGCCTACGTACACAACCGCTTCATTGACACAGAATTCAACAATGCTTTCCAGATTTACGGAGGAGCAAGATTTGTATTTATCGTCCTGATTCCTGTCATCATCATTCTGGCTGTGATTTTAACCTATGTATGGCCTCCCATCCAGGGCGTCATCGACAGCCTGGGAACCTTTATCAATCACGCCGGAAACTTCGGAATCTTCCTCTACGGTGCGCTGGAGCGTCTGCTGATTCCTACCGGACTTCACCACCTGGTATATACACCCTTCCTGTACACCAGCCTGGGCGGAAGCGCGGACATCGGCGGTCAGATTTACGAGGGCTGCCGCAATATCTACTATGCTGAAATGGCTGATCCTTCCATCGCCGTTCTCTCCTCTTCCGTTGTATGGGATGCGAGAGGACTTTCCAAAATGTTTGGTCTGGTAGGCGCATGTCTTGCTATGTACCACACCGCAAGACCGGAAAATAGAAACAAAATCAAGGCAATACTGATTCCCGCGGCCTTCACTTCCTTTATCGCAGGCGTAACCGAGCCCATCGAGTTCTCCTTCATGTTTGTGGCTCCCATCCTGTTTGTAGCGCATGCGGTATTAAGCGGACTTGGCATGGTAGCATTTAATGTATTAAACTGCCGGGCCATCGGTCCTAACGGATTTATCGACTTTTTGCTGTACAACCTCCCTCTGGGCATTGAGAAAACCCACTGGCCCACCTACCTGTTAATTGGCGTGGCAGAGTTTGTCATCTACTATCTGCTGTTCCGTTTCCTGATTACGAAACTGAACTTAAAGACCTTAGGACGCGAGGATGCGGGTATGGAGATGAAGCTCCACTCCAAAGCTGAGTACAAAGAGAAGGTAGCAAAGGAGAAAATGCAGGCTTCTTCCTCAAGCAGCTCCTCAGACGGCGAAATTAACGCTGCCCTGATTGTAGAGGCCCTTGGCGGAGCCGACAACATTGTAAAAGTAGACAACTGCTTTACACGTCTGCGCCTGGTAGTAAAAGACAACACTCTGGTAAAAGATGACATTCTGACCGGTCAGACCGGAGCTTCCGGAGTCGTTAAAAAGGGTGAAACCGTCCAGGTAATTTATGGCCTGCAGATCGGAAAAATCCGCAAAGCCGTAGACCAGGAGCTTGGACTGGAGCAGTAAAATATAAGGAGGAGTATCACGATGGATATTCGGAACAAAAAATTCAATATCGTCATCGCCGGAGGCGGCAGCACCTACACCCCCGGTATTGTGAAAATGATGCTGGAGCATCAGAAGGATTTTCCCTTAAACTCCGTTACTCTCTATGACAATGACGGAGAACGGCAGGCTGTCATCGGCGAGGCACTGGCTATCCTGATGAAAGAGGAAGCACCTGAAATTCATTTTTCCTATACCACAGATCCCGAGGAGGCTTTTACAGACAAAGATTTCTGTATGGCCCACATCCGTGTTGGAAAATACGCCATGCGCAGCCTGGATGAGAAAATCCCGCTTAAATACGGCGTCTTAGGTCAGGAAACCTGCGGACCAGGCGGAATTGCCTACGGCATGAGAAGCATCACCGGCATGCTGGAGATCATTGACTACATGGTCAAATATTCCCCCGACTGCTGGATGTTAAACTACTCCAATCCCGCTGCCATCGTGGCTGAAGCCTGCCGGGTACTTCGTCCGGATGCGAAAGTGATCAACATCTGCGATATGCCTGTGGGAACCAGAAGAAGAATGGCCTACATTGTAGGAAAAGAGTATGATGATCTGGATGTACGCTACTTCGGATTAAACCACTTCGGCTGGTGGACCAGTGTAAAGGACAAAACCACCGGCGAGGACTATATGCCCAAGCTTTTGGAGTATGTTTCCGAGAACGGCTATCTGACCCAGAAGGCCATCGAGACCCAGCATATGGACGCCAGCTGGCAGGAAACCCACAAGAAAGCCAAGGACCTTCTGGCCCTGGATCCCAACTTCCTGCCCAACACCTACTTAAAGTATTACCTGTATCCGGACTATGTGGTAGAGCACTCTGATCCCAACCACACCAGAGCCGATGAGGTAATCGAGGGACGTGAGAAAGAGGTATTCGGTGCCGCAAGGGAGATCATCCGCAAGGGTACCGCTACCGGAGGGGAGTTCACGGTAGACAACCACGCCTCCTTCATCGTATCCCTGGCCCGCGCCATTGCATACAACACCCATGAGATCATGCTGTGCATCGTAGAGAATAAGGGCGCTATCAGCAACTTTGACTCCGACGCTATGGTTGAAGTTCCCTGCGTAGTGGGATCCAATGGACCCGAGGCTATGTGCCAGGGCGAAATTCCCACCTTTGAGCGGGGCATGATGCAGGAGCAGCTGGCCGTTGAGAAGCTGGTGGTTCAGGCCTATGTAGAGCACAGCTACTTAAAGCTGTGGCAGGCGCTGACCCTCTCCAAGACCGTTCCCAGCGCTTCCGTCGCCAAAAAGATTCTGGACGATCTCATTGAGGCCAACAAGGATTACTGGCCTGAGCTGCACTAAGGGAAAATAGTGAGATCATCAAACTGCATATTCATTTCAGGGGAGTATTGAAAGACCGCCCTGCCGGGGAATTTCCGGCGGGGCGGTTTGGTTTTTTATGATTCATTCATCTCCGTTCATAGACCAGTTCCGCAATCCCATTATAGACCTGACTGCGTACCAGTTTTAATTTTGTCTGTCCTTTTAAACTGTCAAACAGCCTGATTCCGGATCCCAGAAGAGTGGGAATAATAGAAATATGATAGCGGTCAATCATCCCCTCTTTCATCAACTGCCCGGCCGTACTTGCTCCCCCCGCAGATCCAGATGTCCTTTCCCGGTTTTCTCCTCAACCGCTGAATTAATCCGCAGGGGGACTCATCCGTAAAGATAATTCCGTCCATTTTTTCGATCTTCCGATGGGTCAGCACATAGCTGGTTAATCCCTCATAAACCCACTGCTGAGGCGACAATTCCGTCGCAATCTGACGATAAGTATTCCAACCCATCACCACAGTGTCTATTTCGCGAATGAAATTATCATAGGAATTTCCATCCCCTTCCTCCGGATTCTGGCCCTCCAGCCAATCTACTCCCCCATTCGCATCCGCGATATATCCGTCCAGACTCATGGCAATAAATAAAACGGTATTTCTCTGTTTCACTCTTTACTCCTTTGAACGAAGCTTCCATTTTCGGAACCATGACGTCACGGTTTTCTCGTCCTCTTCCAGGATTATCGCTGCATCCTGGGGCGTAAATCCGCGCAAATAAAGATTATGGGCAGTCCGATATCGTTCTCTTTCAATTTCTTTTCGTATCCCCTGTCTTAACCCCTCTTTATTTCCATCTGCCCATCCATCCGCTCTCCCCTGTTCATAAGTATTCTTCAAATGACGCTTTTCATCGTACTCCGTCAACAGCATTCCTATCACCTCCTGACGATATTTTGTTAGCAATTCAGGCAATCTCTGATTGCCTCCTCAATCGCCGGTTCCTTTTCCTGCCTTTCAAAGGAATCCGAAAGTTTCAAAATCTTCTCTTCTTCCTCCATCTTCTTCTGACCATTGTAAAATACAACAAGCCTTGGTGTTGGAATTTTTAAAAGTACGGATGAATACAAATCCAATTTTCGACTGTCAATATATTCTTGAAGCAGCTGCAGCATATAAAGGCAGTCCCTTAAAGGCATATTCGGATTAAAGGTGGACTGATGCTCATAATTGGAATCGTTGACCGCATTATAAAGGCTGAGAATATCCTCCTTCTTCTCAAAAACCTTTAAAAACAGCCTGTTCTTATACTTTCTGTTTGCTCTCCGCCGTTTTTTTCTCATAGGCAGTTTTCTCCTTTCATTTTACGAAAAAACATTTTTGTTGTAAAGGGTGTTTCGGCTTTTGAAATACAGCCAAGATACCTGGTTCCCAGGCAGATTTTGATGAAACTGGCAGTACGAACACTGCCGATATGATTATTTTACCAGACTCCCTCTTTTTCCACAACCGTTTTATCCCCTCTCCCTCTTTTTTTTCCCGCCTTTCCTCCTTCTCGGATAGACAACGCTCTGCCTGAATGATATAATTTTCTTAGCATTTATCTCTCACGGAACGGAGGAATGAAAATGAATTTTTCCCTCATCTTAGGTCTGGCCGCCGCCGGCCTCATCCTGCTCCTGATGATCGGCTTCATCCTTGCCTACAACCGCCTGCAAAGGCTTTCCGTAAAGGTAAATGAAGCCGCCTCCGGCATCGATGTGGCTCTGGAAAAACGCTGGGATTTGTTAAATGAGCTTTTGTCAGCGGTGAAAAAATACCTCTCCCACGAGTATGAAACCCTTACAGGGGTAGCAGCTCTGCGCAGCGGCACGGAAACGGAAATTCAAAGGCTAAAGCAGCAGGCGGACGTCTCAGCCGAAACGCTGCACAGCATTGACCAGGAAATTGACCTCCAAAACCAAAACATGGAAAAAATACGAAGCCAGTTGGATGCGCAGCATGGAAGGGGCTCCAGCTTTCGAAGCCGCTGGGAAGCCCGCAGCCAAAACAGCCGGCCGGTTCCGGATTCCCAAAGACAGCTCCGCCAGGCAGACCAAAACAGGAACTTAGCCGTCAGCCAGAAAATCGACGCCCTGACCTCCCTCCACCGGGATTTAAACAGCGTAACCGCTGGAATCAACGCCCTGTATGAGCAGTATCCCTTGCTGAATTCCTGGATTTCCCTGGACCAGTACCAGCGGGCGGCCTTCCAGGCGGAGGAGCATCTCCAGGCGGCCAGACGGCTGTACAACTCCAACGTTTCCCTTTACAATCAGACCGTTCGGACCATCCCCTGGGTCCTTGTGGCCTCCCTTTGCCACATGAAGGAGGCTCGGTTCTACGAGGTAGAGGAGAGCAAACGAAATTTTGAAGGAAATCTTGACTAAGGAGGGAATATGAGCGAAACGTCTTTAGAAGCTTTACAAAAAAAGGCCAAAAACGCGTATCTTCTGGCGATTTTCCTCTCAGCCGCACTCTTCTTTGCAATCATTTCCGTGTTATTTTTCCTTCTTCTGACCAGCCCATCCGGCATTGTCTATTTAAAGGAGAGCCCTGCTGAAATGCTTGTCGGCCTGTTGGCCCTGCCCGCTCTTTTATGCGTGGGACTTTATGGTCTGATTTACTGCCTCTTTGTCCGGAGAACCTACGAAACCTTCAACCGGGCCTTCAAGCAAACCTATGTGCTTCAGACCATTTATACCTTAGGAGGATTCGACAAGCTGAACTACTCCCCCGCAGGCGGCTTCAGCTACAATGAAATCCGCGACAGCTTTGTGGTAAACAGCGGAGAATACAAATATTTTAAAAGTGAGGACCAGCTTTCCGGAACCCTTTTCTCCATTCCTTTTTCCTACTGCGACGTGGTTACCCAGTACTTAAAGCGCAGTGGAAAGAAATCGGAAATCCGCACCATTTTCCAGGGACAAATCATACGCTTTTCCCTGCCTGAGGATTCCAAATGGAGCTTCGGCCATCTGCAGATTTTTGAGAAAGAATTTCTCTCCAGCTTCAAGGGCCGCACGGCTCCCTGCCAGATTCAGACCGAACAGGAAGCCTTCAACAAGAGATTTGAGGTATTTGCCGCAGACGAGCACAATGCCTTCTATCTCCTTACTCCGCGGATGATGGAGCAAATCACCCGTTTTGCGGACTTTGCCCACTGCCAGATTGCCCTTACCTTTGTAGGGGCTTCCCTATATGTGGCCGTTGACCGCCCTCACAATATGTTCAACGCTTCTGTCCGCCAGCCTCTTAAAAAGCAGCGCCAGCTGATTTTAGAGGATGGAAACCTTTTAAAAAAAGCCGGGGAAATGCTGATTTTCGGGACGGAGGCTTCTTCTATCAACAATCAGGAATGAATCTGCCCCAGGGCAGATTTCATAAGTGAAAGGAGAGTATGATGGGAAAATTTTTCAGCGATGATGTGGAAACAGCCTTACAGTACATTTACTACGACAACCGTCTCAGGCTTCACCGGGGACAGGAGGGCTTCGACCTTCTGGTCAAGGCCTCGGAAGCCGGCGACGGAGATGCGGACTGCGTGCTGGCCCGCTGCCTAAGCGGCTATCAGTACGTATGGCCGGGACACCATTTCCCATTGGACGACAAAAAGGTGACGAATCTGATTCACCGTTCCATTGAGCGGGGAAGCGCCCTGGGAATCCTGGTGGCCAAGCGCAGCGGCCTTTTTACCCCTGTCTGGCAGAAAAAAGCTCCCATTTCCTTGAAGGAAGCCTTTAAACAGGTACTGGATAAGGCGGCGGGAGGGGATGCCTTCTGCCAGTACACCATAGGAAACACCTATTTCTGGTGGGATTTTCTTTCCGTTGAAGAAAAAAGCCGGAACGATTTTCCCAGCCAGGAAGCCTTCCGTTCCTATATGATCGAAAACATTACCAAATGTGAGGATTGGTTCTGGCGGGCTTTTAAAGGCGGCATGTACCTGGCGGGAAATAATCTGGAACATTATTACCGGAATGGCGACAAAGGCTATGTGGACCCCCAGCCGGAAAAAGCAGCCCAAATTTTCCCCATGGGCGCCGAGATGGGCTATCCGCCCCACCAGATTTTCTATGCCAACGACCTGGAGAAAGCCGGAGAAAAGGAAAAAGCACATTACTGGAGAGTTCAGGCAGCCGAGGGGGGACAGCCCGGCCTCTGGTATGCAATCGGTATCGACTTCTACGATGGAAAAGGGGTAGAGAAGGATCCTCAAAAAGCCTGTGCGTGTTTTAAGAGATCCATAGAAGAAGAACATAATGCGTATGCCTACGATATGATGGGAGTTTGTCTGTTTTTGGGCATTGGAATTTCCCAGGACCGAGCCAAGGCCTTCGAGTATTTTTCCACGGGCAGACAGCTATTGGAGGGCAATACCTTCGGCTACCAATTTCTGGCCCACTGTTATCTGGATGGCCTCGGCACAGCCCAGGACTATCAGGAAGCATACCGGCTGGCCTGGGAAACCAAAGATAAACCCCGCAGTCTTTACGTGCTGGGCCGCATTTACTGCGAGGGCTTAGGGATGCCCCAGGATATTGCCATGGGCGTGGAATTTTTAGACCGGTCCGGCATTGCCGATGCTAAAGAGGAGCGGAAGCACTACAAAAAATCCCTCTTTGGGCGGTGGAAACGGGTGAATTAATCAATCCCCTTAAATTTTTCAGGTCTGGCTGCAAAGTTTTCGCTTTCGGTTCAGCCTCCTATTGCTCTTAAAAGTGAAAGGAAACGAAGATCTATGCTTTACAATGAACGTGCGGAAATCATCCTGCAGCAGTTACAGCTGCAGTCTACCGTTAAAGTAAATGAATTAAGCCAGCTCCTGAAAGTATCCGTGGACACGGTGCGCAGGGATTTAAAAGCCATGGAACAGGCGGGGCTGATTAAATGTCTGAGAGGCGGAGCCTGCCTTCCGGAGTCTCTCCCATCCCTGTCCAACTTCCAGGGACGGGAAGTAATCCACAGCGATTTGAAGCGGGAGGCGGCCAAAAAAGCTCTTCCCTACATCAAAGAAGGAGATATTGTCGCCATGAATTCCGGCACTACCAATACCATCCTGGCTCAGGAGATGATGGGAATCAATCTCCCATTTACCGTTGTCACCAACAATTTCGCGGCGGCCAACGTGCTGATGAAGCATCCCTCCATCCGGCTGATTTTCATTGGAGGCCAGACGGATTATCTGGAACAGTCCACCTTCGGCCCCTCGTGCCTTTCACAATTTGAAGCCTTCTTCCCGGACCTGGCGTTTTTATCCATCAACGCCGTCAACTATAAGGACGGCTTCACAGATTTTCGTCTCAACGAAATTCCCGTCATCCAATGCCTGGTGGAACAAGCCAGGCAGCGAATTGCCGTCATGGATTCCAGCAAGCTTGGAAAATGCTCCAAAGCAAAAGTTCTGGGACCCGACCAAATCGACGTTCTGGTGATGGATGACAACATTTCCCCGGAAGTAAAAGAAAAATATCAGACAAAAGGAATCTTCATCTCATAAGAGACTGCCCCGGCGGTCTCTTTTTTACATGGATTTTAAATACATTTGCCACAATCCTGCTTGTTTGTATGGAGCTGTCGGACTATAATTCAAGCAAAAGAAAGCAAAAAAAAGCAAATTAAAGCAAAAGCAAGCAAGGAGAACACCATGAACGAAGCGAAAAAAATCGGAATGCTCGTATTTGACTGGGCCGGCACCACCGTTGATTACGGCTCCAGCGCCCCCGCGGAGGTATTTCGCCGGGTATTTACCGCGGAAGGAATCCACCTGACCAGAGAAGAAATCAACAAGCCTATGGGATTGGAGAAAAAAGCCCATATCCGTGCTCTTCTGGGATGCGAATCAGGCAGCAGCCAGTGGAAAGCCCTTCACGGCGCAGACTGGACCGAGGAGGATGTGGAGCGGCTTTACCAGGCCTTTGAGGCGGAGCTGTTCCAGGTTGTGGCGGAGTACAGCGCCCCCATTGCCGGGGTTGTGGAGACAGTGGAAAAGCTCCGCGGCCAGGGACTGAAAATCGGTTCCACCACCGGATACAATTCCCACATGATGGAACAGGTCATTCCCAAAGCCCGCCAGCTGGGCTATGAACCGGACTGCGTTGTAACGCCGGATGTGACCGGATACGGAAGGCCCACCCCCTTCATGCTCTTTGAGTGCATGCGCAGGCTGCAGGTCTATCCCCCGGAAACCGTCGTCAAAGTCGGAGACACCATCGCGGATATCCTGGAAGGCAAAAACGCCGGGGCCTGGAGTGTGGGAATCCTCACCGGTTCCAATCTCCTGGGCCTGACAGAGGAAGAATACCAGGCGATGGACCCGGAAACCCTCCGCCAGAAAAAATGCCTGGCCGCCGACCGCTACCGGGAATCCGGAGCGGATTTGGTCATCGATTCCATCACGGACCTTCCCCTGGCTGTTGAGGAAATCAACCGCAGGCTGGCCAAAAAGGAGGCGGAGCAATGAACCGGTATTACAATCCCGTCCGCACCTTAGAAGGTCCGGGAAGCTTAAGCAGCCTTCCGGAGATTCTGAACGGAATGGAGCCGGACAGCAAGAGAATCCTCCTTCTGGTATGGAGCGAGGAGGTTTTAAAAAATCCGGCATTTTCCTTCCTTCTGGACCAGAAATCCGGCTTTCAGACCCGCCCCTTCTGCTTTCAGGCTTCCAATCCTACGGTGGAGCAGCTGTTTGAAACCTATGAAGCCACAAAGGAGTTTGCCCCTGCCGTTGTAATCGCCGTAGGAGGAGGCAGCATTATGGATGTGGGAAAATCCCTTTGCTGCCTGTACGGACATTCCCTTTCCAATGTGGACGCCCTCAGGGAGCTGATTGTTACCAAGGCCTACGGCACGCCGGCCGCCCGCTGGATTGGAATCCCCACCACGGCCGGGACCGGAAGCGAAACTACCTGCTGGGCTACCATCTGGGACCCCTCCCAGGATGCCAAGCGCTCCGTGGAATGCCATGAAAACTACGCCTGGGCCGCTGTGGTAGATTCGGACCTTACCAAAGGGATGCCCTTAAAGCTTGCCGTCAGCTCCGGCCTGGATGCGGCGGCCCACGGAGTGGAGAGCTACTGGGCCAAAGGGACCAACTGCGTATCCGGGGCAATCGCTCTCTCCGCCATCCGGATGATTATGGAGAATATGGAAGGACTTCTGGCCGGAAGGGAAACCGCCCGGGAGGCCATGGCAAGAGGGAGCATGATGGCAGGCCTGGCATTCAGCAACACCAAAACGACTGCCTGCCACTCCATCTCCTATCCCCTGACCATGCACTACTCCATCCCCCACGGAGCGGCGGTCAGCATGCTGCTGGCCCCTCTTCTGAAACGCAATCTTCCGGCAACCAAAGGAAGTGAAGCTCTGTTAAACGCTCTGGGCGTTTCGGACGTGGATGAACTGACAAGAAAAATCCGCAGGATTCTAAAAGAATCCGGCCAGCCCTCCACCTTAAAAGAATGGGGCGTAAAGAAAGAGGATTTGCCCCGCCTGGCCGCCCTTGGAATGACCAAAGGCCGGGCAGACAACAACCCCGTCGCCATCGATGTCCCCATGATTCAGGAAATTTTGGAAGAGATTTATGAATAACCATCACATTCTTATCACCATAAAAAGGAGAATTAAAACCATGAGAAACCATAAGAACGCAATCCGCCTCATCCTGTCCTCCGCTCTTGCCCTGTCCGTGCTCTCCGGCTGTTCTTCCCAGAGCCAGGAGACAGCCGCCGATCCCGCGAATGCTGCCAACAGCGCCAGCGCCGAAAGCACGGAAACCGCTGAAACCCTTTCCGCCGGCGGAGAGGACGGCGTGTTCACCATCGCCTACGCTCCCAACGAGTCCACCACGGAAAGCGCCGACGCCCGCAACGGCCTGGCGGAGGATTTAAGTGAATTTTTAGGCTGTCCCGTAGAGGAAATCCAGGCCAGCGACTACAACGCCATCATCGAGGCCCTCCGCACCGGCAGCGCGGACATGGCTTATATGGGTTCTCAGGCCATGGCCCTTGGCGTGGAGCGCACCGACTTGGAGCCCATCGTCATGAAAGCCGAGGATGGGGACCCGGAAAAAGCCATCTACCACTCCGTACTGATTACCAACAGCGCCAACAGCGAGATCGATTCCATTGAGGACATCAAGGGCAGGACCATGGCCTTTGTAGACCCGGACTCCACCTCCGGCAATCTGATTCCCACCGCTGAGATTATCCAGGCCTTTCCCGATGACGACCTGGATTCCGACAAGCTCCACACCAACGGAGATTTCTTTGAGGCCGTCAGCTTCTCCGGCTCCCATCAGGCCGGACTCCAGGCCATCGTGAAAGGCGATGTGGACGTGGCCCCCATCTCCGACCAAATCCTGGCCTCCGAAATCGCCAACGGCAACGCCGCGGAGAGCGATGTGAAGATTATCCATGAGTCCGGCGCCATTCCCACCGAGGCCATGGTAGTAGCGGAACATGTGACCCAGAAGACCAGGGACCGGCTCACCGAGTTTTTGACCTCCTACGACAATGAGCAGTATTTTACCGACGTCATCAAAGTGCCGGGATCCCGCTTCATTGAGTGCGATATGAGCGATTATGAAGATATTATTGAACTGAACAAAATCATCAACGAGTTTTAAGGGAGAAAGAACCCCAGGAGGAACATATGGAACCGATTTTAAAATTTGAGCAGGTATCAAAAGATTATCCAAACGGCGTACACGCGCTGAAAAACGTATCCTTTCAGGTAAAGGAGGGGGAATTCATCTCCATCATCGGCCCCTCCGGGTCGGGAAAATCTACCCTCCTGCGGGCCATCAACCGCCTGATTCCCATAAGCGGCGGCTCCCTCTGGCTGGACGGCCAGGAGGTGTCCCGTCAGCGGGGACAGAATCTCAGGAAGCTCCGCCGCAAAGTGGGCATGATTTTCCAGAACTACAATCTGGTCTACAGCCTCTCCGTTCTCCAAAACGTGCTCCACGGCCGTCTGGGCTACATGAAGGGCTTAAAAGGAGTATTTGGTCTCTACAGCGAGGAGGATAAAAAAGAAGCCCTGGAGCTTTTGAACGAGCTGGGGCTGGAATCCTTCTCCTACAACCGGGCCTCGGATTTATCCGGCGGTCAGAAGCAGCGGGTTGGGATTGCCAGAGCCATCATGCAGAAGCCGAAGCTTCTCCTGTGCGACGAGCCCATCGCATCCCTGGACCCCTCCAGCGCCAAGACCATCATGGACCTCCTGCGGGATATGACGGGCCGCAGGGGAATCGCCTGCATCGTCAATCTCCACCAGCTGGATGTGGCCCTGACCTACTCCACCAGGATAATCGGCCTGTGCAAAGGCCAGATTGTATTTGACGGCGCCCCGGAGGATTTGACCGATGCAGATATTGAACGGATTTACGGAACCTCGAAGGAAAATCTCATGTTGGGAGGAAAGAGCCATGACCAGGAAGATACCCTTAACTGCGCTTGAGATCCGGCGGATGTATACGGGCTTTCTCATTGCCGCTGTCATCCTCTTTGTGGTGTGCAGCGTTCTCACGGAATTTAACCCCATGACCCTCATTGCCGACGGGGACGCCTTCTGGGAATTTATTACCCAGGACTTCCTGCCTCCCGCTCTTCCCAAGGCCAGCCGCATACCCGGGATTTTCTCCAGCATCCTGGTTACCCTGGCTCTTGCCATGTCCTCCACCACCGTGGCCGCGGTCCTGGCATTTTTCGTCTCCCTCTTTGGAAGCGAAAAAGTCTCTCCCTTCCCCAGGGCAGCCAAAGCCGTCCGGGGTTTTGCCACCTTCCTGCGCAACATTCCGGCCCTGGTATGGGCCTTCATCCTCTTCTCCTCTCTGGGCATCGGCACCGGCGTAGGATTTGTGGCCCTGTGCATCACCAGCTTTGCCTTTATGGTGCGGGCCTTCGTGGAGACCATGGAAGACGTATCCCAGGACTGCGTGGAGAGCCTTCAGGCCGTAGGCGCCACCTTTCCCCAGAGAGTCAGCCAGGCCATCCTGCCCTCCTGTCTGAGCGGATTCCTCTCCTGGTTCCTCTACTGCGTGGAGGTCAATATCCGCGCCTCCACCATCGTAGGCATGGTAGGAGGCGGCGGCGTGGGACTCACCCTCTTCTCCTATATCAAAAGCTTCCGCTATGACATTGCCCTGACCATCATCCTGATGATTGCGGCTATGGTGATTTTAGTGGACCAGATTACAAATAAACTTCGAAAGGAGCTCTTAAAATGATGCAGCAGGATTTGGCAGAGTGCGCCCTGCCCCTTAAATCTCAGAAAACAGCCGCAAAGGGTACGTCCCGTATTCCGGTAACATGCAGACAGAGAAATCCTTTCATTCCCAGATTTCTCTTCGGGACCGTCATCCTTACCATCCTAAGCCTTCTCTACCTGGAAATCGACTGGATTAAAATGTTCTTTCGCATCCCGGAAATCGGCGTGGTATTCTGGGAACTGGCCCACCTGGACTTTTCCAACATGGACCTGATTGCCTCCTCCCTGATGGAAACCATCTCCATTGCGGTTTTGTCCCTGCTCTACAGCCTTGTGCTTGGAATCTTCTTTGGAATGCTGGCAGCCCGGAATATTTTCCGGATTCCGGCTCTATCGGTGTTTACCCAGTCTTTCTTCACCTTCCTGCGGGCCGTTCCCACCCCCGTATGGGTGCTGCTCATGCTGGTATGCTTAGGCATGGGGCCGGAGGCCGGCGTGGCGGGACTCTGCGTTCACACCACCGCCTTTTTTACCAAATCCTTTGCCCAGAGCTTTGAAAGCATCTCCGACGAAACCATCGAGGCCCTGGAAGTGACCGGAGCCGGACGGCTTTCCATCTTTTTCAATGCCGTCCTTCCCGCCGCTCTCTCCCAGATTGTGGCCTGGGCCGGCATGCGCCTGGAGACCAATTTTTCCGAATGCGCCATTTTAGGCATGGTAGGTGCCGGCGGCGTGGGATACGTCATCTCCAACAGTCTCCAGGGATACGACTACGGCACCGCCGGGGTCGCCATTCTTCTGGTCTTTCTGGTGGCTTATTTCATTGAGCGGATTTTTGTGAGGATTAAGAAAAAGTTCTATTGACTTTTTCCTCACGCAAAAAGGCATGACAAAAAGGAATCTTTCCCCTTTGCCATGCCTTTTCAAGCCTGCTTTACTATATCGCCGTCTTATATGACTTTCACCTTCAGCAGTATCTTCCCAATCACCGCCACCAGCACCGCCGCCGCAATGGCCTCCGGTATGCCGGCCGCCGTGACGGTTCCCATAATCAAGCCAAATACAGCCTCAAAAGCCACCTGTCTGGCCTGAGCGTATTCTCTAGCAAACATCACATAGATGCTTCCCATCACCGTACCCGTGTTAATCATGGAACCTACAAAACCTGTAACTGCCAGGGAAACGCCTTCATTTACCTTAATTTTCCGAAGGAGAATCCACATCCATCCGGCTCCCAGTCCGATGAGAATCCGGCAGCCTACGGAGATCCACACCGCTTTCAGAGCTCCGATGATTCCGCTCATGCTCATAAAGGGCGAAAATGCAAAGGACGTCAGGGTTGGCGCGATGGTGTTGCTCACCAGAGAGCAGACGCCAAAGGTAGCCCCCAGAATCACTCCGGCCCAGGGTCCAAGCAAAATAGCCCCCAAAATCACCGGGATATGCACGGTTGTCGCCTTAATAATGGGGAGCTGAATCATTCCCAGAGGCGTATTGGCCAGCAAAATGACCACAGCCATCATAAGTGCGACACTTGCAAGATAACGGGTGTCTTTCTTTCTCTTATTCAATTTTTCTTCCTCCTTGCTACTGTTCTTTTCCTAAGATACAATGCAACTTTGTCAGGACGGTGGCTTGGGACATCCGATGTGAAAAAAGGGGCAAAAGCATTCTTATAAGCAAGCTTAACGCCTGTTTTTGCCCCTTTTTTCCCGCCGTCCTTAACTTAGACGTCTTGATTATAAACACTATCCACACCCCTGGTCAACCTTATTTTTGTTAATTTACATAAGTTTATCCACAATTTGTGGATAAATTGTGGATAAGTGGGAGTAAGGCGCCTCTATTTCCACAACCAATCAGAAAAAACCTTGATTTTACAGCAAATTTTCCACTGTGCATAACTTATTTTTTTAAACACTCCTCTTTTGTGGATAAAATCCTTGTCCACAATCTACCCACATTCTATCCACAGGGATTCCACAACCCCCTCCACACCGTTTTCTACATTCTTTTTAAACTTATCCACAATCCCTCTCCGGAAGGAATTTTGCTATTTTCATTGAAAAACTTCCCTCTTTAGTATAGAATAGATTTAGATTGGGCTTTTCTGCAATATAGTTTTAGGAGACTGAAAATGATCGATAAAATAAAAGAAAATTGGGATCAGATCTTATTAAATTTGAAGGAAGAGCATGAAATCATGGACGTTTCATTTAAAACATGGCTTCTGCCCTTAAAACCCTACTCCTTCAAAAACAATACATTGACCATCATTGTTCCGGAGCAGACCTTCCTCACCTTTGTAAAGCGAAAATACGGCCTTCCTTTGATGGTCACGGTTTCCGAATTTCTCGGAGTAGAGTGTAAAATTGATTTTCAGCTGAAGGATACCGTAGAGGAAGATTCACCTGCCAAGCAGCCGCAGCTGATTGAAAAAAATATGAACGTGGTAAGCCCCCAGGTAATTCAGAGCGCCAACTTAAATCCAAAGTACACCTTTGACACCTTCGTCGTTGGCTCCAACAACAATCTGGCCCATGCGGCGGCCCTGGCAGTAGCGGAATCTCCCGGTGAAATTTACAACCCTCTTTTTATTTACGGAGGCGTGGGTCTTGGAAAAACACACCTGATGCATGCCATCGCTCACTTCATTTTAAAAAACACCCCGGATGCGAAAATTCTTTACGTCACCTCTGAAACCTTTACCAATGAGCTGATTGACGCCATCCGGAATAAGAACAATACCACCACCACGGAATTTCGTGAAAAATACCGCAACAATGATGTCCTGCTCATCGACGATATCCAGTTCATCATCGGAAAAGAGAGTACCCAGGAGGAGTTCTTCCATACCTTCAACACCCTCTATGAGTCGAAAAAACAGATTATCATCTCCTCCGATAAACCGCCGAAAGAGATTGAAACCCTGGAGGAACGGCTCCGCTCCCGCTTTGAGTGGGGTCTGACCGTGGACATCCAGTCCCCGGATTATGAAACCAGAATGGCAATCTTAAGAAAAAAAGAAGAACTGGAAGGCTACAACATTGACAATGAAGTAATAACCTACATTGCCACCAACATTAAATCTAATATCCGGGAGCTGGAAGGCGCCTTAACTAAGGTTATGGCCTACTCCCGGTTAAACAAGTGTGAGATTAATTTGAAGATGGCGGAGGAAGCCTTAAAGGATATTATCTCCCCCGGTGCTCAGCGGGAAGTGACGCCCGAACTGATTATTCAGATCGTGGCCGAGCATTTCGGCCTGACTCCTCAGGATATCGCATCCCAGAAGAGGACCAAGGAAATCGTCTACCCCAGACAAATTGCCATGTATTTATGCCGCGACATGCTGGCCACTCCCCTTCAGACCATCGGAAGCTTCCTGGGCGGCAGGGACCACACCACCATCATTCACGGCGCGGACAAAATCTCCTCTGACCTGAAAAAAGACGAAACCCTGAGAAATACCATAGAGATACTGAAAAAGAAAATTAATCCACAATAACCTGTTTATACCCTGTGGACAGGCTGTGGATAAGAAAGGAGACTGTTCATCCTTCAGAACGTTTTTTAGCATCCTGTGGACAACCCTCCGGTTTTCCCTTTTTTTCAGCCAGGATTTCCACATCCTTTTTAACAGGTTCAAATCCTTTATTTTCAGGTTCAGAAGGACTTTTACACAAACCCACAGCCCCTACGGCGATTGCTACGAAAATTTACTATTTATTTCTATCTCACAGGCATTCATAATCCACATCAACTGAGAAAGGAAGTTATCAACAATCATGAAGCTGAAATTCCAAAAAGACGCTTTAGTCAACGGCATTAATATTGTAATGAAGGCAGTTCCCTCCAAGACCACCATGTCCATTTTAGAATGCATCCTGGTAGACGCCAGCGGAAGCGAAATCAAGCTGACGGGAAACGATATGGAGCTTGGGATTGAGACAAAGGTGGAGGGAGAGATTTTAGAGCACGGACGGATTGCCCTGGATGCGAAACTCTTTTCCGAGATTACCAGAAGACTTTCCAGCGAAAGCGCTGCCGAGGTAATCATTGAATCCGACAGCCAACTAAGCACCACCATCCGATGCGAAAATTCTATATTTAAGATTCAGGGACGGGACGGCGAGGAATTTGCCTACCTTCCATATATTGAAAAGGACCGTTATATCTGTCTGTCGCAATTTACCTTGAGAGAAGTGATCCAACAGACCATCTTCTCCATATCTCCTAATGACAGCAACAAGATGATGTCCGGCGAACTTTTTGAGGTCAATGAAAATCAGCTTCAGGTGGTTTCTTTGGACGGTCACCGGATTTCGATCCGGCGGGTTCGCCTGAAAGATCATTACGATGACATGAAAGTCATTGTGCCTGGAAAAACATTAAGTGAAGTCAGCAAGATTTTAAGCGGAGATAATGAGAAGGAAGTTCTGATTTACTTCAGCGAAAACCATATTCTCTTTGAATTTGACAACACCGTAGTAATTTCACGTTTGATTGAGGGAGATTATTTTCGCATCAGTCAGATGCTTTCCAGCGATTACGAGACCAAGGTAACCATTAATAAGAAGGAATTTCTGGATTCCATTGAACGGGCAACCATCCTGATCCGGGAAAATGATAAAAAACCGCTGATTATTAATATTACGGAACACACCATGGAATTGAAGCTGAATTCCAGCTTTGGTTCTATGAATGCCGAACTTTTCATCCATAAAACAGGTAAGGATATTATGATTGGATTTAATCCCAAGTTCCTCATCGATGCTCTGCGGGCCATCGACGGGGAGGAAATCAGTATTTATCTGATGAATCCCAAGTCTCCCTGTTTCATAAAGGATGACGAGGAGACCTACATTTATCTGATTCTGCCGGTAAATTTTAACGCGGCAGCCGTTTAATGGGAGGAACAATGGAAACAATTAAGCTTAGAGGCGAATATATTAAGCTGGGCCAGGCTCTGAAAGCGGCTGGCCTGGCGGAAACCGGTGTGGATGCGAAATATGCCGTAGAAGACGGCCTGGTTCAGGTCAATGGCCAGGTGGTTCTCCAGAGAGGCAAAAAGCTGGTAGGCGGCGATGTGGTGACCTATCATGGGGAGACGATTCAAATTGTAAACTAGACGTAACAGTTCAGGACGGCGGGAAAACAAGGGTAAGAACAGACGCCAGACTTGTTTGTAAGTTTGCCATTACCCTTGTTTTCATATTTGAAGTAAGGAACATTCCATGATCATTGAATCCATAGACCTTCAGAATTACAGAAATTACCAGAAACTACATATGGAATTAGATGGGGGAACCAATATTCTCTACGGGAACAATGCACAGGGAAAAACCAATATACTGGAAGCCATTTATGTCTGCTGCACATCAAAATCTCACCGAAGCGTCCGGGATAAGGATCTGATCCGGTTTGGCCAGGATGAATCCCATCTGCGTCTGCTGGTACGCAGGGGAAATGTTCCCTATCGGATTGATATGCATCTGAAAAAGAGCAAACCAAAAGGAATTGCCATAAACGGAGTGCCGATTCGAAGAGCCAGCGAGCTTTTTGGCATTGCCAATGTGGTATTTTTCTCACCTGAGGACTTAAACCTGATAAAAAACGGCCCTTCTGAGCGCAGAAGGTTTATTGATCTGGAACTGTGCCAGCTGAATAAGCTTTACGTTCATTCCCTGGTCCAGTATAATCGGGTGCTGGCTCAGAGAAACCGGCTGTTAAAGGAACTCATCTTTCATCCGGAGTACCGAGAGACTTTGGATGTGTGGGATATACAATTAGTAAAATATGGAAAAGAAGTAATGAATTTCCGGGAGGAATTTATTCTGCAGCTGAACGATATGATTCAGGACATCCATAACAGCCTTTCCGGAGGGCGGGAGAAACTGATTTTAACCTACGAACCTCATACTCCTGTAGAGGAGCTGGAGAATTCTTTAAAAAGAAGCAGACCTCAGGATGAAAAGCAGAAGACAACTCTTTGCGGACCTCACCGGGACGACATCAGTTTTATGGTAAACAACATTGATATTCGCAGATTTGGTTCTCAGGGACAGCAGCGGACAGCAGCCCTTTCTCTGAAGCTTTCAGAGTTAAAGCTGGTTGAGCTTTTGACCAGGGATAAGCCCATCCTCCTTTTGGATGATGTGCTTTCAGAGCTGGATGGAAGCAGGCAGAACCATTTGCTGAATGCCATCAGCCAGATTCAAACGGTGATTACCTGCACCGGTCTGGATGACTTTGTAAATAACCGATTTAAAATCGATAAGATATTTAAAGTAATTGACGGAACCGTAACCAGTGAAAACTGACCGGTTCTTCACTGTGTTTTTAGATCAAGAAAGGAAGATTATAAGAATGGGAGAGCAGTACGGAGCAGATCAGATTCAGATTTTGGAGGGACTGGAAGCGGTACGGAAGCGTCCGGGCATGTACATTGGAAGCACATCATCCAGGGGACTTCATCATCTGGTCTATGAGATTGTAGACAATTCAGTGGATGAGGCATTGGCAGGGTATTGCGATTCCATAGAAGTGACCATTAATCCGGATAATTCCATTACCGTGGTAGACGACGGAAGAGGAATACCCGTAGATATTCAGAAAAAAGCAGGACTTCCCGCGGTGGAGGTGGTATTTACCATTCTTCATGCCGGAGGAAAATTTGGAAACGGCGGATATAAGGTATCCGGCGGCCTTCATGGCGTAGGAGCATCCGTGGTAAACGCCCTTTCCGAGTGGCTGGAAGTTCAGGTTCTTCACAATGGAAATGTTTATCAGCAGCGTTATGAGCGGGGCAAAGTAATGTACCCGCTGAAAATCGTAGGAAAATGCGGACCAAACGAACACGGCACCAGAGTGACCTTCCTGCCGGATAAGGAAATTTTCGAGGAGACGGTTTATGATTTCGATACCCTGAAAATCCGCCTTCAGGAAACCGCCTTTTTGACCAAGAATTTAAAGATTACCCTTAGGGACGAACGGGAGGAGAAGCAGGAGCGGACCTTCCACTACGAGGGGGGCATCCGGGAATTTGTGACCTATTTAAACAAGGGAAAGACTCCTCTTTACGATCAGGTGATTTACTGTGAAGGAAAAAGAGAAGGCGTGTATGTGGAAGTTTCCATGCAGCATAATGATTCCTACACGGAAAATGTGTATACTTTTGTAAACAACATCAATACCCCTGAAGGAGGAACCCATCTTACAGGCTTTAAGAATGCCCTCACCAAAACTTTCAACGACTATGCCAGAAAAAACAAGCTCTTGAAGGAAAATGAGGAGAGCTTGTCCGGCGAGGACATCCGGGAGGGACTGACCGCCGCGGGCCTGTCCTGCTTCGGCGGTGTGAACGCCCCCTACATCTGGATCAAAACGCCGGACGGGATGGGCTCCTGGGACTTCTTCGATCTGCTGCTGGACCGGGCCAACGTGGCCACCACCCCTGGCGCGGGCTTCGGCCCCAGCGGCGAGGGCTATATCCGCCTGACCGCCTTCGGCGGCGCGGAGGCCACCCGAGAGGCCGTGGAACGGGTCAAAGCGGCCCTCTGATCTCACTTCCCACAGTTTGAATGCCCCCGGCCCCGGATCTCTTCCGGCAGCCGGGGGTTTTTTCTGCGGCGGAACGGCCCACCGCGTCCTCCCGCGCTTTTCAAACGGAGCGTGATATGGTATGATACTGTCTGCTGAATCAACCGCAAACCGGTCGATTCCCGCGGCGGCGGACCGCCGGAAAGGAGCAAGAGCGTATGAAGATCGTTGTGATCGACGGCCAGGGCGGCCGTCTTGGAAAACTGCTGGTCGAGGCGGTCAAGGACCGCATCCCCCAGGCGGAGGTGCTGGCCGTGGGCACCAATGGCATCGCCACCGCCACCATGCAGAAGGCAGGGGCCGACTATGTGGCCACCGGTGAAAATCCGGTGGTCCGCGGCGTGATGGACGCGGACGTGGTGCTGGGCCCCCTGGGAATCGTGGTGGCCCACTCCATCCTGGGCGAGGTGACCCCCCGGATAGCGGAGGCCGTGGGAGGCTGCCGGGGAAAAAAGATCCTGATCCCCATGAACAGCTGCGGCGTGTCGGTGGCCGGAACCCAGGAGATGGGTCTGGCGGGGTATGTGAAGCTGGCCGCCGATCAGGCGGAGGCCTTTCTCCGGGGAGCCAGGTGACCTGTGGAGACGCGCATGAACCTGCCTGGGATGGGGGCGGCCACCCCCTCCCTGCTGGGATACGGCTGTATGCGCTTCCCGCTCCGGCCAGACGGCACGGTGGATGAGGCGCAGGCCGCCCGGCTCATCCACCGGGCGGTCCAGGGCGGCGTCAATTATTTCGACACCGCCTGGCCCTACCACGGCGGCGAGGGGGAGCCAGTCCTGGGGCGCATCCTCTCCCGCTATCCCCGGGAGACCTATTATCTGGCCACCAAGCTGCCCTGCTGGGAGATCTCCAGCCGGGAGGACGCGGCGGAGCGCTTCGCCCGGCAGCTGGAGCGGCTCCGGACGGACTATGTGGACTTCTACCTCCTCCACAGCCTGAGCCGGAACACCTGGCGGCGGATGAAGGAGCTGGGGGTGGTGGAGCTTCTGGAGGAGGCGCAGCGCCGGGGCCGAATCCGGTGGTTCGGCTTCTCCTTCCACGACAGCTTCTCCGCCTTTGAGGAGATCCTCCGGGCCCGCAGCTGGGATCTCTGCCAGATCCAGCTCAATTACATGGATACCGAGCATCAGGCCGGCCTGCGGGGCTATGCGCTGGCGGAGGCGCTGGGGATCCCGGTGGTGGTCATGGAGCCGGTGAAGGGAGGCTCCCTGGCCCAGCT
>OLVT01000234.1_pt1 | contig 66835 bp, 60 predicted proteins | sample 1673241 | NCBI WGS metagenome assembly OLVT01 (sample SAMEA3178936, study PRJEB25190) | human gut metagenome | biome: human gut; feature: human-associated habitat; material: faeces | place: Austria | collected 2013
TTGAACAATTGATGAAAGAATTAAAACCAATTGCTGATGCTGTTGGTAAAGAAATTTAAGGTGACTGAGATGGAAATGATCGTTAATTTAAAGGAACATAGTTATCCTATTTATATAGAAAAAAATATTTTAAAACATGCAAATGAAAAAATAAAAGAAGTCTTTAAAGGAAAGAAAATTATGATCATTTCCGATGATCAAGTTTATCCTTTATATGGCGATGATTTGACTTTAAATCTTGAAAAAGATTTTAAAGTCAATCATGTCGTTGTTCCTCATGGAGAAAAATCAAAACGTTTTGATATGTTACCAACGCTTTATAAAGCATGTTTAGATTTTAAACTTACAAGAACGGATTTAATCATTGCTTTAGGTGGTGGTGTGATTGGTGATATGGCAGGATTTGTCGCAAGTAGTTATTTGAGAGGGGTAAAACTTGTTCAAATTCCTACTTCTTTACTTGCACAAGTGGATAGTTCTGTTGGTGGAAAGGTAGCGGTTGATTTACCTGAAGGGAAAAATCTGGTAGGAGCTTTCTATCATCCATCCATGGTTTTGATAGATCCATGTACATTAAAGACATTAGATCCACATTTTATCAGTGATGGCATGGGAGAAGTCATTAAATATGGATGTATTAAAGATAAAAAATTATTTGATCAATTAAATTCTTATCAAAATTTTGAAGAACTCTATGAATTTATTGATGAAATCATATATAATTGTGTCAACATCAAAAGAGAAGTTGTTGAAAAAGATCAATTTGATTTTGGTGATCGTTTATTACTTAACTTTGGTCATACCTATGCGCATGCCATAGAACAATATTATCACTATGAAAAATATTCTCATGGGGAAGCCGTAGGTATTGGAATGTATCAAATTACAAAACTTGCTGAAAGTCTAGATTTGACAAAAACAGGATCTTCCATGCAAATTAAAGAAATCTTACAAAAATACAATCTACCATATGAATGTCAAGTTGAAACAAAAAATCTTATTCAAGCTATTTCTTTAGATAAAAAGAATATTAATAATTCATTATCTGTTGTTTTATTAAAAGAAATAGGAGATAGTTATGTTTATCAAACAAATCAAGAATTTTTATTAAAAAAAGAAAGGGTATAAAATGAGTCAAATTAAGTTAATTCCTACAAAACTAAAAGGAAAAGTATCTGTTCCACCTTCAAAATCATTAGCACATCGTGCGATCATTGCAGCCAGTCTTGCTAAAGGTATTTCAAGAATTGATCATATTGAATATTCTCAAGATATCAAAGCAACAATTGGTGCGATGGAAGCACTTGGAACAATTATTGAACAACATGAAGATTATCTTATTATTAATGGTAATTACACATTTACTAAAAATAATACGATGCCAGGAGTCCAAATTGATTGTGAAGAATCAGGATCAACGCTTCGCTTCATGGTTCCTATTTCTCTTGCTAAAGAAAATAAAGTACGTTTTATAGGAAGAGGACAATTAGGGAAAAGACCATTAGATACCTATTATGAAATCTTTGAAAGACAAAATATTGGTTATTTATATCGTGAAAATGTTTTAGATTTAAATGTTGTGGGTGAATTAAAACCTGATTTATATCGTATTCCAGGTAATATTTCATCACAATTTATTACCGGTTTATTATTTGCTTTACCTTTATTATCATTTGATTCAATCATTGAAATTACGACACCACTTGAAAGTAAAGGATATATTGATTTAACATTACAAGTATTAAAACTTTATGGTATTGAAATTGTGAATCATGAATATAAACAATTTATTGTAAGAGGTAGACAAGAATATAAGGCAAGAGATTATCGTGTGGAATCTGATTTTTCTCAAGCTGCTTTCTATTTAGTAGCGGGTGCTTTAGGAAATGATGTTACATTATTAGATTTAAACTTAGATTCTTTACAAGGTGATAAAGCAACAATTGATTTTTTAAAACAAATGAATTGTGAAATCGTGGAAAATGATGAAGGAATTAAAGTGGTGAGTCATGGTTTAAAAGCAACAACTGTGGATGCGAGTCAATGCCCTGATGTTATTCCAGTTGTTTCTCTTGCATTAGCACTTGCAAGTGGACATAGTGAAGTCATCAATGCCGGACGTTTACGTATTAAAGAATGTGATCGTCTTCAAGCAACAGTTGAAGAATTGAATAAACTAAAAGCACATGCAGTTGAACATGAATCTTCTATGGAATTAGATGGTGTAGAAACTTTAACTGGTGGAAATGTATCAAGTCATGATGATCATCGTATGGCGATGATGCTAGCGATTGCTTCAACAGTGTGTAAGGAACCAGTCATTATTGATAATAAAGAATGTGTTAAAAAATCTTATCCAAGTTTTTGGGAAGATTTCGAGATGTTAGGAGGAAAAATCGATGGGGGCAACTTATAAAAATAATATAGAACTTACAATTTTTGGTGAATCCCATGGAAAAGCTATTGGTATTACCATTGGCAATCTTCCTAGCGGTATTCAAATTGATTTAGATGAAGTTTCGCGTGATATGAAAAGAAGAGCACCAGGACAAAATAAAATGTCGACAGCTAGAAAAGAAGCAGATCAAGTAGAAATTTTATCAGGGTTACAAGATGGTATTACCACAGGAGCACCTCTTACAGGAGTTATCTATAATAGTGATCAACATTCTAAAGATTATTCTTTACTTAAAACAAATATGCGACCAGGACATAGTGATTATCCAGCTTATATTAAATATAAAGGATTTAATGATGTCCGTGGGGGTGGTCATTTTTCTGGAAGAATTACAGCCCCAATCGTTTTTGCGGGAAATATTGCTAAACAGATTTTAAAACAAAAAGGAATTATTGTAGGAGCACATATTTTATCAATTGGAAAAATCAAAGATGAAAAGTTCCCTGTAAATGTAGATGATGAAATGCTTTTAAAATTAAGTGAAAAACAATATCCAACAATTAAAGAGGATGTTTTTGAAAAAATGGAAGAAACGATTTTAAAAGCGAAAGAAAATTTAGATAGTGTTGGTGGAAAAATTGAATGTGTTGCTTTACATGTTCCTGCTGGAGTAGGTGAACCTTTCTTTGATTCTTTAGAAAGTCATTTATCTTCATTGATGTTTTCAATTCCAGCCGTTAAAAGTGTTTCTTTTGGCGATGGAGAAAGTATTGATGAAATGTTAGGGAGTGAAGCCAATGATTGTTATTATTATGATGAAGAAGGAAATGTAAGAACTTCTACAAATCATAATGGTGGCATTACTGGTGGTATTACAAATGGTATGCCTGTAAGTTGTACGGTTACTTTTAAACCTACACCTTCGATTGCTAAAAAACAAAAGACGATTAATATTGAAACAAAAGAAAATGTAGAATTAGAAATAAAAGGAAGACATGATCCTTGTATTGTACAAAGAGCAGTTGTTGTTGTAGAAGCAATGATGTCTTTAGGAATACTTGATATGATGAGGGAATAAGTATGAAAGATTTAAAACAATGCCGAATTGAAATAGATGCAATTGATCAACAATTAATGGAACTTTTTGAAAAACGTATGGCTCTTTCAAAAAGTGTCGTTGAATATAAAATTGAAAATCATTTAGAAATTTTCCAACCTGAAAGAGAAAGAGAAGTTATTGAAAAGAACTTAAATCGTTTAAATAATGATCAATTAAAAGAATATGCAAGATGTTTTATTCAAGAAATGATGACAGTTTCTAAATCTTATCAATCAGATTTATTACCACTTGAATTAGATAAAAATATTAAAACAGACTTTAAAAAAGATCCTGTTGTAGGTTATCAAGGAATTGCAGGTGCTTTTTCACAAAGTGCTGTTGAAAATTTCTTTGGTGAGGGAACAAAGAATATTGGTTATAGAGACTTCGAAGATGTTTATGTGGCTTTAGAAAATGGTGAAATTGATTATGGTGTTTTACCAATTGAAAATAGTTTAACAGGTTCAATTAATGATAACTATGATTTAATTAGAAAATATGGTTTCTATATTGTAGGAGAAACTGCAGTTAATGTCAGTCAATGTTTAATGGCACTTCCAGGGACAAAGATTGAGGATATCAGACAAGTTTACTCACATCCACAAGGATTAGCACAATCAAGTGAATTTTTATATCAACATCGTTATATTGAACAAAGACCATTTCAAGATACAGCCATGGCTGCTAAATATGTAATGGATTCAAAAGATTCAACTAAAGCAGCCATTGCATCACCACTTGCATGTAAACTTTATGGTTTAGAAATGTTAAAAGAAAATGTACAAAATAAGAAAAACAATAGAACACGTTTTATGGTGATTTCTAAAGAACTTATTTGTCCAAAAGAAAGTGATAAAGTTTCTGTTATCTTTACATTACCTCATCAAGTTGGAACTTTAGATAACATGTTACAAACAATTAAACAAAGTCAAATTAATATGGATCGTATTGAATCAAGACCAATTGAAACACAATATTGGCAATATTATTTCTATATTGATTTTGAAGGAAATATGCATGAAGAAAGAATTCAACGTGCTATTAATAAAATGAAAGCAAATAGTACAACGTTAAAAGTATTGGGAAATTATAAAAGGGCGTAAGAATGAAAAATATTATATTAGTGGGAATCATGGGGTGTGGTAAAACAACCATCTCCAAATTATTATCAGAAAAATTAAAGATGCCAGTTATTGATATGGATAAATATATTGAAAAAAAATATCAATGTACAATACCTGATATGTTTGCCATCTCTGAGGAATATTTTAGGGACAGAGAAAGTGAAGCATGTTTAGATATGGCAAAGCTTGACGGCTATATTATTTCTACAGGTGGGGGAGTCATCAAAAGAAAAGAAAATAGAGACGTTTTAAAACAAGCGGGTACTGTTTTCTATATTGATCGACCTGTAGATAATATTGTAACAGATGTAGAAACAGCTCATCGACCATTATTAAAAGATGGACCAGAAAAACTTTATCAATTATTTGATGAAAGACATCAACTTTATTTAGATAGTTGCCACTATCATGTAAAAAATGATGGAACACTAACGGATATCGTTAATAAAATAGTAGAAGATATAGACTAAATCGTAAGGTTTAGTTTTTCTTTTTTTATTTAAAATAATGTAGCTTAAAAAGGTTTAAATATTTTAAAAATATCAAAAGATATCGAGATATTACTAAAAAGATACTTCATAAAAGAGTCTAGCATGTGTTGGGAGTTGAATATCAAAGTACAATTGATCAGTGGACGTAAAAAATTGATGCCTAATATTATGATTGTCTTTTATGCAGGTTCTTCTTTTTGGAAGGCACCCCAAAGACTACAAGAGATGATGGATAAATCAAAAAGTATGGAAAAATATTATAATGATTGGAAATACTTTTTTGTAGATATTAAAGAAATAGATACAACAAAGATTAAAAATTCACAAGTAAGATATCTTGTAGAAGCAGTGCAAGGATTATATGAAGGAGATTATGAAGGATCTAAAAGAATTAATGATGAAAATCGATAAATTCAATTCTCAACAACTTAATATGCTTGTTGAACATATATTTGATATTAGTAATGAAGATGATATTTTACATCTTATCCATTAGCCAAGACGATGAGAGTCTTGGCTTTTTGTATTAAGATGTTTATTTTTTTAATTGATCTTTAACATAAGTTTTAAATAAAGTATAGAAAATAGATGTTAAAGGAATAAATAAAAACATTCCCATGATACCCATTAAATTTCCACCTATGATTACAGCTACAAAGACCCAAATAGAAGGAAGACCTACAGAATTTCCTACAACATGAGGATAAATAAAGTTACCTTCAATTTGTTGTAGAACTAAAAATAAAACAATAAATTCAATAGCTTGGATTGGATTTACAATACCAATCATAATAATTCCTATAAAACATCCAATAAATGCTCCAAAAACAGGAATCAATGCAGTTATCGCAATAACTACTCCCATCAACATAGCGTAAGGCATTTTTAAAATACCCATTGTAACAATAAACATACTTCCAAGAATACAAGCTTCTAAACATTGACATGTAATAAAACTTGTAAAAGTATCACCTGATAACTGAATGATTTTACAAACTTTTTCAGTTTTATCTTTTCCAATAAAAGCAATTGTTGTCTTTTTAAGTTGTCTAGATAATGTTTCTTTAGAAAAAAGAAGATAAATTGAAAAGACAAGACCAATAAAGAAAGTATATAAACTACTTAATGTATTTGATAAAATAGAAAATCCAGAATGAAATAAACTTTGCCAATTATTTATAATTGTTTTATATAAAGCAGATAAGTCAAGATCTAAAGAAATAATAGAATCGATGATATTTTTAAAACTTCCATTCATTATATTTCTATTTTCTTTTAAGAAAATAAGTAGTTGATCATAAGCATTAGGTGCCAATTTAACAATTTCTTTAAGAGAATGGATTAGTTCGGGTCCAATGATAAAACAAATAAGTAATAAAAAACTAACAAATAAAATAAGAGTTAAAATAAATGAAATCATTCTTTTATTTCTTACATTTTTTAATAAACTTTTTTCTAATTGATTTGTAATAATATTTAAAATAAAAGCAATACAAAAACCAACTATAAAAGGAATAATTAATTGCCAAAGATATTGAATAAAACTAAAAACAGACGATAAATTTAAAATAATAGCTAAGATAATACCTGCATAACTTATTAAATAAAAGTATTTTTTTAATTCATTGTCATTTGAAAACATAAAATCACCTCTTAAAAAGTATATATTTTTTATATGAACAGAAAATGAAAATTTGCATAAGTTTGAGATTGTCCTTATAATAAAAAAGTGGGTGACTATATAAATTTAAAAGGGAGGATTTTTATATGAAAAAAATCATTATAACAATAGGAAAGAATAGTCAGACAATTTTTTTATTGATTATTTTAGTAATTGGTCTTGTGATTTTATTAAATATAATTGCTTTTTTTTATAAAAAACATAAAAATCCTCGCTTTTCTCAAAAAGAATTTTTAAATAATATTTTTTATAAAGATCAAAGTCAAGTATATGTCTTAGTTAGAAAGAAAGATTACAAAGTATTATTTTTATCTTCTCACTTTGAAGAAGTATTTCATATTTTACCAAAACGTATACAAGTTGATATAGAAGTTTTAAAAGAAATTGTAGAAGATGATACTTATCGACAATTTTTAAAAGAATATAAGCAATGGAATCAACAAGAACCTTTTAAATATTCTTTTAAAATGAAAGATGAAAATAAATGGTTTATTTTAACAATTACTGCAATAGAACATGGAAAATATCATCTATTTGCTTTTTATGACCATAGTGAAGATGTTTTAAAAGAATTAGATTATTTACAACAAATAGAAACAACTAAAAATGAAAGTGAATATAAAGCTTCATTTTTATCAAGAATGTCACATGAAATTAGAACGCCTATGAATGGAATTATTGGGATGCTGACATTAGCCAGACAATCAAAACAAGATGCTAAACAAGGAAGCTACTATTTACAACAAGCAGAAGATATTTCTAAGTATTTACTTTCACTCATCAATGAAGTCTTGGATATGTCAAGAATGGAAGCAGGAAAATTAGAATTAGAGAGTAAACCATTTAATATTTATCATTTAAAAGCACAATTAAATAATATTTTTAAAGAAACAATTGAAAAGAAAAATGTTTTATTTAAAATCGATTATTTTGATTTTGATGTAAAATATTTTATGGGGGATGAATTACGTATTATGCAAATACTTGTTAATCTATTATCCAATGCTAGTAAGTTTACTGATAATGGTGAAATTACAGTAACATTTAGACAAATGTATAAAGAAGCTAAGGTTGCAAATATTATGATGCGTGTTCATGATACAGGTAAAGGAATGTCAAGAGAGTTTTTAAGTCATATATTCAGACCGTTTGAACAAGAAGGAGTTGAAATTTCTAAAAAGTATGGTGGTAGTGGACTTGGAATGGCTATTACAGATCAGCTTGTTAAATTGATGGGTGGAGAAATAGTTGTTGATAGTCTTGAAGGTAAAGGAACCGATTTTACAGTCTTTTTAAATTTACCAGTTGCTCCAAGTCAAGAATATGAAGATGAAAAAGAAGTTGTTGTTGAACAATTTAGTTTTGAGAAAAAGCGTATATTGCTTGCTGAAGATAATGAAATTAATGCAGAGATTTGTATGAGTGTATTAAATTCTAAAGGAGCGTTTGTCGATCGTGTAGAAAATGGACAAGAAGCAGTTGATACATTTAAGAAGCATGCTAAAAATTATTATGATTTGATTTTAATGGATATACAAATGCCGCAAATGGATGGCTATGAAGCAACGCAAATTATAAGAACGATGGAATCGGGTAAAGCAATTCCTATCTTTGCTTTATCTGCTGATGCATATGTAGAAAATAAACGCTATTCTAAAGAGATGGGAATGGATGGACATTTTTCAAAGCCTATTGATTTTGATGTAATGGAAAAAGAATTAAGTGAATATTTTTCAAGGAGAGAGGCATAATGAAAAAGACATTTAAATTATCAGTACCGTATTTAGGAAAAGCTGTGGTTGTGACGGTTGTTTCTTTTTCATGTGCGATTTCTGCTTATCAACTTTACCAAAACAGTTCAATCTTCTCACCACAATCACAAGCTTTAGATTTGAAAAATAATCAAGTTGTTTTTTCAAATCAAAATCAACAAACAAACACAAATCAAAATCAAGATGAAAGTCAATATCTTAATGAAAATCAACAAGCATTAGATAAAATTTCACAAACAAATTTTAATAATTCTCCTTATTTATTTAAAAATCAAGGAAGAGTGGATCCGACAAAAATTTATGGACAAACAGGTATGGGGACAAATGGTGGCAATACGATAGGTGTTAATCCAAATGGAACAACAAATAATGGAAATGCAACTGTTGTCATTCCCGGAACAGGAATGCCTATTGCTACAGGAGATGCAAGTTCAGGCATCGCTAATGATGAAGTAAATAAAAATACAAATCATGAAACAACACCGATTGTTGATCCAGATCCAGAACCAACGCTACCAGATTTATCGAATAATGAGATTTATAAAGATGCCATTTCTTTGCCAAATACAGGAATTGAACAAAAAGAAAATGCAAAATACAATATTCATTTTATGGCTGCAGAAGATTTATATCTTGACAATCTTACAATGCTCTATGATGGTTGTGTGATCACTCCATGGAAATTACTTTGTAATATGGTTGTGATGGTTTCAGAAAGGAAAGAGGGGGATAGCTATCCAACACTTTATAGAATAGAAAATTATAATGATAATTTTAAAATAGGTTCTTATCCTCAATATGCAACAGAAAACTTTAAAGTATCATTTTATTTTAGACTAAATGAATCAAGTCCATGGCAAGAATATATTTATGAATTTAAAGTTGATTATCAGGCACGTATTTCCTTACAAGACTATAATCAACAAGAAATAAAATATTTTTATTTAAAGAAAGATGAAACAGAAGATTTACGAAAATATTACAATTTAATAATTCCAACATATCAAGATTCTACACAAATGTTTATTGGCTGGAAAGAGGAAGATGGTAGTGTTATTGAAGATCAATCTGACTACACAATCACTCAAAAAGGAAGAATTACACTTGTTCCTCAAGAAATGGTAGATTTACCAGAGGAATATATTGTTCAATTACAAGATAAAACGATTTTTTCACCAATATTTGCGACAATTTATGAATATGCTTTTACCAATTATGTTGGAGATTTAAATGCTGATATTCATGTACCAGATGGTATAAAAAAAGTAGAATTAAATGATATTTTTGGAAAAGAATTTAATGGTGATTTTTATATTTCAGAGATCGTTGATGATATTTCTTTTGGTTATGGCTGGACAGGACCTGATTTATATGGAAAGTATATCGTTGATGAAAATAATCCTAATTTTAGTTCAAATGAAGATGGATTATTAATGGATAAATCTCAAACAGTGATTCTTCAAACACCAATAGCTGATGCTATTTATATTCCTGAAGGAGTTACATCAATTAGTAGTTCTATTTCGTGGTATGTTCATGATATTTATTTTGAAGGTAAGTGTTTGATAGATAGCCATTCTTTTTCTAATATTCCTACAGATTCAACAGTTCACGTACCTGATCAATATTATTTAGACTATTTTAAAAAGAGTTATGGAAGTTTTGTAACAAGTATAGTTAATGAAAATAATGAATCTTATGATTATACAGTAAGTAATAATTTGGTTTTTAGTGATGATGAAAAGATACTAGTAAGTACTTTAGATAGTGCAAGTGGGACAATTGTTATTCCTGAAACAGTAGAAAAAATAGCTGATCAAGCTTTTAGTGGAAATAGTGATATTACACAGATTATTTTAACAGGAGGAAATATTGAATTAGGTCATCAAATTTTTAAAGACAGTGGTGTTGAAAATGTGATGATTTTAACTCAAGATATGCCAAGTGTTTATAAAGATACTTTTAGTGATAGTGATAATCTTAAAGGAATTAGTATTGCTAGAAATTATTATCATTTGTATGAATCTAAATGGAGTGATTTATTAGAACCAACAGAGTTTGCTTTATTGAATGAAACCGATTCATCATTAAATGTAAAAGATGGTTTTGAATATTTAGAAATGTATTATCGAGATCGTGCACATGCAACCATTTTATTAAATGCGCCAAGTGATTTGGTTTATTTTGATGAAGATAGTATTCCAGGAGTAATAATTACTGAAATTGGTAAAAATGCTTTTTCAAATTGTAAACAATTGAAATCTGTAAAATTATCTAAACAAGTGGTACAAATTGATAGCTATGCTTTTTATGGTTGTGATGACTTAGAAGGCATTTTCTCAGCTAATACAGATACGATTACAATTCAAGAAAATGCTTTGGAAATAACGGATGGATCCTTTCCTAATCTTCGTTATATTGCCTTAAATGCTAAAAATGCAAATTTTGAAAATTATTATTTACCATCAACGAATCAAAAAATGTTTGTTCCTTATGATGGCGATGGATATTATGGTGGTAATACATATAGTAGTAGTTATTTTTTAGATGAATCTTATGGTGGAGCTATCTTATATGGTTATGCTAGAGGATCAGATCAAGATGGAAATACAATTACAGTGGATAATGAATTTTATTTAATTAGTGCAACAACAGATATTAGTGGAGCTGTTGCTACGAAAGAAGGTACCTTTGAGATTTGTATGAATGCTTTCGAGAGTGTTCCTATTACATCGATTCAATTAAATATGACAGATGATATGTATTGGATTGATGATTATGCTTTTTATGAAACAAAATTAGAAGGTGAACTTACTTTGCCAGATGGCTTAGGTCCAATAGGAATGGCTGCATTTAGTGGTACGAGTCTTACAAAAGTGACATTTCCAAAAGTTTATGGGAATAATGCAGAGTATCCAGCACGGCTTTGGACAAATAATTTTGGAAGTACTCTAAAGGAAGTTGTTTTCCAAAATGCTACACCTATCTTACTTTATTATTATGGTGATGGAAATGGCTTTGAATTTGGTCAAGATTTAGCAGATGATTTTCATGTTACACTTTCAGGTGATGCGACAGGTTTAGAACAAACATACATAGATAATTGGAAATATAGTTTTGCAGGATATGAAATATCAGATGCTCAAATTCATGAAAATGAAATTAAAGAAGCAGAAAAGAAGGTTGCAGCATTATTAAATTATGTGGTACCTGAAATAAACGAAAATCAAAATTTAGATAATCAAATAGGAGAGCCTGATACTCAAACAAAAGATGATCAACAAGAAATACAGCCAGAGAATAATCAAGAACAAGATGATTCAAATAACAATCAACAAGAAGCTTTAGAAAACGAGGGAGAAGAAAATGATAATTGAGCAATCACAACATATTATTGATGAAATATCAAAAGTATTCATTGGTAAGGATGAAATAATTAAAAAAGTATTAATGACAATTTATGCTGGAGGACATATTTTATTAAATGATACTCCTGGTACGGGGAAAACAACATTGGCGTTAGCTTTTTCTAAAGCTTTAGGTTTGGATTATAAAAGAATTCAGTTTACAACAGATACCTTACCTTCTGATATTGTTGGTTTTACAATGTTAAATAATGAAACTCAAAAATTTGAATTTAGACCAGGGGCTGTTTTTAGTAATTTACTTTTAGCAGATGAAATTAACCGTACATCACCAAAAACACAAGCTGCTTTATTAGAAGCTATGGAAGAACATAATGTGACAGTTGATGGTGTTACTTATGATTTACCTCATCCATTTATTTCAATAGCGACACAAAACCCAATTGGTTCCGCAGGGACACAACCTTTACCAGAATCTCAATTAGACCGTTTTATGGTATGTTTATCGATTGGATATCCTGATTTAGATAAACAAATTGAGATTATTAAATCGCGTCGATATGATAATCCAATTGATAAAATTAAAGTAGTTGCTTCAAAAGAAAATGTTATAGAAGTACAAAACTATTTATCATCTGTACGTATCAGTGATGATGTTTTAAAATATATTGTCTTATTATGTGAAAAAACAAGAGAAATGCCCCTTATTGAATTAGGAGTTTCTCCTCGTGGGGTTTTAGCACTTGTACAAATGGCTAAAGCACATGCCGTATTAGAAGATCGTATCTATGTTATTCCAGAAGATGTACAAGATGTTTTTTTAGATGTTTGTGCACATCGTTTGATTTTACGTCCACAAGCAAGGGTAGAAGGATTAGATGCCAGAGATATTTTAAAAGAAATTTTAGTGGAAGTGAAACCACCAGTGGCTGATTAGATTATGAAAAATAAATATTTTGTTTATGCAGTTATCAATATTCTCATTTTTATTGCATATATTTATTCGACTTATTTCTACTTTTTAGTTATTTGGGCAATAAGTATTTTATTTCCTCTTATGCTTTTCATTTTGTTGAAATTAGAAGCACGTTATATTCAATTTGATCTTCATGGACAAAAACAAGGAGAAGTAGGAAAACGTTTATCTTTTGTATCTGAAATAACAAGTCAATATAGATTACTTGTTTCTGGAAGAATAGAGTATGATTTTGTTTATGAAAATAATACGTTACAAAGTCAAATTAGAAAAAGAATATTTATTCCTTTAGGAATGAAATATTCGAAGAAAGAACATCAATATACAGCAACATATTGTGGAGAAGTAACATTTTCTTATGAAAATATTTATTTATATGATGTATTTGGCTTTTGTAGAGTTTCTTTACATCAAAACCAAAAACATCATATGATAGTGTATCCTAGTAAAATCGAGATGAATCTATTGTATAATGAACTTTCTAAACCTTATGAAAATGGTCTTTTACAATATCAATATAAAAAAGGTCCTGATATGTCTGAAATCTTTGATTTAAAACAATATTATCAAGGAGATGATATTCGTCATGTTCATTGGAAATTAACAGCTAAAACTAGACAGATGCTTCTTAAAGAAGGAACACACAATAGTAGTTTTGAAACAGTTTTATTAGTTGATATTGGTTTAAATGATCAAAATGAAGAAGTTGATAAAAAGGTTTTATCAGAAGCATTATCTTTTGCAATGAGTATGTCAGAAGAATTATTACTTAAAAATATAGGTCATTATGTAGCACTTTATGATCATGGAAGTTTTTATTGGTTAGAAATGAATAATGTTCAAGATTACTATACGACATTAGAACAATGGTTTTATAAAGGTGTTTCTTTACAAAACGGAGATGCATTACATCTTTTTATGAGTGAACAGTTAGATTTGATTTTTACAAAAATGATTTATGTTACAGCAGGAAATTTCAATGAAGAAATTTCAAAATTAAATGATTTTTTAAGTGTTAGTGCAATCACTGTAAAAGATCATCTTGAAAAAGTACAAACAACAAAACATCATCAAAATCAATTATATGAATTACCTGTTGATTTAATTGATGAAAATACATATCGTTTTGAAATATAAGGAGGTCAAAAATGGAAAAAAATAAAATTATTTCTTTAAGTACGACCCTCCTTTATTCATTTGTATTAGTGATTAGTTTTTTGTGCTTTTATCATAGTATCGTAGAAAGTTCATGGTTGTTAGAAATTATTGTCAGTTTATTTGTTTTAATAGGAGTAAATCTTTTATCTTATAAAACAAAAACAAAAGAAATTATTTTTCCTATAGTGATGACTTTTATTATTGGGATTATTTATTCATTTCAAAGCTTTTATTATGGCTTTTTGGGAATTATAAATTATTGTATTCAATGGTATAATGTTCAATTTGATGATGCTAGAAATCTGATGATGACTAAAGCTATTACAACAAGTCATATACAAGCTTTTAGTTTGGTTGTTATTCTATTTATTACTTATTTTATTTATCGTTCGATAAAAAAAGAAAAAATGATGGGTATTATTCTTATCTTTTCCATTATTTTTGCCTTTACTTTATGGATTGATCGTTTTTCTTTTATTGGGGGATCACTTTGTATAATCACTCTTTTGATGATTTGGATGTATTACCAAAATAAAGTGATCAATTCAAAAACAGTTCAATGGCTTGTGATTATTTCAATTATTTTTGTGGCTGTAGCGTTACCTGGTTATCAAGATAATTTATCTTTACAACAAATAAAAAAAGAAGTCTTACAACAAGTAGAAGATCTTCGATATGGTAAAGATAATCTTCCACAAGGTAATTTAAAGCAAGCATCTATAATTCATGAAAATGAAGAAGAACGTCTACAATTAGCTGTTTCACAAAGAAAGAATTTGTATTTAAAGGGGTTTGTAGGGAGTACTTTACAAAATAATCAATGGCAAGATTTAAAAAGAGCAAGTTATAATGGAAAACATGAAGGAATGTTGAAATGGTTAGAAAACAAGAATTTTTCTTCATCTTATCAATATAGTCTTTATGAAAAATTATCTCAATTAGATGATACATCTCAAAAAGTAGAAATTAATAATACAGGAGCTAATAAAAAATATCTCTATACACCTTATTCTGTTTCTAAAAAAGATGTTTCATCATCATTGATTCAAAAAGATCTTAATTTAAAGTCAAATGCTCTCTTTGGAACAAAGAATTATAGTTATACAGAAACATCTTCTGTCTCACCAAGTGAATTGATGACAGGAAGTGACTGGCTTAACCAACCAAATAAATCTCAAAAGAAATATTTAGATACAGAAGCTGTTTATCGACAATTTGTTTATGAAAATTATCAGACAGTTGATCAGGGATTAGAAAAAACGATTGCTCATTTATTTGATCAAGATGAATTTGAAAATACAGGTATTTATTCAATTTCACAACATATTAGAGATACACTTACTAAATATATGAAATATGATGAAAAAACAAATACTCAAAGTGAAAATGTTCTTGAAGATTTTTTAAATCAAAAGATTTCAGGAAATGATGTTTTATTTGCTTCAGCAGCAGTAGAAGCTTTTCGCCATTATAATATTCCAGCAAGATATGTTGAAGGATATTTATTAAAAAGTGACGCTATTGATGAAGAAGGGAATGCTACTCTTACATCAAAAGATGGTCATGCTTGGGTAGAAGTTTATTTTGATGGTATGGGATGGTTACCAATAGATGTAACACCGGGATATTATTATGATGTTTATACACTGATGAATATGGTTGCTACTCCACAAGGAGATAATAGTCAAGTAAATATTGAAAAGGGACATAAGGATTCTCAAGGTGTTAATGATGGTCAAAATGGTGGAATGATTTATAACATTGTTAGTGGTATTGAAAGTATGGAATCACTTGTAATGGGTGTTTTTACAATTGGATGTGTTATTTTATTTATTGTTTGGATCTACTTAGAAATTAGAAGATTATTCTTAAATATTGGAATTAAACATGCTTATCATCGAGCTTCGGTTACTCGAAAAGTGAAGTATTTATATGGATTGATGGAGATGTATTTAAAATTTTATGGAATTGATTATCGTTTAGGTTTAGATTCTTTAAAAGTGGATGATACTTTAGAAAAGATGGGTATCATTTATGAAGGAGAATTTTTAAGAGTTTGTGAGTTATTTGAAAAGAGTTTTTATGGTGAAATAGAGTTAGAAGACTTTGAACTTAATATTATTACTCACTTTATTAGTTTATTATATCAAAATCAAAAGGAATTAAAGTGGTATAATAAATTAAGTAGAAGATATATGATTTTATCTGGGAAAAATATTTATTTAAAATTAATAAGGCGTAATGAGGGTGATTAGGATGGATAAAAATGGGAAAATACTGATTGTTGATGATTCAAAATTTAATCGTGAAATATTATCAGAAATATTAAATCAATATACAGTTATAGAAGCAAAAAACGGTTATGAAGCTTTAGAGTATATGAAAGCTGATAAGAATATTGCGCTTGTTTTATTAGATCTTGTTATGCCTGAAATGGATGGTTTTGAGGTTTTAAAATATATGAATCAAAATCATTTAATTGATGAAATAGCAGTGATGATTATTTCTATCAATAAAGATGATCAAAGTATTGAAAAAGCCTATGAATTAGGGATATCAGGTTATATTACAAGACCGTTTTCATCTGCTGTTGTCTTAAAAAAAGTTAATAATATTATTTCTCATTATAAAAGACAAAAAAAACTTACAACCATCATTAATAAACAAATCTATGAAAAATATAAAAATAACGATATGATGATTATGATCTTAAGTCATATCGTTGAATCACGTAATGGAGAAAGTGGTTTACATGTATTACACATTAAAAAACTTACAAAATTGTTATTAAATATTTTAGTTAAGAAAACAAATCAATATTCCTTAACTTTAGATGATATGATTTCAATTGAAGTGGCTTCTTCTTTACATGATATAGGAAAGATTGCTATTCCAGAAGAAATCTTAAATAAACCATCATCCCTTACTAAAGAAGAGATGGAAGTTATGAAATCACATGTTATCATCGGTGCAAAGATGTTAAATAGTTTACCATTTTATAATGATGAACCAATTGTAAAATATGGTTATCAAATATGTCGATGGCATCATGAAAGATATGATGGAAATGGTTATCCAGATGGTTTAAAAGGAGAAGAAATTCCTATTGCGGCACAAGTTGTTTCAATTGTTGATGCATATGATGCTTTAACAAGTAAACGTGTTTATAAAGAGGCTTATAGTCATGAAGAAGCTTTAAAAATGATTCAAAAAGGCAAATGTGGTGTTTTTAATCCTTTACTTATAGAATGTTTAATGGATATTGAATCATACATTCAAAATGATTTAAAAATTAATGAATTTTATGAAGATAATGAATATTTTGAAGAACGTACACAAGAACATTTAAAAGATGAAGGTCTTAATTTATCTAATTTACTTTATCAAGATTTATATTTTGAAAAATCAAAATATAAATTTTACAGTGAATTATCTAATAATATTCAATTTGAATATTCAGTTGTACCACCATTACTTACATTATCTAAAAAAGATGCATTATTATTAAATATAGAACCTAAAATTATAGATCCATTAAGTAATGAAAAAGTTACAAAACTGTTTATTAATAATGATTTTAATGTATTCATACAACAAGCTATTGATTTAGAAAAAGAAAAAGATAAGTTTTCGATGAATACAAAACTTAAAATCAATAATACAATTAAAGATGTTAAAATAACTGTACAAGTTATTTATGATGGTGAAGAAGCTTTAGGGGTATTAGGAGATATAGAAATATTATAGGAGAGTTGTTTATGGAGTTAGAAGAATTTTACAAACAAGTTGGTGGGAACTTTGAAGATGTTAAAAGAAGATTACTTAATGAAGAATTTATTAGAAAATTTGTATTGAAATTTAAAGATGATGAAACATTTGATAATCTTATTGATGCTTTTGATAAAGCTGATTATAAAGAAGCCTTCCGTTTTATTCATACCTTGAAAGGAACAAGTGTTAATTTGGGATTTGATGATTTATATCAAGCAAGTTGTAATTTAACAGAATGTTTAAGAAAAAAAGAAAACTTAAATGATGAAGAACTTGAAGAAGCAGGTAAACTTCTACAAATAGTTAAAGATAACTATCAAAAAATAATAGAATTGATTGTTCAATTATAAAAATATGTGAAAAAGGTCGAATTTAAGGGGAATTTGTTGCAAATTCCCTTTAAAAATATTATTATACATTTGTAAAGAAAAGAAAAAGGCAAAGCTGTTGAAAAACAGTGACGCAAAGCCCTAGGGTCTAAAGTACGTAAGTGCTATGATCGCCGGTTGCCCTAACCTATTAAGATATATTTTCGTATATCTATAAGTTATAGCAACCACCAAAATAATAGGTGGTTTTTAACTTTCTAGGATTTCTTTAAATATCAAGACAAGGGAGAAGGAAAAAAGAAATGATGAAAGATTTATTAAAAAATTACAAAAAAAATCTAACAAAAAAGGTTTCACATTAGTTGAAATCATCGTAGTATTAGTAATCTTAGCTATCTTAGCTGCAATTGCTGTACCATCAGTATTAGGATATGTAAACGAAGCTAAAGATGAAAGATACATTCAAGAAGCTAGATCAATCTATGTAGTAATCCAAACTGAAACTGCTAAATATGATGCATTAAGTGAAACTGTTAATGATAGTACTTATGGAGAAATTGCTACTAAAGCAACTGAAATGACAGGATTAAAAGCAATTTCTATTACTGATTCAAGTGCAACAAGTGGTGATCGTTCGCAATATACAGTTAAATGGACTAGTGATGATGGTAAACAAAAACAAGCTGTTATCAAAAAGAATAAAGATGTTAAAGTTACAAATCAAACAAAAGGAGAATAATTTTTAACTTTTAAGTTATTACCACTACTTTATAAGTAGTGGTATTTCTATATGTATTTGAGGTGATTTAAATGATTAAAAGATTTAATAAAAAAGGATTTACATTAGTAGAAATTATTGTTGTATTAGTTATTCTTGCAATACTTGCAGCAATTGCTGTTCCTTCTGTTTTAGGATATGTCGAAGAAGCAAAAAAAGAAAAATATATTGCAGAAGCTAAAGCTATTTACACTGTTATTCAGGTTGAAGAAACAAAACTTGCAAATGAAATAGATTATACAGATAAACCATCGGGTTATAATAGAGCGGAAGAGTATATGTATGCTAAAATTTGTGATAAATCAGATTTTAATAAAGTGGGTGAAGGAATTGTTTCTCAAAAAACCGGAATACCTAAAGTAAGTAATATCCATTCATCTAATGATTCAAAGATGTATATTTTAAATTGGACAAGTGAAGATGGTAAAATAATAGACGCACAAATAACAAAAAATAAGAAAGTAGATATTCTTTCTGTTAATAATAATTAGAATATTAAAATGACTTATATTATTATAAGCCATTTTTGTTTAATTATTTCTTGTAATTATAATAATAGATAATTGTCGGATTATTAGTTTTTTTGTATTTATGTGTTATAATATAACCAAAAAAGGGGAATGGGCATATGAAGGAAAGATTGAAGAATAACAAGGGTTTTACATTGGTAGAAATTATTGTTGTGTTAGTGATTTTAGCTATTTTAGCTGCTATTGCTGTACCTGCTGTTCTTGGATATGTAGATGAAGCTAAAAAGACACGCTATATTGAAGAAGCTCATTCTATTTATACAGTTATTCAAACAGAGGAAGCAAGGTATAAAGCTTTAGAAAATGAATTAAATGATGATACTTATAATAATACTGAGTATAAAAAAGAATTAACAGAAACAATAACAAAAAAAACTGGTATTCAAAAAGTGACGTTTGGTACTTGTAGTCATATTGGAAAAGATAATGCAGAGTACTATGTTAATTTTAAAAGTGATGATGGAAAGTATGTTTATTCTGTAATTAAAAGAAATAAAGATATAACAGTAAGTGTTAATTAGGGTGAGGAAGATGAAAAACAAGAAAGGTTTTACGTTGGTAGAGATTATTGTTGTATTAGTAATCTTAGCTATTTTAGCTGCGATTGCTGTACCTTCTGTAATTGGTTATGTAAATGAAGCTAAAGAGTCTCGCTATATTCAAGAGGCACATTCTATTTATACAGTTGTTGAAACGGAAGTGGCTAAGTATAGGGCAACAGATGATCCTAGTGAAGATGATATAAATGATTATATTAAAGATATATTGAGTGGTAATACAATTGCTACTGCAGATAATAATCAATTAAAAGGTATTATTGCGAAAAAGACAGAGTTAGATGATGTTGATGTAGAAAGAAATGGCAATACTTATAAAATGTATTGGATCAGTGATGATGATCATCGTATTGAAGCTACACTCACAAAGAATAAGGATGTAAAGATTGTAAGTACTGATAGTAATCATAATTTTGATTAGATGAGGTTTTTATGGATTCAATTATTATTTTGATTTATGTATATATGTTTTTAATAGGAATGTGTGTTGCGAGTTTTATGAATGTTGTGATTGATCGTGTTCCTAGAAATGAGAGTTTTGTCAAGGGAAGAAGTCATTGTGATCATTGTGGTGAGACTTTAAAATGGTATGATTTGGTTCCTATTGTAAGTTATATTTTTTTAAGGGGTAAGTGTCGTTATTGTCATACTTCGATTCCTATTAGAGGTTTTTTGATTGAAATTTTTGGTGGATTGATTGGTATGTTTTGTTTTTATCGTTTTGGTTTTAGTATTGAAACGATTTTAATGTTTGTGATTGCGATGATTTTACTTGCGATTACAATGATTGATTTTGATACAATGATTATTCCTGATGGTTTAAATATAGCCATGTTTATTGTTTCTATTGTTTTAATGTATGTAAGACATATGTCTTTGTTAGAAAGCATTATTGGAATGTTTTGTATTTCTATACCAATGATTTTATCAAATGTTTTAATTGCTGAATCTTTTGGTGGTGGAGATATTAAATTAATGTTTGTCTCAGGAATAGCTTTAGGATGGAAGTATAGTTTACTTGCTGCTTTTATTGGTATTTTACTTGCAGGAAGTTATAGTATTTATTTATTGGTAAGTAAAAAGATTAATAAAAAAGGACATATTGCTTTTGGTCCTTATTTATCAATTGGTATTTTTATTGCTTTATCTTATGGTAGTGAAATTATAAGTTGGTATTTAAATTTAATGATGTAAAGAGGTGATAGAATGGCTACATTTAAATATATTTCGAAAGATATGTCAGCTAAAACAATAAGAGGAACGTTAGAAGCTGATGATCGAAATGATTTAGTGAGAAAGCTTAAAGAACAAAATTTGTTTTTAGTAAGCTGCCAAGATGTCACTAAAAAGACTGTTAACCAGTATAAAATGAAATTAAATGAATTATCAGCTTATTCTAGAGAAGTAGGAACAATGCTTGCTTCTGGTTTATCTTTGATTCGTATTTTTTCTATTATGGTTCGAAGAGAAGATAATAAAAAAATAAAAAAAATTTATGAAAATATTTATGTAAAGTTACAACAAGGATATACTTTATCCGCTGCTATGGAAGCTCAAGGTGTTGCTTTTCCTAATTTAATGATTCAAATGTATCGTTCAGGTGAAGCAAGTGGGAATATGGATAAAACGGCTTTAACGATGTCTAATCAGTATTCTAAGGATCATCGTATTAAAGGTAAAACAAAGTCAGCAATGATGTATCCTATTATTTTGATTGTTATTACAATTGCTGTTTTGTTGATTGTTTATTTAGCAGTACTTCCTTCTTTCTTTGATATTTTTAAAAATGTTGAATTACCATTGATTACTAAAATCAATATTAGTATTTCTAAGTTTTTACAAGATTACTGGTATTTTGTCTTATTGATTGCTGCAGGTTTGGTTGTCACTTTTATTGCTTTACTTAGAGTAGAAAAGGTACGTTTTCAAGTAGATAAATTAAAAATAAAAATTCCTAAGTTTGGTAAATTGTTGATGACAATTTATACGAGCAGATTTGCGAGAACTTTATGTTCTTTATACACAAGTGGGATGTCTATTGTTAATGCTTTAAATATTGCTAAAACAACGATTGGTAATGTTTATATTGAATCACAGTTTGACGGAGCTATTAAGAAATTAAGAAACGGGGAAAGTTTATCTCAAGCAATCAAGGACATTGATGGTTTTGATATTAAATTAACAAGTAGTATTTTTGTAGGAGAAGAAAGTGGGCGTTTGGAATCAATGCTTACTACTCTTGCAGATGATTTTGATTTTGAAGCAGAACAAGCATCAGAAAGAATGATTACCCTTATTCAACCATTAATGATTATCTTTTTAGCAGTTGTTATTTGTTTAATTATTATATCTGTATTATTACCAATTTATACATTGTATAACAATGTAGGAAATATGTAGGAGGAGTTATGAGTTATATTGTATTTTTATCAACAAAAGGATTACAAATGGTTCAAGGAAATGTTTCAAAGAATAATATTCATATTTCTTCTTACAAAGAATTTGAATTTGTTGAAGGAACAATGTTAGATGGGAATATTCTTGATGATCAACCTGTTAGAGATGTTTTACTTGATTTAAAAAAAGAAAATGTTGATAGTGTGAGACTTGTTGTCGATAGTGGACAAATTTTAGTGAAGTGTTCTGTTTTACCAGAAGTTTCTCATAAACAAATGCTTCAATTTGTAAAGGATGAATTTATTGATGTTGAAAGTCAATATACGGATTTATTATATGATTATGCTGTTATAAAAGATAAAGTTGAGGGTAAAGAAGGTCAACTTGTTTTGTGTGCGGCAATGGAAAGAGAGTTTTTAAAGCCGTATATTGATTTGTTTGATGAAATGGGAATTTCATTAGAATCAATTGATATTATGACAAATTCAATTATTAAATTAACAGAATCTATTCTTAAATTAACAAATCTATCTTATGTTTTAACAGTAATCAATGGACAAGATGTTATTCATTATTTATTTATTAATGGCCAATATGAAATAGCTAATAGAACACGTATTTTCTCTGATCGTGGAACAGTTTCTTTTATTACTGAATTATCCAATTCACTTACTAAATTAATGCAGTTTACTAAAGGTGCTTATAAAGATGCTCAATTAGAAAAAATCTATTTTGCTGGGCTAGAAACTTATGAAGAAGATATGTTGATGTCAACTATTTCTTCTAATTTGAGTATTGAGACATCTCGTTTTAAACCAACAAACTATACTTGTAGTAAAGATAATAATTTTCCTATTCATAAATATTTATTTGTAGGAAGTTTATGGAGGAGATAAGATGGCAAGAAACAGTAACAAAGATATTGATTTTTTATCTGTCTATAAAACAAAGAAAAAAATAAATACAAATTCTAAAACACTCTTGCTTATCGCATTACCTGTTTTACTCATTCTTATTTTTGCGACAAGTACACTTTATTTAACAATCACTAATAGGAACTTGCAAAAGGATGTTGATACATTGCATACACAAATAGAAGAGGCTCTTGCTACAACAGCATCTAATACAAATTCTAATCAACAAAAAGAATTAAGTAAGCTCAATGAACAACTTACAAACTTACAAACAATTACACAAACATTATCAAAATACCCTCAAATTGATAAAGGTATTTTAGAAACAATTGATAAATCATGTAAGAACTTAACAATTGATTCAATATCATTTAATCAAGAAACAGGAGCTATATCACTTACTGTAACAGCTTCTAAAGTTAATAGTTGTGAAGAAACAGTAAGAACACTAAGAGAATCAGGTACTTTTAAAACAGTTGATTACAATGGATATACTCAAGATGGTGGTGTTAGTGAAACAACGGGAACCGTAACAGATCCTACAACAGGTGCGACAACAACACAAACAGTAACGAATACGACACCAATTACTTATAAATCATCGATTACATGTACATTAGAAGGAGGAACGACAAGTGGACAAGATTAAAGATTCATTTAAAAAACTTTCTTCTAGAGAAAAGACATTGATTTATATATTAGTGATTTTATTGATTATTTGTTTTGGATGGTTGATTTTATTACAACCACAATTAACGTCGCATACATCATTAAAGTCTTCAAAAGATAGTTTAGAATTACAACTTACTGAATTAAAAGGAACAAGTTCATCTTCTTCAACAGAAGATATCAAAACACAAATTATGAATGTTAATCAAGAAATTAAAGCTTTAAATGATCAATTTTACAATCTTATGTCAAAAGAAGATATTGATCAATTGATTACAAATCTAACAATAGAACATAAAATTAGTCCTACTAATTTAACAATGTCTGAAATAACACAAACAGATTTATCAAGTAAAAAGAGTGATGATAATTCATCTGATAACGCAAATGATAATACAGATGAATCTAAATCATCCAATGCTTTAGTTTATTCATGTGTTATTACTCAAACATGTAAAGGAACAAAAGCTAATTTACTCAATTTAATTGAAGATGTTAAAAATATGAGTGGTTTACATATTAATTCTGTTGCCTATGAAAATTCAACAGGTAACTTGGATTTAACAATTACATATACAGTTTATATGGTAGAAAAATAGTAAAAGAGGTGCAAACAATGAACAATAAAAAGGGATCAACAATTGTATGGGCAATTACATTGATTATGGTTCTTGTAGTCATTGTAGGTGCCTCTTTGTCTTTTGCATATATGTCTTATAATCAATCTATTAAAAATAGAAATAAGACACAAGTTGAATTGATTGCTAATTCGGCAATTAAATCTCTAGCTGGTGCTATTGAAAATGATGAAAATAGTTCTCAGCTAATTCCAGATACAGGTAAACAAATTAATGTATCAAAGATGGAATGTTCTGTTCCTTATGGAACAATTTCAAATATTAAAATTAATCGAAAAAAAGAAAATTTAATTATTGCATCACTAAAAGCTAATTATCATGATGAAGATTATACAATTTATGCTTATTTAACGCAGTCTAATAATCAATGGAAATGCAAAAGGTATGATACAAGTGGAAATTTAAATGTTTCTACTGATAGTAATTCAAGTGGAAATGATTCAGGGAATAATGGTAGTACAGATAATGATAATGACAATAATATTGGTTTGCCAGAAGGAAGTAATATAGCAGATACACTTGATAAAAGACTTACGGTTGTGTTGAATCAATACTATGGAGATTTTAAAAATATTTATACATTTATTGATTGGTATAAAAATCAATGTAAGTATTTGAATAAAACTACGGATGCTAATTATAATTGCGATTGGTGGTTTAATAATAATAGTGAGGACTCTGATTATCATATTAAACAAGCGTATTTAACATGTATGACACAAAATAATCAATTTGATAAGTTGGAAGATGATATTTATAAAAAAATAAAAGATCAAAATATTATTTTTAATGATAACAAATATTGGTATCCAGATTTATATGTTAATTTTCATGTATTTCCAAATAGTAATGGAAAGTATTTTATCTATGCATCTCCTTCAAGTGGTGCAAGTAATGGAGATGTTTATCTTATTTATTATGATCAATCTTGGTATGTTACTAAAAATAAATCATTTAGAGAAAGTGATTTTTTAAATGTAGACAGTATAAAAAATGCTGTAAGCAATACAGATCAATGGTTAAAAATTGAGTAGGAGGGATGAATATGAAAAATACAAAAGGTATGACACTTATTGAAGTAATCATCTCTCTATTAATTATTAGTACAGCATCTTTAATTATTGTGGTTGGTTTTGTTACTGCACTTAATCTTTTTACTGATTCTAATCATTATAAAGATGTAACGAATAAACAACAAAAAGCTCTAGTTGATGAAGAAAATAAAGATACAGATATTGATGTGAATGATACTTTAGCTAATTATTCTATTACTGTTAATGAGAGTGGTAATCAAATTATCGTCAATGGTACTTATAAAAAAGCAACAAGTAAAACATATAAGGATGTTAATCTTTCAAATTTTATTCCTAAAATTCAAATAAATGAAGCTGTGAAAGGAAGAAATATTTATAAAAATTATTGCAAAATGATGCAAGAATTTTCGAATTATTTAAAAGAGCAAGGAGTCACGTCAAATGATAAATTATTTGAAGGAAAGACTAAAGAGTATATAAAAGAGTGGATGATGCAAAAAACAGGTGCAAACAAATCAGATTTTATTACAAATTTACCTAAATTATATGCAAGTATATACCCTGATATAGAACTAGATTCATTATTAGAGGTTATTGGAACTTATAACAAAGATTTTGATAAGGAAAAGTATAAATATATTACACCATGTATGTATATATCAGATAGTACTAGAGAAAATTTAACTTATAAAAATTTTTTTGAAGATGAAGGATACAAAAAATACGTATTCATATTAGTTGGTGATAAGGCAAAAAAAGGAGATCGTCCAACAGATATATGGGCATTGCTTGATAATACAACTGTTGAAGATGATCAAGATACTTGGTTAATTCCAAAAAGTGAAATAAGTACAAAAATACTTGAAAATAAAACATATTCAGAGTTTTATAAAATAATAAGTGGTAATGAATGGATTTATTATACAACATCAAAATAGAAAAGAGGGTGACTAAGATGATCAAAAAAGTAAATAATAAAGGTATGACGTTAGTTGAAATTGTTGTTGTACTTTTAATTGCTTCTATTATTATGACAATTACTGGTGGAATCTTAGTCAACTCATTAGGTTATTTTGATACAACAACCAAGAAATCTTTAGATAAACAAACATTAGATGGTGTTCTAGATTTTATTAGTAATGAAATCACCTATGCAACAGATGTAAGAGTATCAAATACTAAACCAGATGATAGAGATTGGCATTATCTTTATGTATTAAAAAACGATAAAAATAAAGGTAGACTTTATCGTGATGGTAAAGCAGTTTTTGATGATGACTATTATATTAATAATCGAGATTTACAAATGGATGTTAGAGGCTTTACTACTAATGGATATCGTTTGGATTTAACGCTTAAGTATTTAAATGGGACAGAAGAAGTATATTCAACAAAGAATACATATGAGTTGGTCAATTTTAATATTAATACAACTGATAAAACGACTTTATTTAGTAATATTTCTAGTACGACACAGTTATCAGAAAATACAAAACTTTATTATATAAAAGATGACTCATCAAAAGGCAATAGTGAAAATGACAAAACGGATAGCGAAATAACAGTTGCTAAACAGGTTGAATGTATTAATACGAAAAATAATCGTGGTGATTATGTAGAAGGAAGACATTATAGTAAAGGTGATTTTGTTTATTGTGATGGGTCATGGTGGCAGTTAATTCAAGATAAAAGCAATGCTACTTCACCTGATAAAAGTAAAGCAAGATGGTGGAAAAAGATAGATAAAAATTATAGTCCACTCAGTGCATATACTAAAGGTGATATTGTTTTTTTTGAAAAAGAACAATGTTATTATCAATGCTTACAGGATATGTATTCTATGGGAGTTGGCAGTGATAGTTCTGATGGATATGCGCCAGATGGATTTAATGGAAAGCAGACCTATTGGAAGTATATTGGTCCTAAAAATACGGTTACAAAAGATGTACATAATTGTGATGATATTTCAATAAGAAGAACTGATACAGTTTTAAATAAATTGGATCAACTCACGGAAAGCCAAATAAATAGCATTCCTAAATATGATGTTAATAAAACGGATTATAAAATAGGTGATTATATATATAATGAAGAAAAAAACGGTATTAAACAATATTATTTGAAAGTATTGGATGGATCTGGAGGTCCCGGATCAAGTGCATCTTCTGGATGGCAAATTTTATCTCGTGACTGGAATAAAAATAGTGCATACTTAAAGGGTGATATTGTTTTATATTCTGAAGCTGAAGATTTAGGATATCTTAAAGCCATGCAAAATATAAATAAAGATAATAATCCAACAACATGGCCACATAGGGTAGAAATTGTTAATGGTAATCCAAATCCAAATTATTTTTGGAGTACAGTAAATTGATGGAGGTTGACACATGAAAAGTTTACCAATAGGTGAAGTATTAAAAGAATATGGGTATATTAATGAAGAACAGTTACAGATTGCATTAGATGCCCAAAAGAAAGATAGAAGTAAAAGATTAGGGGAACATTTAATAGATTTAGGTTTTGTTAGTGAACAACAAATGTTAGAAGCTTTATCTGATAAATTAGCTGAGCCTTTAGTTTCATTGGATAATATAGATTTTGATATTAATGCTGTTAAAAAGGTTCCTGAAGCAATGGCACAAAAATATAATGTCATTGGTTATGCTTTTAATGACAATGTGTTAACAGTAGCAACAAGTGATCCTTTAAATTATTATGGGTTAGAAGATGTAAGACTTGTTTCAGGTTGTCGTATTAGTGTTTCACTTGCAACAAAAGCAGATATTCAAATTGCTATTGAAAGATATTATTCAGATGTTGATACTTTGAGTTTAGTAGATGATATTGATGAATCGACTTTACCTGAAGTAGAAGAGGATCTAAATTTATTTGATGCGAATGAAGATGATACACCTGTTGTTAAATTATAAAATTCATTGTTAATTAGAGGATATAATACAAGTGCTTCTGATATTCATATTGAACCATTTGAAGATAAATTACATGTAAGAATGCGTATTGATGGAATGCTTGTTGATTATTTAGATTTAAATAAAAATATACAAGCGGCTTTGATTGTTAGAATTAAAATTTTATCTAACATGGATATTGCTGAAAAAAGATTACCTCAAGATGGTCATTTTATGGGAGTAATTGATGGAGTTGAATTAAATATTCGTGTATCTGTTATTCCTACCATCTTTGGTGAAAAGATTGTTATGCGTTATTTGAATTCTAATAGTACTATTGACCGCTTAAGTACTTTTGGAATGACAGAAGAAAACTTTAAGAAAGTGAATCATATGATGTCTATGCCACATGGAATTATCTATGTAACAGGTCCTACTGGAAGTGGGAAAACTACAACACTTTATATGATCCTTGAAAAATTAGCTCAAGGACAAATCAATATTTCAACGATTGAAGATCCTGTGGAAAGAAAATTAAATCGTATTAATCAAATGCAAGTCAATACAATGTCTGGCCTTACATTTGATAGAGGATTGCGTGCTTTAATGAGACAAGATCCAGATGTAATCATGGTTGGAGAAACTCGTGATAAAGAAACTGCTGAAATTTCTGTTCGTGCAGCTATTACAGGGCATTTGGTTGTCAGTACATTACATACGAACGATGCTATTAGTACGATTGTTAGACTTGAAGAAATGGGTGTTGAACCTTATATGGTCGCTAACAGTTTAGTAGGTGTTGTTGCGCAACGTTTAATGCGAAAGGTTTGTCCTTATTGTAAAAAGGAAGTAGCCACTTCTTTATCTGATCGATTAGCTTTACAAGAAGGAATTAAATATATTTCTAAAGGAACAGGCTGCCCTCATTGTAATCAAACAGGTTATAAGGGGAGAATTGCTATTCATGAAGTTATTGAAATAGATAGTAAAGTACGTAAAATGATTTCTAATCAAGAAGAAATAGATGATATTATGAAATATCTTGTTGAAGAACAAGGAGTAGAAACTTTAAGAGATCAAGCTTTAAAACTAGTTAAAGAAGGTAAAACAACAGTAGATGAATTCAATAAGATTATTGCTTATATTGATTAAAGGGGAATGTTATGGCAAATATTAATGATATTTTAAATGATGCAAGAATTAAAGGATGTAGTGATGTCCATATTGGTGAAAATACAGGTATAACATTGAGACAAGATGGAAAACTTATTGGATTTGAACAAGCTTTTAGTAATGAAGAAATAAAAGAAATGATTTTATCAATGTGTAAAGATCGAATTATAAAGATTGTGGAAAAACATGAAGATGCTGACTTTGTCTATGTAAATGATTTAGGAAGACATCGTGTTAATATTTATTTTCAACAAGGTTATATGACAGCCGCAATTCGTATCATCAATGAACAAATCAAGACATTAGAAGAATTAAATTTACCTGATGTTTTACATAAATTGGCTTTACTTCCTCGAGGACTTGTTCTAGTAACTGGTCCTACAGGAAGTGGAAAATCAACAACTTTAGCAGCAATGATTGATTTTATTTCTTCAATGAGAAATTGTCATATTCTTACCATTGAAGATCCAATTGAATATGTATATCAACAAAAACAAGCTCTTATTCATCAAAGGGAAGTCTATGAAGACGTTGATTCTTTTGATACAGCTTTAAAAAGTGCCATGCGTGAAGATCCAGATGTTATTCTTGTTGGAGAAATGAGAGACTATGAAACGATTCAAGCAGTTATTACTTTAGCTGAAACAGGCCATCTTGTATTTAGTACGCTTCATACTATTGGTGCTCCTAAAACAATTGATCGTATTATTGATGTTTTCCCTCCTCATAAACAAGCTCAAATTCGTGCTCAATTAGCCTCTGTTTTACAAGCGGTTGTTACTCAACAACTTTTACCACTTGCAAGTGGTAAAGGAAGAGCAGCTGCTTTAGAAATCATGATTGCTAATGACGCTATTAAAAATTTAATTAGGGAAAATAAAGGTCATCAAATAGATACAATGATTCAAACTGGAAGAAATGAAGGAATGACAACATTAAATGCATCACTTGCTACTTTAGTAAATACTGGAAAAGTAAATCGTATGGTAGCAGAAAGATATTCTCTTGATGTTGGAGAATTAAGACAATTAATAAGATAGTTAAAAAGAATAAGCGAGTCTGCTTATTCTTTTGATTTGAGAAGGATGCAATTGTTCATATATTGCATAACCTTTTATATACTCAAAAAGTAGCAGTATTAAAGATAAGTTTTAACACTGCTGTTTATTAAATACAAGTTCTTTTAGTGACACTACAAGAAATAATTACAAACTTGAATAACCTATTTTTTAGTAAGTTTTAAATGATTTACACACTTTTCTTGACAAACGGAGGTGCGGACAATTTCTTGGACTTATTAATTAAGCTAAATTCAAGTTTTGTCTGTACTCACTAGGACTCATATAATTTAACGATTTTTTTATTCTTTTCGTATTATACCACAAGATATCTTCATGAAATTGCATTTTAATATACTTAATAATACTTTCCTTTGTTTCATCAAGAATACTATCTATTTCGTTATTTGCTTTTTCAGCTCTTTGGTTTGCTTCCTCCGCTTTTTTCTTCTCTTTCTCGGCTTTTTGATTCGCTTCTTTAATTTTTCTATCACGAGAACGTAAAAGTATTTGATTATCTAACCAGTCAAAGTATTCTAGATATTCTTTATATAAATTATACATATTTACCACTCCCTACTATCTATAATAGCATATTTTAAATAAATAAAGAATATGTAAAATAAATTTTTAAAGTGGAAATAAGTGGATTTAAAAGAGATTATTATATTAATTTGTTGAAAGATACATGATACAATAAGGATAGGTGATTTTATGAAATTAGAACTTTTAACATATGAAAAAGAGAATCTTCCACGTGGTTGGAAACCTTATTATATATATTTAATCATGGTCGATCATATAGAAGTAGGAAGAATTGTCTTAAGAGAAGGTAGTAATGAAGAAAGATATTATGATGGACATATTGGTTATACGATAGAAAAGGAATACCGAGGGCATCATTATAGTAAAGATGCTTGTTTATTATTGTTTGATAAAGCAAAAGAAAAAGGATTTAAACAATTAATGATTACATGTTCTCCTGATAATATAGCAAGTCGTAAGATTATTGAGTCATTGCCATTTAAGTATCTTGAAACAAAAGAAGTACCTGCATGTTTGAAGAAAGATTTTGATCAAGGTGATTATATAAAAAGAATATATTGTTTGGATTTGGAGGAATTATGAAATTTATACATTTAGCGGATTTACATTTAGGTAAAATTATTTATCAAAATAATCTATTAGATATTCAAATTGATTTATTAAATCAAGTGATGAATTATATGGTTCAAAAAAAAATAGATACTTTAGTAATTGCTGGAGATGTTTATGATCGTGCAATTGCCTCTAAAGAAAGTATAGTTGCTTTAAATCATTTTTTAGAAGCAATGATTTTACATTATCATAAAAAAGTATTGATCATTTCAGGAAATCATGATAGTAGTGAAAGACTTGATTTTGCAAGTTCTTTACTTCAAAGTCAAGGTTTGTATATTGTTTCTTATCCTGAAAAAGAAATAAGACCAATTGAAATAGAAGGTGTTTATTTTTATTTGGTTCCTTTTTTTAAACCTTCTTATATACGTTATTTATATGAAAAAGATGATTTAAAAACGTATCAGGATGCTTTTGCATATTATTTAAGTCAACAAACATTTGTTGAAGACCATCCTAAAGTTCTTGTAACACATCAATTTATTGCGGGAAATAAAGAAGTGATTAGAAGTGAAAGTGAAGTAATTCTTTCCGTGGGTGGTAGTGAAATTATTGATGTTGATTTATGTAAAGATTTTGATTATGTAGCTTTAGGTCATATTCATGCAAGTCAAAAAATTAAATATGATTATGTAAGATATGCAGGAAGTTTAATGAAGTATTCATTTGATGAAGTTCATCAAAAAAAAGGAATGGTTGAAGTAACTATTGATGAAACTGGGGTTTCTACGCAAATTATTCCTTTAAAGCCACAAAAAGATCTAGTGAAGGTCGTTGGAAAATATGAAGATGTTTTACATTATCCAAATAATGAAAATGATTTTGTAGCGGTAGAATTATTAGATAAACAAGTCATAGGTCACGCATATGATTTTTTAAAAGAAAAATACCCTTATTTATTACAAATTACTTATCAATCACTAGAAAAACTTAAAACAAATCAAACAGCTTCTTCCTTAGATGTTGAAAAACAATCTCCAATAGAAATATTTAAAGAATTCTATGAAAAAATGAAAGGTGAAGCAATGAGTCAAGAAAGTGAAGAAATTATTCAACAATTACTAGAGGAGGTAAGTGAAGATGATGCCCATTAGCCTTACATTATCAGCGTTTGGACCTTATCCAGATACAATCACAATCGATTTTGAATCATTTCAAGAAGATGGTCTCTTTTTAATTACAGGGCCTACAGGTAGTGGAAAAACGATGATTTTTGATGCTATGATCTTTGCCTTATATGGTAAAACAAGTGGTCAAATTAGACAAACAGACAGTTTAAGGTGTGATCATGCCTTAAATGAAATTCCTACTTTTGTTGAATTTTCATTTTCTTTGCATCAACAAAATTATACAATTAAAAGAAATCCTAAATATTATCTAGAAGGGAAAAAAACACCTAAACAACCTTCAGCGTTACTTACTTTACCAGATGGCAAAATGGTCGAAGGTATTAAAGAAGTCAATCAAAAAATGATTTCTTTATTAGGGGTCGATGATCAACAATTTAAACAGATTTGTATGATTGCTCAAGGAGAATTTACAAAATTGATTATGGCTTCAAGTGATGAAAGAGAAAAAGTATTAAGAGAGTTATTTCATAGTGAAACGTATCAAAAGTTAGAAGAAAAACTTAAAGTTCATTTGAAAGTATATCAAGATAAATATGATTTGTTATTGAATAAAAGGAAAGATTTGATGCAAGAATTACAAGTTGAAGATCATCAAGAATATTTATCTAAACAAACAAAACTTATCGCAAGTCAACAAAAAGAATATGATGATTTAAAAAAAGATTTAGATCAAAAGAAACAACAATTACAACTCTATCGCTTGCAAAATCAACGATTAATACAATTAAAAGATTTAAAACAACAATTTCAAGATTTAAAGAAACAAGAAAATGATTATCAAGAATTAAATAAAACTGTAGATACTTTAAAAAAAGCACAAGAAACAAATTATTTATATATTTCTTATATTAAACAACAAAAGAAACTTCAAACCTTAAACTTAAATCAAGAAGATTTTTTAAAACAATTAAAAAAACTTGAAAAAGATTATCAAGAAAAAAAGGTACAAGCAAATTCTCTTGACTACAAACAACAAACAAAAGAAAAATTACAAAACCAAATTCAAGAAACGAAACAATTAATCAATCAAATCTATCAATATCAAAATGATTATCAAAACTTACAAACTCTAAAACAACAATATAGAATGTTAGATGAAGAACATAAACTCTTTTTAAAAAAGAAAGAAAAATTTGAAAATGGGTTGCAAAGAGATCAAGAAAGAATCCAAAGCGAACAACAAGTACAATCTAAATATGAACTGATCAAACAACAATATGTTCGTTTAAACGAACAAAAAGTAAAAGTTCATCAATTGTCGGATTATTATGATCAAATACTCAAACTTAATGAAAATAAAAGTGATTTACAAGAAGACTATACTGTTGTTGAAAAACAAGTTGATCATGAAAAAATGCAATATAATCAAATGGAAAAATTGTATTTTAGAAAACAAGCAGGTATTTTTGCATTACAATTAAAAGAGGATCAACCATGCCCTATTTGTGGCTCTTTACATCATCCTCATCCGGCACAAATTGAAAAAGAAGATATAACAAAAGAAAAATTAGATCAACAAGCTAAAAAAGTAAAACAACAAGAACATAGGTTACAAGATATCTTACAAAAAATACTCTTATCTAATCAAAAAAAGGAAATGCTTGTTAAACAAACAAAACAACTTTCAAGTGAACTTAATATTCAAGAAGAGTTATCTAAAGAAATCTTTATTAAAGAATTAGATCATTTATCAAAAGATGAAAAAAGAATGAAAAAAGAATATCTTGAATTACAAGATGAACTTAAATATATTCAAAAGCTTAAAAAGAGTGTGGCTCTTTCATTGAAAGATATGTCTACTTATGAAAGTAAAGAATTAAAACAAGCACAAAGTCTAGAGAATATTCAAGTACAAATTCATCAATTATCTGGTAAATTAGATGATTCAATGCGACAATATGAAATTGGAGAAGTTAATAAAAATTATCAACAAATTCAAAAAAAATATCGTCAACTTTCATTAGAAATAGAAACTATTCAACAGGATTATGAAAAGGTCAAAAATAAATATCTTGAAATAAAAACAAAAATTTCGTCATTGAATCAACAAATTATTCAAGAACAAGAAATATATGATGAATTAGATAATAAATATCATACTGCTTTAGATGCATTTATAAATGAAGAAGAATTTTTAAATTTAAAAACACAAATCAATCAAATCAGTATCTTAGAAAAGAAATATCAAGATTATTTAATTTCTTTAAAGAGTTTAAATGAACAAATTATTTCATTAGAAAATGAAGTCAAAGATTCAACATATGTTGATTTATCTTCTTTAAGTGAAACAATTAAAGAAGTAAATCAACAATTGAGAGAAAAAAATGATGATTTAGAAAAATTAAAAATAGATTATTCATTAAAAGAAAAAATGATCAAAGATATTCAAAAAATCAATCAACAATTAAAAAAAGATGAAGATACTTATCAAAGATATTTAGATCTTTATAATCTAGCAAGTGGTAAAAATAATGCAAGAGTGTCGATTGAAAGATATGTACTAGCAACTTATTTTGAAAATATGTTGATTTATGCCAATGTGATCATGAAACAATTGAGTCAAGGAAGATATCAATTATTAAGAAAAGATGATGCAGGTAAAGGAAGAAGTCAGCAAGGGTTAGAATTAGATGTTTTTGATCAAGAAAGTGGAAATATTAGAAGTATTAAGACACTTTCTGGGGGGGAATCCTTTAAAGCAGCTTTATCTCTTGCTTTAGGACTTTCAAGAATGGTTCAAGATTATGCTGGAGGAATTGAATTAAATACGCTTTTTATTGATGAAGGGTTTGGTTCTTTAGATAGTCAATCATTAGATCAAGCAATGAATTGTTTAATGGAATTGCATCATGAAAATAAATTAATTGGAATCATCTCACATGTTAGTGATTTAAAAGATCGTATTGAACGGCAACTTGTAGTTGAAAGAAAACAAAAACAAAGTGTGATTCAGATGATCTAATCTTGCTTGTTTATCATTTCTATAGTAAAATAGAGAAGCATTTTAGAGGAGGAAAAAAGATGGCAAATAACAAGAAAAATGAAGCTATTACTGCTAGAGATGTTGATTTTGCTAAATGGTATACAGATGTATGTCGTAAAGCAGAATTAATGGATTATAGCGATGTGAAAGGATTTATTATTTATCGTCCGTATGGTTATGCAATGTGGGAACAAATTAAAAAACATATGGATCAAAAATTCAAAGAATTAGGACATGAAAATGTTTATATGCCGATGTTGATCCCTCAATCTTTATTACAAAAAGAAGCTGATCACGTAGAAGGATTTGCACCAGAATGTGCTGTTGTAACAAAAGGTGGATTAGATGATTTAGATGAAAACTTAATTATTCGTCCAACATCTGAAACATTATTTTGTGAACATTATGCAAAAATTGTAAATTCTTACCGTGATTTACCAAAACTATATAATCAATGGTGTTCCGTTGTACGTTGGGAAAAGACAACAAGACCATTTTTACGTGGTTCTGAATTCTTATGGCAAGAAGGTCATACAATTCATGCTACTGAAGAAGAAGCAAGAAAAGAAACTTTACAAATGTTAGAAGTTTATCGAAGTACAGCACAAGATCTACTTGCAATTCCAATGGTCACTGGTCGTAAAACTGAAAGTGAAAAATTTGCAGGGGCTGAAGAAACTTATACAATGGAAGCTTTAATGCATGATGGAAAAGCTTTACAATCAGGAACATCACATTACTTTGGACAAGGTTTTGCGAAAGCTTTTGATGTTAAATTCTTAAATAAAGATAATAAACAAGAATATGTTTATCAAACTTCTTGGGGAGCATCAACACGTTTACTTGGAGCAATCATTATGGTTCACGGAGATGATAATGGACTTGTTTTACCACCAAGAGTGGCACCAATTCAAGTGATGATCGTTCCAGTTATGCAACATAAAGAAGGTGTTTTAGATAAGGCTTATGAAATTGAAAAACAATTAAAAGCAGCTGGACTTCGTGTTAAAGTGGATGCTAGTGATAAAACACCAGGTTATAAATTTGCAGATGCTGAAATGAGAGGAATTCCATTAAGACTTGAAATTGGACCTAAAGATATTGAAAAAGGACAATGTGTCTTAGCTAAAAGATTAGATGGTACAAAAGAAACATATGCTTTAAATGAAGAATTACCAAATACAATTCATCAATTATTAGATCAAATTCATGATGAAATGTATGCAAAAGCATTGAAATTTAGAGATGAAAACATTAGAACTGCGAAAACATATGATGAATTTAAAGAAATCTTAAATACTAAAGCAGGATACATTCGTATGATGTGGTGTGAAGATGATGCTTGTGAAGCTAAAATCAAAGAAGAAACAGGTGCTACATCAAGATGTATCAAAGAAGATGAAGAACCATTTGGAGATGTTTGTCCAATTTGTGGTAAACCAGCTAAAAAAGTTGTTTACTTTGCAAAAGCTTATTAATTTGTATAAAGGAGTAATCGTTAAGATTGCTCTTTTTTATTTTATCAAGCTTTTTATAGAGAAAATTTACATAAGTGTGTATAATGGACTCATAAGAATCATTTGAGTAGATAGGTAGAAGTAATGAATAAAGAAGAAGTTGTTCAATTAAATAAATTAAAAAGAAAAACAGGCCTATTTTTTATTATAGTGATGGGTGTCATGTTGATTTGTTTTAATTTTTTAATTCAATTTGAAGTAAATAAAGAAAAAATAAGTGCAAGTTATACTGCAGAAGATACTGTTCGAAAAATAGAAACACAGCTTGGAAGATATTTAGAAAATTCTGAAATGTTTAAAAATATTATATCTTCAAAACATACAATCAGTGATGAACAGTTTAATCAGCTTGCAAGTTATATGAAACAAAATAAAAATGTTATTGAAGCATATGAATTAGCACCTAATGGGATTATTGAAAAGGCTTATCCATTAAAAGGAAATGAAAAAGTGATAGGTATGAATACGTTGGAACTTCCTGAACGTCAAAAAGAAGCGAATATTGCTAGAAAAAGTGGAGAATATACAATTGCTGGTCCATATGAATTAAAACAAGGTGGTACAGGGGCTTTATTGTTTGACCCTATTTATATAAATGATGGAAATGAAAAGAAATTTTGGGGATTTTCTATTCTTGTTTTAAATTGGGATGCTTTTTTAGAAGAATTAGAAGTAGATAAATTAGAAGATGCCACTTATCATTTTAAAGTTTGGAAAGAGGGCAACAAAGGAAAACATGTGACAATTATGTCATGTGGTCATAGTTCTTTAAATCATACATTAAGTGTTGCTTGTGAAGTACCTAATGATACATGGTATTTTGAAATTGTTCCTTTTCAAGGTTGGATACCAATGTCTTATAAGATATTTGGAAGTATTGTAAGTGTTTTGGTAGCTATTTTGTTATCAATGGGTTATTGGCAAATTATTTTAAGACGTGAAAAAGAAGCTGTTTATGCAAAACAAATTGAAAAAGTGGCTACTGAAGCACAACATGCCAATCAGGCAAAGACAAGATTTTTATTTAATATGTCTCATGATATTCGTACACCAATGAATGCAATTATTGGCTATACACAATTATTAGAAAATAATTTAGATAATAAAAAACAGGCATTGGATTATATTTCAAAACTTAAATCATCAAGTACGATTTTACTTTCTTTGATTAATTATATTCTTGAAATGACACAAATAGAAAGTGGTAAATTAGATTTAAAAAAGGAAATAGGAGATTTAGATGATTTAGTTAAAAATATAAATGTTGTAGTTGAACCGCTAATTAAAGAGAAAAAATTGCATTATTCCTATCATTTGGAGATTAAACATCATCATATTATTTGTGATAAAACTAAATTAAGAGAGATTGTTTTAAATATTCTTTCTAATGCGATTAAATATACGCCAGAAGGTGGAAATATTGAATTATTGATCCAAGAAATTTCATTTGAAAATAATAAAGTAAAATATCATTTTATAATTATAGATAATGGAATAGGAATGAAAGAAGATTTTTTACCACATATTTTTGAAGAATTTGCTAGAGAAAAAACAAGTACAGAAAGTAAAGTACCTGGAGTAGGATTAGGACTTCCTATTGTTAAATCTCTTATAGATATGATGAATGGAACAATTCAAGTAGAAAGTAAGTTAAATAAAGGAACAAAGTTTACTGTAGAACTTTCGTTTTTAACTTCTTTACAAGTTGAAAATGTCAATGAAAGAAATACATCAACACTTGATTTTTCAGGAAAACATATTCTTCTTGTAGAAGATAATGAATTAAATGCGGAAATTGGAATAGAACTTTTAAATACTTTTAAAGTAATTATAGATTTAGCTAAAAATGGAGAAGAATGTATAAAAATATTAGAAAAGATGCCAGAAGGATATTATGATCTTATTTTAATGGATATCCAAATGCCAATTATGGATGGTTATGAAGCAACAAAAATAATTAGAAGTTTTAATAATAAAAATGCTCAAATTCCAATTATTGCGATGACAGCAAATGCTTTTGAAGAAGATAGAAAACATGCTTTACAACTTGGAATGAATGAACATCTTGCTAAACCAGTTGATATAGAAAAATTAAAAGATGTACTTACAAAATATTTTAATCATGAAAAGAGGGAGAAATGATGAAAAAATAAACCATATTTTAAATAAATGTGGATGCATTTTTATAGGTTTTATCCTGGTTTTTTCATTATTTTCAATTCCTGTACGAGCAAATGAAGGAAAAATATGTGTAGGGTGGTAGGAAGATTCTTATCATATTACAGGGAAAAAAGGGAAGCGTAGTGGTTATGGATATGAATATGAACAAGCTGTTGCAGGAACGGGTTTAGGAATGCCGATTGTAAAAAACTCGTTGATGTGATGGGTGGTACGATCGATGTAGAAAGTGAATTAGGAAAGGGAAGTAAGTTTACAGTTGTTTTAAAACATCACCTTGCTGATGAAAAATATTACGCGCAAGTAAATGAAGATTTGTCTTTGTTGAATGCAAATAAAAATATTCGGGGGCAACATATTTTACTTGCAGAGGATAATGATTTGAATGCTGAAATTACGATTACTCTTTTAGAAGATATGGGATTAATAGTTGAGCGTGTTGAAAATGGGATTCAATGTGTGGCTAAAATGGAACAAATGCCTGCTAAAAGCTATGATTTGATTTTAATGGATATTCAAATGCCTCATATGGATGGTTATAAGGCAACACAAACTATTCGTCAATTGTCAAATAAAGACAAAACCACGATTCCTATCACCGCTTTAACAGCTAATGCCTTTGAGGAAGATAGAAAAAAGGCGGTTGCTCAAGGGATGAATGGACATATATCAAAACCAATAGATGTTGATAAGATAGAAAAAGTTCTTCTTTCAATTCTTAAATAACACAATATAAAAGAAGTATATATTCGATATATATTTCTTTTTTTATTGACAATAAATATAAAATATCCTATAGTTGATGTGTCAACTATAGGAGGAAATATGAATTTATCACGCTTAATTTCTATTCTTCATAATCAAAAAAATAGTTATATGAATGTCCAACTTAAAGAGTTTGGTTTATCCCATGGACAAGCGATTACTTTAAAAATTATTTATGAAGAAAATAATATCAAACAAGAAGATTTAAATAAAAGATTACAAATTGATAAAAGCGCAGTTACGAGAATTTTAAAAACATTAGAAGATAAGGGATTTATTATTAAAAAAACTTCAAAAGAAGATAAAAGAAATCATGTTTTGTCTTTAACTTCTAAGGGAAAAGAATTATATCCTAAAATTAAAGATGTCATTAAAGAGACAACAGAGATGATGATTAAAGATATTGATCAAAATGAGCTTATTCTTTTAGAAGAACTTTTATTAAAAATGAAAATGAATTTGGAGGATACGTATGAAAAATGATGATAAGATGGGGACTAAAAATATATTACCTTTATTAGTAGAATTTTCAATTCCAGCTATTATCGGAATGCTTGTTAATGCAATTTATAATATCGTTGATCGTATGTTTATTGGAAATGCTCCAGAATTGGGGGCAATTGGTTTAGCAGGAATTAGTATTTGTTATCCTGTAACTCTTGTTTTAATGGCCATTTCTTTAATGATTGGAATGGGTGGAGCCACTCGTTTTTCAATAGCATTAGGTCAAGGTAAAAAGGCAGAAGCTGGAAAGTATATGGGAAATGGTCTAACTTTAACAATTATTTTAGGCCTAGTCTTTATGATTTTAGGAAATGTTTTTTTAGCACCAATGTTACGTTTATTAGGTGCTTCAAAAACTGTTTTGCCTTATGCTGAAAATTATTTAAGTATTATTTTATATGGTGCTGTTTTTCAATGTATTGCAATGGCAGGAAATAATTTTTCTAGAGCTCAAGGAAATCCTAAAAATGCCATGATTTCACAATTGATCGGAGCAGGGTTTAATATTTTATTTGACTATATTTTAATTTGTATTTTCCATATGGGAATGCAAGGAGCTGCTTTTGCAACGATTGGTGGACAGTTTTTAAGTGCTTTATGGCAACTTGCATTTTTATTTGGAAAAAGAACGATTATTCCTTTAAATGCAACTTTATTGAAATTACAGTTGAATATTTCAAAACAAATTATTCAAACAGGAATACCTGCATTTTTAATGCAAATATCGAATAGTGTTTTAAATATTATTTTGAATGCGTCTCTTGTTAAATATGGTGGAGATTTAGCGTTAAGTGCTATTGGTATTGTTACAAGCATTCAAACACTTATTTTGATGCCAATTACTGGTTTGATGCAAGGTCAACAACCATTGATTTCATATAATTATGGTGCTTTAAAAATGGATCGTGTTAAAGAAACATTAAAATATGCAATTATAGGTGCTACAATGATTGCTTTGATTGGTTTTATCGCAGTACAATTTTTTACAAAAAGTATTGTCTATATGTTTAATGATGAAGCAGATGTTGTAAAATTATGTAGCCATGCTTTACATATTTGGTTTATGTGTTTACCGCTTATTGGTGCACAAGTAATGTGTGCAAACTATTTTCAAGCGATTGGTAAGATAAAAATATCAAGTGTTTTAAATTTATTGAGACAAATTATTATTTTAATTCCTTGTATCATAATTTTTTCATCGATTATAGGTTTAGATGGTATTTTTATAGCTGTCCCTGTTGCGGATCTATCAGCGTTTATTATTACTGTTTTATTATTAAAAAATGCCTTAAAAAAAGAAGCCTGAGCTTCTTTTTAATTATATCTTTTTACAACGAATCGATTCAATAACAGGTTGATTTTCTTTTTTTACAGTTCCATTATTATCTTCTACTTTTACATCTTTACAAATTTGATCAACAATGTCCATGCCTTCATAAACATAACCAAAAACAGCATATTGACCATCCAAATAAGTAGAATCACTTTGAACAATAAAGAATTGTGAAGAAGCACTATCATTATCTTGACTTCTTGCCATAGAAAGAGCTCCACGTGTATGACTTAAAGGATTTTTTACCCCATTATCTGAAAATTCTCCCTTAATTGTTTCTTTACTTCCACCAGTGCCATCTCCTTTAGGATCTCCACCTTGAATCATGAAACCATCAATAATACGATGAAAAGTTAAACCATCATAAAACTTTTCTTTACTTAACTTTACAAAGTTTGTTACTGTAATTGGTGCTGTATCAGCATCAATTTCAGCATAAATTGTTCCATAATCTTTAACTTTAATTTCAACTTGATAATTTCCTGATAAAGTTTTTGTTTTTTTAGTTGCTTTTTCTGTTGTTGTTTTAGAAGAACATCCAGCAATGGAAACAACAGTCATTAAAACTAAAAGTACTTTTAGCATTTTTTTCATTCATTTCACCTCTTTCAATATTATAACAAATATGAATTATGAAAAAAAGATACTCAATAAGACTTGATTGTGCTAAAATACATGAAAGAGGTTTTAAAGATGAGAGAAAAAAGAATTGTATTAGTAAATGATGTAACAGGATTATCAAGATGTTCAGTAGCCTGTCAATTGCCAATTATTTCAGCTATGGGAATTGAAACAGCTTTTGTACCAACAGCAATTTTATCTATCAATACATATCATAAAGATTTCTTTTTTGATGACTATACATCAAAGATGAATGATTATATTGAAACATATAAAAAAATGAATATTGATTTTGATGGGATATGCAGTGGCTTTTTAGGATCTGCGAAACAAATAGAAATAGTAAAAGAATTTTTTAAAGATTTTAAAACAGAAAAAAACTTTATTTTAGTAGATCCAGTCATGGGTGATCATGGGAAACTTTATCCGACTTATACGCAAGAAATGCAAGAAAAAATGAGAGAACTTATGCCTTATGCGACAATTGTTACACCTAATTTAACAGAATTGTGTGCTTTGATTGATGAAGCTTATCATGAAACAAGTAATGAGCAAGAACTTAAGCGCATGTGTGAAAAATTAAGTCAAATGGGTCCAAAAATGATTGTAGTAACGGGTATTTCTATTGGTCATCAAATTTTAAATTTTGTTTATGATCATGGAAAAGTTGAAAAAATCTATGTGAAACGTATTGGAGAAGATCGTAGTGGTACAGGAGATGTTATTTCTGCAGTAATTGCAGGAAGCTATTTGAAAGAAAAAAATTTTTTAGAAGCTGTTAAAAAATCAACAGATTTTGCTTCTAAATGCATTCAACATTCTGTAGACATTGATGCTCATCCACATATGGGATTATGTTTTGAACCATTATTAAAAGAATTGGGGGATTAAGATGATATTATATACATTATATAAAAATAGTTATATTGATATTGCACATTTAGAAAGTACTAAAGGGATTACATGTTATGTTAATTCGACAAATCGTTGTACATGTTCATGTACATTTTGTTTAAGACAAACAAAGGAAATGATTGAAAATAATTCCTTATGGTTAAAAGAAGAACCAACGGTTGATGAAATTATTCAAGAATTTGAAAAATATAATTTAAATGATTTCAAAGAAGTTGTTTTTTGTGGTTTTGGTGAACCACTTATAAGACATGATGATTTAATGAAAGTTGCTAAGTATTTAAAAGAAAGAAGACCTGATCTACCTACAAGAGTGAATACCAATGGGTTATCTTCTTTATATAATAAAAGAGATATTACGCCTGAATTTAAAGGATTGTTAGATACTGTTTCTATTAGTTTAAATACAAGTAATAAAGAAGATTATTTAAAACTTACAAGAAGCCAATATGGAATTGATTCATTTGATGAATTATTAGATTTTGCTAAAAAATGTAAAGCCTATGTGCCTCATGTTGTTTTAACGATTGTTGATACAACAATTCCTGAAAAAGATGTAGAAATTTGTAAACAGATTGCTCAAAATATTGGGGTAACTTTAAGAATAAGACCATTTGAAGATTAGTGAGGAAAGAAAAAATGATGCAATTATCTCGTGAAGAAAGATTACTTCATATAGGAAAAATGACCAATGTAAGAGATTTAGGCGGTTATGAAACACAAGAAGGATATTATACAAAATCACATAAATATGTTAGAAGTACATGTCCAAGTGGGATCAGTGATGATTTAAAAGAACAATTTTATCAATATGGTATTCGCACTGTCATTGATTTAAGAAGTGATTATGAATTAGTTCATCAACCACATAGTTTAAAAGGGTATAAAGATATAGAGTATTATCATATTAATTTACTACAAAATGAAAATATGTCAGTATTACCAAATGATATTAAAGACTATCAAGATTTAAGTGGTTTTTATATTTTTATGATCGAAGCGAATAAAAAACAATTTAAAAAAGTATTTAATATCTTTTTAAATCATCCTTATGACTGTACATTATTTAATTGTTCTGCAGGTAAAGATCGTACAGGTGTTATTGCATGTATGTTATTAGATCTAGCGGGATGTCATGAATATGATATTGTTAAAGATTATTCAGAATCTTATGAAAATAATATGGCAATGATCAAACAATTGGAAGAAATGATGCCAAGTGAAGATGAAAAATTCTTAGGTTCTGATCCAAGAGTGATGATGAAATTTATTGCGTATTTAAGAGAAAATTATGGTAGTACTAAAGGATATTTATTAAATATTGGTTTTAGTGATGAAGAAATTGAAGAAATTAAAGAAAATTTCATAATTTAAAAGAAAAAAGGCCTCCTATTGTCATATATAAACATAGGAGGTTTTTTTATGAAGGCATTAACGTTTAAAGAAAAACAAGATGTTTTAGAAGATCTATTTAAAAAGTATCACCGTGCTGTTTTACAACTTAAATGTTTAGAAGAAAGGAATTTTTATCCAACGATTCAATTTGATACTGTTAAAGAAAAGAAGACGTATTATCAAGATAAAGGAAGTCAATTGAATGATCAATTGGTGTTAAAAGAAGAATTAGAGAAAGTTATTGCAACATTTGAATTTATTTTAGATTGTTTATCGATGGAGAGTAAAGTTATTATTGAAAAAGAATTTATAGAGAGAGTTGGTAAAGATTGGTGGATCGATTATTATTCTCGAAGTACATACTATCGTCTTAAAACAAGGGCCATGGAAGAAACTTTGTTCTATTTTAGTTGTTTATAAAAATCATAAAGTTTAAATATAAAGCAAAGAATAACCAAAGAATATAAGGGATATTTAGATAAAAACTTTTTGGATTAATTTTTTTAAAAATGATCAACATATAAATAACAGTAAGAATCAAAGCTATTAAAATCATTAATGAAAGAAAATAATTATGAAGATTAAAAAAGAAAAGTGGCCAACAAAAATTAATAAATAATTGAAAAGAGTAGACAATTAAGGCGTTTTCACGTTTAGGATCATGACTGATATAAATAAAATAACTAGAAATTCCCATCAAAATATAAAGAAGGGTCCAGACAATAGGAAATAACCATCCTGGAGGAGCCAATAAGGGGGTATTTAAATTGCTATATGTTTTCATTTGATTATTTGTGATAAAAGCGCTTATAGCACCTACTAATAAAGGAATAATCAAACTAATAATGAATGTTCTTTTTTTCATAATGTTCACCTAGTTTAGTATATCCCTATTTATTTAAAAATATACGTTCAAATCATGAATGAGATGTTATATAATAGAATATATTGGAGAAAGAGGTAATTATGAAATTAGTAAGTTGGAATGTAAATGGAATAAGAGCATGTTTACAAAAAGGTTTTTTAGATAGCTTTCATCAATTAGATGCAGATATTTTTTGTGTTCAAGAAACTAAAATGCAAAGTGGTCAAGCAGATTTAGAGATTGAAGGATATCATTATTATTTAAACAGTGCTGTTAAAAAAGGGTATAGTGGAACACTTATTTATAGTAAAGAAAAACCATTGAATGTTTTTTATGGAATGAATAAAGAAGAACATGATCAAGAAGGTAGATTAATTACTTTGGAATTTGAAAATTATTATGTCATTACTTGTTACACTCCTAATAGTCAAAATGAACTCAAACGTCTATCTTATCGTATGAAATGGGAAGATGATTTTTTAACGTATCTTGAAAGTTTAGATAAACCAATTATTTTATGTGGTGATTTAAATGTTGCTCATCAAGAAATAGATTTGAAAAATCCTAAATCAAATCGTAAAAATGCAGGTTTTTCTGATGAAGAAAGAGAAAAAATGACTCAGTTATTAAATCACGGTTTTATCGATACGTATCGTTATCTTTATCCTTTACAAGAAGGTGTTTATTCTTGGTGGTCTTATCGTTTTAAAGCAAGAGAAAAAAATGCGGGATGGCGTATTGATTATTTTATTGTTAGTGATAGCTTAAAGGATAAGATTATTGATGCAACAATTGAAACAGAGATTATGGGAAGTGATCATTGTCCTGTAACTCTTACAATAGATCTTTAGCGGAGGTGTATTATGAATATAATACAAATGATTAACGTTTCACCACTAGTCACAATTTCTATTATTGCCTTGACTATTGATCTAACGATTTTTGGTTATTATTATATTAAAGCAAAGCATTAAAAAACTGCTACGTTTATTTGTAGCAGTTCTTTTTATTTTTCTAAATGTTTACAACTGTAATAAGAAGGAATACCATCTTTATAAGTAACATGTACTTCACCTTGAATAAGTGGATATAAATATTCATATAGTTCTTGAGTAATATCATTTCCTTCTTCATTGATCCATTCTACAGGGATTTTTTGTTCATAGTTAGCAACTTCTCTTACATCAGTAGAAATATAATCGATTTCATAAGGATGATTAGAAAGACGCTTAAATCCCATTACATGACCAGAAACGTTTTCTAAAGCTTTATCGATAGCTTTAGAACCAATAACAAATGATTCATTTAAATCTGTTTTACTAGCAATGTGCATAGCACATCTTTGTAAAACATTTAATTCAATACTTCTAACTTTACATCCAAATTCTTTAAATACAAGAGATTCAAGTAATTTTCCTGTTCCTGAATGTAAGACGTGTCCAAAAGCATCTTTTTTAGCGTATTTACTATCATCATCTAAGAAGTGACCGTTTTGATCTCTAATACCTTCTGATACAGCAATGACAACACATCTTTTTCTTTTCATGACTTCATGAATATCTGCTAAAAACTTATCTTTATCAAAAACAACTTCTGGTAAATAAATAAGATCAGGAGCTACATTATATTCATTTCTCGCAAGAGCAGCAGCGGCAGTTAACCACCCTGCATTTCTTCCCATGATTTCAATGATTGTAACGGATTGTAATTGATAAATTAAACTATCATGTACAACTTCTAAGATAGAAGCAGCAACATATTTAGCGGCAGAACCAAATCCTGGTGTATGATCTGTTCCCATTAAGTCATTATCAATGGTTTTAGGAATACCAATAAAATGAATATCACTATTAATATATTTAGCGTAATCATCTAATTTCATAACAGTATCCATTGAGTCATTACCACCAATATAGAAAAAATCAGTGATTTCTAATTCTTTTAAAATTCTAAACAATTTAACATAAGTATCTTCGTCATCTTGAAAAGTAGGTAATTTATAACGGCAAGAACCTAAATACATGGCAGGTGTTTGCTTTAAAGCATTGATTTTATCACCATCATCAAATTCTTCTAATAAATCCATATATCTACCTTCGAGTAGACCTTTGATACCATTGATCATCCCATAAACATTTTCAAATTCTTGAGATGCTTTAGCACGATGAATAATCCCAGCAAGACTAGCATTAATTGCGATTGTGGGTCCTCCAGATTGTCCAATAATACAGTTTCTTTTCATATTCTTCTTGTCTCCTTTAACGCCTTTATTCTATCAAATACCCGCATTAAAGAAAAGTAATCTTCTAGTCTTTTTGTCTTTTTTTGATGAAAATAAGGGTAATGATTAAAATAAGTAAAATGATGAGAGTTATAAAATAAAGTAATAAATGATTTTTTTCTTTTTTTGAAATGATATGAAAAGATAAAGCTTTTTCTTCAATAAAAAGTTCAAAGAGATTAATTGTTACTACATTTTGTTGATATTTGCCAACATTGCTGGAAATAATTGTACCTGGCATAGTAATTTTAAAAGAGCAGGTAGCATTACTGGAATTTAAAAGTTGTAAAGTATTTTTATAATGATTCAATTCTGAAGTATCAAGCATATTTTTAGGAATATCAATAGATAAAATATATTTATTATTTTGTTTTGTAAACGTAGAAATTTCTTTAATAAAAGAAGTAGGAGATTCTATCGAAAGTGAAGAATCGGTTTGTTTTTTTATTGTCCAATCTTTAAAAAAATCATGATCCAATAATTGTTTTTTTATTTGTGAAATAGACATGTTATATTTTTCTAAAATTTGAGGCTCTATTGTAAGTTCACCATAAAGAGTAGGTTTTTTTATTTTAGAATAATTTAAAGAAACTAAACAGTCTACACAGCCAGTAAGTAAAAAAGTAAAAGATAAAATTATACAAATTTTTAGTATTTTTTTCATAGAATCCTCCAAATAAACAATAGGTTTTGTTATAATTATTAACAGTTAAATACATTTTTAGTTCATATTTCTGTATTAAAATAAATTAGGTGATAGAAATGAAAATCGATATTGTTTATACAACAAAATCTAAATATATAAAGTGTGTCGCTGATGAAATGGCAAGGTGGGTCAAAACACATGCCCAAGATTTAAATCATTATCATAGTGATCATGATGTTGATTTACTTGTTATTGGGTTTGATGATACGTTATTTAAAGATAAACAGTTGCTGGAATTTATACAATCATTAAGTCGGCAAAATGTAAAAAATCTAGCATTGATCAATTGCTTTTTTATTAATAATAAAAGATTAATGAAAGTAATTCATCTTTGTCAAAATCAACAATTACCTCTTATGAGAGAACAATATACTTTTAAAATGTCCTTTGATCAAAGAAAGGAAATCAATCCTCTTATTATTGATAATGCAAGACTTTATATAGAAGATATGGTAAATGTTATACGAAATTACTATTAGGAGCGAGGCTCCTTTTTTATTTTCTTATTGTAATAAAAAAATATTAAATTAATAAAATTATATTGACACTAATTTATCAACGTGATATATTTTTGTCAAGATTTCTAAAAGGGAACGGAAATCAATAAAAAAGGGGGAAAACTTATGAAAAAACTTGAAATCATTATCAGACCAGAAAAGTTAGAAGATTTAAAAGATATTTTAACAGTTTCTGGTGTAACAGGTATGATGATTTCCAATATTATGGGGTTTGGAAATCAAATGGGTTATACACATCAATATCGAGGTGTCACATATTCTGTTAATCTTGTTTCAAAATTAAGAGTTGAAACAGTTGTTAAAGATGAAATCGTTCAAGAAATTGTTGATAAAGTTACTGAAACTTTATCAAGTGGAAACGTAGGAGATGGAAAAATCTTTATTTATCCAGTTGAAGAAGCGATTCGTATTCGTACTGGAGAAAAAGGGGAAAACGCATTATAAAAATTGAGGGGGGATTTATTATGAGTGAAACATTTAGCGTATGGTTTCTAATTGGCGCAGCGCTGGTATTTTGGATGCAAGCTGGATTCGCCATGGTAGAAGCAGGATTTACAAGATCAAAAAATACAGGGAACATTATTATGAAAAACTTAATGGATTTCTGTATTGGGACATGTACATTTATTTTAATTGGTTTTAGTTTATTATTAGGAGAAGATTTACTTGGTTTTATTGGTAAACCAGGATTTGATATATTTACAAGTTATGCAAACTTTGATTTTTCAAACTTTGTTTTTAACTTAGTGTTCTGTGCAACAACTGCTACCATTGTTTCAGGGGCAATGGCAGAAAGAACAAAATTCTTATCTTATTGTGTTTATTCAGGGGTTATTTCAGCACTTATTTATCCAATTGAAGCGCATTGGATTTGGGGTGGTGGATGGTTATCACAACTTGGTTTCCATGATTTTGCTGGATCATGTGCAATTCATATGGTTGGTGGTATCTCTGCATTAATTGGTGCTAAAATCTTAGGACCTCGTATTGGTAAATTTGATACAGATAAAAATGGAAAAGTCGTTAAAGTTAACGCGATTCCAGGACATAACATTACTGCTGGAGCTTTAGGTGTCTTTATTCTTTGGCTTGGATGGTATGGATTCAATGGGGCAGCGGCTACAACTGTTCCACAACTTGGTTCAATTTTCGTAACAACAACAGTGGCACCAGCCATTGCAACTGTTTCTTGTTTGATCTTTACTTGGATCAAATATGGTAAGCCTGATGTTGGTATGTGTTTAAATGCTTCACTTGCAGGTTTAGTAGCAATCACTGCTGGATGCGACGTCACAGATGTTTTAGGATCGATTATTATTGGTACTGTTGCTGGATTACTTGTTTGCTTTGGAGTTTGGTTCTTAGATTATAAATTACACATTGATGATCCTGTAGGTGCTGTTGCTGTACATTGTTGCAATGGTATTTGGGGAACAATTGCTGTTGGTTTATTCGCAACTACTTCAGCTCCAGAAAGTACTTTTACTGGCTTATTCTACGGTGGTGGATTTGATTTATTAATTAAACAATTAACAGGTGTTTTATCAGTAGGTATTTGGACAGCGATTACTATTACAATTACTTTCTTTATTATCAAAAAAATCTTTGGATTACGTGTATCTGAAAGAGAAGAAATCATTGGTCTTGATTTAGAAGAACATGGATGTGAAGCTTATCCAGAATATATTAAAAAATAATTTTTGAAGGGTCATTAAATTGACTCTTTTTTATTGTAGAAATAAGCAAAGTAGATTATACTTTTCATGGGTGAGGGGGAGTATATGAGTAAAAGATTAGAACAATATTTTTATTTAGTTTTAGGTTCAACATTGTTGACACTAGGTATTTGGTTGTTTGTGACACCAAATCAAATCAACTTTGGGGGAATGATTGGTTTAGCTCAATTAATTGATTATTTTATACATAAGTTTTTAGTTTTACCAAAATCATTGAATACATTAGGAATGATCAACTTATTAATGAATATTCCATTATTTATTTTTGGATATAAAATAATGAATAAAGAATTTTGTTTTAAAACAATTATTTCTTTAATTATCCAAACGGTATTACTATCCATTCTTCCAGCAATCAAAGAACCGATTGTTGAAGATGCTTTATTAAATGTTGCTTTTGCGGCTATTATTTGTGGAATAGGAGTAGGACTTGCACTTCGAAGTAGTGGATGCTGTGGGGGTATTGATATTGCGACAGTTTGTTTAGTTAAGAAAAATCCAGATTTTAAAGCAGGGCAGCTTTCTATAATATTTAATGTTGTTTTGTTTGGAATATGTTTATTTATTTATGATATTAAAATTATTATGTATTCAATTGTCTTTGTAGCAATTCTTTATACAACAGCAGATAAGTTCCATCTACAAAATATCAATGTAGCGGTCTTAATATTTACAAAGAATAAAGAAATTAAAGAAGCAATTATGAAACAAATGGGTAGAGGAGTTACCTATTGGATGGGTAAAGGCGCTTATACGGAAACAGATCAAGAAATTCTTTATGTGGCAATCAATAAATATGAAATTCAACAACTTAATAAAATTGTTTCTTCATTAGATCCCAAAGCCTTTGTTACATTAGCACAAGGGCCAATGGTTCATGGAGGGTTTGAAAAAAGATTATAAAAAAAGACATCAAAATGATGCCTTTTTTTGTATAAGTAAAATCAAATAAAAAAATGGTGGTTCCGGGCGGAATCGAACCACCGACACGAGGATTTTCAGTCCTCTGCTCTACCGACTGAGCTACGGAACCATCATTTGGCGGTCTGGACGGGACTCGAACCCGCGACCTCCGCCGTGACAGGGCGGCATTCTAACCAACTGAACTACCAGACCATTTTGGTTGCGGGAGAAGGATTTGAACCAACGACCTTCGGGTTATGAGCCCGACGAGCTACCAGACTGCTCCATCCCGCGATATTAAGTTTTTTTAATAAATGGCGGAGATTGAGGGATTCGAACCCCCGCAGGACGTTAATCCTCTGCTGGTTTTCAAGACCAGTCCCTTCAGCCAGACTTGGGTAAATCTCCGCAATATTAATGGTAGCGGGAGGGGGATTCGAACCCTCGACACTCCGGGTATGAACCGAATGCTCTAGCCAACTGAGCTATACCGCCACAAACAACCACAGAAAAGTGGTGCATCTGATATTATATAGAAAAGGTTCCCTGTTGTCAAGCATTTTTCACGGAAATTCCCGCAGTATTCCGGCTTTTTCCCCGCTCCGCCTTTCCAGTGTTCCCAGAGGCAAACAAAATAATTCTTTGTCTGAGTCTTTTGCAGGTGAAAAAGCATGGAAATCCAAATATCCCCGGCTCACATTGGAAAAGCCGGGGATGTTTTCCATTATTTCCCAATTATGCTTTCTGCAATTCTGCCTTCCCACCCATGTAGGGACGCAGCACCTCGGGAATGCGCACGCTGCCGTCAGCACGCAAATTATTTTCCAAAAACGCGATAAGCATGCGGGGCGGAGCCACACAGGTATTGTTCAGCGTATGCGGCAGATAGTTTTTCCCGTCCTCGCCTTTGATGCGGATCTTCAGGCGGCGGCTCTGTGCGTCGCCCAGATTTGAGCAGCTGCATACCTCGAAATATTTCTGCTGGCGGGGGCTCCATGCTTCGATGTCGCAGCTCTTCACCTTCAGATCCGCCAGGTCCCCGGAGCAGCATTCCAGCTGTCGCACCGGGATATCCAGGCTGCGGAACAGCTCTACACTGTTGCGCCACAGCTTTTCGTACCATGCCATGCTGTCCTCCGGCTTGCAGAGCACGATCATTTCCTGCTTTTCAAACTGGTGGATACGGTAAATGCCGCGCTCCTCCAAGCCGTGAGCGCCTTTTTCCTTGCGGAAGCAGGGGGAATAGCTGGTGAGCGTCAGCGGAAGCTGGGCCTCAGGGATGAGCTGGTCTACAAAACGGCCGATCATCGTGTGTTCAGACGTGCCGATGAGATACAGATCTTCGCCTTCGATCTTATACATCATGGCGTCCATTTCGGGAAAGCTCATTACACCCTGCACCACGCTGCCATGCATCATGAACGGGGGAATGACATAGGTGAAGCCCTTTTCGATCATAAAATCCCGGGCATATGCCAGAACGGCTTCATGCAGGCGGGCAATATCCCCAAGCAGGTAATAGAACCCATTGCCCGCCACACGGCGGGCGCTGTCCAGGTCGATACCGCCAAAGCGTTCCATGATCTCGGTATGATAGGGGATTTCAAAATCCGGCACAACAGGCTCACCAAAACGCTGTACCTCCACATTCTCGCTGTCGTCGCGGCCGATGGGTACACTGGGGTCCAGCATATTTGGGATGACAAGCATCCGCTGGCGTACTTCCTCCTGAAGCTCCGCCTCACGCATCTCCAACTCTTTCAGGCGATCCGCCTGCTCGGTGACCTGCTTTTTCACAGCTTCCGCTTCGTCCTTTTTGCCTTGTGCCATCAGCGCACCAATGCTTTTGGACAGCTTATTGCGCTGTGCGCGCAGCCCATCGCCCTCGGTAATGGCTGCGCGGTATTCGGCATCCAGCGCGATCACTTCATCCACCAGCAGCAGCTTGCTGTCCTGAAATTTCTTTTTGATATTTTCCTTTACAAGTTCGGGGTTTTCCCGTACAAATTTGATATCCAGCATTATAGATTTCGCTCCTTTTCATATTTTCCCAAGAGATTCGCAAACGCCCTAAGCTGTTCGTCGGAATAGAAACTCACATTCAGGCTGCCTTTGCCTTCTTTGTACTGCACATGTACTTCAGTACCCAGAGCCTCTTTCAGGCTCAATTCCACCTCACAGGGCAGGGGAGGGAGGGTGAGTTCCCGCTTGGGACGGGGTTTTTTCGCCATTTTTTTGCAGAGCGCTTCTGCCTGGCGTACATTCAGCCCTTCTTTGACGATGATGTCTGCCGCCTGCTGCTGCGCTTCGCGGCTTTCCAGCGAGAGCACAGCTTTCGCATGCCCGGCAGACAGCTTGCCCGCGCGCAGATATCCCAGCGCTTTTTCCGGCAGGTTCAGAAGGCGAAGACTGTTTGCCACCGCGCTGCGGCTTTTGGAAAGCCGTGCTGCGGCCGCTTCCTGCGTATAGCTGCACCGTTCCATGAGCTGACGGTATCCCAAAGCCTCTTCCACGGGGTCCAGGTCCTCGCGCTGAAGATTTTCAATGAGAGCAATCTCCATGGCCTGTGTGTCCGAGATATCCTTGATCAATGCAGGGATCTCCGTCAGACCCGCCAGGCGCGCAGCACGCCAGCGGCGTTCGCCCGCTACAATGATATACCCCCCTGCGGGGGACGGACGCACCACGATTGGCTGCAAAACGCCGTGCTCTGTAATACTGGCCGCAAGCTCGGACAATGCCGTATCGTCAAACGCTTTGCGCGGCTGATTTTTGTCCGGCTCTATTTCCGCAAGACGCAGCGTGCTGACGCCTTCATCGCCGCCGCCCGCGCCTGTATCCTGAAACAGGATGTCAAGACCTCTGCCGAGGCCTCCTTTTTTTGCCATGCGTCACGCACCGCCTTTCTTATTGTTTTTGATGAATTCCGCCGCAAGATAAGCGTATGCTTCTGCACCTTTGGACGCGCCGTCGTAGTAATTGATGGGCGCGCCGAAGCTGGGCGCTTCTGAAAGCCGTACATTGCGTGGAATCGTTGTCTTATAAACCTTATTACCAAAGTATTTTTTCACTTCCTGCACGACCTGAAGCGTCAAATTCAGTCTTCCGTCGTACATCGTCAGCAGTACGCCTTCTATCTCAATGTAAGGGTTATACATCTTTTTGACATTTCGGATGGTGTTCATCAGCTCCGACAGACCTTCCAGCGCAAAAAATTCACACTGTATGGGGACCAATACCGTATCGCAGGCGCACAGCCCGTTGAGAGTGAGCAGGTCCAGGGAAGGGGGACAGTCGATAAAAATAAAATCGTATTGATTCAGGACCGGTGTCAAGGCCTCCCGCAGACGGGATTCCCGACGTTCCATATTTACCAATTCCAGGCCTGCACCGGACAATTGGATATTGGAGGCAATCAGGTCCACACGGTATTTTGTGTGCTGAATGCCCGCAGAGGCCGGTGCCTCCCCCGTTAAAAGCTGATATACGCTGGTTTTCACACTGCGCTTTGTCACACCGAAGCCGCTGGTAGTATTGCCCTGCGGGTCCAGGTCAACAATCAGAACATGCTTGCCCTGCGCCGCAACACTGGACGCCAGATTTACGGCTGTTGTGGTTTTTCCCACCCCGCCTTTTTGATTGGCGACTGCGATCACTTTTCCCAACGGTTTTCCCTCCGGTCTTCTGTATACATTCAACACTATGATTTTAAAGGCAGCTTTTTCTGCTTACACCGCTGTGTTTTAGTATAACACAGCTTGGGGGGCTTTAAAAGGCCTTTTCCGCAAAATGTTCCACGTGGAACATATGCATTTTCCTTTTCCTGCAAAACATTTGTTCCACGTGGAACATCCGCCCGGCGTTTGGATGGAGAAGAAGGAGAACGCAATTTTAAAGGGCCGTATACAAACTTTACAAAATTCACAGGAGCACGACTGTGAGAGGCTCTTGTACGGTAAGACGGCCGGCTTAATCTTAAAAATATTCAATTGACGGGCCGGTGTGTCGGAATTCGCACCACATACTCTATGTAATCCGCCTGTTCACGCTTTTCAGCCGTTGCCGGAATACCGCTTCCCGTCATCATCTTTACGGCACGGTCTATGGTATTTACAAAAATACGCACATCCCGCACCATAACACTGCGCTTCGGTTTTGATTTGTGAGAAAGGACCCGCTCCACCAACGCCTCGGTCTGCTGTACATTATAACCCCGCTCTGCTGCTGTGCGAAGCGCCTTTGTGCGCAGCTCTGAAGTCGGCAGCCGAAGCACCGCCCGTGCATGGCGTTCCGTCAGGTTTGCTTCGGTACAGATATCCTGCTGTTCCTGCGTCAAAGTCAAGAGGCGCAGCTTATTGGCCAGTGTAGGCTGCGCAATACCCAGCCTGCGTGCACCCGCCTCCTGCGTGCAATTCCAAAGGTTCAACAGGTCACGTAATGCACGTGCTTGTTCAAACGGCCCCAGCTGTTCCCGCTGCAGGTTCTCCAGCAAACTCAGAGCAGCCGTCTTTTCATCCTCAAAATGATAGATGATCGCGGGGATCGTTTCCATACCCGTCAGCTTGCATGCCCGCAGGCGGCGTTCCCCGGCAATCAGCTGATACCGCCCGTCTACTGTAGGGCGGACACTGATGGGCTGCAGCAGTCCGTTTTGCAAAATACTCACCGCCAGTTTTTTGATCTCGCCTTCATCAAATACTGTGCGCGCCTGAAAAGGCGACGGTGTGATTTTTTCAATGGGAAGCAGCCATACCTTCGTCTGTTCCGCTGGTTTCTCTTTCGCCAAATCGGGTTCCTCCTTTGCACGCGGGAAATACGCCGAAAAGGGAAAAGAAAAAAGCGTATCCGCGCCAACATCTTGCAACAAGACAAATTGTAGCACGGATACGCTAATATTTCCAGTTATTTCCATTTACATCATTCGACAACCGGATGTCATTTCAACGGGGCTTTTGCGATTTTGCCGCCGTTTCTTGGGTAAACAGGCGGAGTTTGCGATATTTTTTCATACAAAATAAGCGTCCGGGTCGAACCGTCAGGCAACGTCACATCCTGACGGCCCGCATATTTCCCGCCCAGCTTGGCAACCGCACCCTGCGCGGCATCAATTTCCTCATCCGCGCCGCTGCCTTTCATGGCAATGAACACGCCGCCCCGCCTCAGCAAGGGCAGGCAATACTCGGCCAGCACCGGCAGTGCGGCCACGGCCCGGGCCGTGGCCACGTCAAAGCTCTCGCGCCATTGCTTGCGCGCGGCTTCCTCTGCGCGCTCCTTGGCGAATTCGGCTTCCACGCCCAGCGCACTGCAGGCATATTTCAAAAAATCGACCCGCTTGCCCGTCGGCTCCATCAGCGTCAGATCCAGCTCCGGGCGAAACAGCTTCGCCACAATGCCGGGAAACCCTGCGCCCGTGCCAACATCCACCATACGCCCGCACACCTCCGGGCGCGCGGCCAGCAGCAGGCTGTCGATGAAATGACGGTCCTCAATGCCTTCGGCATCCGTAATGGCGGTAAGGTTTACTTTTTGATTGTATTCCACCAGCAGCGCGGCATATTCGTCCAGCTTCCGTACCACGGGAGCTGCGTCGATGCCGTAAGCCGCCGCCTTCCGGATGAGGCGCTCTGTATCAATCATAGCTTTTATTCCTTTCCCTCACTTCTGCGCCGTTTCGCCAGCTCCACCGCAAGGCAGGCAACATCCGCCGGGCCGACGCCCGGAATCCGCGCCGCCTGCCCCACGGAACGGGGACGTATCTTCGCCAGCTTCTCCCGAGCCTCCAGACGCAAGCCCGTTAACGGCGCGTAATCAAAATCCTCGGGAATCGGCGTTTCTTCCTGCCGTTTCACCGCGCCGATCTGGCTCTGCTGGCGTTTGATATAGCCCTCATATTTGATCTCCGTTTCCAGGCAATAGGCGATAAAGGGCGTGACGTCCGGGTTTTCCGGCAGCATCCGTGCAATGTCGGTATAACGCAACGCGGGACGTCGCAGAAGCTCTGCGGCCGAGGCCCCGCTTGTGAGAAGCGGCTCGCCTTTTTCCGCAAGGACCGGGTTCGCATCCGCAGGACGCACAACCACTTTTGTCAGGCGGGCAGCTTCCTCCCGGCGCACGGCCCGGCGATGGTTGAACTCCGCCCAGCGCGCGTCGTCCACCAAACCAATCTCCCGGCCCAGCGGCGTGAGCCGCTCGTCGGCGTTGTCCTGCCGGAGATACAGGCGGTATTCGCTGCGGCTCGTCATCATGCGGTAAGGGTCCAGCACGCCCTTCGTCACAAGGTCGTCCACCAGCGTGCCAATATAGCTTTCCTGCCGTTTAAGCACAATGCCCGGCCTGCCCTGTACCGCGCGCGCCGCGTTGAGGCCCGCCAGCAGGCCCTGAGCCGCCGCTTCCTCGTAGCCGGATGTGCCGTTGAACTGGCCCGCACCATACAGGCCGCGTATCTCCTTGAACTCCAGCGTGGGTGCAAGCGCCGTAGGGTCAGCACAATCATACTCGATGGCGTAAGCCGGGCGCATGATCTCCAAATGCTCGAAGCCCTCTATGGTACGGTACATTTCATTCTGCACAGCCTCGGGCATGCTGGAGCTCATACCCTGCAGGTACATTTCCTCGGTGTCCAGCCCGCACGGCTCCACAAATATCTGGTGCCGCGGCTTTTCCGCAAAGCGCACCACCTTGTCCTCAATAGACGGACAATATCGCGGGCCGACGCCCTCGATCTTTCCGCCGTACAACGGGCTGCGGTGCAGGTTCGCATGGATAACACGATGCGTCTCCTCATTGGTGAAGGCTATATAGCAATCCACCTTATTTTTCATCTTGCTCTTTGTCAGAAAGGAAAAAGGCTGGATGCTCTCGTCCCCGGGCTGGCGGGTGAGCTTTGAAAAATCGATGCTGCGCCGGTGTACCCGGGCCGGCGTTCCGGTCTTGAAACGGCGCAGCGGCACGCCCGCGGCGCGCAGGCTCTCTGTCAGCGCGCAGGCGGCATGCTGGCCGTCCGGCCCGCTGGCATAGCTGGCCTCGCCCACAAAAATACGGCCGCCCAGATAAGTTCCTGTCGCAACGATCACGGCGTCAGCCCTGTAATATCCGCCCAGATGCGTGCACACTCCGCACACCGCGCCGTCCCGGATGTCCACAGCCGTGATCTCGGCCTGCTTGACTTCCAGATTCTGCGTCTTTTCCAGCAGCTGCTTCATATAGGCGTGGTATTTGCGCCTGTCCGTTTGCACGCGCAGGGAATGGACGGCCGGCCCTTTTCCCATGTTCAGCATGCGGCTCTGCAAAAAAGTGGCGTCCGCCGCAATCCCCATCACACCGCCCAGCGCGTCGATCTCCCGCACAAGATGCCCCTTGGCCGTGCCTCCGATGGACGGATTGCAGGGCAGATTCCCGATGCCGTCCAGCGTGAGCGTGAACAGCGCCGTCTTTGCACCCAGCTTCGCCGCGGCGCAGGCGGCTTCTATTCCCGCGTGCCCTGCACCGATGACCACAACTTCATAACCGCCTAAAATATCCAATGTCCGTTTGCCCCGTTTCTTTGTCCGGCCTGCCGCTCAGCCCTTTAAGCCGCGTGCCTGCCGGTCCATATCCTCCACCACGATATCGAAAATTTCCCCCAGTCCCGCACAATATTCCAGTACCTGCCAGGGTTCGTTTGTGTGAAAATGTATTTTGATGAGATTTTCATCCCCCACGGCCAGCAGGCAGTCGCCTTTAAAGTGCCGGGTGAAATGGTCGTGCACCGTGTCCTCATCCAGGTTTTCGCCCTCGATCAGGAGCTGTGTGTCATACCGAAATTCCGTCATACTGCAGCTCTCCTTTTTTATTCTTTCGCTTTCTGCCCGCCGGCCCTTTTCTCATACAGCTCTTTCACGGCTGCAAGGCCGTCCAAAACCTCCTGACGGGAAAAATCAGCCGCTTCCAGCGCCGCGTCCGTCCAATGCTGCAAATCGGCATAGAACTGCACAGCCACCTGCAAATATGCCGGGTCGGGATGAGCTTCCACTTCGTCAAACAGCAGATTCTCCGCGCTGTTTGCATCGCCCTCCTCCAGCATGGCACACAGGCGCTTATAAAGCAAACCGCTCTCCAGTACATTGCCCTGTTCGTCGAACAACGGAATCGTCTCTTCGGTTTTGACGAACAGCACTTTCCCCAAAAAACGGGCCATATCCTCGATCTGACGCATCAGATAATCATTCGCCGCCATAACGGTCCTCCCTTTGGATGGGCCTGCCGATGCCCAGCGCGCGCCGCCACTCCGGCGCGGGGCCGTCATCGCCCCAATATTCATCCAGGCGGACGATTTTTCCGTGCCGGAACGTAAAAAATGACGCGGCGTGGAAAGAAAGCCCATCGGGACCATATACCCGCACGGCTGTTGCCGCCGCATCCGCCAGTGCATGGACACGTTCTATCTCTATCCGCCAGTTCCCGGGATATTCACGGTTGGCCCGCACAAATTCCTCTGCGGTGAAGCACTCGTCGGTGTTATGCCAGAAAATCAGCGCACCAGGCAGGAAATATGCGGCCAGCGCATCCCACCGCTGCGCGCCGATATCCGCCCACAATGCCTGTGCCAACGCAGCAGAATCCATTTTTCCATTCCTTTCCGAAAGGTCGTCTTTCCGTGCGCTTTGTTTTCTTGTAAAGAAACGACCAAAAATATAATACAATTTGTAATATTATAATATAATTTCAATTATTGTACTTTATTTACCGACACAAAACCTGGAAAATACTTCGTCGATCACATCATCCCCGGCATTTTCCCCAGTCAATTCGTACAGCGCATGCAGAGCGTCATCCACGCATACGCCCGCTGCGTCCAGCGTGTATCCGCCGTTTACAGCCTCCAGCGCGTCCGCAAGCGCAGCCTGTGCTGTGCGGGCGGCAGCGAGCTGGCGCTCATTTGCCAGAAGCCCTGCGTCGGGGTCCGCTTCCGCCAAATGAAGCGCGTCTGTGACCGCCTGCTCCACCGCCGGAAGAAACGCCGCGTCCTTCGCGCTGATGTTCACCACCGTGCTGAAATAAGGCCGCAAACTTTCTTTATCCGCCTGCTGCGGCAGGTCCGTTTTATTGAGGATCGCCACGGCCGGCCGGCCCGCGCACTTTTCCGCCAGCGAAAGATCGGCGGGGGAGAGAGGCGCGGAGCCGTCGAACACTGCAAGGACCAGGCCGGCGCGTTCCAAGTGGCGGTAGCTGCGACGGATGCCTTCCGCCTCCACCAGATCGTCGGTGTCCCGGATACCCGCCGTATCCGCCAGAAGCAGACGAACCCCGGCCAGCTGGATCTCCTGCTCCACCACGTCCCGTGTGGTACCCGCCACGGGCGTAACGATGGCACGCTCAAAACCGGAGAGCAGGTTCAGCAGCGTGCTTTTGCCCACGTTTGGGCTGCCGATGATGGCTGTGTCCACACCGCGGCGCAGCACCGCGCCCGCATCATAGCCCGCAATCAGCTTATCCAGCGCTGCCTTCGCGCACCCGAGGGAAGCTTCCAGCGCCCCCATCGAAAGCTCCGGTACATCTTCCTCCGGATAATCCGTATAGGCAGCGATATGTCCGGCGAGCGACACAAGGTTTTCCTGCACAGATTTTATCTTTGCGTACAGCGCTCCTTCCATGGCGGCAGCGGCGGCAGCGGCGGCCTGCCGGGAGGTAGCGTTGATCAGATCCATTACAGCTTCCGCCTGTGTGAGCGAGATACGCCCGGACAAAAACGCGCGTTTTGTAAATTCGCCCGGCCCGGCCGGAGCTGCGCCAGCCGCACAGCAGGCGCGCAGCAGGCGCGCGCTCACGGCGCTGCCGCCGTGGCAGGAAAGCTCCACCACATCCTCGCCCGTATAGCTGTGAGGCGCGCGGAAGCAAAGCGCTACCACCTCGTCGCACAGCGCCCCGTCCTCCACAAAATGGCCGAACAGCGCTGTATAACCCGACGCGGCACGCAGGCTTTTATTCGGATTTTTGGGCCGGAATACCGCTTCGGCCACGCTGTAAGCCCCGCTGCCGGAAATACGCACGACGGCGATGCCCCCCACGCCCGGCGGCGTAGCAATGGCCGCGATGGTCCCATTCTGCTGCACCAAAGCCCGCATGCCCCTTTCTTTTCAAATTCGTTTAATTGTAGCACAAATGTGAATGGTTCTCAAGATAGAACATATCTTCAGGCAGTTCAAATATTTTAGAACAGCCAATACACAAACCCATCTGAAAATTCCAGACCCAGCTTTTTCTGCAGCTCCATAGAAGCCGTATTGCCCTCAATGACTTGACAATAGGGGATAGCGCCCTCCTTCAGTGCGCGGCGGATGGCTCCCGCCTCCAGGGCGTAGCCAAGGCCGCGCCGCCGATAAGCCGGCAGGACCTCCAGCATACCGATGCTGCCTTCCTCGTGGATGCCAATGAAGCCCGCCAGCACGCCATCCAAAAATGCGCCCGTCATTGCGCCCGCGGCAAGGCGTTCCGCTACATAATCCCGGCCCGGCGCCATGTGATAGTGTTCAAACACAAGGTCTGTATGGCTTTCATCCAGAATGCGCAGTTCCACGCCCGGCACGGGCGCGGGTGGCACAGGCCGCAAATACCGTGCCTGACGGCACTTTTGTCCGCCTGTACAGCCTGTTTCCTCCCGAAGAAGGCGGGCACACAACGCACCGTGGGCCACATAAAGCCCGGTGCGGGGCAGATGTTCCAGTGCCGCGCGCGCCTCCCGCTCTGTTTCGGCGCAAAGCACCGCCGCGCCGCTGACACGCTCATGCATGGCCAGCGCGTGCTGTGTGCAGTATAAAACATCCGCCGTGCCCCGGCGCAGCATCTCCAAAAGATCTGCATTGCCCACAGGCTCCGAGGCAAGGTACTCCGCCGCTGTCACGATACGGCCTCCTTTGATCCGAATAAAACAGGGAAAGCCGTCCGGGCGGGAGAGAAGCGCTCCTCTCCGCGCACGGGCGGCCGTATGTCGCTTTTTTGCGCCCTCTTACCGCTTCGTGCCCTTGAAGATTTCCACTTCAGTGGCGGGCAGATCGCTTTTAAAGCTGTGCTCGTCGCGGCGCAGGTTTCCGCAAAGGCAGGTCTCCTCGCCCTTGGCATCCAGAGGCATGTAATAGCCGCACTGCACACAGCGCGCATACAGGCCCGGCTTACGTTTAAACTGCTTTGCCATAAAGCCCGTGGCTTTTGGGCCGTGGCCCACATAAGCAAAATTCATGCTTTTTTTCAGTGCCTCCTGCTGGGCGGCGATCTGTGTTTTGTCTACATTCCAGTTTTTCATATCCATAGGACGCTTCTCCTTTTACTGTTTCTCGCCGCCGTCCAGTTCTTCGGCGCCGATGTTTTCTTCAAAGGCGGAAACCGCCTGTTCCACTTCTTTTTCCATGGTTTCCTTGTCCAGGCTCATCGCCTCGGCCGCCTCCTGGAGCACTTCCTTCAGCTCCGACGGCTCGCCGGGCTTTTTCGGCGCCGTTACGGCAAACCCGACGGCCAGCACCAGCAGCACCACCTTCGCCGCCATGCCGAGATAGCCCGGCGTCAAACCATTCGCCAATTCCTGCCCGAGGGTGGACAGTCCGGAAAGGATCAGATTGACCTCCAGATCATAGTACACCGCAATAAACAGCAGATAGAAAAGCGCGCTGCCCGCAAGCACCTTTTTGCCCACGGGAGAAAGCACGCCGTCCCGGCTGAACAGCCACACGCACGCGGCCGCAAAAACGGGTGCGGCCGCGATCTCCGCCAAAACCATAATGGGCACGCCCGTGAGCGCGGCATTGTTCATCATGTACCGCACAATGAACATCTGAAATACGGCCAAAACTCCGAACAGCACCGCTGAGATCTGTTTTCCCTGTTTCAAAAAGCAACCCTTCCATCCTTATTTTTTCCCCGGCCGGGGGACGGTTCCTTGCTGCGGCTGCTTTTCAGCCGGGCTCTTTTCTGCCGGAGCGGAAAGCTTACTCGCCGTCCTCCGGCGCCGCGCCTTCTTCGCCGGCGGCATTCTGCGCTTCCTCAGCCTCCAGAGCCGCCAGCTCTTCGGCGGAAAGCTCCTCCTCGGCGCCGTCGTCCTCGGGCTTTGCGGTCTCCTCCTCGTCGGAATGCTCGGTGCGGGCAACCGTCACCACGCGGTCGCCCTCGCCCAGGCGCATCACGCGCACACCCGAACCATAGCGGCTCTGCACGTTGATATCCTCCACATGCATGCGGATGATGATGCCCTCCAGGCTGATGAGAATGATATCGTCGGTGTCGTCGATGACCTTAAGCCCCGCGACGTGGCCTTTGCTGCCGTAGTTCCGGATTCCCAGGCCGCCGCGGTACTGGGTTCGGTAATCCCGCACGTCCGTGCGCCGCCCCTTGCCTTCTTCCGTAACGGTGAGCACCGTTGCTCCCTCACGTACGACACCCACGCCCACAACGCTGTCGCCCTCTTTCAGGCGGATGGCGCGGACGCCTGTGGCCGTGCGGCCCAGCGGACGGGCGTCGTTCTCACTGATGCGGATGGCCATGCCGTTCCGCGTCGCAACGATCAGCTCGTCTTCGCCGCTGGTGATACGAGTCCACGCAAGGGAGTCTCCCTCGTTCAGGTTGATGGCGATAAGTCCGTTTTTGCGGATGTTGCTGTAATTTGCCAGAGCCGTGCGTTTGATGACGCCCGCTTTTGTGACCATCGTCAAATAGCCTTCGGCGTTGTCGCCGCCGGGCACGCGCAGCATGCTCGTCACCTGTTCGCCGTCCTGCAGAGGCAGCAGGTTCACAATGTTCACGCCGCGGCTGGTACGGCTGCCCTCGTACACCTGGTATCCTTTCAGCCGGTACACGCGGCCCATATCCGTTACAAACAGGATATAGTCATGCGTAGAGGCAAGGAACAGCTCTTCCACAAAATCTTCATCCTTGCGGGACAAGGCTGTGATGCCGCGGCCGCCGCGGCGCTGCGCCTGATACGTATCCGACGGCTGCCGCTTGATGTAGCCTGCGTGCGTCAACGTGAACACGCTTTCCTCCTCGGGGATGAGATCCTCAATATCCACTTCGCCGGAGACATGGGCAATCTCGGTACGGCGGTCATCGCCGTACTTTTCACGCATGGCGTTCAGCTCATCCTCCACCACCTGCAGCACCTTTGCATCGTCGGCCAGAATGCCGCGCCAGTCGTCGATCTTCGTATGCAGGTCGCCCAATTCGTTCTCTATTTTCAAAATCTCAAGGCCCGCCAACTGGCCCAGCTGGAAATTGACGATGGCTGTTGCCTGCGGGTCGTCAAAACCGAATTTTTCCATGATGGCGGCTTTTGCCTCGGGCTTGCCGCCCTTGCACGCGCGAATCGCGGCGATGATCTCATCCACGATGTCCACGGCGCGGCGCAGGCCCTCCAGAATATGAGCGCGCTCCTCGGCCTTCTTCAGGTCGAACTGGGTGCGCCTGCGGATGACCTCATCCTGAAACGCCAGATATTTCTGAAGCATCTCTTTGAGCGTCATTACCTTGGGCACGCCCTTGTCCAGCGCCAGCATGATAACGCCAACGGTGTCCTGCAATTGAGTAAAGCGGTACAATTGGTTGAGCACCACCTGGGGGTTCGCCTCGCGCTTGAGTTCCACCACCACGCGCATGCCTTCGCGGTTGGATTCGTCGTTCAGGTCGGAAATGCCGTCGATCCGCTTTTCTTTCACAAGGTCCGCGATGTTTTCGATCATGCGCGCTTTGTTCACCATATAGGGGATCTCGGTGATGATGATCTGAAAACGCCCGTTGGATTTTTCTTCGATGGCAGCACGGCCGCGCAGCGTGATCTTGCCGCGGCCCGTGGCATATGCGGCACGGATGCCGCTGCGGCCCATAATGACGCCGCCGGTGGGGAAGTCCGGCCCCTTGATGTGCTCCATCAGGCCGGCCAGGTCGATGTCCGGGTCATGGATCAGCGCGACGATGCCGTCGATGACCTCCCGCATGTTGTGGGGCGGAATATTGGTGGCCATACCCACGGCAATGCCGCTGGAGCCGTTGATGAGCAGGTTCGGCACGCGGCAGGGCAGCACGCTGGGTTCCTGCTTGGACTCGTCAAAGTTCGGCACGAAATCCACGGTATCCTTTTCGATATCGCGCATGAGGTCCACGCTCATCTTGCTCATGCGGGCCTCAGTGTAACGGTAGGCGGCAGGGGGGTCGCCGTCCACAGAACCGAAGTTTCCCTGTCCCTCCACAAGCGGGTACCGCATGGAGAAATCCTGCGCCAGACGCACCATCGCGTCATATACAGATGCGTCGCCGTGGGGATGGTACCGGCCCAGCACGTCGCCCACGGCGGTGGCGCACTTGCGGAAGGGGTGGTCATAGGTCAGGTTATCCTCGTACATGGCGTACAGGATCCGGCGGTGCACCGGCTTGAGGCCGTCCCGCACATCCGGCAGGGCACGGCCCACGATAACGCTCATGGCGTATTCAATGTAGGATTTCTCCATCTCGGGGACCAGCGGAGACTCCACGATCTTCTGATCGGGATACC
>OLVT01000239.1_pt1 | contig 65893 bp, 60 predicted proteins | sample 1673241 | NCBI WGS metagenome assembly OLVT01 (sample SAMEA3178936, study PRJEB25190) | human gut metagenome | biome: human gut; feature: human-associated habitat; material: faeces | place: Austria | collected 2013
ACAAGGATATAATCAATTCCGTTTTCCGTTATTCTTGGTTTCAATTCGCTCATGTTCCTTACCTCCTGTGGAAGCAGGCTCGTCTGGTACTAACTCAATCACATCGGTAATCTCACAATTCAGCGTTTCGCAGATACGGGCTAATGTATCCATGCTGATGTGCTTTCCCTCTTTGCTCATGTTGGCAATCATATTTGTTGTCATACCGGCGGCAAGCCTTAAATCTTCTTTTCTCATATCACGCTCTAACAGTGTGTGCCAGAGTGGTTTATAGCTGATGTGCATATTGTTTTCCTGCCTTTCTATCCATACCACCGGGGCGGCTGCCCCGGCAGGAACTTTTCTCTTATTATAGCACCAATCTTGTGAAATCACAATTTATTCTTGTAGCCTGCCGCTGATACCGTCTGGATTGTGCTCTTCCTTTCGTTTTTTGTTCCAACTAATTAGCCATGAACTGTTTTATTCCTTGTGACTTTGCACCCGGATTGTCCGTTCCATATCCTTCCAGCAGATTGATCACTCCCCAGGCTGCAAGTCCGGCTCCGATCGCACAAACCAATGTTTTTAAGGTCGTAATTGCCGTTGTAAAAAATGCCATAAGTGTACCTTTGGAAAACTTACATTTTCCAGTCCTTTCTTAGATTTTTTCCAGAAAGGGAAGAAAACACTATATAAACCCTGCCTTTTGTGCTACACTAAGCATAGGATTTTCTACTTGGAAAATTCCTCACACGTACAGTCGGTATATTCATTTTCGTCGATGGATACCGACTGTTCCTTTTTTCCAAATTATTCATGATTTCCTCCCATGATCCACTTCCCGACAATTTGTCGAGAAGTTACATCTGATACAGTTCCACTTCATCCTCTGGTTTCAGTATCAGATTAGTACTCAGATATTTTTCAATATCAAAGGTATTCTTTTTGTCATAATCGGACAGATATTTGTAATTTTTATGTTTGCAAATATCGTATTTATTTGAGAAAAATGGTCTGACACCTCTCACCTGCAGAATACATTTTCCTCCGTCCATAACTGCTATTTCATCCTGACTCATCAACTCCTTTCCTGTTTTCTGGTAGTTCATTCCATAAGACCGCTGACTGCCTCTCGTATCCGATGTGTTATACAGATCTATGGTTTCTTTTCCCAAAATCTCCGCTATTTCCTTTAATGTCGTTTTTTCCTTTCCCCCCAGGAATAAGGTCGTATCACAGTTCCCTTCGATGGTATCGGCATTATCCTTATAAATTGCCTTAAGCTGAGACTTTGACTGCAAAATAATAGAAGCTGAGATTTCCCGGCTTCTAATCGTAGCAATTAATTTTTCAAATTTAGGAATTTGTCCGATGTTCGCAAACTCGTCAAGGAGACACCTCACATGAATTGGAAGTCTGCCTCCATATACATCATCAGCTCTGTCACAGAGCAGATTAAAAAGCTGTGTGTACATAATAGAAACAATAAAATTAAAGGTATCATCGGTATCTGAAATAATGACAAACAATGCAGTTTTCCTGTCACCAACCAGATCCAATTCTAGCTCGTCATAACTCATAAGCTCCCGCAGTTCCGCAATATCAAAGGGTGCGAGTCTTGCACCACAACTGATTAGAATAGATTTTGCTGTCTTACCGGCAGCCAACTTGTATTTTTTGTACTGCCTTACTGCAAAATGGTTCGGGTCTTTCTGCTCCAGCTCATCAAACATCAGATCTACTGGATTCTTGAAATTCTCATCATCTTCCCTGGCTTCTGACACATTGATCATTTCCAACAGAGTATTAAAATTCTTTTCTTCTTCCCTGCCTTCATACCAGATATAACCAATCAGGGCACAATAATAGAGTTTTTCCGCCTTTACCCAAAAATCCTCACCTGATTGCTGCCCTTCACCTTTGGTATTAGCAATAATGGTTGTTACCAGTTTTAGAATATCTTTTTCACTGCGGATATATACAAATGGATTATAGTGCATGGATTTTTTGAAATTAATTGTATTCAAAACTTTGATTTTATATGGTTCGTATATAACTTTTCCCTCTTTGTCCCGCACGATTTTTCCATTCTCATCCGTCATCGGACTGCCTTTTGCCAGCATATTGCCAACCTCCAGAAGCACAGTTCCCTTTGGATCAGTAATCACATAGGAGCTGTGCATCTGCATAATGTTAGGCTTTACAAAAAATCTGGTTTTTCCAGAACCAGAACCGCCAATTACCAGAATGTTTTTATTCCTGGCGTATTTCGGATTCTTTGGTCTGCTTGACATAGTAAGACTCTCTGTTTCTGTGAGAATAATATTATTTTCAAATTCAGGATCCGCATATGGTCGTATATCTTTTTCTGTTCCCCATCTGGCAGAACCATACTCCACACCCAGTCGATATTTCCTGGCATTTTTCGTGCGGTAAATAATAATAAGCTTTACAGCCACGCCGCCTGCGATTCCACACAACAAATCTATATGATTCAAACTTGGCCAAAGATTCTGAAACGCCAGTTCAAAATAAGTAATGGTATTCATAAATTTATCCCAGGAAGTTGCTCCGGTGTTTACCCGATACAACCAGGCAATCTTATTGAAAAAATAGGCAAACATCAGATAGGGGAAATTAGCTAAAAACAGCTTTTTCTGATCTGCCCTCTTCAATTCACTTACCTTGTCCGTAATCAGATTTTTCACATCTGCAAGCATTTTTCCTGGGATACTCTCTGAGGAAAAAACAGCTTTTCCAGATATTTTTCTCTTTTTCGGAGAGCCTCTGATATGCTGAACTTTTCCTCTTTTCTTCTTATGCTGCTGTTTTTTCTCCGTCATAAACTCTGCCCTCTGTCTTTCTGCTGTTCTCTTGCTCGTTCTCTGTTCTTTCCTTTAGACACAGCATCCTTAAAGTGCATAAGTTTTTTCATAATAGATGGCTTATCCTTTTTGTTCATCTGTACACCCAAATATTTCTTAAATGCCAGATTCATCATTTCGGTATCCTGCCCTTTAAAGAACACATAGTAGGTCGGTGGCTTGGTCGAACTATCTTTTTTCAAGGCAAAATCTAAACGGTATTTTTTCGCCACACGCTCAAAGGACTTGATATTTCCATCTGTGATTTCAATATTGGATAAACCAGAACCCTGGCTTTTCAGTTCTTTGTATGACTGTTTTCCAACCTTATAAGGATTCTTTCCTTTTTGTTTCTGTCCTGACAGATACTTCCGCAGCATATTTTTTAACACGTCGGCAGTCACTCTTGCAGTTTTAACCGACAATGCGATTGTTTTCTGAGTAACTTCTTCCTGCAATTTGCACGCCTCCTTTCGATTCCGATCAGCAAATTATGGTGGAACTAACAGATGGGGGAGATATATTTTCATTGGAATTTGGCTCCTTTCCACTTCCCGACAAATTGTCGAGAAGTCATGGGTTTTAGTTTTTCACTGTCTGCTTCAATAAATAAATTGTGCTGAACTGCACATACAACTTTTCTTCTTCCCAATCCATCTGATCCATCAGCAGGCACTGGAATAATACATCTACATCCTGCAATTTATAAATCCTGTTGCACGTTTCTGACAAACCTTTTAATTCCGGAATCTCTTGCATCGCATTTCGTCTGTGCATAAGACATTGCAAGTATAATGCTTCAAGATGTTTCTGGCTGAAAATAAGTGCTGTCGTATCCTGTTCATTGACTGTACATTTACGTTTTTCTAACTCTTCTTGGGAAATGTCCAGAAAACATCGGATATTTTCGACATATACATCACCATCAAATGTTGGATGCTTTTTCTTAATCCATCGTTTTGCCGCTACCTCCATATTCTTTCTGTCTCGATCAGATCTGGCACTACGGAAATTCAGCCTTTTGCCCATTTCTGCATAGATATTACTTTTCACCTGCCGCTCTGCCAAAGCTGCGTATTCTTCATTGCGAAAAAAATAATCTAAAAGTTGGTTCATCTTAGCCTGACTATCTACCAAATGATAACATTCCTCGGAAACCCCCAAACCTGCAAATGCAACTGGCGCACTTCCTTTTTTGATTTCTTTTTCAATTACTCTTAAAATGTCTCTCTGTGATTCCATTTCTCGGTTTCCTCTCTCTTCTTCATTTTTCTGATTCTTTTCACAAATCATCAATAAATTTTCATCTGCTCTTTTCGCTGTCAGTGTCAGTGAATAACAAACAAAGATCAGCAACAGTGATACCAATGCACTTCCAACACCAATCATAAAAACTTTTCCCCCACCAATACATGAAGCAATCCGTCCCATTTAAAAAACGGACTGATTTTTTTCAGCATAGCAATCAAGTCCGCTTCATTTTCTATTTCAATATCCAAAAATTCTATTACACTAATTTCAAGTCCATCCGCAATTTTCTTTAATTGTTCTACTTTCGGCTTTCGTATGCCTATTTCATACTTCCGAATTGTATTCACATTAATTCCTGTTCGTTCTGCAAGCAACTCCTGCGATATCCCTCTCTGTTTCCGAAAATAACGAATCTTTTCATTTATCTCCATATCTTTCGTCTGTTGAACTTCTCGACAATTTGTCGGGAAGTTGTTCCCTTTCCCAGTTTTCTTTTCCTTCATATCCATACATAGATATTTCCTCATCCAACAGCCTTGCAACCATAAAGCAACAAGACAGCAAAAACAAAAGCACTATTCCTGCCATAATAATAATTATCAAATCAATCACATCTCATTCTCCTATGTAAGCGGTACAGAAAAAGCAGCCTTGACAGACTGCTTTTTCAATCACCATATTCTATTTTTGTTCTCATGTAAAAAGGCTTCCGAAATTGTGCGAATCCCAAACGCTAATCCATCTATGTAAGCGTCTCTCTGTTCTGTTTGTTTAAGATTTAAAGTATATTCCTTGTAATCCTCAAACATTGCCTGCAGATCCGGACTCATTAGACTTATCATTTCCTTTTCTAATGTTTCACACAGTTCCTTTGTCTCTTCATAACTTTTACTTTGTGTTTCACATTGATTCATTGGATAAATGCTATAATACAATTTTTCCAGTTGCTTTTCGCTCATTTTTGATCACCATTTCTTTCAGTCTTTTTATGATCCATATAATTCCAGAAATGCCGTTTTTTAGCAAAATGCCTGCTACAGCTAATAATCTCCAGGCAAGAACCCCTATTCCAATCCAACTTCCTACCATCAGTTTAAGCACCAACAAACCAAGCATTTCCCCTGTCCCCACATTTCTTGGAACGACCAGTAAAAACATTTTCTGGATTCCGAAAGGTATTCCCACAAAAAGCAATAATTTTCTCCAGTCTAATATTTCACCATTCATGCACATAGGGTGAACAATTAAGCAGATAATCATAGCTATTGCACCAGGAATTATCAATTTTGTTATAATTTCTTTTCCTCTCATATGCCACCTCCGTACATATCATGATTTACTTTTGCCTGGTAATAATTGCCTATTGTTGTTATTGAATTCATAAGACAGGTAAGCAAGTATGCTTTTATGTTCTTTACTTCCCTGGTATTCTCATGCAGACAGTCAAGTACATACTCTATGTGGCTTTCTTCCAGCAACAATAATCTGCTTTTTACGAACTGATATGGGTATTTCACTCCACTGATTGTAATATTCTCCCGTTCTATGCTGATTGTTTCCACAATTAGTGCCACAATTTCATCCAACTGTTGCTGTTCCCCTAATCTGCATCGTTGTACAAGACAGTCATATTCAATATTTCTTTTTACAAGTGCAGTATTCATCTGGAATAGCTTCATCTCTTCCATCAAATCCATTGACTGCTGTTCGGAAGAATCTGAAAGATTGATAAGATCAGTATTACTTCTGTCAGTATTACTAATATCAGTATAATTATAATTAGTATTATTAGGGTCGGTTTTTCCGACTTCTGTACTTCGGTTTTTCCGAACTCCAGACTTCGATTTTTCCGACTTCCAGACTTCGGTTTTTCCGAACTCTTGACTTCGACTTTTCAGAACTCCAGACTTCGGTTTTTCCGAACTCTTGACTTCGGCTTTTCCGACTTCTTGACTTCGGTTATCATTCTCTGCCGAATCTAATACTTTTTCTTTTCTATATACAAAGCTCTTTACATAAATAATTGTTGGTTTTCCCAATCCTCTCTTTACTCTTTCAATCAAACCAATTCCTTTATCAGTATCTAATTCTGCAAGAATTTTCACACCTTTGTCTTTTCCACAGTTCATATATTCCATCACTTGTTCCAATGTAAATATGATATAAACTTTCCCCTCATTGTCCACCCAATTATTTCTGATAGACAAAGCCATTCTGTCCAGCATCAGCCCATAAAGAACCTTTGCATCGCTGGACAGATTACGGAAATATTCATCTGTGAATAATACTTTGGGAATACGGTAAAAAGCAAACTGTTCCGATTCATAATCGTGAAAATAACCAAACTCTATTTTTGTGCTTTCGGATTTTGCCATTTTGCTTTCTCTCCTTCCCTCGTTATTGGCTTTTCTTCCAGTTATCAAGCAGTTCATAGATAACCTGTTCAATCTGTTCTCTGTTATATTCCTTTGGGAAATACTTTCGTATTTTCTTTTCAGTTAAAGTAACTTTTCCTGTCTCTGTTTTCTTTTCATTCAGAATAAGCTGTACCGCTAATTCTGTCAGTTTACCTTCACCGCTGTATTGCTTCAGTTTTGTTGCCATTGAACCTGTAACAGAGCTTGCTCCAGACACTATGCAGTCTTTCACCCAAATCTGCTCCGTTTCTGATAAATAGGTTAATGAAACACCTACTGTAAAATTAATCTTTCCTTCATCCAACAATTTCAGCAATTCCGGAATAAGACAGGTCAAGCGTATGTAACGCTGAACGGTTCTTCCACTGTCACCGGCAGCCTGTCCAACCAGATCTGCACTGTCAACAGAAGCTGCGTTTTCGTCTTTTATGCCCTGATGTTTTACTGCATCCATCTTCATCTTATAAGCATATGCCTTTTCGCTTGGAAGCAAACTTTCTCTCTGTATATTAGAATCCACCATAACGATTACGGCTTCATCATCGGTATAGTTCCGTATGAGTACTGGCATTTTACTTTTTCCAGCCAGTTCGCAACCACGTTTTCTCCTGTGACCAGCAATCAGTTCATATCCTCCCTCTGCGCGAGGACGTACCAATGCAGGATTTAAGATGCCATAATTCTTGATACTTTCTACTGTTTCAGCCATTTTTTCATCATCATTTACATGAAATGGATGATTTCTAAAAGGATGTAACTCATTTAATGGCACTTCAACAATCTGATTAAGAGTATTCTGTTCGGCTTCATTGATTCCAAGCAATTCATCATAAGAAGTAAGCTGAATTTCTTTCTTAGGTTTACGCATGATTCAGCACCTCCTGGACAAGTGCTTGATAACTGTACGCACCTTTTCCTTTTGCATCGTAAGAAAAAATACTGACACCTTCTGATGCAGTTTCGGCAAGAGCTTCTGTTCTTGGAATCGTCTGATCAAAAATTATAATCTCTGCTCCATAAGCATCTCGTACTGCCTGCTTATTTCTCTTTGAATTATTATAATGACTGCTGTCCATTGTAAACAGAATCCCTTCAATCTGTAAATCAGGATTAAATCTCTGATGAATGTATTCCGGAATTGGTTGTTCTGGCTTATCAATATGAAGTGCAGGATTATGTTTTCCTGCAAAATATTTATCAATATCTTCTCTAAATCCAATAGCTACAAAAGATGTGCAATCTCTATTATCATACACAAAATCTTCATATGCATTTTTATCTATGTACATGCCCAAATGATCTAATTCATCTGTAAGCATTAATGTCCTTAGCCTTGTTGCTGCCTGCCTATGCTTTAAATAATGTAAAAAGCATAATTCAGATTCAAAATAAAATGTATATGCATCCAAGTCATCAATATTAATAGCTATTGTACCATTAGCAATGTTAAAGAAATTTGTTTTTTCAATTTTTGCTTCAAACACATTAAAATTATCTACTGTAACACATAAAGAATATATTTTTCTTATCTTTTTGCGTTCAAATTCAAATTTCTCTTTCTTATCTTTTGTATAGAACTTGACCAGGTCACATTTTTCAATGTACTCATATGTACGAATACACTGATAGTCAGCTTTACCTATCAACGAATTAAACGAATTCTTATGTGCTTCAAAATCAGTTATCGCAGGCGTATATGTAAATGAACCAGCTTTGACTTCTGCAATAATTATTATATCATCACATATTACCATTATGTCATTCTCGTCCATTTTCTTTAGCGAATTCGCCTCCGGATAATAATTTCCAACATAAACGTTTGCATTAGGCATCAACTTTTTGAATTTATCAGCAACTAATTCTTCACTTGCTCCCTGTTGAATATTAGACCATTTAGTTGCATATTTATCATTATAGAGTCTAATATTTTTTTGCAAAATTCTATAGACATTATCAAATAAATTATAATAGTCAAAACAATAACAAACCCCATTTATATTAATAAATGGGCGTTTTTGAACAGGCAAATCCTGAATTGGCCACCCAGGATATTCTGACCTTTCAAAGAAATCCGCATTTTCACCTATCTTCCAAGAAAAACTCTGTACCAGTTTATCACCCCAATTTGTAACTTTTTTTACATCGTGCAAATCATATCCAAAGCACTTTGCCATAACAGATTTAGAATCCGTATATTCTCTGACTTCGTCGAATAAATCTTCTAATTCTTCCTGAGACTTATTTATAGCCTTACTTTGAAATTTCTTGAACTCATCTGTCAAATTCTTAAACGCATCTAATTTAGCAGATGATAATGCATATTCTAATTTCTTTAATCCTTCAATAAAATTCTTTGCGGATATACCATATATTTCTTCCATAATACTATTATGTGATAAAATTAAAGTTGCTAAATCATTGAGTTGCTGAAATTGATATCTATTTCCTCTAACATTACTGAATAATTGCGCTTCAACTATATATTCTATTTCTTTATCTGAAAATACACCTCTTTCAAATTCTCTTGCAGCCCATATAAAATAAAAATATTGACACTTAGTATATAGCTCTTCTATATCACTTAAAATTTCCATTATAATTTTGTCTTGTGTCTCTTTATCATACTTATTATTATCCAGTTTTGTTGAAACCAGCACACTCTGAATATACTCGACTAACCTTAAACTCCCGACATTGCTATTTTCTAATTGCACATCAGACAAAACATTTACCATTTGAACCATACTTAAATCATTTGCCGTAACAAGCAATAACAATGGATCACACCTTTTTATTTTTTCTCTGATGCCAGCAACCAAATTTGATATATCGCTTACTGATTCTTCATAATGTGAAGCAATTTCATGATTTCTTTGCTTTATTTCATCTTTTGTAAAATGATTTTTTAATGAAACATTTTTTCCAGTTCTAGCCAGCTCAATCTTTCCATTCGTGTAGTATTCATCATATAATCCTTTTGCCATTCACATTCATCCTTTCAAATTAAAGTATACTTTCAAAATTCTACATAATCGTAAAACGCATCCAAACCTTTTTGTGTCTTAAACCGAATTAGACATTTTCTGGCTCACTAGCTTCTTCTGCCCTTTCTCCAATTTCCTGCGGGCATTTTCCATTTCTTCTATATCTGATATACTATTTATTATATCGTCATTTTTTTCTCATTTCCATAACAAAAAACGCCCCAGCCATCGCCAGAGCGCCTTCAAAACAACTATTCTTCTATATCACTAAAACTTCCCACACCGATACGGTGTGTTGAACCTTGCTACGAAAATAAAAATCGCAGCAAGTTCTCTAAGTGATAAGCATGGTTTCTTTCCTGCCGGAAGTTTATCTGTTGGTTCAAGGCGCCAGCTATATACAAAATACGCCTTGTCATTTACATGATATTTAAACTGATATTTTCCATCCCACCGAATTGACTCGCCTCTGCGCAACACTCGGTGTTCTGAGTCTCTTCTAATTCCTGTCTTTGTCATTTAACATCGCCTCCTTAAATCTGGATGCGCTTCCAGATATCTTGCAAACGCTGTGCGAATAATCATCTTGTGTTCCTTATAAAACACAAGGAAATTTTTCTGTTCATCCGATTTCAGTAAATCATAAAGAATGTTGCTATATTGTAATTTTTATCTAGTAGATATTTTCACATATTCGTGATAAAATAGAGGGCAGTTATTGACGATAATTTATGGAGGAAGAACATGGCTATTACATATAAGAAGCTATTTCATTTATTAATTGATAGAGAAATGACACCGGCTCAGCTTCAGAAGGAGGCTGGCTACAGTGCCAATATATCCACAAGGCTCCGCCGTGACTACTATGTATCATTGGAGTCCATGGAAAAGATATGTCGTGTGCTGAATTGTAAAGTGGACGATATTATTGAATTTATACCAGATAAGGAGGATGAGAACGATGGCTAATTTATCGCAGGAGAAACGTCAGCGCATGTTGGCATTTCTCGAAACCATCCGTGAAGAACATAAAGATGATGATGAGGTGCTCATTGCCCTCGGAGAAATCGAAAGCGAATTAAACGCAAAGAAATACGGCCTCGTGTGGGAACGCCACGAAGAAGCCGTTGATGTACAGATGAGGGATAACATTCCCGTATTTACTGAATGCGCGGACAAAGAAATCACCACTACCACAGGCGGAGTCAATTTTCTTCTTGAAGGCGATAACCTTCATAGTCTCCGATTGTTAGAAAAGACCCATACTGGCAAGATTGACGTTATCTACATTGATCCCCCTTACAATACCGAAAATAAAGATTTTATCTACGATGACGCTTTTGTAGATAAGAACGATGGATTTCGCCACAGTAAATGGCTGTCTTTTATGAATGAAAGACTTCAAATAGCTAAAAGGCTACTATCTAGCTCTGGAGTGCTTATTATCAGCATAGGTTACCATGAAGTTCACAATTTAATGGTTATGTGCCAAGAGATGTTTGAAAACAAACAGGTAACATGTGTTACAGTGCAAACCTCAGGCGGCAAACCAAATGGTGGTTTTACATTCTTACAGGAATATCTAGTATTCATTACGCCTACAGATTTCAATCCGAAAACAATGAGTTTTACTGGAGGTATTGAGCGTAGTCCATTTGAAGGGTTAACTTTAAGTACATTTGATAAAACAACACGTCCTAATCAAACATATCCTATTTTTATAGATAGAGAAACCATGCACATTATTGGTGTTGGCAAATCCCTTACTGAACGTATTGCAGAAGGTTTGTATACAGGGAAGCCTACCGACTTTGTTTTTGATTATGATGAAGCACCTAATGGAGCAGCTACATTATGGCCAGTCAGTAGCAAGGGTACCGACTGTGTTTGGAGACTGATATCACCTCGTTTACTAAGCGACTGGGCAAAAGGCTATATAAAGATTTCCAAGAACAAATCAAAAAATAACCCTAACGAATATAGCGTGCAGTATTTACCAGAAGGAGTTATCAAAAAAATAGAATCAGGAGAACTTCCTGTAATTGGCACTGAAGAAAATATGCCAACACTTAAATTTGGCAAAAACCAAACGGTAGGTAGTGAAATACCCACTATATGGACAAAAAAAGAATTTTTCACAACAAAGGGATCTTCTCATGTGCGTAACATATTTGAAGACAAACGTTTCCCTTATCCCAAGCCGTTAGAATTTATTACTGAAATTCTTCGTGCAACTACCAATGCAAACAGCACAATTTTGGACTTTTTTGCTGGGTCTGGAACTACTGGAGAATCTGTACTCGAATTGAACTTATCAGATGGCGGCAACAGAACATTTATCCTTTGTACTAATAATCAAAACGATATTTGTTCGCATATAACATACCCTCGGCTTAAAACTATAATCTCCGGAATTAGAGAAAATGGAAGCACTTACTCAAATGGCATCCCTGCCAATCTGAAATATTATCGCACCGATTTCGTCTCCAAGGACTCGGATTCTCTTACTGATGAGCTGCTTGACCATATTAAAGAGATGATTCAGCTGGAGCATGGTATCAATCTAGATGGTAGCCAGTATCTCTTGGTTCTCACCGATGAGGAGGCCGATGCACTGGAACAGCACTGGGATAAATATAAGGATGTGAAAGCTCTGTATGTTTCCAGAAATGTGTTATTCACCACAGAGCAAAATATGCTATTCGGCGATGTTGACATCCATATTATCCCGGATGACTACTTCAAATTTGAGTTACAGGAGGTGGGCGAATCATGGTAACTTCCGGATTATCCATAAAGCTATTTGATTTTCAGGAAAAGGCTGTTATCAAGCTGATTGACCTTACTTCCAAGAAAGACAGTAAACAAACAATTATTATGAAGGCGCCAACCGGTTCCGGTAAAACCATCATCCTCATCGATTATGTGGATACCTACCTTACCAACGTGAGTGCTAATACTGCTTTTATCTGGCTCTGCCCCGGCAAAGGTAATCTTGAGGAACAGAGCCGTGAGAAAATGATGAAGTTCGCTCCGGGCAGAACAACACAAAATCTGTTCGATGCACTGCTAAATGGATTTACACCCGGCAGCACTACATTCATCAACTGGGAACTTGTAACCAAACGTGGTAACACAGCTATTCGTGATAGCGAGCGTAAGAATCTCTTTGATCGTATTGCGGATGCGCATCGTGCCGGTGTGGAATTTATCGTCATTATTGATGAGGAGCATTCCAACAACACCGCCAAGGCGAAGACTATCATCGATGCATTTGCGTCCAAGAACATTGTTCGTGTCAGTGCTACCGCTATTGAAAATAAGAGATACGAGTTCTTTGAAATCGATGAAGTAGATGTTATCGACGCAGGCCTTATTACCAAGGCTCTTTATGTCAATGAAGGCGTAGCTGACAACACAGAAATTACCGATGATTACGATTATCTGCTCGACCTTGCAGATGCAAAAAGGAAAGCTATCGCTGGCAGATATAAGGAAATCGGTAAAAATATCCGTCCTCTCGTTCTTATACAGTTCCCGAACGGACAGCCAGAGACCATTGTCGCTGTAGAGCAGAAACTGGAGTCTATGGGGTACACCTACGATAATGGCATGGTCAGCAAGTGGATGAGTGAAGATAAAAAGGACTTGCCAGACAATCTGACCGTGAATAATGCTATCCCTGTGTTTCTTCTTATGAAACAAGCCATCAGCACCGGATGGGACTGTCCTCGTGCCAAGATTCTCGTCAAGCTACGAGAAGGCATGAGCGAGAGCTTTGAAATTCAGACCATCGGCCGAATTCGCCGTATGCCAGAGGCAAAGCACTACGAAGATGACCTCTTGGATTTCTGCTATGTCTATACCTTTGATGAGAAATACAAAGCAGGACTTCTCTCCAATATGGATAAGGCCTACGAGACTCGCAGATTGTTCCTCAAGGAAAAATGCAAGACCTTCACCTTAGAAAAGGAAATCCGTGACCTGGATGTCGGCAGTCTGGGCGAGCGTAATGTTCTGAATAAAATCTACGATGCTCTGGTGAGAAAATATAATCTGTCCACAAGCACCACAGATAATAAGCTCCGCTTTATGGCAGCAGGCTATCAGTTCGGTGATGAAATTATCGGTCATGCTTTGTATGGCGAATATGTCCGCACCGATATGGTCGCTGAGAGCACTACCTACTACACCACTCGCAAGCATGTGAATACCCACAAACATGGTATTGAGCTGCTCCACTCCGTAGATGCAATTAAGAGCACCATCGGCATGCAGTCTGCCAAGGTAAAAACCATACTGGAGCGTCTGTTCCGCAGAGGTGGCTCTTCTTATAAGAAGTTGTTGTTACTGGATACCTCAGAATTTTACGCATTTATCATCAATAACGAGCACAGGCTCAAGGAAGAATTCCGTGAAGTGACTGCAGATATGAATACGCAGATGACACTACCTCTCAATCCGAAGAAGTCAATCTTCCATATTCCAGAGCAGGACTTCTATAAGTACGACCCGGGTGTAAAGAATGAAGTGGAATACCTGGCCAACGCATACCATGATTATACTTCCGGATATGCCACAAGCCTTGTTCGTAGTACATCGGAAATGCTATTTGAACAATTCTGCGAAAACCGTGATGATATTGAATGGGTCTACAAGAACGGAGACACCGGTCAGCAATACTTCTCTATCGTATATAGGGATGGACTTCAGAATCAGTGGCTCTTCTATGCTGACTATATAATTATGAAGAAAGACGGCACTGTCTGGGTTATTGAGACCAAGGGTGGCGAGTCCAAGGGCAAAGACAAGAATATCGACATTCAGATTGAGAACAAATTCAATGCATTCAAGAACTATGCTACGGAACATTCCCTCCACTGGGGATTCGTCCGTGACAAAGACAATCAGCTTTACATCAACAATACAGAATTCGCACATGATATGGCAGATGACCATTGGATGCCACTCTCACAGGAATTCTAATTTTCAGGGCAGTAGATTATCGTTTCTACTGTCCTATCTTTTTGGCATATCACAATCACTTTACTGTTGATTGTCAAGTAAAATTGACCCACTTTTACGTTTAATTCTGACCCACCTGAATTCAGAAATCCCCTGATTTTCAAGTGGGTCATTTCTGTATGTACAGTTCTACTTACTCATTGCCACTGCTGTTGGTGGGTCAATTTTCCTCGTTAAAACTGGGTCAGTTTTAAGTATAAATCAACAGTGGGTATGGGGACGTAATCCCAATCAAGGTCTGCTACTCGTAAGTAATACAAAATTGTCAAAATGACAATACTGTAATACACGGGTGGATCTTGCTCTGGTTGTAACACATGAATTCATACAATAATAGGCCCAAATGGGCACTTTCACCATTTGAGCCTATATATTGTATGTCTTTCAAATGATAGCTTAAAAAGTAGCTGTCTAGACGGTATGTTTTTATCGTAGAATTGATTTTACAGAAAGGTGTAGATTTACCATATTTCTTTGTCCTCTTAACATGAACTAATAACTAGTTTTTCCAAAGCACGAAAAAAAGCATTACAAATAGACTTGTTAGTCACTTTATGACTCCGTGCTTGGTATAAAATAGTCATTATAGTTCCAAAACACAATCTATACATTGTGATGCTCCTTTCACGATTATTCTTCCGTATAATCATCCATTGTTTTAATTTCAAAAATGGTTTCTTCAATCACACGGATGCATTCATCCGTATTTTTCTTTATATCATTGCCCCAGAATCGGATTACCGTCCATCCCAGAAAAAGGAGCTTCTTGTTGATTTCATCATCCCGCTCTTTGTTTCTGGATATTTTACTAATCCAATATTCACTATTATTACTCTTTTCCAGTCTAGGCTTAAGCACTTCCCAATCTTTGCCGTGGAAAAACTCTCCATCGCAAAAAATTGCTATTTTATATTTAGTAAATACAATATCAGGCTTGCCTGGCAATTCTTTATAATTCTTCCGAAATCTGTAACCTTTTTTCCACAATGCCTTTCTTAATAGTCCTTCAATCTTTGTATCTTTTGATCTTATATGTTGCATATTTTTCCGACGCTGCTCTGATGTTAAATTGTCCACACTCTTACCTCTGAAAAATCACATCATTATGGTATTCTATAAAATCTTTTCCGGGCAGGAATTTATCTGGAAGAATAATTTGATGATCGGAATATCCCATAAACCAGGATTTCGTTTCTGAATCCATCTCCGTATCTTTCAACTTTCTGGAGACGATAATCTTATATCTTTTATCTAAAGTAATCAGCCCTCTATCAAATGCTTTATCATGTAAAGCATTCAAACATAATCCATTTGCCGGATTTGTGCGTTCAGTCCTTTCATCACTAACTTTCCAAGGCTTAATATGACTTGCCACCAAAAGTTCTGGTTGTTTTAACCCTGTGACGCAACATCTATTTTCGTATGCATTTAATACCGTCATTCTAAAGAAATACTGCCCTACTCTAGTTTTCATCATCTGATCTCGATATTTTCCAGCTGGAATCACATCAATATCACCAAGATCAATTACTTCTGATATGTCCTTATTCTGCAGTTTTGCGCGGATAAGCTGAGCTTGATACGATAAATTTGTCCAATCTCTTGAAAACTCTGAAAAAATTTCGCCATCAAGCTTGCTTCCATGCGCCATTGCAGTTACATTTCTCTTCTGCAATTCAGGATCATAATGAGCAAGATTATGCATCTTCAATCCCACAGAACCCGGAGTTCGTCCCAACAAATGCGCAAGTTTTATAATTTCCGGATTACCTTGGCTAATCTTTCCAAAAGGTGTACGGCAATACAAATCAAATGCCAAAATAGTTTCTTCTCGGCTCCATTTTATTCCTGTCCTGTCGGCTGCCATATTGCTTTTCTCTCTTTCATTTACTTTATGTTCTTAATAACATACTGTTTGCCAGAAATGACAAACTTTGTACCTTCCTTCTTACCAAGCAGATTTTTCGGTTTCGTTGAAATTGTTTTTCCTACAGCTGTAACCTGCCCATTTTTTATCACCATCTCTGGTCCAAATGGCTTACCTGTAACATCATTAACCGCTCTAAAATGGCTACCTTCTTCTAATACAGCTATGCTTTTAATTTCAGCCATAACATTTTCACATAATTTTTCTGCTTGAGTCTTGTCAAGAAAATCTAAAACTGTAATAGCACCCGCTTGATTTAATTTGGCTAAAAAAGCACGTACTTCTGTTCTCGATAGTTCTGAATTTTTCTTTAACTCCTTGAGTGCGGCCAACACAAGTACCTTATTTCTGGCATAGGAACGCTCTGTAATTGATGTGAATATATCCTGCTTGCTAAAAAAATATTCTGTATATTCATAAGGATTTCCATTTTCGTTATTCTCGTCATAAGTTAAATAAACACTCCAATATAATCGTGCTATACCCTGACGAACAAAGGCTTTTCCTTTCGATGCCTTGAAAAAATAACGTGTTCCAATACGATCGATTGCTTTGTCTGTCGAAGATTTTTTTGTTTCATTCTCTTCCGCTTCATCTTTATCATCCGGAAGGTCAATTCCCCATCTTGTATGCATATAATCCCAATGTTGTTTATGTGCCATATACGCCCATAATCTAAGATCACTTGCCTGAACTAAATTTATATGTCCCTGCAAAGCTTCGTATAAAATCTTTGCATTAGAGAAATCTGTTTCCGGACCTCCTGAAATAAGTTGATAATCATCAACCTCTATTCCCGTATCAAAAAAATAATTAGGCTTGTCATTATCAATAAAATATTGATCAACCCACGTTTCTGCATCTTGATACTTATTCAGATTATCAGGTATAGTCTGTTCAAGCATATCGAGAGATTTCTGTTTTAAAAAGTATAATTTCATACATCCTCCTATTCTACCTGACAAAGGAATTTAAGTGCATCAGCTGAGTTATTACCTAATAATAATTCTGCTGATGCAAACGGTTTTTCTAGTAGTTGTAAGTACTTTCTTTCATCGTTTTCAGCAAAACGCTTTAAGTTAACTACAATCGTCTTATACCATGCACGATTTTGATGACCACTTTGATGCTCCGGATCTTTCTCATCTGCTGCAATGATTCCAATTGCTTCTACCAGTGCCGGCACTATCAGTATTGCATTTAACATCTTGTATTTAGATCGATTGTATCCACAGCTTCTATAGTTCTCATATTGATCAGCTGGCAAGGTGAGCTTAATAGTACTTTGAGAAAAATCACATTGAATTTCTTTCAGCTTATCATTTCCTCCAACATCAACGATGGAGGAACCATTTTTTATGATATCATTTTGATACAGCGCATCAAATGTTCTTTTCTGACCTATACCTATGATGTCTCCTGCATTTAAATCAAACTTCATGTCCTGGTATTCTTCCGCAAAATCTTCATTTGTAAATCCTTCAATCGATGTTGCAGCAACTATACATGGTATCAACTCAACTCTTTCGTGAATCATCTGTGGATCAAGTCTGATTACTCTGTTTTCATGTATTGGATACAGTTTTCTAAACCAAGTCGATACGCATTGGACCTCCAACGCATATGTAAGAATCCTTTTGCTAAGCAAAATTTGAATACCTTTGTTATTTATTTCAAAATTTGTATGCACAGCATATCCATCTGGCTCAAGAAGTACTTTGAGTTCGCCGATAAACTCAGTACTCTGATAATCGTCTGTATACTCACGAATTACAGGATACGGATAGTTAATATTAATGTTTAGCATATGCCCGCACCTCCAATGTTCTTCTCGTCTTTTCTTCCAGCTTAACTCTTAGAATATTTTTCTCACCTTCATTATGAATACCCTTCAATTCAATCATGTCATTTTTTATAGGAAGTTTCTTTCCATTCATGGTTGCTTCAGAAATATTAGCTTTTGATAAATTATCATCATCACTTCCTATTCTGATTCCTACGACTAAATCTTCAGCATTTTCATCTAGCACAAATGAGATTTGATACTCACCAGTGGCCTTATCAAATGGTGTCCTTATACCAGAAATCAATACTTCAGAAGCTTTTCCGGTTCCAGTTCCTTTTTTATTGTTTGATTTCTTATGGTATTTCCTTTTACGTTCTTCTTCCTTCTTTTTACGCTTTGAACCTCCATTTTTTTTCATGCTTATGTCAGCTTGTCTTCTTTTTCTTCCAGTTTTCACGCTCTGTATCTCAAACGTAAGTGGTCTAAAATCCGAAAACGCCTTTTCTTCTTTTTGATCATCATCTGCCTCTTCGTTTGGCAGAAACTCGCTTAATCCAAAAGCATCAACTGATTCATCTCCAAAATCAGGCATTTCTGCTTTAACTGCATCAAGAATTATTTGATGTACTCTATTAATAATTCCTTTTGCTTTCGTTTTCTCTTCCTTATATTCATCTGCAGCCCAATCGTCATGTGCTTGATTTTCACATTTTCTAAGAAAACTACTAATATTATCCTTAGGATCCTGTGATGCCGCTCCCTCACCTGTAGCAATAAATATCGCAGTAAAATTCATCGGAATTCTAAATGCACAATCTTCTCTAATTTTCATTCCTGCTTGGCGCATTTCCAATACTTTCTTTTCAACAACATCATCACCAGTCAAAAGGTAAAGTTCATAATTCCCCATACTTTTGCCATTATATTCAAATGGAACCTTGATAATTTTATGTCTGCTATCTTGCAACAGCCTCCAATAAGATGGTGCTGTAAATTTAAAAGCAGTATCATCTGCCATATGTTCTTTACAGTATTTCTCGTAAAATGTGATCATTTCCCCAAGGTTATTCTGAGTAATCTCTACACGCTTCTCTCCATCCCGGATTTCCACTTCAAGTTTTCCACGATAAATAGAGTAGAAGAAATATTCAATAACACTAATTGCAGACTGCTCTACCCAGGTATCCTCGTCTTCTTTTACAAATCCAAGTACAAAAATATCTGTACCAGTCTCTGTTCTTCGAAATACTGGTGCAATATCATTAACATCGAAAACAGCATCAAAATTTTCGCTATCTTTATCTGCAAATAATCCTATATTCTGTTTGTTTTTCCCATCTTCCTTAAATGTAGTAAGAATAGCTTTTCCCTGAAACGCATACTCGTCATTAATAGTTTTCGTTGAATACAACACTGTTCTCACAGATGTAAAATTATATGGTGCAAATTTGCCCACACCAAAAGCACCACTAGAAGCATTTGACTTATTGGTAGCACTCCTCTCACGTACAAGTCCTGTCCAGTTACTTCCTGTTTCTTCTTTTACACCGCGCAAACCTGTCGTATTGTAGTCACTAATTTTTAAAACTGGAACTTTGGTATCACCAGAAAAGTATTTATCCGCTGCATCTCGAATACTTCTCAGTTTTTCACCATCATCACCATCCGAATAATACTCCGAGCACTTATGAATAACTTCACGCAATCTTTCGTGACCAGGAATATCCTCTAAATCGACATAAATCAATTCAAATTTTGCCCTTACTGGTACTTCATCCGGAAGTTCCGGATTTTTTGCATCTGTAACATTTTGTAAAATTTCTTTGGCCAGACCTTTATATGGCTGTCTTTTAAAAATCCCTATTCCTGACTCATTTACGCCAACCTTATCTGATGATCCCAGATCAGAAAAAATCCATTGAAAATTTTCCTTCCACTGAAACATACTGTACCCCTCCATGCGGTTAATCAAGTGTAAATTTACTTCCTTTTTGGCTATCCTGCTTACTATATCTCTTTTTTGCTTCATCCAGTTCCGTTTGAATCGTATTAAATATCTTATTTACATCCTTCTGCGAATACTCATACAAGCTCTGATTCGAACAATTTCCCAGTAACTGAATCATATTAATAATCTTGTTTGTCCTTGCCTCAGCAATTCTTACAAATTTCTCTCTTTTGGTTTCTTCGTTCTTCATACCATACCTCCATACGATATACTCATAGTATCTACATTTAATATAAGCTGCTTTTATTATGTGTGTCAAGCATTTTTACATTATTTTTAAAATACTATCGTTATTTTAAAATTGCTTCTATTCATTTAATTGCAAATTGCAAATAAATATAATAAAATTATCAAGTTATTTCGTCTTCTCGTTCGCTCATACAATCGAAATTATTTTAAATTTATTTTTAAAATAATTATAGCGCAGGTTTTTTATTCCCTGCGCTATAATTATAAATATTTTAAAACTGTCTCAGCAATCCCCTTTGCCATCAAAGGCGGAACTGCATTACCCACTTGTTGATACTGTGCATCTTTTGTCCCCTTAAAAACAAAACGATCCGGAAAGGATTGTAATCTCGCTGCCTCTCTAACACTTATTGCACGATCTATAGTTGGATGAATCCACATCGACTTTCGAACGTTTATCACTGTTCCACTTGGCCTATTACTATCTAATCGTAAATAAATACTATTCTGTGTTCTTTCCGGTACAGCATAATTATCTTTTAATCCATTATCTAGATTATGAAAATTTTCACCCTCTTTAAGTGCCGCAAACCTTGCCTTTGCTTTATCTCTACTCTTCGGTACAATATGATTACTGATGCCTTCTGATCCTTTTCTCATAATTCTAGCATAATCCGATAGATTTTCCGTACTGGAGTCATAGGGAAGTTTTTCCGGTTCATTATCCTCTTCATAAACCTCATAATCTCTAAGATCTCCAATTGCTTGCCCTACCGTAACAATCTCAGCACCATTACCTTCCGGCATTTCTATTTCCTTTTCTTGGATAATATCTGAACGCACCCCAATCATTATGAATCGCCTTCGTTCCTGGGGAACACCAAACCATAAAGAATTAATCACCCCGCTGTTCTTTTTATAGTCATCCCCTAATATTTTATTCACATATTCAATTACCGAATAGGATTTTACGCGAGCAATTATCTTCCCTGTTTGCAGGTCATTTTCTATTTCATATATTATTTCGTTAGAATCAAGCTCCTCCTTAAGACGAAATGTTTTTTGAAACTTAATAAATTGACCTAACTCTGTAAAACATGCGCTAATCTGCTCCGTATTAATCATATCGACGATCCAGTTTAAAATGCCAAGATTGTTTTTCACTTCTTCTGCCTGTGAAGCAATCTTATCAATAATCAGCTTTGATTTATTCTTTATGTACTTCGAAAGCCGTTCTTCACTATTCCTATTTTTATATAGTACATTTAGCAATTGAAACAACTCATCCGAAATCTTGTAATCTGCGACTGCATCTGCCTGAATGATGTTCATAAGACTATATCCATTATAATCGGAATCAGCCAGTACCAACTCATCTTCTCTCATCTGGACTCCTAGTGACGTCACAGCATCATGATCTTTTGCTGAATCATAAAATCTATGAGTCTCCGATGAAAGCATGCTAACATTTTCCATAACAAAAGCTTTGGGCCGGATTTCCTTAACAGCGCGGAAATACTCTTTTACCAGAGAATTATTCATGCTTATAATATGATTCTTCTGTCTATTTGCATTTGAAAATCCTTGACACGGCGGACCTCCTATAACCACATCTATCCCGTCAAATTCAGATGCAAGAGCCGAAAAATCATAGTCTCTAACATCAGGAATCAATCTGATATCATTACGTCCTTTATGATTTTCAATATATGTTTTTCTAGCATTTTTATTATTCTCTGCTGCAGCTACAATCAAGAACTCTCCTGTTGACTCAAACCCATAACTAAGCCCACCGGCTCCCGCAAACAAATCAATTGTTTTTAACATAATATCTGTTCCTCCACCATTTGTATTATTTGAGACAAAGACTCGCTTCCAAGCTCGTTTCTTGCAAGTGTTTCGAGCAGGTAATACGCTTCGTCGTTTTTTATGATATATGCTTGCATTTCCTGTGGTAGGTTTCCTCTCGCCTTTGCGGCTTCCTTATATAACTGTCTTTCTTCATCCTTTGATAATTCCAAAAAAGAGACTATTTTCTTCAAATCATTGTCCGAAAACGGACCATTTTTACCATTTTCAACATTACTCACTAGCATAGGCTTTTTCTTAATAACATCAGCTATCTGCTTCTGAGTAATCTGCTTTTCTATTCTCAGATCTCTAAAATAAGAGCCAAATCCCATATCTATCCCTCATATAAATATATAAATTTGTTTATTTATAATTATACCATCTTTTTATTATTTTTCAACAACTTCAATAATAATTCTCATTTCTTATCATATACCTTAATAGCTTTCTCCACTAGATCACAAACAAAAACGCCCCACACCTGCAGGACGTCCTCTCTCAAATATTCACTTAACTCTCACCTGTAGTAGTCTCCCCGTAGAACCCTTTTAACGATTTCCCCAAGGGGTTCACTTCTATATATACTCTCTTAACGATAACTGTTACACAATCCACTTTAACTCGCCTGAGAAGTAGTCTTTCAGTAGTTCCGTGGCACTATGACTGCCGTACTATGCCCAGTTCTGCGCGACTTTTCACTACACATTCGGTAGTCCGTTCACCCTGCCGTGGCAAACAATCAATTCTTGTTATCAAGTCAACGGTCTACACATAAGCAATTATAATCTTTTCACTGCCTGCTCAAATTCCTGCTCTGTATCAACAAACCGATACGGTTCATATTCTCCATATGCTGATGGGCGGCTAATTGTAACTAGTTGCACTTTATCCGTTCCTATTTCGGCAATTAACTTTCTCTTAAAATCCACTAAATGCTGACCGTGAGCCGTCTGTAAAGCCAAACAGCCAATATCATTAATTTTTTTTGCAATCAGATAACACACGCTCCAACACCTCCTTGAACTCATTTTCTGTTCTGATTCTACCACTTTCATATTCTTTTCGCAACGAACAACCAATCCAATTGTCATAATTGCGTTTATATACATATTTATGAAGCCAGTTATTTAATTGCCGGTCATAATATGTATTGTACTGAATTTCTATAGGATAGTGATAATTACTTAATTGAAAATAGACATGAATTCCTCTATATCCATCGTCATGTGCTTTTCCTTCTGACATATCAGCCATACGAAGATTTTCACAATTTCTAAGAGTCAAAATCTCTTCATAATTATCACATAATGCCCGAAAACCTAACATATCATCAAAAACTTTTCTTGCCTGATGATCCGGAAAATATCGTTCATATTTTAACCGAGCAGACTGTATGCTCTTAATTCTATAATCTGTTGCAATATCATGTAAAATGCTACAAGAATCATACCACTCATTAATCTTATCTAATTCTTCAAACAAAGCTTCCTTATCAAAATAATGCAAATTCTTTTTCAAATGAATGCCTAGATTGGAACGATATGAAAGCTTCTTTAATTTTTCTATGGACAATCCATCTTTTTTCAAAATATCTTCTATCAAAACCTCATCTCCTACACAGATATTTTTATTAACTTTTCCTTGTATTTTATCATATCGGAGCATCTTTCAAAAGTTGTAAAATCGTTGTAAAAGTTCTTCCTGCTGCCTGTTGCGTTAGTTTGCCCTGCTTTGCCGCGATTTGCCAAGTATGTAGCTGCCGCTGAGATTGTTAAAGCAATCACAGAATAAGCAAAACGAGGCAAAATGTGGCATATTGAGGCCGTCAAAAGTAGTAAAAACGTAGTAAGAATGGGGGTGTGTTACTACTGTGGTGATAAGGCAAATATTAATTATCTTGCTTTAACCAAGAACCATTCACACATCCATTTTCAATGATTTCTCTAGCATATTATTATTTAGAATATCTAAATCAGACACAAATTTCAACGCCGAGTGATAACCTCATCACCGAACTCAATGCAGCCAACTTTCTGCCTTGCCACAAGCAGCTCATGTCCAGCTTTCGTATGTATCCCCCTGTCAATGTCGGAACCAATGACAGGGTTAAAAAAGCATAGGCGACCTCCAAATTCAAAAGCAGGTCGGTTAATCCTGCAACATATTGATTTTGAACATTTCATACACATCTTATGTCATCGGAAGTTTTCTTGTTCCCGCATTCGTTTTTGTAGATTCGATGTGATATTCCATGTGGTTTGTTCTCTGTAGCTGATGATTGATTGGTTCATCTATTTAATTCATTCGGTTATAGAATTCCTTATTATTCGGTATTCAACATAGAATAGAGAAGAACTTCTTTATATAAAAGATCCCATGTATTAGGAGATTTCGCAACTGCGTCTGGGCTATCTGATAAATCTTCCGACGAAGTCATGATAATATTAATAAGTTTTCCTCCTAGCCTATTCCAGATCTTCTCAGGTGACATTTCCCAACTATATAACTGGGTTGACTTATCCACCTTGACTAATGCTCTAAAAGCCGCAACAATTGGAAATATAATTCCTTTAGGCAATACATAGTTCATCGGTTGATTGCCAAAAATAGAATAATTTACAACCGTATCTTCATTCACATACTTTGACATTTTTTTCTGCGATATGTACGATTTACCGTATTACCTTTATCAGCAAATGTAGTTTCAACCATTTCCCAAATATCAAAAATATCAGGAATAATCGGAGTCATGTTTTTTACAATTTGGTCTCGAGAATCCTTTAATCTTAAAAATCTATTCAGACTTGTCTCTTTTCCGGTGTAAGACTGAATCGGCTGCGCATCTCCTCCCTTTGGATAGAGGCTTTGATTAAACATGTTCATAATAGCAATAATTTCACGTACATCAATTACGTTTTTGTCACCAACATGTTCATTCTGCTTAAATGCAATACGATTATAGAAACTTTCATTTTTCAGAGCTGCTTTAATCGGCTCAAAACTACGATTTAATTCCTCGATAGAACGCTGATCCACCTGAACAGACTGATTTCGAGCTTCAGCAAGTTCCACTGGTGAGGAAATTCCTGTAAAAAATTCAAAAAAAACATACTGCTCAAAGAACAGTTCATTATTCTTTTGTTTTGTAAGAATAATCTTTAAAGTATGACCTCCATCAATATTTCCATGTATCTCAGGGTCCGATAAAGTAACTTTAATCATTCCTGTCTTATTATCATAGGCAAACTTGTCTACAGACATTACAATACCTCTATTCTTTTCATGGAAATTCTTGCATCCACTGTCAATGCTTTTTGCAATTTCTTTTGCGACATTTGTTGTAAGCTTCTGGTCTCTAGGATTAGTACGCATCCAATCTTCAAACTTTGCCGGAACATCCTGTAATCTTACATAACAAACATACTTTTTAGAACCATCCTTTGTAAGTTCACTCATTGGATTATCCATCTTCTTTACCTGCTTTGCAGGAAATTTAATAATACTTGCCATTTTTATCCTCCTTATGGTCATCGATTTTGCGAATAAAAAAAGCGTCTACCAAAGTAGAACGCGAATAATAAGTCATAAAAAAGGATAAACTTTACCTTCTGCAAATACATTACACGCCTTCACATCTACTCAAGATACTGAAAAACTACCAGGAATAAAACATTCCTGCAGCTGTGCTTCTTTTATTCATTCACATTATCTCACAGTAAAAGCAATACGTCAAACGCTTTCAAATTATCTATAGTCATTCTGATAAATGCACTCTGAATTCTATTTTTTAACAGAATACATAATTAATCATATGCCCTCTTACACCTCTCCTGTTTCCCAGTATCGCATAAAGCAACATGCACACCCTACACTCTCATTTTAAAATTTTCTAAAAAACTATTGACGAGTTGGAAAATATTTGCTATACTTTCACTTGTCCTTTGGGAAAACCAAATGACAAGCGAGCGGGAGTGCTGGAATTGGCAGACAGGCAAGACTAAGGATCTTGTGTCTGTATAGACGTGTGGGTTCAAGTCCCATCTCCCGCAGTTTTATACAGAGTGTAAAGAGGGCTGAAATCCTAAATACAAAGGGTTTCAGCCCTTTTCATTTCTCTCTCCCTTCTTTAGCAGCACTACTTTCTCTTTTGTATTTTTGCAAAATTTCAGTCAGAAATCCAGTAAGATTTGACAGAGGGAACAGTATTTAGTACAATTTAGGAGATAAAATAGGATACATGATGTCTATTATAAAAATGATAGTCGGTATATTTCTGTATAAACAGTAAAGGAACCTTGCTTTACAGTTAATAAAATCTAAAAAATGGAGGTTTTCATGAGAAAACTAGCTTTAAGCGATGAAATATTACTAAAAATCGAGAAACCAGCCCGCTATATCGGGAATGAAGTGAACTCGGTAATGAAAAACAAAGATGAGGTAGATATCCGTTTCGCTATGTGCTTTCCAGACGTCTACGAAATCGGAATGTCCCATTTGGGAATCCAGATTCTCTATGACATGTTTAACCAGAGGGAAGATACCTGGTGCGAAAGGGTATATTCTCCCTGGCCGGATTTGGACAAAGTGATGCGGGAGAAAAAAATTCCTCTGTTTGCATTGGAATCTCAGGATCCGATTCGTAATTTTGACTTTCTGGGAATTACCATTCAGTACGAAATGTGTTATACCAATATTCTGCAGATACTGGATTTAAGCGGTATGCCTTTAAGAGCAGCGGATCGGGACGAAAGCTGGCCTTTGGTTATGGGAGGCGGTCCTTGTACTTATAATCCGGAACCATTGGCGCCATTCTTTGATTTGTTCTATATCGGAGAAGGAGAAACTGTCTTCGGAGAAGTTTTGGATTCTTATAAAAAATACAAAAAAGCTGGAAAAAGCAAAAAAGAATTTCTGGAAAGAGCTGCGGAAATTCCCGGAATTTATGTACCTTCCTTCTACGATACCACTTATAAGGAAGACGGAACCATTGCCTCTTTTGTGCCTAACAATCCGCATGCAAAAGAAAAAATCGAGAAACAGGTCGTTATGGATATCACCAACACCTATTATCCGAAGAAACCTGTCGTACCTTTTATCAAAGCCACACAGGACAGGGTAACTCTGGAAGTACAAAGAGGCTGTATTCGCGGCTGTCGCTTCTGTCAGGCGGGTATGCTGTACCGCCCTACCAGGGAAAGAGATGTAAAATTTTTAAAAGATACAGCAAAAGCCATGCTGGACAGCACCGGACACGAGGAAATTTCCCTTAGTTCTCTGAGTACCAGCGATTATTCTAAACTGCAGGAATTGCTGGAATATTTGATTGACGACTGTTCTGAAAGAAAGGTGAATATTTCTCTGCCTTCTCTTCGCATTGACTCTTTTTCTCTGGACGTTATGCGTAAAGTACAGGATATCAAAAAAAGCAGCCTGACCTTTGCACCGGAAGCAGGTACTCAGAGAATGCGGGATGTGATTAACAAAGGGCTCACAGAAGAAATCATTCTGGAAGGCGCAGGCAAAGCCTTTGAAGGCGGTTGGAGTAGAGTAAAATTATACTTTATGCTGGGACTTCCCACAGAAACAGAAGAAGATATGAAAGGAATTGCTCATCTGGCCGAGTCCATTGCCAAAAGATATTATGAAATCCCAAAAGACCAGCGACACGGCAAATGCCAGATTGTAGTCAGCACTTCTTTCTTTGTGCCGAAACCTTTCACTCCATTCCAGTGGGCCGGAATGTTCCGGAAAGAGGATTATCTGGAGCGAGCAAAAATTGTCAAGGAAGAGATTAAAGCACAGTTGAATCAGAAAAGTATTAAATACAATTATCACGAAGCTGATGTAACCGTTTTAGAGGGAATTCTGGCCCGCGGTGACCGAAGAGTGGCGGACGTATTAGAAGCAACTTACCGAAAAGGTGCTATTTTTGATGCCTGGTCCGAATATTTCCGCTATGACCTCTGGATGGACGCTTTTGAAGAGGCAGGTCTTGACCCGGAATTTTATACTTTAAGAGAGCGCCCGCTGGACGAAATTTTCCCGTGGGATTTCCTGTCCATTGGAGTAACACGGAAATTCCTGGAAAAAGAATGGGAAAAAGCCCATCAGGAAGCAGTTACGCCAAACTGCAGAATGAAATGTTCCGGCTGCGGTGCGGCAGCTTACAAAGGAGGTGTCTGCATTGAAGGTTAGAGTAAAATTTGCAAAACAGGGGGCCATGAAATTTATCGGGCATCTGGATATTATGAGGTATTTTCAGAAAGCTATCCGCAGGGCGGACATTGATGTGGCGTATTCTGAAGGATTCAGTCCCCATATGATTATGTCTTTTGCTGCCCCACTGGGTGTAGGTGTGACCAGCACGGCAGAATATTTTGATATGGAAATTCAGACATCCATACCGTCCAAGGAGGCCATCAGACGACTGAATGATACTATGGCAGAAGGTATGAAAGTGCTTAGTTTCCGGCAGATACCAGACGGAAAAGCCAATGCGGCCATGGCTCTTGTGGCGGCTGCCGATTATCAGGTGAATTTCCGGGAAGGTATGGCACCCGGAGACGACTGGAAAGAAAAGGTACAGGCCTTTATGGAACAGCCGGAAATTCTGGTTGTAAAGAAAACGAAAAAGAATGAAAAAGAGGTGGACATTAAACCTTTTATTTATGACTTACATTTAGATAACGGAGGAATATTCCTTCAGCTTGCAGCCGGAAGTGTCAAAAATACCAAGCCGGAGCTGGTAATGGAAGCATTTTATCAGTTCTGCGGGAAAGAATTTGATAGTTTTTCTCTTTTGGTGCATCGCCTGGAAGTATATGCAGATAAAGGGACAGAAACGGAACGAAAACTGATTTCTCTGGAAAACCTGGGAGAAGACCTTGAGTAGGCTGATACTGACTCCCATGGAATACAAAGGCATTCCCATGCTGACGGCTGCGTTAGAAGAAAACGGGCGTATCTGTCAGATAAATCCCATGGGAATGTCAAAAAGCTGTATTCTGGGAAATATTTATATTGGAAAAGTAAAAAATCTTGCTAAAAATATTCATGCAGCTTTTGTGGAAATTGCAGAAGGCCAAATGTGCTACTACTCCTTGGATGAAAAGGAACCGCCTGTTTTTGCCAATCCCAAAAAGAATGAAGAAATCAAACCGGGAGACGAAATTGTGGTACAGGTGGCTCGGGAAGGAATAAAAAGCAAACTTCCCTATGTGACAGGCAATCTGAATTTTACCGGTCATTATCTGGTGCTCACTTCTCACAGAAAAGAACTTGGTTTTTCCGGGAAACTGACAAAAGCGGAAAAACAGCGTTTTCGGGAACTTCTGGAAAACCGCATGCCGGAAAATGCAGGTATCATTGTCAGAACCAACAGCCGGAATGCAGCTGATGAGGAGATTCTGATAGAACTGGATTTGCTGGTGCAGAGATACCAACAGGTTTTATTGAAAGGAACATCCCGGGTATGCTTTTCTCTTCTGGAAGAAAGCCTGCCGGAATATATGCAGGTTTTGCAGAACGTATACACCGAACATCTGGAAGAAATTGTGACGGATAACAAGTCCTTGTATGAAGCGGTTTCCAGTTATGCCAAAACCGCCTTTCCCGAAAACACACAAATCCGCTTGTATGAGGACAAACTCCTTCCGCTCTACAAATTGTACAGCCTGGAAAGCGCCCTGGAACATGGACTGCATGAAAAAGTCTGGCTGAAATCCGGCGGCTTTCTGGTCATTCAGCAGACCGAGGCTTTTGTGTGTATTGACGTCAATACCGGAAAGTTTACAGCAAATAAAGAAATGGAGGAAACCTTTCGAAAAATCAACCTGGAAGCGGCCGCAGAGATTGCTTTGCAGCTAAGACTCCGAAACCTGTCCGGTATCATTCTCATCGACTTTATTAACATGAAAAGCCCGAAGCATAAAAAAGAACTGATGGAAAATCTGCAGGCGTATTTAAATCGTGACCCGGTAAAAGGAACGGTGGTTGATATGACTTCCCTGAACATCGTGGAAGTAACCAGAAAAAAAGTGCGGAAGTCTCTTACAGAAGAAATGAAAGAACTGGCAAAGGAGGTTGTATCTTGAAAGAAAAGTCCCAGCTGACCACCTTGTGTTATATTGAAAACCAGGAACAGTATCTGATGCTGCACCGGGTTTCAAAGAAAAATGACGTAAACAAAGATAAATGGATTGGCGTTGGCGGCCATTTTGAAGCCAATGAGAGTCCGGAGGAGTGCCTCCTCCGGGAAGTTCACGAGGAAACCGGACTGACGCTCACTTCCTACCGTTTTCGCGGATTGGTTACCTTTCATCTGGAAAAAACAGACGGAGATTTTTCAGAAACAGAGTACATGTGCCTGTATACGGCAGATGCATACGAAGGTGAAATCACTGAATGTGAGGAAGGCGTACTGGAATGGGTGGATAAAAAAGATTTGTTCCGGTTAAATCTCTGGGAGGGGGATAAGATTTTTTTCCGTCTTCTGGAGGAAGACAGAGTTTTCTTTTCTCTCAAACTCAGCTATGTGGAAGATGAACTGAAAGAGGCGGTTTTGGATGGAAGGACACTGGATTTATGAAACTTTTCTTCTATCCAAAATAGCTCACTCTTTCATATTCATATTTTCTATAGAATCTTTTTCTGAAAAATCAGCGAATACATACTCCATTCACATACTTGCACACAATATTCTGCTCATCCCCCAGATAAATAAAACGCTCCAGCCTCTGTGAAACCTCCAGCTTCCGGGGCTGGGGCAGACTGGTGTCATCCAAGACCAGCGCATCAAACGCATACCCCGGCAAAAAACTTCCCACGTTTCCGAAAAAAGAACCTCCACCCAAAGTTCCCATATAAAAGACCTCTGGAAATGTAAGAGGCTTTGCCTCGGAATCCACCAGACGCCAACGCAGCTTAGAGCACTGCACCGCATCAGCCATGGCACGCAGAATGGAAGTGTTGCTGCCTGCCGCCATATCACTGCCCAGTCCTATTGAAACGCCCGCGCTGAGAAACTTTCGTACCGGTGCAATTCCGGAGGACAGATTGGCATTGGACTGCGGACAATGAGCCACATAAACGCCCTGCTCTTTCATCAACTGGATTTCCTCCTCGTCTACCCAAATACAGTGCGCCATCACCGCAGGATAAGTTCCGCCGAAAAGTCCTGCCTGAAAATAAGCATCGCTGTAAGATTTCGCCTTGGGACACAATTCCTTTACCCAGGCAACCTCCTGAGGATTTTCCGATAAATGAGACTGAACCGGCAAACCATATTCCTTCTGAATCGTTCTCAGCTCTGCCATCAGTTCATCACTGCAGGCCGGAATAAACCTTGGGGTCAGAATGGGCCTGGTATGTCTGTATTTTCCCTCTGTCTCCTGTAACCACCGTCTGGTTTCTGCTGCAGAACTCTGTGCGCTTGCCTCTTCCAGATTTTTTCCGCCGTTTCTGTCCATATTCACCTTGCCTGCATACGTTTCCAAACCGGATTCTTCCAACAAATCCATCAGAATTTCTGTGGCTTCTACATGAAGAGTGCCAAAGATAACGGCTCTTGTCACTGCACTTTTTTTCAGTTCCTCCACATACATGCCATATGCCCTTTGAGCGTATTCCAAATCCGCATATCGGGCCTCTTCCGGAAATGTATGGGTGTTAAGCCATTCCAAAAGTTCCAAATCCATTCCCAGCCCCCGAAAAGCATACTGGGGCGCATGGGCATGCAAATCCGTCAGTCCCGGAATCACCAGAACGTCTCCCATATCTCTCACCTCAAAAGAGGCAAACTTCTGAGGTATCTTTTCAAAAACTCCCTGGCAGACACCATCTTTACAGACTGCATAACTGTTGGGTTTTATGTGAAGTTTTTTCTTTTCATCGCTATAACAAATATGTCCTTTCAGCACAAAAGATTTTTTTCTGTCCATTCTGAGTCCTCCTGATGTTTTCTCTGCCGTCATGATAACGGTTAATTTCTTTACTGTCTCTGGAATTTTTCCCGTATCCTCTGTTCGCCTTCCAAAAGACGCTGCTGCACCGGCTGGCTGTCCCCCAGAATTTCCTTAAAGCAATTCCATTCATCTGCAAGTCCCTGTCCGTGATAAACCCGGTAAGCCCCCGCATCGCTTCCCAGTGCCATGTGCACGCCCCGGGCAAAAGCACTGCGGATATTCCGGCTTCCCGTTTCCCAGATTTTCTTCAACACCTTATCGGAAAAGCGGCCGCAGCCAATCATATTTTTTACCACTGTAATTGTAGGCACCCAGACCACATCGGACTCTGCCATCGCCTGTATGGTTTCCCCGTCCACATAATTTCCATGTTCCACGCTGTCTGCCCCGGCTTCCACCACTTCTCTTACCGCCCTGGCACCATTGGTATGAGCCATGACTGAAAATCCCTCCTCATGGGCAATATGCACCATTTCCTTTACTTCGCCAAAAGAAAGGGGTGTTTCTGTCACCGAACCATCTGTGTTAAAATCCATAATTCCCGTGGTCATAATTTTAATAAAATCTCCGCCCTGAGCACCAGCTTCTTTTACAAGGGCTGCATACTCCTTCAGATTTTCAAACCCCCGTCCCACAATTCCTCCGTAGTGCCCTTTGCGGTGAATGGCAAAAACGGGCGTTCGGTAGTCAATACCGTATTCCCCTGCCAGTTCTTTCGCTCTTTTGGAAACCTGGAGATTATCTCCGCCGTCCCGGACAAAGGAAATATTTTTCTCCTGATATGCCCTGAAATGGCTGTAAATAACTTCCTCATCTACACCGTTCTCATGCTTTCTCACAGCCTGTCTGTAATTGACCGCGTTCATAAAAATATGTGCATGGTTTTCTCCAAACATGATGTCATCTTCTTTCCTGTTTTTTTCTGAATCTTACTCATACCTCGGATTTTCATAATGATTTCCGCTATTCTTCTCTTGCCCAGCCGTAAGCGCATTTCACCGCTTTTTTCCAGCCTTTGGACTTTTTGTCCCTCTCCTCTTCTGTAATTGCAGGTGTAAAGGTTCGGTCAACACTCCAGTTTTCCATAATTTCCTCTTTGCTGTTCCAGTATCCCACAGCCAGACCAGCCAGATAAGCGGCGCCCATAGCCGTAGTTTCCACACAGACCGGACGTTTCACCGGCACCTGTATCATATCCGCCTGGGCCTGCATAAGGAAATTATTGGCGCTGGCCCCACCGTCTACCCGCAGGGAATTAATTTCCATGCCGGAATCTGCTTTCATGGCCTCAATCACATCATGCACCTGATAAGCCAGTGATTCCAGAGAAGCCCGGATAATATGGCATTTATTCACCCCACGGGTAAGTCCCACAATGGTTCCTCTTGCATATTGATCCCAATATGGCGCCCCCAGCCCGGTAAATGCCGGAACCACATAACACCCATTGGTATCTTTTACTTTCTGCGCCATATATTCGGAATCCTCTGCGGAATCAATAAGACGCAGTTCGTCCCGCAGCCACTGAATCACAGCGCCTGCCACAAATACAGAACCCTCCAAGGCATAATTCACTTTACCGTCCAATCCCCAGGCAATGGTTGTAACCAGCCCATTTTCGGAAAACACTGGTTGTTCTCCTGTATTCATCAAAAGGAAACAGCCTGTGCCGTACGTATTCTTTGCATCTCCCCTGGAAAAGCAGGCCTGTCCAAAAAGTGCGGACTGCTGGTCTCCTGCTGCTCCTCCGATAGGAATTTCGCCTCCGAAAAAACTGCTGTCCGTCACACCGTAAATACAGCTGGAAGGCTTCACATCCGGCAGCATACACCGGGGGATATCCAATTCCTTTAAAATATCCTCGTCCCATTCCAGAGTATTGATATTGTAGAGCAGCGTTCTGGAAGCATTGGAATAATCCGTCACATGGACAGCACCCTTTGTCATTTTCCATATCAGCCAGGTTTCTACGGTTCCAAAAAGCAGTTCTCCCCTTTCAGCTTTCTCCCTGGCCCCTCTCACATGGTCTAAAATCCACTTTACTTTCGTTCCGGAAAAATAGGCGTCGATAATCAGTCCGGTTTTCTTCCGAAATACATCCGTGAGTCCTTTTTCTTTCAGAGAGTCACAATATTCCGAAGTCCTTCTGCACTGCCACACAATAGCATGATAAACCGGCTCTCCTGTATTTTTATCCCATACCACTGCAGTTTCTCTCTGATTGGTAATACCGATGGCCGCAATATCCTCAGCCTCTGCACCGGCTTTTTGCATTGCCTCCACAGCAACGCCCAGCTGGTTGGACCAGATTTCGTTTGCATCGTGTTCCACCCAACCCGGCTTTGGAAAATACTGGGTAAACTCCTTCTGGGCAAAGCTTACGATTTCCCCTTTTTTATTAAATAGAATGCAGCGGTTACTTGTGGTTCCCGCATCTAATGCCATTACATATTTTGCCATATCTCTTTACCTCCTGCCAGAATAAAAAAGCTGTCCAGAAAAAAAGGATTTCCTTTTATATCTGACAGCTTTTCTCGTACTCTTTTCTGCCTTGCTTATTGCTTTTGCATAACATCTATTGCTATTTTAGCGCGATTCGAAGAAAATTTCAACAAAATAAGGATTTTTTCTAATCTTTTTACACGCTATTCAGCCGCCAAACTTTTTTTGATAAGGATAAGCCTCTCAACATAGATCTTGTAAATTTCGCGCCATATCGTCTTCTCTAATACTGCCAAATTTATATCGTTCTATTTCCTCTTATCATCACAATAAGTCAGCTTTGCGATACATTCACAATGTGTTGAGTGTGCAATTCAGATTCCCCAAAAACAGAATTTGCTCTTGGCGGAACAAAAATTTTGAGCATTGATTGCACCAACTTTAATTGTGCAACGGGTCGCTGCACAATTACTCTAACTCCTTTTCAATTTCTTCAACAGACGGAAGACTACTTCGCAGTTCCTCCGGCAATGCTTTTGCAATTTGGTTTTTCCATTCTGCTACACCAATCGGATTTTGATATCCTGCCAGAGAATACTCTACTACAGTTTTATTTTTTCCTTTTACCAACAACAAACCAATTGTCGGCTTATCATCTGGATGACGTAAAATATCATTAACCGCATTTTGGTACATATTTAACTGACTGATAAAGCCCGGTTCAAAATCACAGGCTTTCAGTTCGATAACGACATAGCACCGTAGCTTCAGATGATAAAACAGAAGATCAATATAGAAATCATCACCACCAACTTCCAGATGAACCTGTCTGCCGACAAAGGCAAATCCTTGCCCTAATTCCAGCAGAAAACTTTGAATATGTTCTGTCAGCTGGCGCTCTATTTCCACCTCTCTGCGAGGAATATCTGTTCCAAGAAAATCAAACAGATAGGGATCTTTGAATACCTGATTTACCAGATCAGAATCTGTTGGCGGTAGTGCTGCCTGGAAATTGTTTACGCTTTGACCTGCACGTTCCATCAGCCTACTCTCAATTTGCATATCGAGAATTGTTTTGCTCCATCCGTTTTCTATTGTTTTCTGTGCATACCATATGCGGCTCTTTTGGTCTGTCAGCTTATCCATCAAAGAAATATTGCTTCTCCACGGAATTTGTGCAACGACCCGTTGCACTATTTCATAGTCAGGCCAGCACTCGGCAAATTTCCGCATGTATTTGATATTTCTCGGAGAAAATCCAGACATATCAGGAAATGCGTCCTTCAAGTCTTTAGCCATGCGGTCGATAACTTTCGTACCCCAGCCCTCTTTCTCCTGCTTTTTTATAATGGCTTTGCCAATGTTCCAGTAAAGACAAATCATACTGGAATTTGCATTCAATACAACAGAGATGCGCTGCTTCTGAATCTCTGCTTTTATTTCTTCTATAAAATTCAAATAAGTATCACTCATCTCGGAAAGATTAGGAGCGACAGGAAATATCACCCCGTCTTTATTCTTTCCCATCCGCTTTCTATTATCCAATTTTTCTTCCTCACAATTCTTCATAATTTATAATTTTCAAAAATGCCATTCTTTTAAAATATTATATCAGAATAAACAAGTGTTTTCTATATGTCACTGTAACTGCCAACAATAAAATCCTCAGTCTATCTGAGGATTTTATTCTTATCAGTTTTGTATGGCAGGAACTATCCTTCAGTTCCTGCCACTGCTTATACATTGAAATCAATGCTTTGTGTAATCACTATTCCTGATTGGAACTGTAGCTCGATTTTATTCTCATTTATAACTCGTACCGTTTTCAAAAGCCGCCGTACCAGTTCATCATCAAACTCCCGTTTCAAGTAGCCAATCTTACGAGTATACTGCTCCATATCTTTCACGCGCTGTCCATAAGCATCCGCTAGTTGGCATTCCTTGAGTTTCTTCGCCTTCTGTTTTTTCAGTTCTTTCATCCGGTCTGCAATCACACGGTATTCTTTATCAAAGTCCTCATCTGCGGCCTGCTTTCCGGCACTTTCTTCGATCAGCTTCAACATTTTCTGTTGCAGTGCTTCGATTTGCTTAGCATATTCTGTCGGCTCTGCAGATGCGGAGTAGCTGCCGATGACTCGGATTACATTTTCACGGAACGCCTGCACGAATTCTCCCTGATCTTCCACCACGCTGCCGATGGCTGTCATAATCGTTTCATGGAGTGTTTTTTCTTTGAGAGTAGGGGAATGTTTGCATCGCTTGGAACCATGCTTTAAGCGGTTGTCACAGCGCCAAACCGCCTGTTTCTGTCCATACTTTGACCATACCTGCCTGCGATACGGCTCACCGCATTCTGCACAGACCATGATATCCGACAGTACATATTTGGAACTGTATTTTCCTTTCTGTGGCGCATCCTTTTTACGGGATGCTGGACGGTAGATGCTGGCTCTGCGTGCCTTTTCCTCTTGTACACGGTGGAACAATTCTTTGGGAATGATGGGTTCATGATCATCTTCAATGTAATACTGTGGCACAATCCCTCGGTTCTTCACTTTCTTCTTGGTCAGGAAATCCACGGTATAGGTTTTCTGTAGCAGGGCGTCTCCCATATATTTTTCGTTTGAGAGCATCTTGTCAATGGTGGTTGCATACCACGTTGTCTGCCCGGTTGCGGTTTTAACGCCATCCGCTTCCAGAATCCTTTTGATCCGGTAACTGCTGTTGCCCTCCAGAAACAGTCGGAAGATTCTGCGTACCACTTCCGCTTCTTCCGGTACGATTACAAGGTTTCCGTCCTCGTCTTTGGTGTACCCCATAAACTTGCTGTGATTGACGATCACCTTGCCGTCCTCGAATTTCCGGACGATTCCCCAGTGGCAGTTCTCACTGATATTCCTGCTTTCTTCCTGTGCCTGACTGCTCAGTATGGTCAGGAGCAGTTCGCCGCTTCCTTCCAGCGTATTAATGCTTTCCTTTTCGAAGAATACCGCAATGTTCTTTTCTTTCAGTTTTCGGATATTGATCAGCGCATCTACTGTGTTGCGGGCGAATCGGCTGATGGACTTAGTCAATACCATATCAATTTTTCCCGCCATACAGTCATCGATCATTGCTTGGAAATCCGAGCGTTTTTTCGTGCTAGTCGCGCTTTTTCCGTCATCGGCGTAGATGCCCGCCAGTTTCCAGTTGGGATTTCCTCGTATCTTCTCTGTATAGTAGCTGACCTGTGCCTCATAGCTGCTTTCCTGTTGTTCCCGCAGGGTGCTGACACGGCAGTATGCAGCTACACGCAGGGCTTTCATCTGTGGTCGGATATGGCGGTCATACGTTCCCGTTGCCGGAATGACCGATATGTTCTTTTTTGCCTGTGCCATTTATGTTTCCTCCTTTATCGGTATGGTAATGCTCCGGTCGTTTTTCAGATAAAACTCCAAACCGGTATGTTTTTGTACCACAATTTTTCCTATGGTTTTCTCCAGCAGTACCAGATCACATGTAGTCTGTATTCCGACACTACTCAGAGCATCTGCTATTATCTCATTCTGATAGGCTCTGTCATCAATGCGAATATTCCGATATTGTTCCGCAGCCCTCTGGAATGCCAGCTGTTTGACCACCTGCGCATCACAACTCGGTTCTGCCAGCAGACGGTTGATTTGGACAGTCAGCTTTCGCTCGGCTGTACTTTCCTGCTGCGGTAATTCCTTGAAGTCCGGCTTCAGATAGGAAGGTGTTTCTATTACCTGATTGACTGCCTGTATAAATGCCTGTTCCAATTGTTCTTCGCTTAAAAATCGGTTGCGGCAGAACACACGGTTGTGATGGATGTAATGCTTGCATCTCCACTTTGGATGCTTTCCTTTCTCTGTGTATTTGCGGTAAGGCTGTCCGCATTCTCCGCAGACCAGCAGGCTGCTCCAGACACTTTGATTCGCAAAGCTGTTTGGCTGGGCGGCTCTGCCCAAGTCTTTCACCCGTTGTATCCGTCTGCTCTGTACCTGCTCAAATATACTTTGTTCAATCAGGGGAGGGTAGAACTCGTCTCCTATATATTTTCGGTTCTCCAGAATCTTTCCGATAGATCCGTGGTTCCAAGAGGATTTATGACTTGCATTTAAGATTCCCCGCTGTGTAAAATCTTTTGCGATTCGATATGTAGAAATACCTGCCAAGTATGTGCTGAAAATCTCCCGCACGAATTCTGCGGTCTCAGGCTCGATCTCGGCTTTGCCGTTTTGAATATAATACCCAAGTGGTGTACGCCTTTGCATTTATTACACTTCCTTTCCATAGTATTATCAAGCACACTATAACAAACTTATTTTTCATCTTTAAGGCATAATAAAAGAGGTCTTGGAATAAAGGAATCTGACGTATTTTCCATCAGATTGTTTTATCCTGAGGCCTCTTGTGTTATCATATGGTTTTGTAACCGTGAAATAAAAAAGCAGAAACCTCCCCGACCAAAGTTTGATTTCTGCTTTCACCCAAACATAGCTTACGCTACATTCATGCATACCTATGATAACAATTAAAACAGAAAACTACAACCTTATTTCTCAGGATTTTTACAATAAAACAATAGATTCTCTTGATCTGAACCTTATTTCATGTGTCTGCGGTCACTCCGGCTGTCTTATCCGTTATGGCTCTTACAGACGCAGCATCCAGCTTGCTGACAGGGTTCTCTCCCTTTCAGTCATTCGTGTGTACTGCAAGGCATGCGGGCATACCCATGCACTGTTACTTTCATCCATGATCCCTTATTCACAGATCCCTCTGGTTCTGCACGTCCGTCTGATTCATGCTTATGAACATGAAACCGGATTCCGGAACATACTGGCAGAACAATACCTCGTGGATGAAAACAACCTGAAATCCATAATCCGGAACTACCGCTTACATTGGAAGCAGCGCCTGCTCTCCATGAGGCTTCACCTCCCCGATATCCCCAGCCTGATTTCAGGATGTTTTTCCCTCTTTTCCAGACAGTTCATGCAGATTAAATCAACCTCCAATAAACTTTTTATCCTGCCAACATAACCTTACACGACAGGTCTGGTTTTATCCCTTATCCTTTAGAAAAAGGAGGCAGATGAAATCTATGAAACAAGAAAAACAACAGGAAATCGCACTGATGCGCTATGGCGCCATCGCACCTATTATTGCAGGACTTGATGAACGTTATCCAAGCAAGACCGCTTTTTACACGGAAATTTCTGCAAAAGGACTCATGGGACCCGACGGGAAGCTCCATCATTATGCTCCCGCCACCATTGAAAAATGGTATCTGGACTATCAGAACCATGGTTTTGAAGGTCTCGTCCCGAAAGGGCGGTCAGATGCCGGCATGAGCCGCAAGCTTGACGAAGAACTTCAGGAGAGAATCCGGTATTTCAAGACCAACTATCCACGCATGTCTGCGGCCGCTATTTACAGGCAGCTGAAATCCGATGGCTCTGTAATAAACGGACAGGTATCCGAATCCACCGTCAGCCGCTTTGTGAAACGGCTTCAGTCGGAACTGCGGCAGACACCGAACAAGGATATGCGCCGCTATGAACGCCCTCATATCAATGAGGTCTGGTGCGGGGACAGCAGCGTCGGTCCCCGCCTTACAGATTCGGATGGCAAAAAACACCGGATCTATATCATTGCCCTGATTGATGATGCCAGCCGCTTCATTACCGGAATTGATGTGTTCTATCATGATAACTTTATCAACCTGATGTCGGTTATGAAATCAGCCATAGCAAAGTATGGGCGCCCAAAAGTTTTCAACTTTGACAATGGTAAATCTTACAAAAACAGGCAGATGGAACTCCTTGCCGCAAGAATCGGTACAACACTCAGTTACTGCCAGCCATACACTCCCACCGGAAAAGCCAAGATTGAACGCTGGTTCCGGACGATGAAGGATCAGTGGATGGCAGCCCTTGATATGCGGGATTTCCATTCACTGGAAGAACTGAGGGGAAGTCTGTACGCTTTTGTCCAGCAATACAACCAATCCCCCCATTCTTCCCTCCGTGGACTGTCCCCACAGGACCGTTTCTTTTCGGAACCGGAGCAGATCCGCAGACTTTCTGAGGAAGACATCCGTCAAAATTTCCTTCTGGAGATTGAACGCCGGGTATCTGCTGACAGTGTAATCGTCATCGACCAGATTGAATACGAAGTTGATTATCGTTTTGCACGGCAGCGTATCCGCCTGCGCTATTCCCCGGATATGAAAGAAATCTTCATTGTGGAAGCTGACGGGACGCTGACACCAATCCGGCTTCTCAATAAAACCGAAAACGCATTGATAAAAAGAGAAAAAGTACGCTTATGCAAAGGAGACGAATGATTATGGATTACACTGCAAGATATGGATTGGAGTTCAATCCTTTCCTAAAGAACTCAAAGGAAGTCCTCGTAGAAACACAGGAATACAAGGAGGTTCTGTTCCGTCTGAACTACCTGCTTACCACAAAAGGCTTCGGCCTCCTGACCGGAAGCGCCGGAAGAGGAAAGACCACCGCTGTCAGGAACTGGGCTTCGGGACTGAATACTTCCCTTTATAAAGTAGTTTATTCCAGTCTTTCCACCCTGACTGTAAATGATTTTTACCGGAATCTTGCCGCTGAACTTGGAGCCCAGCCTGCATTCCGCAAGACCGATAACTTCAAAATCATTCAGGATGAAATCAACCGTCTCGTACTTGAGAAACGACAGACGCCTGTCATCATCATAGATGAAGCGAACTATATCGGAAACGCTGTACTCAATGACTTAAAAATGCTGTTCAACTTTGAAATGGATTCCAAAGACCGGGCTGTTGTTCTTCTTTCCGGTCTGCCACAGCTCAACAGCACCCTGCGTCTAAGCATCCACGAACCTTTCCGCCAGAGAATTGTCATGAATTATAATCTGGAAGGCATGACAAAAGCAGAAGGGCATTCCTATGTTGCTGCCAAACTGAATGGCGCCGGATGCACACAAACGGTATTCGAAGACAATGCACTGGAAGCAATCCTCAATGCAGCGAATGGGACCCCACGTATGATCAACAAACTGTGTAATGCAAGTCTGTTGGTTGGAAACAGCTCAAATTTAAATATCATAACCGCCGATGCCGTCATGCAGGCAATCAATGACTGTGAACTCGGATAGCTTTAGAAACCATCATGTAAGATAATCTGCATGATGGTTTTTTCTCATAAAATAACGTGCCTGAAGCGTCCAAAAATATATGCTTCATCCCATCGTTAGGTGCTCTGAAAGACCCGTTTTAATCTGACGGAAAAGGCAGCGTTTAATTTGCCGAATAACAACGGGAAAGTTCCCGCACTACTTTATTACTTTTATGAGCGGGGAAAACTGACATTCGGTTATACGCGCATTTTCCACTATCTTTCACTCGGAAAAGGTAGTTACTGGAATGATGTAGAAGATTCTGTGCATGGAAAAATACGTGAAACTATTGATGTAACTGAAACTGTTTCATCCCAGGTTCTTGTTTCTTATCGAAATGCAGGCTGGTAAGTATGTCATCCAGAAAATAAGGAAGAATAATCTGTATCTTCAATCGTATATTACATTACCCTCTATTATAGAGAGGGAATCAACATGAGTTTAAAAAGAGCAATCGATGTTATCTCGATTACTCTTTTCCATGTTGGTCAGTATCGTGGAATATATTTTTTGCTACGAATAATAATGATGGACTTTTTAGTAAAAAAGACATTTCATAAACAGTTGACATTCGATAAAAAGTATGTATGCTTTAAAATAACAAATAGTGCAAGATATGAGTGGGGAAGCCGGTATGGGAAGAGAAAAGAGAGGGAAACAGACACTTAGGAAAAAGATGATGGTTGTTATGCTGATCAGTACGATGTCAAGTATCCTTGCAGTGGTGATTGTGTCATATATGACAATCCGAATGATACGGAATGACAGTATTCAGGAAAGCATGCAGATATATCTGGAACAGATAACGCGGGAGATGGATAGTGCTTATTATGACATGATCAGTATTGTCAACCAGATGAGCCCTAGCGGACTTATTGGAAACGTGGTAGAGTCTTATTTAAGTGCTGAGGATAATTTTGACAAGTATATGGGACAGAAATCACTCAGAGAAGAACTGGTAAAGCTCGGATATGTGAATACAAAGCTGCTCGGTGTTACTTATTATGACCTGGAAGAGCAAAGTGAATTGATCAGAAATATCAATGTCAGGAATCTGGATCAAGTATATCAGACTATCCCTAATGTAACTGAAAATATTGGAAATACAATCCAGGCTATGCATTCATCCTGCCTGGGGATCAGGGAAAGACCGGTGATATCGGTAAAGCGGAGGGTTTCCTTCAGCAACAGGCAGAAAATGGATATTTATGCAGAGATAGAGCCGGATATGAGTGTTGCGGAAAGGTTAAACAAAGAAAACTGGACATATACTTATATGGAACTGGATGAGAATGGTATTGTGCAGTACAGTAATAACCCTGCGATTATCCGGGGGCAGCAGCTCCTGTCCAAATTGCCGGAAAAAGAAGAGTATGCGGTGACAAGCCAGGAAGGATATATGGTCATGGTATACCGCAGTGAGATAGGATATGCGAATGCCATTGCGCTGCCGGAGAATACATATCAGAAAGAAATGAATATGTGGAGGCTGAAGCTGCTAGTTATCATCCTTGTGTCGTTCTGTGTTTTCTCCGGCTCTGTCATTTATCTCTACCGGTTAATATGTAAGCCGCTCAATCAGTTTCAGGAACAGCTGCTTCAGATTGGAGGAGGCTCCCTACAGATGGTAAAGCAGGAGTATGATATCAAGGAATTCGATGACCTGATGCATGAAGTGGAGAAGATGAAGGACCAGATCAGGAATCTTATTGATAACGTTGTGGAAAAAGAAAAAAATATCCAGCGGATAGAATATGAGAAGCTCCTGTTCCAGATTAATCCACATTTTCTGCTCAATACTTTAAACTCTATCCAGTGGATGGCAAGGATGAGCCATCAGGATAACATTACGGAATTTGTGCAGAGATTAAAGAAGCTGCTGTCGTACAATCTGGGAAAAGAGGGAATGCAGACAACACTCAGGACAGAGATTGATATTGTGAAAGAATATATCGCACTCCAGCAGATGCGATATGATTTTGTGATAGAAATGAATGTGGAGGAAGGCAGTTATCTGGAACAGCCAACGGTGCGGATGCTGCTTCAGCCGCTGGTGGAAAATGCGATACAGTATGGACTTGGAAAGGATGAGAAAATAACAATACAGATCTTTGAAGATAATAGGCGGGGATTAGCGGCAATCACCATAGCAGACAGCGGTAACGGACTGACCAGAGAGGAGATTGATCAGATCAATGCACCTTTTGATTATGATCTGCAGAAAATGCAGAATGGGAACAGAGGGATTGGTCTGCGGTATGTAAAGGCAATGCTGGATTCATTCTATGAAGGACAGACGAATCTGTTCGTAAATTGCAAAAAAGGATGTGGAACCAAGATTACAATTCTAATCCCGGTTCAGGAAGAGTTACGGGATAAAGCTAAAGTGACAGATACTGGTATAGAATAAGAGGGTATGAGGGAATGAGAGTATTAGTTGTTGATGATGATAAACTGGCTAGGAAAGGTTTGATATCCATAATGAACTGGGAAAAATATGGATTTGAAGTTGTGGGCGATGTCCAGAATGGGAGTAAAGCACTGGAATTTCTGAAGGATAACATGGTGGATGTTGTGTTCACGGACATAGATATGCCGGAGATAGATGGGATTGAGCTGATGGAAAGATGCAGAACAGAATATCCGGATGTGAAATTTGTGATCTTTTCAGTACATGAAGATTTCCGTTATGCACAGAAAGCCATGAGACTGGGAGCACTGGATTACATATCTAAGATAAGCTTTGATGAGGATGACTGTGACCAGATACTGGATCGGGTGGATAGAAAATATAAGGATAATCTGTTAAAAAAGGAAAAAAGGCAGGAGGATCACGGATTACGCAAGGAGCTGGAAAATGCATGGATGAACACCAGATGGATATATGATGATAACGAGTTTGGCAGGTTGTGTGAAATGACAGGGGAAGTGGAGCTTCGCACTGCCGAAAGGATTTTTGTAAAGAGCCTCCACCGCATTCAGGAGATCACAGGGGAAGAGTATGAATTTCCGGCGCTATCCTCCGTAAATGATATGCTGGCATGGGTAAAAAAATGGAAGGATGAGCTGTACCGGATGTGCCTGCAGACAGAAAAAGCAAATGATATCTATATCTTTGCAAGGATTATCCTATACATAGAAGAACATATAGAAGATAACCTGAAGTCGGAAGATGCCGCAGCGGAGATTGGAATGAGCAGAAGCTATTTCAGCACGAGATTTAAAGAAATGACCGGTGATACATTTCATAACTATGTGATCAGCAGAAAAATGCATGCGGCGGCATGTAAAATGGAAAAAGGAACTGAAAATATCACGCAGATTGCATCAGATCTGGGATATGACAATTATTATTATTTTACAAAAGTGTTTACAAAAGAATATGGATGCACACCAACAGAATATGCAAACAGGGTTAAAAAATGTTCGATTTGATTCGAACATTTTTTTAAATTTAAAAAAAAGACTGTAAAATCAGAAACAATATCGTCTAGTGAAAAATATGATTACAGGATAAACTGTCTATAAAAGAAGGGAGGTTTACTCATGTACATTAAAAGGTTTGTGAAACATTATTACATAATGCTGGTACCGGCTTTCCTGTGGCTGTTCTTTTTCAGTATCGTGCCTATGTTTGGAATCGTGATGGCTTTTCAGGATTATAATCCGGGACAGGGCATCCTGCATTCCAAATTTGTTGGTCTGGCTAATTTTGAGTATATGTTTCAGATGAGTGACATTGCGCAGGTTTTGCGGAATACAGTCACTATTGCTGTGGGTAAGATCATTGGAAATATTATTTTCCCGCTGATTTTTGCATTATTATTAAATGAACTGGCATTGAAAAGACTAAAGCGTCCGATTCAGACAATCGTATACTTACCGTATTTTCTGTCCTGGGTTATTCTTGCAAAGATCGTGCTGAACATTTTCGGTTATACAGGACCGATAAATCAGCTGATACAGCTGTTTGGCGGCGATTCGGTCAATTTCTTCGGGGAAGCAAAGCTGTTCCAGCCGCTGGTGATTGGTACGGACATCTGGAAAGGGTTCGGTTATAATACAGTAGTTTATCTTGCTGCTATCCTGGGTGTTGATAAATCATTGTATGAAGCGGCAGCAGTAGATGGTGCCGGCAGGTTTAAGAGGATATGGCATGTGACGCTGCCGGGTATAAGGACGACAGTAGCACTTCTGGCTATCCTGTCTCTTGGCAATATATTAAATGCAGGATTTGACCAGATATATAATCTGTATAACCCATTGGTATATTCAACAGGAGATATTATTGATACATGGGTATACAGGGCTGGTTTACAGAATCTGCAGTATTCTCTGGCAACAGCAGTCGGATTATTCAAGTCTGTAATCAGTGTAATACTGATTGCCCTGGGTTACTGGCTTGCAGATAAATTTACCGGTTATAAACTGTTTTAGGAGGTGATATCTATGATTGAGAACAAAAGCCTCGGCTCCAAGATTTTCGATGTTTTGAATGTGGTGTTCCTTGTTATAGTCGCGTTGATCTGTATTATGCCTGTATGGTATGTCCTCTGTGTATCCTTGAGCAGCAAGGAAGCCGTTAATGCAGGAAAAGTTGCTTTCTGGCCGGTTGGCTTCAATCTGCTCTCCTACCAGAAGATTTTGGGAGAAGGTGCATTTTTTGGTTCGTTCCTGATATCTATAAAAAGAGTAGTACTGGGTACTGCTGTCAGCATGGTATGTGTTCTTATGGCAGCGTTCCCATTGTCAAGAACGAAAAAGCAGTTCCCCCATAAAGAAATCTTCATGTGGATTCTCGTATTTTGTATGTTGTTCAATGGTGGTACTGTTCCATGGTATATCACTATGAGAAACTACCATCTGATGGACAGTATCTGGGGACTGGTGCTGGGAACAGGACTACAGGTGTTTAATGTAATCCTTGCAGTGAACTTTTTTAAAAATCTTCCATCAGAGCTGGAAGAAGCATGTTTTGTTGATGGCGGCGGACCGTGGAGGAATCTGATATCCATATACATACCGCTGGCAAAACCGATGGTGGCAACCATTGCACTTTTTACCATGGTCATGTACTGGAATGAATTCTTCCAGGGAATGGTCCTGAGTACAAGACAAAGCAGTTACCCACTGCAGACCTATATCCAGCAGATGGTTGTAACACTGGATTATTCTACAATGAACGTAGAACAGATCGCACAGGCGATAAAATTAAATAATCTCTCATTGGATTCAGCAAAGATATTTATAGCTATGATACCGGTACTGATTGTATATCCATTCCTGCAAAGATATTTTGTAGATGGTATTACACTTGGATCAGTAAAAGGATAAAAAAGGAGGAAAAGTATGAAGCAGAAACAGATTATCGCACTTGTAAGTGCAACGGCACTGGTTGCGACTGCGCTGGCAGGATGCGGCAAAACATCAGAAGAAAACACACAGAAAACAGCAGTAGGTGAGGCAGAAGGAACAGCCAAGGAAGATCTCCCATTTTCAAAATATGCAGAGACAGTAACTGTCCATCTGGGCGGTTCAATGAATCCAAATGCGAAGATTCCTGACGGAATGAGCTATGAAGATAACTCCTATACACGCTTTTTGAAGGATGATCTTAATATCGAGGTCGTATATGACTGGATTGCATCCTCATCTGACTATGATGAGAAAATGAACCTGTGTATCGGAAGTGGTACGATTCCGGAGATGATGAATGTCAATGCGACACAGTACAGGGCACTTCTGAAATATGACATGATTCAGCCGCTGGATCAGTATTTTGAAGACTATGCTTCAGATAAGCTGAAAGGATTTGTGGAATCCGGTGGGGAAGAGCTGAAAAAATGTATCACGAATGATAAGGGAGAAATGATGGCAATCCCGGCTCCGAGTATGATGGTAGGAGAAATGAACGAAATGTGGATCCGTCAGGACTGGCTGGATAATCTTGGACTGGAGGTACCAAGAACCTGGGATGAAATGGCAGCAGTAGCAGAGGCATTCGTGACCCAGGATCCGGATGGTAACGGAGAAGATGATACCATTGGAATTCTTGGACCAGGTAATTCCAATCATATAAATGATATCGGAGATAACCAGTTTGGACTGGATCCGTTGTTCTGCAGCTTCCAGTCTTATCCACAGTACTGGCTGCAGGATGAGGATGGAACTGTAAAATATGGTTCAATTCAGCCGGAGACCAGAACAGCTCTGGAAAAAATCCAGAAATTATATACAGATAAACTGATTGATCCGGAAATGCTTGTTAGAAGCAATTGTCAGGAAGCTGTTTTGTCTGGAAAGGTAGGAATTTTCTTTGGACCTTGGTGGAGTGGTTATACGGTGGGAGATGCTACACTGGCAGGCGAAGCAGATTGGAGAGCATATTTTACACCACTGTCTGAGGACGGGAATTATTATACCCATATGCCGGATCCTACAAGTAAATATGTAGTAGTAAGTAAGAGCTGTAAGAATCCGGAAGCTGCATTTAAGATTATTAGCTATCTGGTTGCTCATGAACAACAGTGGACAGACGATGGCATTACCTCCTCAGAAATGAGTTGTGCGGATTTTTATCCGTTATGGAATGGCTACGACAATGCAGATGAGATTGAAGTATCCACGGAGACTCTTGAAAAATATCTTGCAGGAGAGATTACAATGGATGATGTCGATTTCTCACAGCACAAATTGTTAAAGAGTGATATGGAAGCAGTTAAAAAACTGAAAAAAGAACCTTATGATGATTTCAGCCTGGATAAATGGAATCTGGACAGTGACCTTGCAAAAACTAATCTTCCGAGACTTGTGTCACTTCTGGTTGGAGGAGCTCCCTATGTAAATGATAAATATATACCGGTTTACAATGCATATAGCGGTCAGACAGAAACCATGCAGGCAAAATGGGCTAACCTGCAAAAAATGGAAGAAGAAACATTTGCAAAGATCATTATGGGAAAAGCAGATATCAGCGAATTCGATACTTTCGTTAAAAACTGGAAGAATCAGGGTGGTGATCAGATTCTCAAAGAAATCAACGATGAATTAAGTAAGTAAAAGAGACAGCGGCTGATGGTGTTCATTAGCCGCTGCTCCTTAATTGGAGGTATAAAATGCGGGAAAACAAAGTAATCTACGGACTGATAGGATATGGTGGAATGGGTAGATGGCATACAGAAATCCTGTCAAATGTACCGGAAATTGAAATTGGTGGTATCTATGATATCAAGGAAGAAAAGAGAATAGAAGCAAAAGAAAAAGGTTTTTCTGTGTATGGCTCGGAAGAGGAAATGTTATCAGACCCGGATATTGATGTCGTGCTGATTGCCACTCCAAATGACTGCCATAAGCCGATTGCAATCCGTGCTATGCATGCGGGGAAAAACGTGATATCAGAGAAACCGGTGACTCTGTCATCTTCTGATCTTCAGGAGATGGAAAATGTTGCCAAAGAAACCGGAAAGTTCCTGACAGTACACCAGAACAGGCGCTGGGATGATGATTTCCTGATCATACGAAAGCTTGTAGAGGAGCAGAAGCTGGGGCATGTCTTCCGGATAGAAAGCCGTGTGCATGGTTCAAGGGGTATTCCGGGCGACTGGAGAAAAGAAAAAATACATGGTGGCGGAATGGTTCTTGACTGGGGTGTACATTTGCTGGATCAGATTCTGTATCTTTACGGAGATAGAAAAATTGAAACTGTATATGCATCACTTACCCATATTACCAATCAGGAAGTGGATGATGGGTTCACCACAATCCTGACATTTGAAGGCGGAACGGAAGTCTTAGTTGAAGTAGGTACCAATAATTATATTTCCCTGCCAAGATGGTATGTACTGGGTGAAGATGGTACTGCGGTAATCAGGGACTGGCAGTTAAATGGTGAGATCATACGGAAAACAGGCATAACCGAAGAGAAAGTAGTGCCGGTAAAGACAGCAGCAGGTCTGACCAAAACCATGGCTCCGAGACGGGAAGATACAATCGTGAAAGAAGAGCTGCCACATGTGTCCGGAGATATTGCGGATTTCCATAGGAATGTAGCAGCAGTTATAAGAGATGGGGCAGAGCCGGAGATTAAGCTCTTCCAGGTGATGCGTGTAATGAAACTAATGGAAGCTATTTTCCAATCAGCAGAAACAAACCAGGTGATTGATTATAGACAGTATGAATCATAAGTATTTATGAAGGAACAGGAGAAAATAAGTATGAAACAGATAAAAATAGGAACGTGCGTTCCTGGAGCTAAGGCAGAAGAATGGTTAAAGGGATTTATTGGAAACGGATTTGAGACATTTTCTCTTAATTTCCATATGTCACTGGAAGGGACTGACCTTGATAAGCTGGCATTGAGCACGGAAAAACTGTTGGCAGGTACGGATTCCAAAATCACGACAGTTGGATACTATTGCAATCCTATCCAGTATGCAGAGCATAGGAAAACACTGGAAAATGTAATCTGCACTGCCGGAAAATTCGGAGCTACACATGTGAGTACTTTTGCAGGAGCGTGGGAAGGAAAGCCGGTAGAATCCGCATATGAAGAGTTTGGCAAGGTATTCCGGGAACTGGCTGATCTTGCAGAAGAAAAGGGAGTGAAGCTGGGAATTGAGAATTGCCTTATGGATGGAACATGGGAACATGCGACATGTAATATCGGTTTTAACCCTAAAGCATGGGAAGTGATGTTTGAGGAAGTAAAGAATGATAACTTCGGACTGGAATGGGAGCCGACACATCAGATGGTACAGCTTATCGATCCGGTAACAGAGCTGAGAAAATGGTGCAAAAAAATAGTACATATACATGGAAAAGATGCAACAATAGACTGGGATGCTGTAAGACATAGTGGCATATCAGGCGCAGTCCCATTTGTATGGCATCGTATGCCGGGCTTTGGTGACACGAACTGGAGAGATATCATTTCTATTTTAAGAAGTAACGGATATGAGGACGATATCTGCATTGAGGGATACCATGATCCTGTATATTCCGGAGAACTGGAGATGACCGGACAGCTTCATGCACTGAATTATCTGAAATGGTGCAGGGGTGGAGATTTTACACCAACTCCATGGGCAAAATAGATACAGGAGGATTTTTCTATGAAACTTGGGTTTATTACATCAATCCTTGACGGATGGACTTATGAACAAATGATGGATTTTGCTTCAGAGCAGGGATTTGAATGTGTGGAAGTGGCATGCTGGCCAGAAGAAAAAGCAGAAAGAAGATATGCGGGTGTAAGCCATATAGATGCAGAACGGGTAAACCAGGATGATGAATATGCAGCCCATATTATGGCATATGCAGAAAAAGCAGGAGTAGAAATCTCTGCACTGGCATATTATCCTAACGTAATGACGGCAGATAAAGAGAAAAGAAATGCTGCTATTGAACATCTGAAGAATGTCATACGTGCAAGTAAAAAGTTAGGTGTTGGCATGGTCACAACATTTATCGGAAGGGATCAGACCAAAAATGTACGGGAAAATCTTGAACTTGTAAAAGAAATATGGCCACCAATCATAAAACTGGCAGAGGTATGTGACGTAAAAATAGCAATTGAAAACTGCCCGATGCTTTTTGGTGAGGAACAGTGGCCCGGAGGACAGAATCTGATGACAACTCCGCCAATCTGGAGAGAGGTCTTCAAGATCCTGGACAGTGATAATCTTGGCATTAATTACGATCCATCCCACTTTATCTGGCAGATGATCGACTATATCCGCCCGCTTTATGAATTTAAGGATAAAATATTCCATGTTCATTACAAGGATATCAAGATATACAGGGATAAATTAGAGTCCTGTGGCATCATGGCTTATCCGCTGGAATATATGTCACCTAAGATTCCGGGACTTGGCGATGTGGACTGGGGAAAATACGTGTCAGCACTTACTGATATAGGATATGATGGCTGTACATGTATCGAAATAGAAGATAAAGCATTTGAGGATTTCAAGGAAAAGGTGGAAAAGTCTTTAATTCTCAGTAAAAGATATCTGGAGAAATATGTTATATAACACAGAAAAGTGCAAATAAGGAGGAAATACCATGAGAAAATTAAGAGCAGGAATCGTAGGCTGTGGCGGGATTGCTAACGGAAAACATCTCCCGGCTATGCAGCAAAGTGGTCTCTATGAGGTGGTGGCTTTTTGTGACATCATCATAGAGCGTGCGCAGGAGACAAAAGAAAAATTTGGCACAGAAGATGCAAAAGTATTTGAAGATTACCGTGAACTTCTAAAAGAAGATCTGGATGTTGTATATGTAACTACCCCAAACCGTTCCCATGCAGAAATCTCTATAGCAGCAATGGAGGCAGGAAGAGATGTCATGTGTGAGAAGCCAATGGCAAAAAATTATGCAGAAGCACAGAAGATGGTCGAAACTGCTGAAAGAACACACAGAGTTCTCAACATAGCATATCAGAACCGTTATCGTACAGATTCACTGTATCTGAAGGAAATGTGCAAAAGTGATGAATTGGGAGAAATCTATTTTGCCAAAGCACATGCACTCAGAAGAAGAGCTGTTCCGACCTGGGGTGTGTTCCTGAATGAAGAAGAACAGGGCGGCGGTCCTCTGATCGATATTGGTACACATGCACTGGATCTGACATTATGGATGATGGATAATTATGAAGTGCAGTCTGTTACGGGAGCTTCATTCCACAAGCTGTCTGATCAGACAGACCAGGGAAATGCATTTGGTAACTGGGATCCGGATAAGTTCTGTGTAGAAGATTCTGCTTTTGGCTTTATCCGTATGAAAAATGGGGCAGTGATCGAACTGGAATCAGCCTGGGCACTGAACACACTGGAGGTTGATGAGGCAAAAACAAGCCTGTGTGGTACAAAAGCCGGAGCTGATATGAAAGACGGTCTTAGGATCAATTACATCCACCATAACACACAGGTAGTAGAGAAACCGGAATTATCAAGCGGTGGAGTAGCATTTTTCTCAGGAAAAGAAAAGTCAGCAGCAGACTATGAACAGGAATTGTTTTACCACATTGTTGTTGATGGGGCAGAACAGGTTGTGAAGCCTGCACAGGCTGCAGTTGTCACACGTATTCTGGAAGCAATCTACCAGTCTGCAGAAAGTGGCAGGACAATCTACTTTGAGTAAAATACTAGATGCTTCGGGCTGATCTTTGGAGAAATGAACATTAGAAATAAACGGATTGAACATAAGGAGTATTTATGGAAATACATGAATTACAGCAATTGCTGTCAGAAATGTCATTACAGGAAAAAATAGGACAGATGGTGCAGCTCACTGGTGTATACTTCGATAAAGAGGCAGTACTCACAGGTGTTGTTGGCGAACAGTTACCACCGGAATGGATCATTCAATATGCCGGTTCAGTGCTTGGAGTGATCGGTAAAGATAAAATTTATGATATCCAGAGCAGATATATGGAACAGCATCCCCATCATATTCCACTTCTCTTTATGGCAGATGTTATCCATGGATGTCGGACGATTTATCCGATTCCGTTGGGGCAGGCGTGTTCATTTCATCCGGAACTGGTGTCTGAGGCGGCTTCTATAGCTGCCTCGGAGGCATCTTCAGAAGGGCTAAGGGCAACATTTTCTCCTATGATTGATGTTTCAAGAGATCCCAGATGGGGAAGGATGATGGAATCCTTTGGAGAAGACCCATATGTAAACGGGATCATGGGAAAAGCAATGGTAGATGGCTATCAGCAGAAAGCTGATACCGGAATAGCGGCATGCCTGAAGCATTTTGCAGGTTATGGGGCTGTGAATGCGGGAAGGGAATATAATGATGTTGAAATATCCCAGCGGACATTTCTGGAGCAGTATGTAAAACCTTTCCGTATGGCATTAAAAGCAAAGCCTGCTATGGTCATGACAGCTTTTAATGCTATTGACCGTAAACCGATAAGTGGAAATAAGGAACTTCTTAAAGGGCTTCTGCGGGATAAGGAAGGATTTGAGGGAACTGTAATTTCAGATTGGGGCTCCATAGGCCAGCTGGAAGAACAGGGAGTGGCAGCTGATATGGAAGAAGCAGCAATCCAGGCTTCAGAAGCCGGTGTAGACATTGATATGATGAGTCCTGCTTATATGCTGTGTCTTGAAAAACTGGTGGAAAGTGGCAAAATTCCAGAAGCGTTTGTTGATGAAAGTGCATTCAGGGTCCTGATGATGAAAAATCAGCTGGGGCTTTTTGAAAATCCGTTTGCCGGTCTCGGAAAGAGTGGAAAACTGACTCTGTATAACCGGGAAAAGGCATATCAGCTGGCAGGCGAAAGCTGTGTCCTTTTGAAAAATGATAAGATACTTCCATTAAGCAAGAAGAAGAAAGTTATTTGGGCAGGACCCTATACAGAATCAAGAGAATTATTAAGCCGCTGGTCAATTTTTGGAGAACATGAGGCAGTTGAAACAATAGAAGATGTTTTACAAAAAAAGCAGATAGAAGCAGAATGTATTACTGGATGCAATATTCTTTCTGATGCAGAGTGTAAGGTATGGCAGGTGGAACAGGAATTGTCTGACAAGCCAGGGGATGAGCAGTGGCTGGAAACGATAACCCATGAAGATACGGTCGTATGTGTACTGGGTGAACATGAATCCCAGTCAGGAGAGGCTGCCAGCAGGGCATTCCTGACTTTGCCGGAAGAGCAGCAGGTGTTATTTGAAAAAATAGCAGAACGTACAAGTAATATCGTGACTGTGGTAATTGCAGGAAGACCATTGGATCTGCGGAGGATATCAGAAAAATCCAAGGCTGTCATTATGGCCTGGAGACCAGGAACTATGGGAGCTGAAGCAATCATAGATATTGTGTATGGCAGAATAAACCCTTCCGGCAAATTATCTGTGAGTATCCCATGGTGTGTGGGACAGGTGCCCATAAGCTACTGGGATGTAAAAACCGGACATATACTTACAGAAGATAATTCAGAAAACCGTTTCACCAGCAGATATATGGATATCCCCAATACGCCGTTATATCCATTCGGTTATGGACTGTCCTATACAGAGTTTGATATTTCGGACATTGATGTGCAGATAGGACAGGATAAAAAAGTACATGTACATTGTAATGTGCGCAATACAGGGAATGTTGGGGGAGCAGAAGTAGTCCAGTGTTATTATGAAACATTATATGCATCTGTAGTACGTCCAAAGAAAGAGCTTGTCCGTTTTCAGAAGGTTTTCCTGGAGCCGGGGGAGAAGAAGGATGTAGATTTCTTTATTGACCAGGAAGAATTCTCATATTATGGCAAAAACATGGAAACCGTCAGCAGCGGAATGAAACTGCGTATCAGTATTGGAAACAGTAGTGACCACCTTGTTTCTGAGAACATTATACAAGCATAGGAGAAAAGAGGCATGAAGGATTTTGAAAATGATTTGATTTATTATCCTAATCCGGACCCGGTCAAGGAACCGAGATTTATTTTAAACTCCGTAGATGAATTGGAAAAATCAGCAAAATACAGTGTTACCTGCAATGGAACAGAGCGTGTGGTATACCATACAGATTCGTTTGACTATGTTGTAGTAGTAGATAACGAAGCGTATGATCTGGAGATTTCAATCCATACACCATATGAAAAACTTGAAATCCGTCCGTCCAGCTTTGGCATAGTTCCTTCTGTAAAAGGAGAAACAGTCCATATCCATCTTGATAAACCGAGAAAGTTTACTGTAGAGACAGATGGTGGTCTTCATGATGCATTGTTTGTGCTTTGCTCGCACAGGATTGAGAAGCCGGCAGATACCACCATCTGCTTTGAAAAGGGCAAGGTATATAATGTAGGAGTTCTTACCTTAAAGTCCAATGATACGGTTTACATAGAGGAAGGTGCTGTTGTATCAGGGTGTGTATACGCAGACCATTGTGACAATATTTCCATTGTAGGAAACGGAATTATCAACGGAGCCTGCTGGCATCTGCCGGACAGTAATGCACACCGTTTCTTTATCTATGCCAAGTGGTGTAATAATGTACTCTTAAAAGGCTTTACTGCTGTAGACGGACCTTCCTGGCATGTAGTTCCTGCGGCGTGTGACCATGTTGTAATTGATGATATGAATATTATGTCGAGGATTGTAACGGGAGACGGTATTGATATTACGAGCAGCCAGGATGTAGAGGTAAAAAATTGCTTTATCCGTTCCACAGACGACAGTATCTGCATCAAATCCCAAAGATTGTTTGAAGATCCGTCAACGGTACGTGACGTAACAAAAGTGCGTGTTCACAATAACGTGATCTGGAATGCAGAACCCGGTAATGCCATAGAGCTTGGTTATGCCCTCCAGAGCGAAATCCACGACCTGGTATTTGAGGATTGTGATATTATACACTGCCAGTATGAAGGAAACATGGGTGGTGCGGCGATTTCCATCCATCAGGCAGATGGCGGCCATGTTCATGATATACATTATAAAAATATCAGAGTAGAGCAGGCAGAACAGAAACTGTTCGATATTAAGGTTCTGCTTTGCAGATATACGGAACAGCTTGCCAAAGGAGAGATTAATGATATCTATTTTGATAATATCCAGGTGCTGAACGGAGATATCCCGGTCTCCATGATCCGAGGGTATCAGACACCGACAGAAGAAGTACGTGTCCATGATGTCCATTTTGATAACATTACTTTTATGGGGAATAAGTGTGAAACCTGGCAGGATATGCGGCTTGTTACAGAACTGGCAAATGACATTTATGTCAATGGTGTCAGAACATGCAGACAGATGAAATTCTGAGAATATCACCATATAGAGATGGTTTTATTACTTGCAGCAAGGAGGGTATTTATGGAACAAAGCAACATGCTTTTCCAAAAAGACGGAAAAAATTATTTACAGCTGGACTGTGAAAATGCAAAAGAGATTTCTATGAAACTGGGGGAGAAAACATATCCATTTACAAAAGATGGGAAAAAATGGATTCTGGAGCTTCCGTTCTCCACAGCAGTGAATTATGTACAGATCTGCGTGGACGGACAGGAGGTTCTGCTTCCTGAACTGCCCATCGGGCATGGATACTGCTATTTATATAATTATATTGAACTGCCGGATGGAAATGAGCTGACGGAAATACGGGATATTCCACATGGAACACTGGTACACGAATTTTATATGTCAGGTATTTCCAATAACTGGGAACGGTTTATTGTTTATCTTCCGCCATGTGTACCGTCTGCGGGGCTTCCTGTCCTGTATCTGCAGCATGGATTCGGTGAGTGCGAGATTTCCTGGACAACAACAGGGAAAGCAAATATCATACTTGATAATTTGATTGAAATGGGAAAAATAAAACCATTTGTCCTTGTCATGTGCGATGGCATGGTAAAAGAAAAGTTTGGTTTAGAAGAGAGATTAAACCATGTTCTGCTGGAACGGATGCTGGTAGAAGAGATTATTCCGATGGTAGAAAAAAAGTATCAGTTTGGTGGATGCAAGGAAAAACGTGGCATGGCAGGATTGTCCATGGGTTCTGTACAGACAACAAGAACTGTATGCGATCACCCGGATCTGTTTAGCGAAGTCGGAATCTTCTCCGGTTTTTTAAGGGATTTTATTGAAGGAGACCCGGATAGGGATGTAGTTGACAGAAAGCCTTATGAGTAGGCTCATTTAAAGGCAATGGATAATCCGGCGTTCAACAGCTATTTCCATACATTTTTCCGCTGTATAGGGGATAAGGACAGCTTCCTTCCCAGGTTTCTGGCAGAGGATGAAATTATCCGGGAAAAGGGTGTTCATGAAATCAGAAGGATTTATCCCGGAGAGCATGACTGGAATGTGTGGAGACCTTGCTTTGCGGATTTTGCGCAGATGATTTTTCAATGAAACAGAAAAGTCTGCAGGTCATAGAATACAGTTGAATAAAGGAGATGGTTATACCATGAATCTGTTTTGCGAAGAGGTCCATAAACTGGAGGCGGAATTTAAACAATGCCGGAAGCTGCTGAACGCTATCGGGGATGAGAACCGCCAGCACCTTATATGCCTCATGATGAATATGCCGATTGATGGCGGTCTTGTATTGGAGATTGTCGAGCAGACGCATCATCCGGGCTGCCATTCCTTGATATGAAAAAGATCACAAGGGAGTCACTTAAGAAAGCCGAAAAAGGCAGCGGTGTCTATACAATGGGCTCGGTTTATAAACTGCCGGATACATGGACATCGACTTTTGACCTGAGCAATCACGAAAAAGTATCGGCACGAAATGATTATGCGGAGAAGCCACTGAAAAAAGTTGTCGAAGAAATCGTCGAGAGAAAAAATGGAGATCGGATGCAGCGGAATATGCCGTATTTTGTCAGGTTTGTCGTTGATTACTTCTATGACCGTATGAGAAAGACGAAAAACCTTCAATACGGTGACAGAACACAAAACCACGGGCAATATAAAACCCCATATACAAAGATTTGAACTAATCAGGTCAGGACAGTTTTATTTTGATGCCTGCTACAACTCGTCCAAGACCGCATTCCTGAAAAATGCTGAGAAGAAGGGATGCAAAATCCTGAATGGTCTTGGTATGTCCAGTTCCAGAGGGCTGCTTAGATCGAATTATGGACCGGACAGAAGGCTCCACTGGATGTGATGCGAAAAGAATTAAAGGAGATTATCCGGAAAGAAAATGAGAAGGCGCAGACGGAATGATTCTGTAATTCCGTCACTTCATGGAAGATAAATGTTATAGTGAATTTATAGTGAATAGAGAAACGCGATAGCGTAGTAAGCAATAATTTCAGATGATCTAGGTTTGATCAGAGAGGAGAAGAATATGAACAACTATTGTATGATCCAGAACTCCAAAACGTTTGCATTTTCCGCAGAGAATCCAACCGGTGTACGCGCAGGTGGTTCCCAGGGCGGTGACTGCACCAAGCTTCGTCCGACCGTGATGATTCCTGCAGGAGAAACCGTAACTCTGGTAGATGCTGCAGGACCGGGTGTGATCCAGCATATGTGGTTCACCGGATATGTCGGGCACCATTTTATCATCCGTATGTATTGGGATGATCAGGAATATCCGTCTGTGGAAGCTCCGCTCTCTGCATTCTTCGGATGTGCCTATGATGAAAATTTCGTGGACCGGGATGGCAAATATCCGGTGTTGAATTCTGCCATGATGCTGGTAGCTCCTGGTCGCGGCTATAACAGCTATTTTGAGATGCCGTTCCATAAGAGAGCTCGGATCACGATGGAAAACCGTGGTGACAAGGATGAAGAGCTCTTTTATATTATCACCGGAGCTTATCAGGAGATTCCGGCGGAGGCTGGTTATTTCCATGCCACCTATCGCCAAGAGCACCCGGTTCAGAAGGGTCGTACCTACACAATCGTTGACGGAATCGAAGGCAGGGGACAATTTGTCGGTGTGACTCTGGCAACTGGTATGAATGGCAACAATACCTGTTGGGTAGAAGGCGAAGCCCGCATGTATCTGGACGATGATCCGTATCCGTCTATCCACTATACCGGAACTGAAGACTACTTCGGCGGTTCCTATGGATTTGGAAATGACATCATCATCAAGAGCTATCAGACCTTCAGCGGCTTATATACCGGCATGTATGCAATCTATGGAGACAACCGGGAATTCTATAACGGACAGCAGAGATTCCTGCTGTATCATTTCCATATTGCAGACCCGATCCGTTTTGAGAATAAGTTTCGTATGACACTCGACAATATGGGCTGGACCGGACCGCGTTACGATGATTACACCAGTGTTGCTTATTGGTATCAGACCCTGCCGTCCGCACCGCTGATGCCACTGCCGACAGATGCAGAGATGTGTATGAGATAATAGAACCAGATTGGAGATGTCAGATAGATTGGTTTTAACCTTGCGACACGTCGCATCGGTTATATCGGACTGACATCAGAGATTTGCCGGAAAGGATAGAGGTATTATGTTACTGGAAGAGAAGTTTTTGGAATTTCATCGTTATGCCAGCAGCCACAATCTGCCGCTGGAAGCTATCAGTGTCGGAGATGAGAACAAGGTACTCTGTGAGATGCACTACGCAGCAAATACACCGAGAAATATTTATTCACATACCAAGAGTTTTACGGTAACAGCAGTTGGACTCGCAATGGAAGAGGGAAAACTAAGCCTGGAAGATCATGTGGCGGAAGTGTTTAAAGATAAACTTCCTTCAAATCCGGATCCAAATCTGGAGAAGATTCAGTTGAAACATCTGCTCTGCATGTCCAGTGGCTTTGGTAAGGCACTTCTGATGAATGCGGACAGACGTCCGGGCGTCGGCGCACCGGATTATGAGAAATATATGATGGCACAGCCGGTTCCTGTGGAGCCAGGCAGTGCATTCTGTTATTCCTCTGCCGACAGTATTCTGGCTGCTCATATGGTAGAACGGGCCGTTGGCAAGCGGATGGGAGAGTATCTGTATGAGAAGGTATTCCAGCCCCTTGATATGGGATGGCCGCTCTGGGAGCATGATCCACAGGGACATCCGAATGGCGGCGGAGGTATGTATCTGACTTGTACCGAGATGATGAAACTGGGACAGCTCTATCTGGCTGAGGGTAACTGGAAGGGCGAGCAGATTGTCAGCAGGGACTGGGTGCAGGAAGTGTCCACCCCGAAATTTACCTTCGAGCCATCTGCAGATCTCTGGCATGTAGGATATGGCTATCAGTTCTGGATCAGTCCATATCCAGGATCCTATCGTGCTGATGGCGCATTCGGACAGATTACAACGATTCTCCCAGAGAAGGGATTGGTTGTTTCCATTCAATGTCCGGAGCGAGGTAATTTCGATCAGGTGAAACGTGCGCTGCATGAACATTTTCTGATGGAATTGTAAGAATAGACTTGCGACAATATGCTATAATTTGCCCAGAATCCGCACTTTTGTCTGAAATTAATGATATCTATTTTGATAATATCCAGGTGCTGAACGGAGATATCCCGGTCTCCATGATCCGAGGGTATCAGACACCGACAGAAGAAGTACGTGTCCATGATGTCCATTTTGATAACATTACTTTTATGGGGAATAAGTGTGAAACCTGGCAGGATATGCGGCTTGTTACAGAACTGGCAAATGACATTTATGTCAATGGTGTCAGAACATGCAGACAGATGAAATTCTGAGAATATCACCATATAGAGATGGTTTTATTACTTGCAGCAAGGAGGGTATTTATGGAACAAAGCAACATGCTTTTCCAAAAAGACGGAAAAAATTATTTACAGCTGGACTGTGAAAATGCAAAAGAGATTTCTATGAAACTGGGGGAGAAAACATATCCATTTACAAAAGATGGGAAAAAATGGATTCTGGAGCTTCCGTTCTCCACAGCAGTGAATTATGTACAGATCTGCGTGGACGGACAGGAGGTTCTGCTTCCTGAACTGCCCATCGGGCATGGATACTGCTATTTATATAATTATATTGAACTGCCGGATGGAAATGAGCTGACGGAAATACGGGATATTCCACATGGAACACTGGTACACGAATTTTATATGTCAGGTATTTCCAATAACTGGGAACGGTTTATTGTTTATCTTCCGCCATGTGTACCGTCTGCGGGGCTTCCTGTCCTGTATCTGCAGCATGGATTCGGTGAGTGCGAGATTTCCTGGACAACAACAGGGAAAGCAAATATCATACTTGATAATTTGATTGAAATGGGAAAAATAAAACCATTTGTCCTTGTCATGTGCGATGGCATGGTAAAAGAAAAGTTTGGTTTAGAAGAGAGATTAAACCATGTTCTGCTGGAACGGATGCTGGTAGAAGAGATTATTCCGATGGTAGAAAAAAAGTATCAGTTTGGTGGATGCAAGGAAAAACGTGGCATGGCAGGATTGTCCATGGGTTCTGTACAGACAACAAGAACTGTATGCGATCACCCGGATCTGTTTAGCGAAGTCGGAATCTTCTCCGGTTTTTTAAGGGATTTTATTGAAGGAGACCCGGATAGGGATGTAGTTGACAGAAAGCCTTATGAGTAGGCTCATTTAAAGGCAATGGATAATCCGGCGTTCAACAGCTATTTCCATACATTTTTCCGCTGTATAGGGGATAAGGACAGCTTCCTTCCCAGGTTTCTGGCAGAGGATGAAATTATCCGGGAAAAGGGCGTTCATGAAATCAGAAGGATTTATCCCGGAGAGCATGACTGGAATGTGTGGAGGCCTTGCTTTACGGATTTTGCGCAGATGATTTTTCGATGAAACAGAAAAGTTTGCAGGTTATGGAAAGGTATGGTAATTATTATGTGGAATGGTAAGAAGAAAGCGGTCACTTTTAGCTATGATGACGGAGTAGAACAGGATAGACGGTTGATTGCATTGTTTAACAAATATGGAATGAAAGCAACTTTTAACCAGAATAGTGGAATCCAGACAAGAGCCGATACATTTACCCAGGGAAATATCGTGATCCACAGGATGAATCAGAAAGATATGAGGGAGCTTTACAAAGGGCATGAAATTGCATCACATACCTTGACCCATGCCAATCTGAAGGGACTTGACGAGGAAACTGTATACAATGAAATTTCAACAGATATCAGGAATCTTGAAGCCTTCTATGAACAGAAAATAGCAGGATTCGTGTTCCCCTTTGGCACTTATGATGAATCAGCATTCAGAATATTAAAGGAATGCGGAATACAGTATGCAAGAACTCCGAAAGATACACATGGTTTTGCTTTACAATCCGACCTGCTGAGGTTCAAGCCTAGCTTCCATCATGCAGATTCAGATATTATGAGTGGGATTGACCGCTTTTTAAATATGGATACGGATGAACCACAGTTGTTATATATCTGGGGACACAGCTATGAATTTGATGTAGATGATAATTGGGAATATATGGAGTCCATTTTGAAGAAGCTGGCTTTTCATGATGATATCTTTTACGGAACCAATTCTCAGGTATTGCTTTAAAAAATAAAAAATCTCCATTGGTTTTGTCAGCCAATGGAGATTTTTTTTAGTTCTGTCTGTCTTTTATTTCTTTGTACTCTTTTTCAATGCCAGAGATTAATGTTTTCATTGTATACTCTAGGATTTCGTTACCGAATGCTGCAGAAGAATCTCTGACAGGGTGGCGTCCTGCGATTCCTTTTTGTAAGCAGCATACCAACGTTCAATAGTACCTGGTGCATAATGCTTTATGGAGCCATCCGGATGCATAACTCCCTTTACAGAGGTATTATTAAAGAAAGCTGACAGAGAATTATAGTCATCAGCCAGCCCGGTAATGAGTGGAGCAATCACTGAATAACGCATTAAAGCGATTGCATTCTTCTTTTCCTGATCCATTAGAGGGTCCTCCTTTGTTTTTTTCTTTAGTATAAGGAGGAATTGAGCAAAGGTCGTGTAAGGTTATGTGGTATTTAAGAAGAGAATATTTACCGTATTTTTTATCTGCATAAACTGATACGAAAAGTGTGCAAAACAGGATTTTATAAGCTGGCAGACAGGAGTAAGGCTGATGCGTCAGAGAGCAGTTTCTCATGCCAGTATTTACGATAGGCTCTGATGACATGGCGAAAGCAGCTTTCATCAATAGAAGGCGTAGCATTCATTACAAACTCCTGAGGAAGGTTATTTAGATAGTTATTAATAATAGATATCTGATCAGAGATGGAGACCTGAGAATAAGGAACCATTGAAGATAAAAGGATGGCGTGGGTATGACCACAACATTCGCATTTAACCCGGCAGATGTTAAAAACGAGTTTGCCGGAAGAAGATTTGACTGAACGCTGATAATAACCATGAATAGACAGGCAACCCGAATGTCCACAAGGGCAGGTGAGCTTGTGAAACTGGAGGTTATTTATCACATCATTATAGAAATTTGGCGTAAGAGGATTGTTTTTTTCGACGAATAGGGTTATCATAGCCTTGCTTGAACATAGGTTTTCCTATGTTGGTGATTGAGGCAGGAAACCAAACTTTGGTCGGGGAGGTTCCTGCTTCTTTGTTTATAAGTAACTTGGTTATAATAACAGAAGGTACAGGATAAAACAATCTGACGTATCATGCATCAGAATAATTTGTGCTGTACCTTCTTTTAATTTGCAGAATTTGAGAGGGATTTGGAGCAGGTAAAGTTACGAATAACACGATAATTGGTACAAGTGTAACAGTAGATGTACAATATATTGGATGTGAACAACTTTTTATAGAAAAAGAAACAAATATGGATGATACTGTTTTGAAAGAAAAAAGAATATATAATGATAATTTGCTTATACGTGTGGAAAGGTATAGGAAGAAGAAAGACGGAGAAGGTTATGAACTATCAATATCTTGGGATATAGAATATCAAGATTAAACAAATTGACGCATGATTATCAATCATGCGTCGTAGAAATAATATTAAGACTCAGCCTTACTTTTTATTATAGCAAGGATTATAGTCTCAACTGCTTTGATAGCAGCTATGATGACTTCGTCGCTAACCTTGTTCATGACATTACCTCCTTATTTGGCGCAAGTCTATCGGGTTACAAATGGAAGTCACCATTAATATTTCACAATAAGAATATACCAAATTTACAACGAACGCAAGGGTTATTTGATTCAGTGATGAATGGAGAATGTAAAAAATAAAGATGGTAGAAGGTCAGTAAAATCCCCATATATAAACGATAGAAAAGTTGTATTATAGAAATAAAAATGAACTTGTAAAATGAGTCTCTTTCCTATGGGATAGTGAAGGGAATAATACTATTCCCCATCTAATCTATGGAAAGGGGCTTTTTACTATGGGGTTCGCCAGAAAAGATGTTGAAGCAACGAGGCGCTGCGAAAAGAAGTTTGTGAGATATCAGGAAGGCGCTGAAAAATACAGTCTTGGATTGACAAAATTCCAGGCATTAGCAAAAGAGGCTAAGGCGACATATAAAATTGATAAAGTTGTCTTAGTGAACTGTGAGATCTTTGAAAAGTATCTTGAAACATTTAGAGAATATTGATTATTTACAGTGCGAAAAAAGGACTCAGATAAGATTGCTGCAGATTGCCAGCCTAAACGGCCACCTGTGCCATATTTGGCGGCCAGCCTGTGACTTAAATGGCGGTCAGCCAAGGACACATTAAGCGGCCAAAATTTCCAGTTATAATATAAGCATCTCCTGTTCAAGGGGAAATATCATAACTGGAGGTTCAATTATGGACTACAAAAGAGTATTGAGACTTCACTTTGTGAACCATCTCAGCGGTCGCGAGATCGCCGAAAGCTGCGGTGACTGCAGCAAAACAACCGTCAACGAGTTCCTGAAGCGTTTCAGAGAGAATCCGGAACTCTCATACCCTTTACCGGTAGATGTCACGAATGAATACATTGAGAGTATTCTCTATAAAAAGCCTGGTGTATCAGCGAACCAGCTTCTCTATCGGGATTTTAACAAGGAAGCTGTTTACAAGTCTCTGGCCCGCAAAGGGGAGACCCTGAAGCATCTGTGGCAGAAATACAATGCCGTAGGTGTCGTAGATGGAAAGAAGCCAATGAGCTATCGCCAGTACTGCAGGCGTTACGGCGAATGGGCTGATTCCAAACAGCTGACCTTCCACATCCAGCGTTATCCCGGTGTCAATCTCGAGCTGGACTATGCGGGGAAGCAGCTCTATCTGCATAACCGCCGGAACCCGGATGAGACCACAAAGGTCACGATCTTTATCGCTGCCCTCACCTACAGTGATTATTTTTACGCTGAGGGAATGACCGAATGCGATATCCGGAACTGGATCCGGGTCAACAATAATGCTCTGTCCTATTTTGGCGGCGTGACGCCGACGATCACCCCGGATAATTGCAAAGTAGCAGTTGCCCGGAACAAAGACTGGATCAGCCCTGTCTTGAATAAAGATTTCCAGGCATGGGCAGAACATAACAATACGGTTTTAACCCCTGCCAAAGTGAAATCCCCCCGCTGGTGAATATTCCGTGGCTCCGGGTTCTTCCGCGATTATCCGTTTTTCATATACCTTAGTTTAGCCTCCAGTAACCG
>OLVT01000241.1_pt1 | contig 65293 bp, 55 predicted proteins | sample 1673241 | NCBI WGS metagenome assembly OLVT01 (sample SAMEA3178936, study PRJEB25190) | human gut metagenome | biome: human gut; feature: human-associated habitat; material: faeces | place: Austria | collected 2013
GGAACGGCCTGCGGTCCGTTCCTGCTTGTCGGCGAAACTGTAGTTTCGCGACAGCAAACTGTCAGGCAGTACCACATGATCCGGTAAACAGACTTTGCCGGACCATGTGATCCTACCTTGCATTTGAAAAGTAACAAACAGGAGAGGGGAACTCAGTTTTGAAACTGTACATTACGGGAGGCGGCACGGGCGGTCACGTTACACCGGGTCTTGCCATTGCACGCTATTTTGAAAAAAAGCAGCCGCAGACGACGGTGCGTTTTGCCGGTTCGGCACGCGGCATTGAAAATAAGCTGGTCCCGCGCGAGGGATATCCGCTGGACACCATCGAGATTATCGGCATGTCGCGCTCGATGAGCCCGAAGGGCATTCTGCACAATCTGAAGGCGGCAAAGCTGGCTGTCTCGGCGGTCAGCAAGGCGAAAAAGCTGCTGAAGCAGGCCAAGCCGGACTGCGTGATCGGCTGCGGCGGCTATGCGTCGTTCGCGGTGGTACGCGCGGCACAGCAGCTCGGCATTCCGACCGTGCTGCTCGAGGTCAACGCACTGCCCGGCAAGGTAACGCAGATGCTCGCAAAGGACGCGGACCGTGTACTCGTTTGCTTTGAACAGGCAAAGGAGCTGCTCGGCGGCGGAGATAAGATCATTCTGACCGGTGCGCCGGTGCGCGGTGAGATTCTGGCGGTGGACCGCGCAAAGGCACGCGAGAAGTTCGGCCTGACCGATGATGACCAGCTGGTCGTATCCTTCTGGGGCTCGATGGGTGCAAAGTACATGAATGAGCACATGGCCGGTGAGCTGGCGCTCGAGTGCAAAAACGGCGTGCCCTATCATCATGTTCACGCAACCGGTGCGGCGGCCCGTGAGTGGCTGCCCAGGATGGCGAAGGAGCAGGGCGCCGACTTTGACGCGCATCCAAACATCGAAGTGACCGAGTACATCTACGACATGGCAGACCGCATGGCGGCGGCTGACCTGATCGTGTGCCGCGCAGGTGCGGCTACCCTCGGTGAGTTGTGCATGCTCGGCCGTCCGGCACTGCTGGTGCCGTCTCCGTATGTGGCGGAGAATCACCAGGAGAAGAACGCGCGTGCCCTCGAAAAGGAGGGCGGCTGCCGTGTTCTGCTCGAGAAGGACGCCAATCCGCAGGTGCTGTACGACGAGATTCAGGATCTGCTGAGCGACCGCGACCGTCTGCACCGGATGGGGCATGACGCGACAAAGCTGGCGGCGCACGATGCAAGCGAGAAGATCTATCAGGAGATTCTCTGGGCGATCGAAAACCATGGCAAGAAGTAACAAAGAAGGGATGCTGTGATGAGACGCAGAAGGCGAAAAAAGCACACGCCCGACCAGATGGAGCAGCAGCGCCGCGGCAGGAAAATCTTTCGTGTACTGGGACGCGTGCTGCTGACTGGCATTGTGATGGCGGCTGCCGTGGTGGCGATGACCGTGTTCTTCAGGGTTAAGACCATTTCGGTGGAAGGTGCCGAGCAGTACGGCTCGGAGGAGCTGATCGCCGGTATGGATGTTCAAAAGGGCGATAATCTCTATCTGTGGAACAAAAACCGCGTATTATCCGATCTGATGCACAGCTTCCCGTATCTGGAAAGCGCACAGCTGCGCCGCAAGCTGCCGGATGGACTGGTGCTGACTGTCACCGAGTGCACAGCGGCGGCTGCCGTGAGGAATGAGGATAACACGTTCACTTATATCAGTGCGGGCGGCAAGGTGCTCGAGAACAACGCCGCGGACGGCGGTCTGCCGACCGTGCTCGGCGTTACGCTGAATGCGCAGATTGGGGATTTCCTTGATACCGGCACGGATGCACACGTTGACGCTATGCTGAACGTGCTGGAGAACATGGATGCCGCCGGGCTGCTCGAAAAGATGAGCTTCCTCAATCTGAACGACCTGACCGATGTGCGCATCGGCTATGACAAGCGGTTCGACATCCGCGCAGGCTCACTGGACGATCTGACGTACCGTCTTCGGTTTGCACAGACCGTTATTAGTGATCGCCTTTCGGCATCGGATATCGGGCGGCTGTACTGGGATGCACAGAACCGTCTGCACTTTGTGCCGGAGACGGCGGAGGATGTAGCACGCTCCGGTACCGATCAGGCAGGTGACAATCCGGTGACCTCGCCGGCGTACACCAATCCGGACGGTGAAGTCGGTACGATCGACAATCCGAACGGCGATGACTCGACCGATTCGAGCAGCGACAGCTCGGACAGTTCGGATAACTCGGATTATTCCGATGATTCGGATTACTCGGACGATTCGTCCTATGACGAATCCTACGATGACAGTAGCTACGATGATTCGTACGACGAATCGTATTACGATGACAGCTATTATGACGACAGCTACGATGACGAAGGCTGAGTTTTTTCTGCTTCTACTGGCGAAAATAACCGAAAACACAGGAAAAAACGCGAAAAAATACAGCCTTTTTCCGTATCGCCCGCCGGTTTGCGGGAAAGACACAGAAAAGATTAAGTTTTTTTTGAGGAATTCGCTAATTCCTGTTGCAAAATAGAATAAATCGAGGTAAAATTAAAACAATAGGGGCGAAGTGCCCTCAAACGCGGTAATTGATAATCAAAGAACGATTCTTTATCATAAAACGGAGGACAACGACAATGGGTTTTGAGTTTGAACAGGGCTTGGATAACGTAGTAAACATTAAGGTCATCGGTGTCGGCGGCGGCGGCGGCAACGCTGTAAACCGCATGGTCGAGAACGGTGTACAGGGTGTTGAGTTCGTTTCCATCAACACGGATATGCAGGCTCTGAATTATTCGCAGGCCAGCACGAAGATCCAGATCGGCGAGAAGCTGACCAAGGGTCAGGGCGCAGGCGCAAATCCGGAAATCGGCCGCAAGGCTGCTGAGGAGAGCAAGGATCAGATCGCAGCGGCTCTCGCTAACACCAATATGGTATTTATCACCGCCGGCATGGGCGGCGGCACTGGCACCGGTGCAGCTCCGGTTGTTGCACAGATCGCTCGTGAGCTGGGCATCCTGACGGTCGGCGTTGTTACCCGTCCGTTCGCATTCGAGGGCAAGAAGCGTCTCGAGCAGGCGCTGAGCGGCATCGAAGAGCTGAACAAGAACGTAGACTCCCTCGTTATCATCCCGAACGAGCGTCTGAAGTATGTATCCGAGCAGAAGATCACCTTCAAGAACGCATTCGAGATCGCTGACGGCGTTCTGCGTCAGGCAGTTAAGAACATTTCCGAGCTGATCACCGTTCCGGGCTTCATCAACCTGGACTTCGCGGACGTTACCTCCGTCATGAAGGACGCAGGCTTCGCTCACATCGGCACCGGCTCCGCTGCAGGCAAGGACAAGGCTGCAGAGGCTGCACGCGAGGCAATTTCCAGCCCGCTGCTCGAGACCTCCATCGACATGGCTCACGGCGTTATCGTTTCCGTTATCGGCTCTGACGATATCGGCCTCGATGAAGTTGAGACCGCAGCTACCATGGTTCAGCAGGCGGCTCATCCGGATGCACACATCATCTTCGGTGCATTCATCGACGAGAACATGGACGACGAGATCCGCGTTGTTGTAATCGCAACCGGTTTCGACAATGTTCCGAACTCCGCAAAGATGAGCATGGACGGCAATAAGGACAAGGATTCCGGCTCTACCGGCCTGTTCACCGAGGCTGCTACCGCAGCGGCTGACAAGAAGCCGGCTCGCGCAGCCGCTTCCAAGCCGTCGTCCGATGTTGGCTCTGACGATGCTGCATTTGATGTTCTGATGCGCATCTTCGATAAGGACAACCGATAATCTAACTGATAGCTATTCAAAACAGCCCGTAACAGGGCTGTTTTGTCAGGTATGGGAAGGTTAATTTTAGATGAAATCCATATTAAAGGAGAGTGATCACCGTGAGTACGGACCCTGGAAGTAGACAGATGAATATTACTCGCGGTGGCATTTTCGAGGAGTGCCGCTGCTGAAAGGCGGTATAATATGGTTGAATTTTTCAAAACGGTGGACGGCCGCATCACAGAAGTGAGCGAGTTCACCGAGGGCTGCTGGGTCAACATGGTGCATCCCAGCTCGGACGAGCTGGAGCAGATCGCGCAGGCGGCTCAGGTTGAGGAAGAGTTTGTTCGCGCGGCGCTCGACCCGGAGGAAAGCTCGCGTGTCGATACCGAGGACGAGCAGCTTCTCATGATCGTCGATATCCCGATGGTGGAGAAAAGCTCGGTCGAGGACGGCGGACAGATGTTCACCACCATTCCTATGGGCATTGTTGTGGCGCAGAATGCGGTCATCACGGTTTGTCTGGAGGACAGCATCATCCTGCGCTCCATCGCGGAAGGCGCGGTAAAGGGCGTGCATACCTCACTCAAGACGCGCTTTGTGTTCCAGATTCTGCTCCGCATCGCGGGCCGGTTCCTGAAAAACCTGCGTATGATCGAGCGCGACTTTACCCGCATCGAGAAGCGTCTGTACGACTCCCTCAAAAATGAGGAGCTCATCCAGCTGCTCGGATTGAGTAAATCGCTGGTTTACTTCTCCTCGTCCCTCAAGGGCAACGAGGTTACGATGGAAAAGGTGCTGCGCGGCCGCGTGCTCAAGCTGTACGAGGACGACCGCGACATTCTGGAGGACGCGCTGATCGAGGTCCGTCAGGCCATCGAGATGGCGAATATCTATTCCAACATCATGGCGGGCACGATGGATGCTTATGCTTCCGTTGTTTCCAACAATCTGAATATCATCATGAAGGTTTTGACCATCCTGACCATCATCATGACGATTCCGAATATTGTGTTCGGCTTCTTCGGTATGAATATCGGTGAAGGACAGATACCGGGCGACTGGGTCTGGTGGATGCCGCTGGCCATTACAGTGGTCGGCTGCTTCTTTGCATGGTGGATGCTGAAGAAGAAAAATCTGGACTGATACAAGCTGCGCTTCCGAGAAATACTCGGAGGCGTTCTTTTTTGCCTTCTGCACGCATAGAATGAAGCAAAAGCAGGAGGGACAATGCCATGATCGTTTTTGCGGCAAAGGTGTCGGTGAGGAAAATCGTAGTGGGCGTGCTGGCGGTCGGGCTGGTGCTGGTCGGCGCGGCAGCGCTGCTGCCGAAAACGGCAGAGGCGGATACTGCGGTCAGCGCTGAAGGTGCAGCGCTTAGTGCAAAGCTGAAAACCAACGAGGACAGAGTAGCGCTGCTGACCGCATGCGGCTGGTCGGTGGAGAGTGAACCGGTCGGCACACAGGAGGTGCAGATACCCGACACCTTCGACGAGGTATATGAGCAGTACAACGCTATCCAGCAGGCGCAGGGACTGGATCTCACGCCGTATCAGGGCAAGCGCGCTATGCTGTACACCTACGCGCTGACCGCCTATCCTACCGGAGAGCAGGGCGTGACCGCCAACCTTTTGGTGCGCAGAAACCGCCTGATCGCAGCGGATATCACATCCGCACAGACGGATGGATTTGTGCATGGCCTGCTGGATATGCCGCAGACCTGACAGCGGCGGGCAATGACTTCCGGAAACTGCATAACTGTGCAATTCAACGAAAAAGTTATCATAGGTTTATGGTATCTATTGGTAACTTTCGGGGGATTGCACTTTTTTTGCATTTAGCTATTGTGCAATTTGCGAAAAAGTGTTATCCTTATAAAAGAAATGTATTGGCGGAGGGGACAAAATGCCACAGATGCGATTGGACAAATTGCTGTCCCACCTGAACTGCGGCAGCCGCAAGGAAGTGCAGGCGCTCATTCGTGCGGGACGCGTCTCGGTGGACGGCACTGTGCAAAAAGATCCGGCGTTCAAGGTCGATCCTGACCGGTCGCAGACGGCGGTGGATGGCACCGTGCAGCGCTACCGCGCACAGCGGTACTACATGCTGAACAAGCCGATGGGCGTTATCACGGCAAGCCGCGATGAGCGCCACGATACCGTGCTCGAGCTGTTTCCGGCCGAACTGCGGCGCGGCCTGTTTGCGGTGGGAAGGCTGGACAAGGACACCGAGGGATTGCTGCTCATCACGGACGACGGCGCACTCAGCCATGCGCTGATGAGTCCGAACCGCCATGTCGAAAAGGAGTACGAGGCGGTCGTGGACGGCGCACTGGCAGCGGATGCAGTCTTGCGTTTTGAACAGGGCATGACCCTGCGGGACGGCACGGAATGCAAGCCGGCGAAGCTGGAAATCCTCGAGACCGAACCGGAGCTGCGCGTGCGTGTGATGCTTAAAGAGGGCAAATATCATCAGGTCAAGCGCATGATCGCGGCAGTCGGCGGCACGGTAACGGCGCTAAAACGCCTGCGGCTGGGTGGTCTCTGGCTGGATAAAACACTCGCGCCCGGCGAATTTCGGGAACTGACACAAGAAGAATTGGAAAAACTTACCTCGAAAACCTGAAAAACTTAAAAAATCTACAAATTTTTTTGAATTTTTTGTACAAAAATGCGCGGACATGTGATATAATGACGTAAAATGTATAGGGAACTTTTGGCGTTCTTGTGAAGAATGTCATAGGCAGAATCACCATTAGCGGTGAGAACACCATAAGGAGTAAGCGTTTCGGCGGACGGATGCGGAGTAAAGCGCCGGGGCGCGTGAAAAAGACGGGAAAGGTGATGGAAATGGCTTCGAGATTGTTCCAGTCGATTGTTTTGCAGATGAAGGATACGGTGGATCGTACGATCGGCATTGTTGACGCAAGCGGTGCGGTTGTAGCATGTACCGATCTGCCTCGTATCGGTGAAATGCGGGAGGAAGCAATCACTGAGCTGGGCTTTGCCGGCGAGATCGTTCGTTTCGGCGGTTATACTTATCATACAACGGGTGACCGTGCGTCGCGTCTGGAATACGCCGTATTCGTACAGGGCGAGGACGAGCTGGCGCGCAGCATCTGCTCGCTGGTTGCGGTTTCGATCAACAATATCAAGACGCTGTATGACGAAAAGCACGACAAGGCTACCTTCGTAAAGAATATCATTCTGGATAACATCCTGCCGGGCGATATTTATATCAAGTCCCGTGAGCTGCACTTCGGCAACGATGTGCAGCGCGTGGTATTCCTCGTGCGCCAGCAGGCGCCGGCCGATGTTGCCGCGATTGACGTGGTGAACGGCATGTTCCCGGACAAGCAGAAGGATTTCGTGCTGCATATCTCCGAGACGGACATCGTTGTAGTTAAGGAGGTCAAGGCAGGCAGTGAGATCAAGGATCTGATCAAGCTGGCAGACTCTATCGAGGAGACGCTGCTCAGCGAGCTGTCGGTCAAGTGCCTGATCGGCATCGGCTCGGTATCCTCCCAGATGAAGGATATCGCAAAGTCCTTCAAGGAGGCTACGACCGCAATCGAGGTCGGTGCGGTATTTGACACCGAGAAGAATATCATCAGCTTCGAGAATCTGGGCATTGGCCGTCTGATTTATCAGCTGCCGATCACGCTGTGCGAGATGTTCCTGTCCGAGGTATTCCGCAAGGGTTCGATCGACTCGCTCGATCAGGAGACGCTGTTCACGATTCAGAAGTTCTTCGAGAACAACCTGAACGTATCCGAGACCTCGCGTAAGCTGTTCGTACACCGCAATACGCTGGTGTACCGCCTTGAGAAGATCAAAAAGCTGACCGGTCTGGACCTGCGTGAGTTCGATCACGCGATCGTATTTAAGGTAGCGCTCATGGTTCGAAAATACCTTGCAAGCCGCGAAGAAGGTACCAGATAATCGCTGTCTGTTCATAAAATCTACACAGAAAAAACGTAAATTGTGCAATAATGCCACAGTTTGTCGGCTTGCGCATAAACATGATATCTGTTATAATAGACAAAGGTGTATATGTTTACACCTTTGTCTTTTTTGTTTGCTGGAAGGCGAAAATGCCCAATCCGGGGCATTCGCACGCCTTCTGCGTTGGCACCGAGGAGGATTGCCTGTGATACGAATGAGTGAAGCCACCGTGGTTTACGAAAACGGGACCCGGGCGGTGAACAAGGCGAGTCTGCGTGTAGACGAGGGAGAATTTGTCTTTCTGGTCGGCGCGTCCGGCTCGGGTAAAACCACGATTATCAAGCTGCTGACCGGTGAGGTTCGGCCGAGCGAAGGCCGCGTTATCGTCAACAACTACGATATCGGCAGAATGAAAAAGCGGCAGATTCCGTATCTGCGCCGTACATTGGGCGTTGTCTATCAGGATTTCCGCCTGATCAACACCAAAACCGTTTACGAGAACGTCGCATTTGCCATGCGCGCCATCGGCGCCAAGGGCAAGGCCATCAAGCAGCGCGTGCCGTATGTGCTCGATCTGGTCGGTCTGGCCGACAAGGCGCACGAGAAGCCGATGAATCTTTCCGGCGGTGAGCAGCAGCGTGTCGCAATCGCGCGTGCGCTGGTCAACAACCCGCGCCTCATCATCGCGGACGAGCCGACCGGCAACCTCGATCCTGCGCGTTCGCTGGAGCTGATGACCCTGTTTGAAAAGATCAACGAGCTTGGCACGACCGTGCTGATCGTAACGCACGAAAAGGGTCTGGTAGACGAATTTGAAAAGCGCGTTGTTGTGATCGACAACGGTGAAGTCATCAGTGATCAGACAGGTGGGTATTATCAGATATGAGATCAATCGCTTACTATTGGAAGGAAGGCCTGCGCAACATTTTCAAGCACGGCTTCATGTCCGTGGCGGCCGTGGTGATCATGGTCGTAAGCCTGCTGCTGACAGGTACGGTTACGCTGGTGGCCTACAACATTACGAATAACATTACGAGACTGCAGCAGTCCAACCAGATCGTAGTCTGGATCGACGATTCGCTTACCACGCGTGAGGCGAAAACGCTGCAGACGCAGTTCGAGAAGATTGACAACATTGCGTCGATCACCTTCGAGGATCGCGATGTCGCGCTGGAGCAGTACCGCAAGGAGCTGGGCGACGACGCAGACATCCTCGAGGATTACAACGCGGACAACAATCCGCTGCGCAACAGCTATGTGTTCACCCTGAGTGATTCCATGCAGGCGGACGCAACGATCAAGGAAATCGAAGCGGTTGACGGCGTTGCAAGCGTGCGTGCGGATGAGGATGTTATCCGCAAGCTGATTCAGATTCAGCGCGTGTTCAACATGATCGCGGCAGCTATGATCGTCGGTCTGGCTGTTATCTCGATCTTCATCATCTCCAACACGGTAAAGCTGGCCATGTTTGCCCGCCGTGAGGAGATCTCCATCCAGAAGATGGTCGGTGCGACCAACTGGTTTATTCGCTGGCCGTTTGTCATCGAAGGCATGGTGCTCGGTCTGGTTGCCGGCGGACTGGCCTTCCTCGCGGAATGGGGTCTGTACACCGAGCTGTACAACGTGGCAGGTACGGTTTCGCTGTCCTCGTTCCATCTGCTCTCGTTCGATGTGCTGCGCTGGTGGGTGCTCGGCGTGTACTGCGGTGCAGGCGCGTTGTTCGGCATCGGCGGCTCGGTAACGAGTATCCGCAAGTTTATGGATGTATAACGACTGCATAAAGGAGCGAATGTTTCAATATGATGAAAAAGAAAACCGTGCGCTTGATCTCCTGCATTATTGCGGGCATCCTGGTTGCAGCGATGGTGTTCTCGATGATCGCCTCCGGTCTGGTTTATGCCGGTGCGGTGAGCAGTAAGGAACTGAAAAGCAAGCTGTCCGATCTGGAGGATCAGAAGGCATCGGTCAAGGCGGAGCTGGATAGTCTGGCAGGCAAGGTGGATGAGGTCGCAAAGACCCGTGCCGCCCTGCAGAAAGAGATCAAGCTCACCAAGGAAGAAATTACGACGGTAACCGCGTATATCGACCGCCTGCAGGACCAGATCGACGTCAAGACGACCGAGCTGGATGCTGCGATTAAGGCGCTGGACAGCAAGAAGGAGCGTTTTTCTGAGACTGTCCGCACGACGTATGAGCAGGGTGAGACCAGCTATCTGGAGGTTCTGCTGAACGCGTCCAACTTCTCTGATCTTCTCAGCCGTCTGGAGATTGTTTCTGCGATCATGGATGATAATAAGAAGATCGTAGCGGAGTACACCGCTGCCAAGGAGGATATTCAGCAGAAGCGCGATGACCTGCAGGCTACCCAGGACGAGCAGGTACAGTATCAGGAAAACCTGAAGTATAAGGCTGAGGAGCTGAAATCCAGCGAGGAGCAGCAGAAGGCACTGCAGAAGAGCCTGCAGGCGTACCAGAAGGAGCAGAAGGCCGAGTACGAGCGCATCACCAGCGAGATGGACACCGTAAGTGACCAGATCGCAGAGCAGTCCCGCAAGGAAGCTGCTGCGGCAGCAGCAGCGGCAGCGGCCGCAAAGAAGAATGGCGGCAGCTCGTCCTCATCGAGCAGCAGTTCGGCAGGCAATCTGAGCAGCGCAACACTGACAAGCGGCACGTTCACCTGGCCGCTTCCGGGTTACACCAATAATTCGAGTGCCTATGGCTGGCGTGTACATCCGATCTACGGTACCCGCAAGTTCCACAAGGGCGAGGATATTCCGGCACCGACCGGCACACCGATCGTAGCAGCTGCATCCGGCACGGTTACCACCGCAGGCTGGGTTTCCGGCTACGGCAACTATACCGTTATCAATCACGGTGGCGGCGTCATGACGGCTTACGGCCATCAGTCTGCCATCCATGTTTCGGTTGGCCAGAGGGTAACCGCCGGTCAGACCATCGGTCTGGTAGGCTCCACCGGCAACTCGACCGGTCCGCATCTGCACTTTGAGGTATATGTAAACGGTTCGACGCAGAACCCGATGAGCTACTTCAACTGACGCAATCATATAAAAGGGGAGAGTGTAACGCTCTCCCTTTTCTCGTGGAGGAGGACAAACCATGAAAAAACTGCGGGAGAGACAGGTCTCTCTGCGGATGGCGCTGACCATGTGTGCCGCGGCAGGCGCGATAACGGCAGTCATCTGCCTGATTTCCACCGGCTGGAACACCAACGAGGTCGGAAAAAAGCTGCGCGAGATCGACCGGCTGGTGTCGGACAAGTACGTTGGTGAGCTGGATGCGGATAATGTTGCGGATTACGCTGCGGCAGGCTACATTACCGGTCTGGGAGACAAGTGGTCGTCGTATATTCCGGCGGAAAACTACGAAGCCTACCGCATGAGCGGTGAGGGCAAGGGCTGCGGCATCGGCGTTTCGGTGACGAGCACCGAGACGAGTATTCGCGTTACGCTCGTGTACGATGATTCGCCTGCGGCGAAGGCCGGCATCCAAAAGGGCGATTACATTCTCGGTACGGGAGATTTGACGACTGAAAAGGACGGCTCGAGCGCGGTTATCAGCGCGATTTCCGGCAAAGAGGGGACCGATGTGACCGTCACGGTTAAGAAGGCAGACGGCTCCTCCAAGGAGCTGACCATGCAGCGTGCCGTTGTCACGCAGAAGATGGCATGGGGCAAAATGCTGAATGATAAAATCGGCTACATCCGCATCGAGAATTTCCACGACGGCTGTGCCGATCAGTTTAAGACGGCGCTGCAGTCGCTGACCGACAGCGGCGCACAGTCGCTTGTCATTGACGTGCGCCACAACGGCGGCGGCCGTGTCAAGGAGATGAGCGCGGCACTCGACCCGCTGCTCGGCGAGGGCACCATTATGACGCTGCGCATGAAAAACGGCTCGGAGACCGTTTATACCTCGGATGCGGACTGCATCGACCTGCCGATCGCGGTGCTCATTGACGATCAGAGCATTTCGGCGGCGGAATTCTTTGCGGCAGCCCTGCAGGAGTACGACCGCGCAACGCTCGTCGGTACGCACACCACCGGCAAGGGACGCGCTCAGCGCACCTACCAGCTGAGCGACGGCTCGGCGGTCAATCTGTCTGTCGAGGAATACTTTACGCCCAAGGGCAAAAGCCTTGCAGATGTCGGCATTGCGCCGGAAATTGAGGTGAAGCTGGCCGATGAGCAGACACAGAACTTTTTCTTTCTGACGTCGGAAACCGATCCGCAGCTTCAAAAAGCGATGGAAACTGTGGGATAATCGAGTGCTCCGGCAGAAAATCGGACAGAAAATGGTCGAATCGCTTGACATGGCATTGGTGCTTAATTTATAATATAATGTACTGTACGGCTCGAAAGCCGATGACACTGAGTAAGAAGGGTTTGCAAACATGGCAAAAGAAATTAAACTGACACAGGAAAGTCTGGACGCATATAAGGACGAACTGGAATATCTGAAAACTACCCGTGCGGATGAGGTTGCAGAGCAGCTGAAGGAAGCACGCTCCTTCGGCGACCTGTCCGAGAACGCCGAGTACGATGAAGCCAAGAACGAGCAGGGCAAGCTGTATTCCCGAATTGCCGAGCTTGAGGAGATCATCAAGCACGCAGTCGTTGTAACCGGTGACAGCTACGCTGCAGACGAGGTTTCTCCCGGCTGCCGCTTTATTGTTAAGGATCTCGAGGAGGACGAGGAAGAGGAGTACCACTTCGTCGGCTCTCAGGAGGCCGATCCGATGGACGGCAAGATCTCTGACGAGTCTCCGTTCGGCAAGGCTATGCTGGGCAAGAAGGTCGGCGATGTTGTTGAGGTCGAGGCACCGATCGGCATCGTAAAGTACGAGATCATCAAGATCGAGAAGTAAATTACCTTTATCGCAAGTGAAAAGCGAAGTCACTATTTCAGGTAACACCAAATAATTTGACAAAGGCGAGTTGTTTGGCGCTGCCGTCAAAAATTTTATGAAAGATGGGGAAGATATGGCAGAACAGCATCAGGCGCAGGATCAGCACGAGCAGACCGCGGAGGAACTGCACGAGCTGAAGCGCATTCGCCGCGAAAAGCTGGCAGAGCTGCAGGCTGCGGGCAAGGACCCGTTCCAGCAGGTGCGCTTTGAGCGCGATCACTATACCACCGATATTCACGAGCATTTTGACGAGCTGGAAGGCAAGACCGTCCGTCTGGCAGGCCGCATGATGTCTAAGCGCATCATGGGCAAGGCTTCCTTCTCGGATATGCGCGACCGCTACGGCCGTCTGCAGCTTTACATCAAGCGCGACAACGTAGGCGAGGACGTATACAAGGGCTACAAGAAGTTCGATATCGGCGATATCATCGGTATCGAGGGCGAGGTATTCCGTACCCAGAAGGGTGAGATTTCGGTTTCCGTAACCGAACTGACGCTGCTCTCCAAAAACCTTGCACCGCTGCCGGAGAAGTGGCACGGTCTGAAGGATACTGATATGCGTTACCGTCAGCGCTATGTTGACCTGATCGTCAACCCGGAGGTACGCGATACCTTTGAGAAGCGCTCCGCTATCGTGCGCGAGATCCGCAACTTTATGGATTCCCGCGGTTTTATGGAGGTTGAGACCCCGTGTCTGAACACCATTCCGGGCGGTGCGGCGGCTCGTCCGTTCATCACCCACCACAACGCGCTGGACATTGATATGTATCTGCGTATTGCGACCGAGCTGCACCTCAAGCGCCTGATCGTAGGCGGTCTGGAGCGCGTATACGAGATTGGCCGTATTTTCCGCAACGAGGGCATGGACACCCGTCATAACCCGGAGTTCACCACCATCGAGCTGTATCAGGCATACACCGATTACCACGGCATGATGGATATTACCGAGGACATGGTAATCCATGTCTGCGAAAAGGTTCTGGGCAGCACCAAGGTGATGTATCAGGGCGTGGAGATCGATTTCTCCAAGGGCTGGAAGCGCATGACGATGGCTGAGGCTGTCAAGGAGTACGCTGGCATCGACTTTATGGCGCTGTCGCCGGAAGAGGCACTGGAGGCCGTTAAGGCCAAGGGCCTCGAGATCGAAAAGGGCAAGGAGAGCTGGGGCGACCTGATGGCGCTGTGCTACGACGAGTACGTCGAGGCAAACCTCATGCAGCCGACCTTTATCACCGATTATCCGGTCGAGATCTCTCCGCTGGCAAAGCGTAAGCCGTCCGATCCGCGTCTGACCGAGCGCTTCGAGTGCTTCATTTACGGCCGCGAGCTGTGCAACGCATTCTCCGAGCTGAACGACCCGATCGACCAGAAGGAGCGCTTCGAGCGTCAGGTTGCTCTGCGCGCCGCAGGCGACGAAGAGGCCGGCATGATGGACGAGGATTTCATCAATGCGCTGGAATACGGTATGCCTCCCACGGGCGGCATGGGCATGGGCATCGACCGTCTGGTCATGTTCCTGACCGACGCTGCATCCATTCGCGATGTGCTGCTGTTCCCGACAATGAAGCCGCTGGACTGATTGAGGGCGTATAAGTTAGAATAACCACGTATAAGCGAGATTTAGCAGATAGCTTACACCATAACTTACACCAAGTTACCACAGGTTTACCACAAATGAAGCGGTTTGAATGTGCAAATTCCTGTGAATTCATGTAAGTTTTAGCTATTTGATACGGCTTCTATCGCAATGTGCGAATTAAATTAGGGCAATAGACCCGTCGAGAAATCGACGGGTCTATTTTTTTACCCATTTGAGGTTGTGCAGCGGCAGTACTGAGTTGATATTTACTTGTGCAATTCTAACAAAAATAAAAATATTTTTTGGGAGGGGTTAATTTTTGGGCTATTCGTGCTGCGGTAGAGAAGTGAGAGGTCAAACAAAGCCTCCCGCAAAACTGAATAACAGTCATCAGGTACGTTACCTGCACCGAGGGAAACCTCAAGCTGTTATCGACGGTGCGCCATGATTCCGGAAACGGAGGAGCGATCAAACTGATTCGATAGAAAGCCGGACTGCTACCGGCGGAGGCAATGAAAGGTGCAAGGGATAATGATACTTCCGTAATTCGCGGCCCGGTCATAATGAAGGCGGGGAGGTGAGATGCCTATGGAGCTGGTTCGCAGCCAGCCGCCTGATGATGCCCGGCACACGGGGCAGAGAGAAAAACAGTGTGCGTACATAACGAAAAGGAGGACGATGTTATGAATGAAGAATTAAATCTCGAAAAGCTCGCAGATCTGGCTGTTCACTATCCGGAGTACCTGATTGATGCGGCGGCAGAACACTTTAACGGTGATGAATGTAAGCTGGAGGCTATCGCGGTTGTGGTCAGCGGCCTTAACGATCTGTATATGCGAGTTCCACACTGCTCTTTATTCGGGTGCTTTCCAAAATGCTTGATATGGAAGTTGAACTTCCGTCTGAACTGATGGACGAGCCGTATCTCTGCGCGTGGTTCATGCGGAGATTCACCTGCTGGCTGGCGGAGTATTTGGAGGACTACTTCGAACTGTCGGAGGACGAGTGAGCGCTCAGGCGCTCACATACATAGCTGCCTGATTCAGACAGCTTAAAATGAGAAAGGAGGAAACCAATATGGAACAATGCAGAGTAATCGCAATTACCAATCAGAAAGGCGGCGTTGGAAAGACCACCACAACGGTAAATCTGGGTGTCGGCTTGGCGAAACAGGGAAAGCGAGTGCTGCTGATTGACGCAGACCCACAAGGCAGTTTAACAATCAGCCTTGGAGAGCGTAATCCGGATCAGCTGAGTGAAACACTCTCTGATGTAATGGAATGCGTCATCAACGATAAGTCGCTACCGGAGAACTTCGGATTGCTGAGAAGTACAGAGGGCGTTGACCTGATGCCTGCGAATATCGAGCTGTCCGGTACGGAAGTCGGCTTGTTCAATGTGATGAGCCGAGAGTATGTGCTGAAAAGCTACATTGATTCGGTCAGCAAAAACTATGACTATATCCTGATTGACTGTATGCCATCCCTCGGCATGATGACCATCAATGCGCTGGCAGCGGCTGACCGGGTGATTATCCCGTCGCAGCCGAGTTTTCTGTCAACGAAAGGTCTGAATCAGCTGATGCACTCGGTTGCCAAGGTCAAACGCCAGATCAATCCACATCTGAACATCGACGGCATCCTATTGACGATGGTGGATAACCGAACCAACAACGCAAAGGCCATTTCTACGGCGCTGAGAGCCGCTGTAAGCGATCGAGTCCGCGTCTTTGATACGCAGATCCCCTTTTCTGTTCGTGCCGCTGAGAGCGCCCAGGAAGGGCAAAGCATCTTTGCCTATGATAAGGGCGGAAAGGTTGCGGCTGCGTATGAGGCGGTGACGAAGGAGGTGTTGGAGCATGAGTCGAAAGAAAGACATCGATCTCGATCTGACGGGGTTCGCTGAACTGTTTATGAATGATGAGGGGCGAGCAGAAAGTCGCTTGCCACGCATCTATGATATTCCCTTATCTGAGATCGACGATTTCCCGAACCACCCATTCAAAGTCAAAATGGACGAGGACATGAACCAGCTTGTGCAGAGCGTGAAAGAGCGCGGCATTATCACGCCGGTTACGCTCCGTCAGAAAGAAGATGGCCGGTATGAGATTGTGTCAGGGCATCGACGGCGAAAGGCTTGTGAACTGGCAGGACTGGAGCGCGTTCCCGCAGAAATCAAGGAATTGTCCAGAGATGAGGCTATCATTCTGATGGTGGAATCCAATTTGCAGCGCTCAATCATTCTTCCGAGTGAAAAGGCATTCAGCTACAAGATGCGTCTGGAGGCGATGAAGCGACAGGGACAGAGAACGGATTTAACTTTGTCCCCAGTGGGGACTAAGTCCGGACGTAGTTCAGAAGTAATTACAGCAGAAACAGGTGACAGCAGAAATCAGATTTATCGCTATATCCGTCTGACAGAGCTAATTCCTGAATTGCTGGATATGGTTGACGAGAACAAGATTGCTTTTCGCCCTGCCGTTGAACTCTCCTATCTGACGGAAACGGAACAGCACAATCTTCTAAACAGCATCAGCTACAATGATGCCACGCCATCACTCCCGCAGGCCATTCGGCTCAAAGAGTTCTCCAAAGCTGGAAAGCTGAGTGCGGAGGTCATCGAAGCGATTCTTGGTGAGGAAAAGCCAAACCAGAAAGAGAAAATCAGTTTCAAGGCAGAACGGCTGCGTCCGTATATTCCCTCGACAGTGCCGCTGGAAAAGACCGAGGATTATATCATCAAGGCGCTGGAATATTATCAGCGTGCAAGGGAGCGGCAGAAAAGGGAACAAGCAAGATAACCTTCATCATGGGGAAAGTATGCCCATTTGCGGTACAACTGTCCCCCCTTCCCCGCTCTTTCATTCCCCCTCTCACACTCTCCCCTTTAGTAAACCATCTGTATTACTAGCTGAGAAGTAAGTATAGGGGCAGCGAAACCGCAAAGGAGGTGGTTGCAATGTAGCTAGCATATTGCATTCAACATGGATTGCTGTTTCAGTCAGAGAACGCCAATGATGTTATTTTTGTCGGATACGATACCAAAGGAACCCGGCGTTATGCAGCGCTGCGCTCCATGACTACGGATTACAAGGGTGAGGCAACCGGCAGTGATAAGCACTTTTCCTTTGCACTGGTTGCGGATGACAGACCAGTTAGAGAGGTTCATGTCTTTGAGGCCGCGATTGATGCCATGAGCTATGCATCGCTGAAAATCATGTATCACAAAGACTGGAGAAAAATCGCGTATCTGTCGCTGGCAGGCGTGTTCGCGAGTAAACGGGCGAATGTAGTGCCGGTGGCGCTGGAGCAGTTTTTGAAAGACCACCCGCAGATTACGAAGGTGGTTCTGCATCTGGATAATGACCGGGTGGGTCGGCAAGCGGCGGAAAGTATTATGGGTGGCCTAGATATCCGTCATAATGCGGGCGAAGATCAGTCCGAGCGGAAGCGCGAGAATGATCAATGTGGCAGACGCGAACCACGAAGCGGAAATGCTCAGGTTCATCATACCGAGATTGTAAATTACACGGTAGAGATACAGACCGTGCACCTGCTCGATCTCGTCAAGATGGGTGTGCAGCTGCTCGCTCGTCATGCGGGAGCAGCTGTCGGCAAACTCAGCGACGAACTGCTCGAGTCGGTTGCGTTTTGAGGTGCTGGTCAGCGTAAGCGTCTGCGAAAACGCCTGCTCCGATGTTCCATCTGACAACATCGGAGCAGGCGATAAAAAAGGGGAGTCAGCGGGTAGCCTTCAGGCGTGCCATAGCACGGGCCAGAGCCGCTTTGGAGAGATGATATTCACGAATACTCTGCTTCTGGCGCAGCCGTTCTTCCGCGCGCTCTTTGGCGCGTTCGGCACGCGCACGGTCGATTTCGTCAGGACGTTCGGCGCTGGATACCAGAAGAATGCAGTAGTCCGGCATAATTTCTGCGAAGCCGTCGCTGACAACGACCTCGTGCGGTGTGCCGTCTGTCTGGAACCGCACCGTACCCGGACGGAGTGCGGTAACGACCGGCTCATGTCCCGGCTGCACGCCGTATTCACCGTCGAGTGCAGGCATAGTCAAATTGGTTGCCGGTCCGGTGTAAAACTGCCGGTCCGGCGTGATAATCTCCAGATAGAAGGTGTTCTCCATCAGAGTGCCCCCATATCCTTGGCCTTTTTGTGGACCTCGTCTACCGTGCCGACCATGGAGAAGGCAGCCTCCGGATACTGGTCGAGTTCACCGCCGAGCAGCGCTTCAAAGCCGCTGATGGTGTCCTCAAGCGTTACATAGCGCCCTTCCAGACCGGTAAACTGCTCGGCAACCGAGAACGGCTGCGAGAAATACTGCTGCATGCGGCGGGCACGATCGACAATGCGGCGGTCGTCTGCACCAAGCTCCTCCATACCGAGGATGGCGATGATGTCCTGCAGTTCGCGGTAACGCTGCAGCAGCTCCTGTGCGCCGCGTGCGGCCTTGTAATGCCGCTCACCGACAATATCCGGCTCGAGAATACGCGAGGTGGAATCCAGCGGGTCAACGGCAGGATAGATGCCCTGCTCGACAATCTTACGGGAGAGGACGGTCTTGGCGTCCAGGTGGGTAAACGTGGTCGCCGGAGCCGGGTCGGTCAGGTCATCCGCCGGAACGTAGACCGCCTGCACGGACGTGATTGCGCCGTCCTTGGTGGAGGCGATACGCTCCTGCAGAGCACCGACCTCATCAGCCAGCGTCGGCTGGTAGCCGACCGCCGAGGGCATGCGGCCCATCAGTGCGGAAATCTCCGAGCCTGCCTGTACATAGCGGAAAATATTGTCGATAAACAGCAGCACGTTCTGCTTTTTCACATCGCGGAAGTATTCCGCCATGGTCAGACCGGTCAGTGCAACGCGCATACGCGCTCCGGGCGGTTCGTTCATCTGTCCGAACACGAGCGCGGTCTTGCTCAGTACGCCGGATTCCGCCATCTCGCGCCACAGATCGTTGCCCTCGCGGGTGCGTTCGCCGACACCGGTGAAGATGGAGTAGCCGCCGTGTTCGGTGGCGATGTTGTGAATCAGCTCCTGAATGAGCACGGTCTTGCCGACACCGGCGCCGCCGAACAGACCGATCTTGCCGCCCTTGGCATACGGCGCGAGCAGGTCGATGACCTTGATGCCGGTCTCGAGAATCTCGGTCGTCGGGTTCTGCTGTGCAAAATCCGGCGGCGCACGGTGGATGGACCACTTTTCCGGTGCGTTTACATCACCCTTTTCGTCGATCGGCTGACCGAGCACGTTGAACATGCGTCCAAGGGTCGCTTCACCGACCGGTGCCTCAATGGTGTGGCCGGTGGACAGCACCTCGTCGCCGCGGCCGATGCCCTCACTCGGGGAGAGCATGATGCAGCGCACGGTGTCGCCGCCGATGTGCTGTGCGACCTCCATCATGCGCGGCTGTCCGTCCGGTGCAACGGAGAGTGCTTCATTTATCTCAGGCAGGCTGCCGCCGTCAAAAGCAACGTCCACAACCGGACCTGTTACCTGTACCACGGTACCTTTGCGTTTCATAGTAATTTCCTCACTTTCTATGCGCGTCTGCCGTCTGCGAGAAAGCGGACGGTCCGCGTCGGAATCGGACGGCGGGGCTGCGGTGTTTCCGCGGCGCTGCCCTGTGTGCCGCCGACGATCTCGGTGATCTCCTGCGTGATGGCGGACTGCCGTGCGCGGTTATAGTGCAGTGACAGCGATTTGAGCATATCGCGTGCGTTGTCGGTCGCGGAGTCCATTGCCGTCATGCGGGCATTCTGCTCGGCACAGAAGGACTCGACCAGCGCGCCGAACAGCTCACCCTTGACGTAGCCGGGTACCAGATGCTCGAGTACGCGGTCTGCCGAGGGCACATACTGCACCATTTGATGATAGGGGCCGTGTTCACTCGGGCGCGGCTCCCATGGGAACGCGTCAATGTCGAGCGGCAGCAGCTTCTGCACGCGCGGCTCAAGCCGCATAGGCGTTACCATTTCGGTGTAGACGACATACACGTCGTCGAGCTGACCTTCGCGGAACAGACGGATGAAAATATCCGAAATGTCCCGCGCACGGGCAATCGTCGGGTCCTGCACAGTGAACATGAACTCGCCGTCCACGCGAATGTCGCGTTCAGCGAAGTACGCGCGGCCCATCTGACCGATGAGGAACAGCGTTGGATCGTCCTCCTGCGCAAGATGCTTTTCGGCCAGACGCAGCACGTTGTGATTATACGCACCGGCCAGTCCCTTGTCGCCCGTGATAACGATGTAGCCGGATTTGCGGCGCTTGACCTCGGGCCGCTTGTCGAAATAAATATGCTCGATTTCAGGGGAATGGTGCAGAATATCGGCAATCGTGGAGCTGATCTTGAGAAAATACGGCTGTACATTGTTCAGCTGCTGCCTTGCTTTGCGCAGCTTGGAGGACGAGATCAGATACATCGCGTTTGTGATCTTGAGTGTTTGCTGCACACTGTCAATGCGGGTGCGGATCTCCTTTATGCCTGCCATGCTGCGCTCACCTGATCTTTATAGGTTTTCAGGGCTTCCCGGATCTGCTCGGCAGCCGTGCCGGTCAGGGTACCGGTGGACTGAATCTCTGTCAGCAGGGAATCGGGCAGACTGTCGGCAAATTTCTGCACAAAATCGCGTACCCGGTCGAGCGGAACGTCGCTCAGCAGACCGTTGGTCGCCACATACAGGATAACCGCCTGCCGCCATACCGGCATCGGGTGACACAGCGGCTGCTTGAGGATTTCCATCAGGCGTTTGCCGTGCTCGAGGGCCTGCTGAGTGTCCTTGTCCAGATCCGAGCTGAACTGGGTGAATACCTCCAGCTCGCGGAAGCGGGCAAGATCGATACGCAGCGTACCGGCGGTTTTCTTGATGGCCTTGGTCTGTGCCGCACCGCCGACACGCGATACCGACAGGCCAACGTTGATCGCAGGTCGCTGACCGGCAAAGAACAGGTCGTTTTCCAGATAAATTTGACCGTCTGTGATGGAAATGACGTTGGTCGGAATGTAGGCGGACACATCGCCTGCCAGCGTTTCGATAATGGGAAGAGCGGTCATCGAGCCGCCGCCGTACTCCGGCGTCAGGCGACAGGCACGCTCGAGCAGACGGGAATGCAGGTAGAATACATCGCCCGGATACGCCTCACGGCCGGGCGAGCGGCGCAGCAGCAGCGACAGCGTGCGGTAAGCGACTGCGTGCTTGGACAGATCATCATACACGATGAGCACATCGCGGCCCTGACTCATGAAATACTCGCCGATAGCGGCGCCGGCATACGGCGCGATATACTGCTGCGGCGCACCGTCTGCTGCGGTGGCGGAAACAATGATGCTGTAATCGAGTGCGCCGTATTTCTCGAGCGTGCCGCGCAGGCGCGCCACTGTGGATGCCTTCTGGCCGATGGCAACGTAAATGCAGATCATATCCTGCCCCTTCTGGTTCAGGATGGTGTCGATGGCAATGGACGTTTTGCCGGTCTGGCGGTCGCCGATGATCAGCTCGCGCTGACCGCGTCCGATCGGCACCATAGAGTCAATGGCAAGGATGCCGGTCTGCATCGGCTGGTTTACCGGCTCACGCGATACCACACCCGAAGCCTCTCGCTCGATCGGACGGCGCTCGGTCGTTTCAATCGGTCCAAGGCCGTCAATCGGTTCACCGAGGGCGTTGACCGTGCGGCCGATCATCGCATCGCCGACCGGAACGTCAGCCGCACGTTCGGTGCGGCTGACCGCCGAGCCTTCATGCAGGCCGTCCTCGCTGCCGAGCAGTACCACGCCGACGCTGTCGCGTTTAAGGTCGAGCACGATGCCGTGCACACCGGTGTCAAACTGCACCAGTTCGCCGTATACAGCGCGGTTTAGACCGTAAACGGTGGCGATACCGTCGCCGACCTCGATGACCGTGCCGGTTTCGTCACAGCGCGTGCGGTTGTCATATTGTTCAATCTCCTCGCGGAGAATAGATAAAATCTCATCTGAATGGTTCAATGGTTTTCACCCCTTTACAGGTCATGCGCCAGTGCGCGAAGCTGTCCGCGCACGCTTTTATCGTAGGTTACGCCGTCGATTTCGGCAGTAAAGCCGCCGAGCAGCGTGTCATCCTGCACGATTTCAAACGTAACCGCACAATAACTGTGTCGTGCGCACAGCAGTTTGGCAAGCGAACGCAGCGATTCATCATCCGGTTCGCGGGCACAGCGAAATACGCACAGGCCCTCGCCGCTGTCGCGTAGCTCAAGCAGACGAAACTGCCGGACGATCTCCGGCAGGAGCGCAAAGCGGTTTTGGTCCGCCAGCAGCAGATAGAAGTGCTTCAGCTCGCCCATCGCATCAAAATCGGGCAGGCGGGACAGCACAGCCTTTTTCTCCCGCGCGGAAACGGCAGGAGAGCACAGTGCATCCCATAACGGCGCACAATCGGTCAGATAATCGGCGGTGTGCTGCAGATCGCTCAGCGTGCAGCCGGTATGGCGCAGTGCACCGGCATACTGTACGGCGGTCGAGCTCATCGTGCGGCCTCCGTTTCTTCACGCAGAAAATCGTCGATCATGGCGCGGTCGGTGTCGCTGTTCAGCTTCTGCCGGGATACCTTGGCGGTGGTCAGCAGAACGAGAGCGGTAATCTCCTTTTTCGCCTCACGGAGCATCTGCGCCCGCTCGGATTCCCGACGGCGGGCAGCCTGCTCATCGAGCCGCTGCACAGCGGTCTGCGCCTCTGCGACAAGACGATCGTACTCCTGCTGACCGCGTGCGCGGGCATCCTCGATGATCTGTGCGGCCTCCTGCTTTGCGGAAGCAAGCTGCGCGGCGTGCGCGGTCTGCTGCTGCTCAGCCTCGGCGAGACGCTTGTCCGCCTGATCGAGCGTGTCCGACACCTGCTGCGCACGGTCATCGAGCATTTGGGTAATGGGGCCGAACAGGAATTTCTTCATCAGCACGAACAGGATGAGCAGATCAACAAACACCCAGATAATCTGCGAATTTAGATTGAGGATCATTCGATCTCACCCCGATCAATTCATGAAAATAAGCAGGATACCGATCAGAAAACCGTAGATGGCGGTTGCCTCGGCCAGTGCACAGCCGAGGATCAGGTTTTTGCTGATCTGGCCGGAGGCCTCCGGCTGACGCGCAATGGCTTCCGAGGATTTCGCGGTTGCATAGCCGATACCAAGACCGGCACCGATGCCGGTCATAACTGCAATAGCTGCACCAATAGCAATACTCATTTTTTGTGGTCCTTTCTCAGATAAAACAGTGCTTATTCAAGCGATTCCGACAGGAAAAGTGTTGTCAGGAATACAAATACGATCGCCTGTATCATGCCGTCGAATACATCGAAATACAGGCTCAGTGGAATGGGGACAACGACCGGAACGGCCATTTTGACCAGCTCCATGATAACGAATCCGGCGAAAATGTTGCCGAACAGTCGCATGCAGAGCGACAAGGGCCGAATGCCGATCTCCATAATGTTGAGCGGCGTGACGACTGCAACCGGTTCGCTGAACTTTTTCAGTCCGCCGCGCAGACCGTGGAACCGGAACTGCGAGCCGTAGATCAGCAGGGCGCTCATGATCGCCAGGCCGGCGGTGACGTTCAGGTCTTTGGTCGGCGGCGTTACGCCGAATAGCCCGGCCATGTTCGCCAGCGCAAGATACAGGCCTACCGTGCCGAGGTACGGAGCGAAGGTGCGCCAGTATTGGTCGCCCAGTGTGTCGCGGCAGAAATTGTTGATGAAGCCCACCAGCATCTCTGCGGCGATCTGCTTTCGCCCGGGACGCTTGCGCAGTCCGTGCGTCAGCCAGATGGCAAGCAGGGTCAGCACAACTATGATTGCCCAGCTTACCACAGCGGATTCCGGAACCGGTATTCCGCCAAACAGCGGAATCTCGAACGCAATATGGGTTTGCAGTTCGGCATTCAATTCCGCTTTGATTTCACCCAAAGGGCATCACCTCGTTTGTCTATAAGTTGGTTTACGCGCTTATTGTAAAAACCTGTCGGAGTTTACGCAAGCTTATGAAACTAAAAAAAATTAACCCGCGCAATTTGACAGATTTGCATAAATCTGCAGAGGGGATTTGATGAATGTTGACCAGTGTGTTATGATATGAAGTATCTTCTTAAAAGGAGTGGATGGATTTGACAAATGCACGTTCCTCCGGCTCGCTGCACCGGCAGGTGCGCCGGATGCTGATCCTGTGCATTGCGGTGGTGGTGCTGCTGTCCACGTCGGTCGGTTTGGGCATCGGCCTGTATCAGGAGGTGCGGACGCGTGACCAGCTGTTGTCCAATGCGGCGCAGATGGCGGCAGACGCGCCGCTGCTGACCGAGGATATTCGGGCAGATAACGCACAGCAGTATTTGGCGCGGATCGTACAGCGTGTATCTGAAGTAGATATGCTCGGCGTGTATGATATTAAGGGCAAGCCGACAGTGTTTTACGATCTCGTGTCTGGTGCAGGCGACGCATCTTTGCTGCCCGAACTGAAAGCTGATACGGTCAGCCGCCTGTGCAGCGAGGAAAAGCCGGTGCTCTCGAACGATGAGATGCCGGACGGCGCGGATCGCTGTGCCTATGCTGTCATGCGCGATGAAAACGGGCAGGCGACCGGTATCGTCATGGCAGGGCTGTATCTGCGCTCCTACCATCGGACGGTGCTGCGTGTGCTGCTGTCGTATCTGCTCATCACGCTGTTCGCGCTTGGCGTCGGCAGTCTGCTCAGCGTGCGGTTTTCTAAGCGGGTCAAGCGGGAACTGCTGGGCTATGAGCCGGACGCGTTCCGCCAGCTGTTTCTGCAGCGCATGGATATTCTGGATGCATTGGATGAGGGTCTGATGGCGATCGACGAACACAGCATGATCACCTATATGAACCGTGCGGCAGCGGATATCCTCAAAATCAAGGTGAAGGATGCACTCGGTCAGCCGTTAAAGACGGTCTATCCGTGCTCGACGATGGCGCGCGTGCTGCAGACCGGCAAAAGTGAATACAACATCAGCCTGGAGTCCATCAAGCACGTTTCGGTCATTTCCGACCGTATGCCGCTCTGGCGGGACGGCAAGGTGGAGGGTGTTATCGCTATTTTCCGCAACCGGACCGAGGTCACGCGGCTGGCGCAGGATTTGACCGGCGTGCAGCACATAGTCGGTGCGCTGCGGGCGTATACGCATGAGTTTACCAACAAGCTGCATGTGATCCTCGGTCTGCTGCAGCTGGGTGAGGACAAGCAGGCGGAGGAGTATGTGCTGCATTTGACGCAGACGCGTGCGCACTCGATCGGCTATATTTCCGAGCGTATTCGGGAGCCGTCGGTTGCAGCGCTGCTGATCGGCAAGGTATATCGTGCAGCGGAGCTGGGTATCCGGTTTGTGCTCGACCCGGCGAGTGAGCTGCATGGAGACGGACGGTATCTTCCGGCGAGCAGTCTGATCACCATTCTTGGAAACCTGATTGAGAATGCGTTCGACGCACTGCGGAACGCACCGGAGACCGCACAGAAGGAAGTGACGGTCAGCATCCGCGAGGGAGAGCACGGCATGCTCATCAGTGTGGACGACAGCGGTGCAGGCATTGCTGCCGATAAGCTGGACCGCATTTTCGAGCGCGGCTTTTCCACCAAAGGAGAGGGCAGAGGCACCGGTCTGTCACTCGTCAAGGAGACCGTGGACGCGTTCCACGGGACGATTCGTGTCGAGTCCGAGCCGGGAATTGGCAGCTCGTTCATCATTACGGTTGCGGAATCCACAAACAGACAGCAGTAGGGAGGAAATCCGATGTACACAACGGTTATTATTGAGGACGACCCGATGATCACACGGCTCAACCGCCGGTATATCGAGCAGGACAGCCGGTTTGTCGTCGTGCAGACGTTTTCGGCGGCGCATCCGGCGCTGTTCTGGCTGCGGCGCAACCCGATCGACCTGATTATTTTAGACGTTTACATGCCGCAGATGAGCGGCACCGAGCTGCTGCTGCAGCTTCGTGCGGAAGGCGTGGACGCGGATGTCATCATGGTCACATCTGCGAATGACGCAAAAACGGTTAACGATGCCGTGCGATTGGGCGCGGTGGATTATCTGGTCAAGCCGTTCGCGTATGAGCGGTTCCGGCAGGCGCTTGATGTGTTCTGCCGCCGGCGAGAAAGCGTGCAGCGCGACAGCTTCAGTCAGGATGTGCTTGACCATATGCTGTTTCAGGCGGCTGCGCCGACACCGCCTGTCACGCCGCCGAAGGGTCTGCAGAGCCAGACGCTTTCGCGCATTGAGGCATATCTGCGGGCCGCGCCGGAGACACGGCATACCAGCGATGAGATCGCATCGCATGTCGGTCTGTCGGTCGTGACCGTGCGGCGGTATATGAATTATCTGGCAGAGCAGCAGGTCATCGGCAGTGAGATGGATTACCGCACCGGCGGACGGCCTTGCCTGGTGTATTTTCTGAGAAAGTAACGATTTTCTCAAAACGAAGGATTTGCATAGCTCAAGCGTCAAGAAAAATGGGTTCTGTGAGCATTGACGCCGCAGAACATCGAATTTGAACAATCGACCCGTCGAGAAATCGGCGGGTCTTTTTTGTCCATCGGAGGTGCGGCGCGGTGTGTTCCTTTCGCAGCCTTGCAGCTGCACAGCGTCTCACACCGGTATCCCGTCTCAACCTGTTTTACAGGCACATTCGCGCAAAAGCGCTCCGAATACGGCAAACAGTCTGTGTTCCTGCCTGTTTTGACAGAAAACAGGCGAAATTCCTTGAAATACCGTTTGCGAAGTGCTATGCTATTCTATATATTGCCGCTTTTCGGCGAGGCAAGAGGGAAAGAAGGGCGGTCTGTCGGGGAGAGGCGGCTGTCACGGGTAAGGAGAATCGGTTGATGAAAACAAAAAAGAGGAAGCGCGGTCTGTCCTTCCTGCTCGCGGTGCTGGCAACAGCGGCATGCCTGCTGACCGGCTGCGGCACACAAAAGAGCGAAGCACAGGAGGATGCGGAGACCATTCAGGTCTATCTGTGGAACACCACGCTGTATGAAAATTACGCCCCCTACATCCAGTCACAGCTTCCGGATGTGAATATTGAGTTCATTGTCGGCAATAACGATCTGGATTTTTACAAATTTCTGAACGAGAACGGCGGCCTGCCGGACATCATTACCTGCTGCCGCTTCTCGCTGCATGATGCCGCGCCGCTGAAGGACAGTCTGATGAACCTCGCCACGACCAACGAGGCAGGCGCGGTCTACAACCCCTACCTCAGCAGCTTCAAAAACGAGGACGGCAGCATCAACTGGCTGCCGGTCTGCGCGGACGCGCACGGCTTTTTGGTCAACCGCGGTCTGTTCGCGAAATACGGCATTCCGCTGCCCACCGATTACGACAGCTTTGTTTCCGCCTGTCAGGCGTTTGCAAAGCACGGCATCCGCGGCTTTGATGCGGACTATACCTACGATTACACCTGCATGGAAACCCTTCAGGGACTTTCGGTTTCCGAGCTTTCCTCGGCGGAAGGCCGCAAATGGCGCGCCGCGTACAGCGACCCGGCCAATACCGAGAAAGTCGGTCTGGATGACACCGTCTGGCCGACCGCATTCAAGAACTTCGGGCAGTTCATCCGCGACACCGGCCTGAACGCCGCTGACCTGACACTGGACTACGACGACATCATGGACCGGATGCGCGGCGGCGAGCTTGCCATGTGCTTCGGCTCCTCTGCGGGCGTTAAAATTTTACAGGATGAGGGCATCGATACGACTTTCCTGCCGTTCTTCGGTCAGGACGGGCAGCAGTGGCTGATGACTACCCCGTATTTTCAGGTTGCGCTGAACCGTGAGCTGGAACAGGACAGCGCACGCCGCGACAAGGCGATGCAGGTGCTCCATGTCATGCTCTCCGAGGAAGCACAGAACCGCATCGTCTATGACGGACAGGACATTCTGAGTTACAGCCAGAACGTCAGCCTTCGTCTGACCGATTATCTGGAGGATGTGCGCTCGGTGGTCGAGCAGAATCATATGTACATCCGCATCGCCTCCAACGATTTCTTCTCGATCTCCAAGGATGTGGTCTCGCGCATGATCGCGGGCGAATACACAGCAGAGCAGGCGTATCAGGCGTTCAACGCGCAGCTGCTTGCGGACGAGCCTGCCCCGGATGCGGCTGTGCTGACCTCGGACAAGGGCTATTCGAACGTTTTCCATGCGGACAGCGGCAACGCTGCCTTCTCCGTAATGGCGAACACGCTGCGCGGCGTGTATGACACCGATGTGCTCATCGCTGCGGCAAACAGCTTTACCGGCAGCGTGCTGGCGGCAGACTACACCGAGAAGATGGCGGCCTCTATGATCATGCCGAACAGTCTGCTCGCGTATCAGCGCACGATGAACGGTGCGGAGCTGACCGAAACCGTCCGCGCCTTTGTCGAGGGCTGTGAGGGCGGCTTTACGCCGTTCAACCGCGGCTCTCTGCCGGTGGTCAGCGGCATCACCATCGAGGTCAAGGAGGAAAACGGCGGCTTTACGCTGACCGGGCTCAAGCGGGACGGCAAACCGCTCCGCGAGGACGATAGCGTAACCGTGACCTGTCTGGCAACGGAGGGCGGCATGGCGCCGCTGCTCGCGGATGAGAGCCGCGCCTTTGAGGGCGGCGACACGACGGTCCGGGACACATGGAGCGCATATGTTTCCGGGGGGAACGCCGCGCTGGCGGAGCCGGAAAACTATATCAAACTGAGGTAAACAGGAATGACTGACAAAAAACGCGGAGGAAAAACAAAATACAGCCTCCCGCAGCACTGGCGCAGCACCGCTGCCGCCCTGCTCGTTCTGTTCGCGCTGATCGGCGGCAGCTGCGCCCGGTACGTCCTGTTCGTTTCGCAGACAGTCTATCAGGAGAGCACCGCGCATCTGTCCGAGCTTGTGCATCAATCCGACAATATGCTGAACCAGCTGTTCAGCCGCAACCGGATGATCCTGCATCTGTGGGACGGTTTGCTGGAAATCGCCTCGAGCGAGGAGCAGATCCGCTCCGGCATGGACAAGATGCAGAAGGAGATCGATTGCGCCGCTCTCTACTTCCTCGCCTCGGACGGCAGCTGCATGACGCAGGATGGCGAAAAGAGCAGCCTTGGCTCGCAGACCGGGATGGGCACGCATCTTTCCGACGGAGAGGACATCGTTGTGAACGCGGCGCTGCCCGGAAAGCCGCAGATGCTCGTGTTCGTCTGCCCGGATGTGAAAGGCACCTACCGCGGCTTCACCTACGATGCGGTCGCGGTCGCCTACTATAATGATACAGTGCTGAGTGCGATCGACAGCTCCGCCTTCGACGGCGCAGCCCACAGCTATGTCATCTACTCGGACGGGCGTGTTGTGCTCGACAGCAATGCCGACAGCGACGACCCGGTCTATAACCTCATCGCGGAGCTGCGCGGCAACTCCAATCTGTCCGAGAAAAAATTCGATGCGCTGAGCGACGATTTCGCGCAGGGCAGGAACGGCAGTATGATGCTGACACTGCGGGGAACCCGGTATTATCTGGTCTATGAGAACACGGGTATCCAGGACTGGATCATGCTCGGCCTCGTCCCGGTCAGCGTTGTTAACGCCGGCATGGATACGCTGTGGCGCCGGACGATCGAGATCGTGGCCGTTATCGCGTGCCTGCTCATGGTACTGTTCATCGCGCTCATCGTATACAGAAGCCGCGATGCGCTGCGGCGGAAAGATACCGAGCTCCTGTACAAGGATGAGCTGTTCACCCGGCTCTCACGCAACGTGGATGACGTTTTCCTCATGATGGACGCCGAAACCTCCCGCGTGGACTATGTCAGCCCGAACATCGAGCGGCTGCTGGGCGTGCCGCTCGAGCAGGTGCAGCAGGACATCCGTGCACTGCGGGCGCTGCACCCGAAGGATTCTCCCGACCACGATAAGAACTTCCTCGCGGGGATTCAGTGCGGCGAGCAGTGCGAATGGAACGCCGATTATGCCCATCAGCAGACCGGTGAGCGCCGCTGGTTCCACGTCGTCGCCATGGGCAGCGAGGTCGCAGGCCGGACCAAGTACATCCTTGTGATGTCCGACCGCACGGCTGACCGGAAGATCAATCAGGCGCTTTCCGAGGCGGTTGCGGCCGCCGAAGCCGCCAGCCGCGCCAAGAGCACCTTCCTGTCCAATATGTCGCACGATATCCGCACACCGATGAATGCGATCATCGGCTTTACCACCCTTGCGGTCAGCAATATCGACAATCAGGAACGGGTGAAGGACTATCTGACCAAAACCCTCTCCTCGAGCCGCCACCTGCTCGCGCTCATCAACGATATTCTGGATATGAGCCGCATCGAGAGCGGCAAGCTCCAGCTGGAGGAAACCGAGGTCAACCTCCCCGAGATGCTGCACGATATCAAGACCATCGTCAGCGGACAGATACACGCTAAGCAACTCGAGCTTTATATGGATGCGCTTGACGTTACCGACGAGGACGTCTACTGCGACCGGACGCGCATGGGGCAGATCCTGCTCAACCTGCTGTCCAACGCCATCAAGTTCACGCCGGCGGGCGGCACGGTTTCCGTGCGTGTCCGGCAGTTTGCCGGAACCGTGCGCGACTGTGCACAGTACGAGTTCCGTGTCCGCGACAACGGCATCGGCATGAGTCCGGAGTTCGCGCAGAAGATCTTCGAGCCGTTTGAACGCGAGCGTACATCCACGGTCAGCCGGATACAGGGAACCGGTCTCGGCATGGCCATCACTCGGAACATTGTCGAGATGATGGGCGGTACGATCAAGGTGCAGACCGAGAAGAACCGGGGCACCGAGTTTATCATCTGCCTGCCGCTGCGCGTGCAGACCGGAACCCGCCGCGAGGAAAAGATCGCGGAGCTTGCCGGCCTCAAGGCACTGGTGGTGGATGACGATTTCAACACTTGCGACAGCGTGGCAAAGCTGCTGACCCGTGTGGGAATGCGTGCGGAGTGGACGCTTTCCGGCCGGGAGGCTGTGCTGCGTGCACGGCAGTCCATCGAGCTGGGCGACCCCTGCCGCGCCTATATCATCGACTGGCGGCTGCCGGACATGAACGGCATCGAGGTCACGCGCCAGATTCGCAGCCTGAACGACGATACCCCTATTATCATCCTGACTGCCTACGACTGGTCGGATATCGAAGGGGAGGCGAAGGCGGCAGGCGTGACGGCCTTCTGCTCCAAGCCGATGTTCCTGTCCGACCTGCGCGACACCCTGCTGACAGCCATCGGACATACGCAGACGGAGGTGCAGGACATCCTGCCCGGGAAAGACGCCGACTTCCACGGACGGCATATCCTGCTGGTCGAGGATAACGAGCTGAACCGTGAGATCGCGGTTGCAATCCTGCACGAGTACGGTTTTCTGGTCGATACCGCCGAGAACGGCGCGGTCGCGGTGGAAAAGATCCGCACCTCGGACCCGGGCTGCTATGATCTGGTGCTGATGGATGTGCAGATGCCGGTCATGGACGGCTGCACCGCCACTCGGCGCATCCGTGCGCTGAAGGACCCGGTGCGCGCCGCCGTCCCGATCGTTGCCATGACGGCTAACGTGTTCGAGGAGGAGCGAAAGCGGGCGTTTGACTGCGGCATGAACGGCTTTTTGTCCAAGCCGATCGTGATCGAGGAGCTGATCGACGCCCTGAAGGACATTATACACTGACCGCGCCATGCGGATATACAAAACCCGGAGTACCGGCCGAAAACGGCTGACGGTACTCCGGGTTTTTGGGATATGCAGAGGCCGCAGCGCGGTAAAGGATAAAAAGGTGATAAAACAGGGAAATAAATGCCGCTGCACCGCAATCTTCGCTTTCTTTTTGGGTCGGGAAATAGTATAATTGTGGTATAGGAAATGGAATGAATAAATTTTACCAAAGGAGGGGCAGAACATGAAAAAGCGATCAAGCATTGCTCTGCTGACCGCACTTCTCGCCATAGTGTTCGCGGCAGGCATTGGCGTTTACAGCAACTACATCGGAATGCAGATCTATCAGGAAAGCTCGAATCATTTGCTTGAAAGCTATGTGCAAATCTCCAAGACCTTCACGCTGTTCGTGCAGCGAAACTGGGTCGTGCTGAGCCAGTGGGATAGCCTGATGAAGAATGTGCAGGAGGATGCGGATATTGACAGCATCTGGCTGGATGCGCAGAACAACAAGCTGTTGTGGCATTACAGCGACTTCTATCTGTTCAACGAGAGCACGCAGTATCTAACGGTAGATGGGCGAAAGGGCAGCGCTGACAGCATCAACGGCGTTTTTCAGGAGATGTACAGCAAGGGCGAGCCAATCGTCTCCACCTATACGGCAACCTACGGCGTGCCGAAGATCGCGTTTGTGATGCCGATGAGCCGCAATCTGACGCTGGACGGCGTGACCTACACTGGTATCGCGGTCAGCTATGACACGGACGTGGTCGATGATCTGGTTGACGGCAGTATGTACGGCGGACAGAGCGACTGCTATGTGGTGCGCTCGAACGGCGATATCGTGCTGGAGCTTGAGCCGCAGACCGAGCTGTGCGAGGGAATGACCAACCTGTACGACCTGTCCGACCATGTTGACTGGAAATATGGCAGCATGGACGATATCGGGGACTGCATCCAGCTCGGCAAGAGCGGAAGCGCGCAGTTCACCTGCGATGGGGTGAGAAACTATCTGGTTGCGATTCCGACCGCGTTTTCGGACTGGTCGCTCGTCGGCGTCATCCAGGCGGATGAGGTGGACGGCGCGCTGTATGACGTGCAGAATTCCTCGCTCATCCTGCTCGGCGCACTCAGTTTTTTCGCTGTCATCATCGTGGTGCTGGCACTGGGCATAGAGAGCCGGCTGCGTCTTAAGAACGAGGAAATGGAGCGGCTGAACCTCGAGCGCGAAAAGATGAAGAGCGACCGTTTCCTGCAAAGCATGAGCCGCATCGTCGATCGCTATATGGTCGTCAATCTGGATACCGGACGCTACCGCTATCATGAGCTGCGGAGCAGTGAGCCGCTCTATCCGACCTCCGGACAGTATTCGAAAATGGTCGAAATCATCTCTAAACGCTATGTCGCGCTGACCGAAACGGAAAACGCCAAGCTCTCGCGGCTGCTTGAGCCGGACTATCTGCGCAGCGTGCTCCGGAAACCGGATGACAATCTCAAAATCGAGTATTGCAGCCGGACGGAAAACGCCTATATGGTGATGACCGTCATCCCGGTCGAGTGGCATGCGGACGGCACGGTCGCCGTGGTCATGCAGGTTGTGCAGGATATCGGGCAGAAGGTCGAGCTGGAAAACATGGCAAACACGGACAGCCTGACCGGCCTGTTCAACGAGCGCTATTTCAGCAGGGTCCTGAACATTTGTGAGGCGAAAAAGCTGCCGTTCGTGCTGTATTACCTCGATCTCGACCGTTTTAAGCCGGTAAACGATACATACGGTCACGCCATGGGCGACCGGCTGCTCAAGGAGATCAGCGCGCGGCTGCTGTGCTGCATCCGCAGCAGGGACTACGCCTTCCGCATCGGCGGCGATGAGTTCGCGCTCATCGTCAGCGCCGATATGGACGAGGAGCAGCGCAGCCGCATGGCCGAGCGCATCCAGACCATGCTCTCTGCGCCCATCGTTATCGAAGAAAAAGTGCTTTCGGTCGGCGTCAGCTGCGGCTGCGCCTGCTATCCGGAGGACGGCGACGCTTCGCAGGTGCGCATCAAGGCGGACAGCCGTATGTATGCGGAAAAGCAGCACCATCACGAAGACGAACGGACGGAGGAACAGTCATGAAACACAAAACCCTGCGGTGCACCGCAGAGACGGTCGCCCTGCTGCTGACCGTGGCAATGCTGGCGTTCCTCATTGTTGGACTGCATCAGCACGATCCGGACAGGGTGCTTTCCACCCTTAATACCGGCTGGTATCAGCTAACGGACGGCGTGCGGCGCGAGATTACGCTCCCCGTCACGCTTCCGGCTGAGCCGGGGCAGACGCTTACCCTGTATAACGACACGCTGACCGCCCGAGATGCCGGAAAGCTGCTGAGCGCGCGCGGCGTGGAATACGGCATCGAGATCCGTGCAGGCGAAACGCTGCTCTATCGCTACGAGGACAACGCTTTTCCGAAAAACACGCAGATGAAGGGCCGCCTGTGGGCGGATGCGGAGCTTCCGGACAATATCGGCGGACAGACGCTCAGCCTGACCTTTACGCAGCTTTCCGACCGGACAGACAGGTTTGACGCGCCTCTGCTCGGCTCGGTGCGGAGCATCACCGGCCATCATATCCAGACCTCACTGTTTTCCCTGGTCATGATGCTCGCCATGGTCATCCTCGCTGTGCTGGCGCTGCTGATCTTCTGCTACATGAGCAGTTGCGGCATCCGCGAGCGCCGCTTCCTCGATGTGGCGGTCTTTCTGCTGCTGTGCAGCCTGTGGTGCCTGACCGATTCCGCTCTGTATCAGATTTACGGACGGGATACTGCCGCCGGAAGCGTCGTTTCCTTTTACGCCTTTATGCTGATGTCTATCCCGATGGTGCATTTTGTCCGCAACACGATAAGCGGCAGACGGCGGCTCGTTCCCGATATATGCATTGCGCTGTTCTGCGCCAACGCGCTCGCACAGGGCGCGGCGTACCGGCTTTTCGGCATCCGGTTTATTGATATGCTGCCGCTGACGCACCTGCTTCTGGCAGCAGGCGTCGCAGCGATGCTGACCGTGCTGCTTCGGTCGTATCGCGAGCAGCCCTCGCAGCAGCTCCGGCTGCGTATTGCGGCGTTCGCCGCACTGGGCGTGTTCGGCGTGGCAGCGCTCGTCCTGTACGGCGTGGCAGCGCTCGTCCTGTACGGCCTGCTGCATATCTACTGGTACGATGCAATATTCCAGTTTGGCGTGCTGCTGTTCATCATCCTGCTCTTCCGTGAGCTGCTCGGACAGGCGACCGAGGATATGCGCTTTCACATGGAGCACCGCATCAGCCATCAGATGCAGCGCGAGGATCGTATGACCGGTCTGCCGAATCGCCGTGCGTTCGAGGAATACATGGAGCGCATCCGCACCGGCGAGGTCGGATGCCGCGACGCGGTGCTGACCTATATCCGGTTGGAGGGTCTGAACGAGCGCAACGACCGCTTCGGCCTTCAGGCAGGAGATGAGGCGGTCATCGCCGCCGCACGGTGCGTTGCAGACTTCTGCCGCGCGTGCGAGGACGGAGGCGAAAGCGTATCGTGCTTCCGCACCGGCGGAAACGAGTTCGCCCTCATCCGTCCCGAGCCAAGGGCAAATTCGGGGCAGCTGCACCGGCAGTTCAGCGCGATCGTCGCGCGGTACAACCGCACCTGTGCGCCGCGCGCCCGCATCACGATGACCTACGGCTTCAGCCACCTGTGCGACGAGGACGGAAAATCGCGCAGCATCAGCGCATGGAAGGCGGAGGCGGACGCCTATTTGAAGAGAAATGAAACCAGACTGGGAGGGGACACGGAATGACAACCAATCTACATTATCTGATCGCCGGGATGGCGGTGCTGCTGGTTGTTCTGTGGCAGTATTCTCATCAGCGGCAGATGGATGACCGGAACAGCCTCATGTTCCGCCGCCTGCTGACCGTCGTCAGTCTGGACGTTCTCACTGAGCTGGTCAGTACATGCTTCATTCTGTACGCTCCGTACAGCTTCGGCGTCGGCCGCATGCTCTCGAACACCGTGTTCTATCTGTTTCAGGCAATTCTGCCGCTCATGCTGCTGTACTATGTCTGTACACTGTGCTCGAGCCGCGTGATCTCCACCGGAACCGTGCTGCGCATGGGCATTCCGACTATCGCTCTGGTCTTTATCATTCTGACCAACCCCTTCACCGAAAAGCTGTTCTATTTCGACAGCACCGGCTACTGCTACGGTCCGTGGTATCTGCTGCTGTACATCAGCGCCCTGCTGCACATCGCGGCGGCAGCAATTTTTGTTGCGGTGCACCGGGATGCGGTCAGCCGCCGCAATCTGACGGCGCTGCTTGCGGTCTTTCTGCTTGCCGCCTTCGGCATCGCCGCGCAGGCCGTCAATCCCGCGGTGCTGATGACCGGCTTCGGCCTTTCGCTCAGCATCCTCGCAATGTATCTGACCATCAACAATCCCTGCGCGTGCATGGACAGCCTGACCGGACTGAATGACAAGCAGTATCTGCTGCGCCGCATGAACGAGCTGACCGACGCGCATAAGGCCTTTCACATCATCACGGTCTACGCCTACCAGCTTGACCACATGAACAAAGTCTCGGGCGTGCAGAGCGGCGACGAATTTCTGCGCCGCGCGGCAGAGCATATGCAGGAGATCGCGGGCAGGAACGTGTTCCGTGTGACAGGCAAGCGGTTTCTGCTGCTGACGTTCTCGCTGCGCGAGTACGAAGCCTGCCTGACGAGCCTGCGGCAGGTGTTCCACACGCAGCCGGACGACGCGCAGGCCGCTCCCTCGCCGGTCATCCTGTGCGGCGTGGTGGGCGCGGAAAAGCTGGGAACGGGCGGTCTTGTGTTGGATTATGCGGAATATCTCGAATCTCTCGCAGCACGCAGCGGCGGGACTGAGGTCATCCAGAACGACCGCAAGAACAGGGACAGCTTTTACTACAACAAGCAGGTCGAGCAATTCCTGCACCGCGCGATCGACGAGGATCTGTTCGAGGTCTATTATCAGCCGGTCTATTCGCTGCATCAGCAGCGCTTTGTCACCCTTGAGGCGCTCAGCCGCCTGCGGCATCCCACACTCGGCTGGATTTCACCGGATATTTTTATCCGCCTTGCGGAGAAGAACCGCCTTATCAGCCAGATCACCGAGCTTCAGCTGCGGCGCGTCTGCCGTTTTCTGCGCGAAAACCCGGCGCTCCGCGCGAGCATTGCGAACGTCAAGATCAATCTTTCGCCGCTCGATCTTATTCACAGCGATGGCGGAAGCCACTTGATCCGCATTCTGGACGAATACGGTCTGCCGTATTCCTGCTTCCAGTTTGAGATCACCGAGACGGTTGCGACCGAGTATTCCGTGAGCCTGACCCGGGTTGCGGAGAGTTTTCAGGCGGCCGGCATCGGCCTGTGTCTGGATGATTTCGGCTCGGGCTACGCCAACCTGAATACGGTCATGCAGCTGCCGTTCTCGGTCATCAAGCTCGACCGTTCGCTGCTGTTCCACATCTGCACGGACAAAAACGCCGCGCTCTTCTACCAGAGCATCGTATCCGCCTTCTGCCGTCTCGGCTACCGCATCATTGCGGAGGGTGTGGAGACGCAGGAGGAGATGGAGTTGCTGCGGAGCTGGAACGTGGACATGATTCAGGGCTATTATTTCTCCCGTCCTCTGCCGCCGGGAGACCTGCTGCGGCTGCTGACCGAGGAAGCCGTCGAACAGATGTGACCGGGTGCGGCGGACCGCCCCCAAAATCCGTGGAAAAAATTTTTCAGAAGCCGGAACCTTATTAGACGTGCTTCGTCTAATAGAGAGAAAGAGAGCAGATACTGCTCTCTTAGAAAGAAGGCTTTTTACATGAAAAAAGCACTGATGGTATTTGCATGCACGGCTCTGCTGGCTGCATCGCTTTCGGCCTGCGGCAGCAAGCCCGCCGAAAATACGGATACCGGTACAGCATCGTCTGCGGCGGCCTCGTCCTCGAGCAGCGAACAGCAGCAGGAAAACACGCTTACCGGCTCGCTCGATGAGAAGAAGAACGGCATGTTCGTTGTAACGGATGCCGAGGATGCCGCCTATGAATTTACCTACGATCCCTCCGATACGCCGAAGGGTCTGGACGATGCCGCAGAGGGCGATTCGGTCACTGTGACTTATACGGGCACGGTATCCGAGGTCGATTCGTTTGACGGCACGGTCGTTTCGGTCGAGAAAACGGAGGCAGCACAAAATTAAAGACGCGGCTCCTTGCGCAGGCTCCGGTCGCGCTGCCGCGGCTCCTTGCGCAGACTCCGTCGCGCTGCCGCGGCTGCCGCTTAGAAAGAACGCAAAAAAATCCCCTGCCGGGGACAGATTTTCTGTCTCCCCGGCAGGGAATTTCGCTTTTCAGGACTTTTGCTCTGCCTTGTCCAGATACATCAGATAATCCGCCTTGCGGATAGCCTCTGTGATCGGATGCACGCCGCAGATGCCGCCGATGCTGACCGAAAGCTGAACATCCGCGAACTCCGACATGCGGATGCCGCGCACGGCCTGCTGGATCTGCTTTTTCTTGTCGAGGAAAGCCTCCTCGGTCATGCGCGGAAACAGCAGCAGGAACTCGTCGCCGCCGTAGCGGATCAGAATATCGGTCTTGCGAATGCAGGAGCGCACCGCGTTTGCAATGTCGCGCAGCGCCGCATCGCCTGCGGCGTGGCCGCAGCGATCGTTGATGAGCTTGAAGTTGTTTACGTCGATCAGCGCCACGCCCTCCATGCCCTCAAGGTGGGTGCGGTAGGTTTCAAAATAGCGGCGCGAATAGACGTTGGTCAGCGGGTCGAGGAACAGCTGCATATCCTCGCCGCGCGTGCGGTCAAGCAGAAAACGCGAGCCGTTTGCGTCAATCCAGCGGCCCTCGTTGAGCCGCGAGACCAGCTCGAGTACGCAGGGCGTGCCGTTGATCGTAATATACTTGGCGATGACGAAATACATCTCATTTCGTGTAAATTCGAGCTTGTTGAGCGTAGTATGCTCAGCAAACGCCCGTGCGGAGATGCAGTTGGCGCAGCCCGCATCGTTATCCCAGAACGCGGCGCAGCGCTCGCCTGTGCGGTGCAGAATGCCGTCCGCATCGAGATCGAGCACGGCGTATTTTGTCGGGTCAACCAGACGGACGACATCAAAGATCGCGCTCAGACGCTGGATATCGTTGGTGATCGACGGCTCGTCCGTCGCGCTTTTGCCTGTGCAGCGGAAGGGCACACAGCTGCCCTGCACCTTCTGCGCATCGGTCAGACAACCGATTACGCCGACATAGTGACCGGGGGAGAACGGCGACCAGAGCGTGTGCATCCGGATATTGTGCCAGTGCTGCTTGCGCCCGACCGGCAGGAGCAGGCTGAGCGAAAGCTCGTTGTTCTCGGGTGTTGTGGCCTTGAGAGCGGCTCTGAGCCGCGTAATATCGGCCGGCCGCAGCAGTCGGAGACTGTCCGTTTCATGCACGTCCAGTATCGTGCACTGCTGCTGACGCGGACGGTTCCGGTCGGCTATTATGATGGTACCGGCAGGAACGTCATACTCAAACTGCACATCGCCGCAGCAGGAGACAAAGAAATCCAGCTTTTCCTTGACATAATTCAGCTCGCGCTGGGCGCGATCGCTGTGCGGTACAGCGCTCTTTTGCAGCAGCTCGGCAGACAGGCGCTTGGCGTCGCGGCGGAGCACCTGATCGGCGGCAAGCGTCGGCAGTGCGCTCCGGAGGCGCATGCTGATCTCCTGCAGGCAGTCGAGCAGCATCGGGTTGAACGCGCCGCACTCTCCGTTGAGGATCATGGTGATGGCGGTGTCGTGGGTGTATGCCTTTTTGTAGCAGCGGTCACTGGTCAGCGCGTCAAATACGTCCGCCAGTGCGACTACCTGCGCCGAGATCGGGATCTGTTCACCGAGCAGGCCGTCCGGATAGCCGCCGCCGTCCCAGCGCTCGTGGTGCCAGCGGCAGATCTCGATGGCGACCTTGACCAGCGGCTCGTCGCGGTACTGCGTCAACCCCTCGAGCATGGATGCGCCGATGGCGGGATGGGTGCGGATGATGTTGAATTCCTCGGGCGTCAGTGCGCCCGCCTTGTTCAGAATGTTCTCGGGGATGCTGATCTTGCCGATGTCGTGCAGGGCGGACGCGGTGGTGATGAGGCGGATCTTGTCCTCGGTCAGACCGTATACATCGGTCTTTTCGGTCAGCTTGCGCAGCAGCATTTCGGTCACGGTCTGCACCTGAAGCACATGCTGTGCGCTCTCGCTGTTGCGGAACTCGACGATATCACTGAGGATGCCGATCATGACATGGCTGTCCTTCTCGTTCTGATAGATCTGGTCGGAGACCATGCCCATCAGCCGCTTCTGGTTGGCGTAGAGCGTGAGCGTGTTTTTGACGCGGCGCTGCACGATGAAGGAGTCGAACGGACGGCGGATATAGTCGGTAATGCCGAGGCTGTAACAGCGCTCGATAACCGCACGGTCCTCGGTGGCGGAGATCATGATGACTGGCAGCTCCTCGATCCAGCGGAACTGATTCATGCGCTCGAGCACGCCGAAACCGTCGATTTTCGGCATATTGATATCCAGCAGCAACAGGTCGATATTCATATCCTGCTGGAGCATGAGGATGGCTTGCGCACCGTCCTCTGCCTCCGCGTAGTCATATTCCTCGCCGAGGATTGCCTTGAGCATTTCTCGGTTGAGTTCCGAGTCGTCAACAATCAGAATTTTCTGTCGGTTCATAGTCGTTCGACCGCAGCCGGGTCGCCCTCCCTCCCTTTGTTTACCGGAATTTGACCAACTTCACCATTTTTTATTATACTACCAATGCAATGCAGAATAAAGGAAAATTTCCGTCAGCGCCGACGGCGGAAATTTCTGTTGTGCAGGAGTGCGGCAGCGTGTATAATGAAGAGTAAATTGTGCCGATCTGCGGCACAGACAACGAGCAAGGGGGAGAGGACACCATCATCGGTATGAACAGACACAAACGGGTAAGATGCGCTCTGGCGCTTTTGACCATGCTGACGGCAGGTCTGCTGTCCGGCTGCGTCTAGGATGCGGCGTCCGACAGCACACTCCCGACGATTACCGTCGGCAGCGACACCTATCCGCCTTATGTTTATATGGACAATAACGGCGACATTACCGGTCTGGACGTGGATATTGCGGAGGAGGCATTCCGCCGCATGGGATACCGCGCGGAATTCACCACGATCGACTGGGAACAGAAAACCAAACTGGTCGATAACGGAGAAATCGACTGCATCTGGGACTGCTTTTCCATGGACGGCCGCGAGAACGACTATCAGTGGGCGGGACCGTATCTGGTAAGCCGTCAGGTCATCGCCGTCAGCGCGCAGAGCAGCATCGAGCGAATGAGCGACCTCGCCGGAAAGGCTATCGCGGTGCAGGCCACCAGCAAGCCGGAGGCGATTTTTCTGAGCGGAGGCGAAAACGTCCCGGCTTTCCGAAATATCATCAGCCTCGCTGACCGCGGGGTGCAGTATGCCATGCTGGACTGCGGTTATGTGGACGCGGTAGCAGCACACGAGGAGGCTATCCGGCAGTATATGAAGGACTACGGCGCGAACTTCCGTATTCTGGATGAACCGCTGCTGACGACCGGCATCGGCGTGGCATTTTCCAAGAACGACACACGCGGTCTGGCGGCGCAGCTGACCGAGGTTTTCGCGCAGATGCGCGAGGACGGCAGCATGGAACAGCTGGTCGGAAAATATCTCGAGGTCCCCGCGCACAGTCTGGAGATGGAGCAGCTTAAACAATAATTCCCGGCGCATTGTCTCCCGAAGGACGTTCTGGTGCCTGTGCCTCGCGGCAGGGCTTTTGTTCCTCGGTGCGGTATTCCTGCTGTCCCGGCACGCGGATATGCAGGACTGCGAGCGGCGCATGACCGAGCTAATCGACTTTGTAAAGGAGTAGTCCTCCTATGTGCAGTATAACGAAACCGCCGTGGCCAAGGCACTTGTGCGCGGAACGACCGCCGTTCAGGAGCTGGACGGCGTGACGCTCGACTGCGGCGAGGATGAGCTGCGGCAGTATGTGGAGCGGCTGGGGCTGACCGGTATTTCAGTGCTGGACGTGAACGGCAGGCTGGTCTGCGAGTACAGCGCGGACAGCATCGGCTATACCCGCCTGCAAACCGATCTGGAAGCCGAGCGCGTGCTCGCCGTGATCGGTCATCCGCAGAGCACCTATGTTCGGCGCGTGCAGCTGACCGACGGCTCGTTTGCCGATGCTGCCGTGCGCAGCTGCGCGGACGGACGCGGCGCGGTGCTTGGCTGGCGGCACACCGGGGCGGCGTTCGCAAAGAAATCCGTGCTCTCCGTGCAGAATCTGCTCGACGGCTACGACGCCGAGACCACGGGAACCGTGCTCCTGTCGGACGGCAACCGCGTAACTGCGTCGGACGAGCCGTCCCTCATCGGTACAGATACCACGGAAAATGATCTGCTCCGCCGCATCCGCTCGAGCGGCCATGCCGACCGGCTGGTCTATGCCGGACGCAGGGGCCTGACCCGATATTACGGCATGTACAGCCACGGGCGCAACTTCTACTACTATATGGTCGATGTGGAGAAAGAGGATGTTGTTGCCGACCCCATGCGTCTCAACCAGATCATGCTCAACATCCTGTCCAATGCCATCAAGTTCACCCCGGTAGGCGGCATGATCACCCTGCGCATCGTTCAGAAGCAGACCGCACCGCATGGAAGTGTGGATTATGAATTTCATATCCGTGATACCGGCATCGGCATGAGCTCGGCGTTTCAGGAGCATATCTTCGAGCAGTTTGCGCGCGAGGAAACTTCGACCGTGAGCAAAATTCAGGGAACCGGTCTCGGTATGGCGATTACGAAAAATCTGGTCGATATGATGGGCGGCAGGATTTCGGTCGAGAGCGAGCCGGGGAAGGGCTCGGAATTCACGGTTTCCCTTCGCTTTCCCATCAGCGGAGAGCAGGCCGTGCCGCAGCGTATCCCCCAGCTTGAGGGTCTGCGCGCGCTTGTGGCGAATGATGATACCAACACCTGTCTGAACGTCAGCAAAATGCTGCGCATGATCGGCATGCGGTCGGACTGGACAACCTCTGGACATGAGGCTGTTGTCCGCACGCAGGACGCGATCGAGCAGGGTGACGGCTTCGATGTCTTTATCATCGACTGGATGATACCCGATCTGAACGGTCTTGAGGTCGTGCGCCGCATTCGCAGGCTGATTGGCAGCAATACCCCGATCATTATCCTGACCGCCTACGACTGGGCGGATATTGAGGTTGAGGCAAAGGCTGCAGGCGTGACTGCGTTCTGCGCCAAGCCGCTGTTCATGTCCGAGCTGCGCCGCATACTGGCTGAGCCGTTTCTTCCGGCAGAGGCTGCGGAACAGACGGAGAAAAAGGCGGATTTCGCCGGAAAACGGCTGCTGGTCGTCGAGGATAACGCCCTCAACCGCGAAATCGCGGTGACAATGCTCGAGGAAGGCGGGTTCGAGGTGGACACGGCGGAAAACGGAAAGATCGCGGTAGACAAGGTGCGCGAGAGCGCGCCCGGGTACTATGATCTGGTGCTGATGGACATTCAGATGCCGATCATGGACGGCTATGCGGCTGCGCGTGCCATCCGCGCTCTGCCGGATGCCGAAAAGGCGGGTCTGCCCATTGTCGCCATGACGGCGAACGCCTTTGACGAGGACAGGCAGAACGCAGAGAAGGCAGGCATGAACGGCCATCTTTCCAAGCCGTTCGATATGCAGCAGCTGCTCTCGATGCTCCGGGAGAAGCTGTCGCCGTAACGCTTTCATTTTCATCGCGTTATTCGATAATGAAGCCGCCGGATCAGACTGAATAGGAAACGCAGGAAGCGTCCGTTTGGGATGCCTTCCTGCGTTTTTCTTTGCACACCGCCGGTGCGGCGTTTTTTTACCTTTTCTGCCCAGAAAAGGTTTACATTGCTTATCAATTGGCTTATGATAAAATCTGACAAAGGAGGTGAGCCTGTGCACGGAGTACGTCAATGGTGGGTGCGTCTGTCCATTTTGCACAAGGCGATCGTGCTGAGCTGCGCATTCGTCATTCCCATTCTGCTGGTGGTGGGACTGTTAGTGAACGATTTTTACGATTACCGCGAGAAAAGCGATGATATCCTGTCTGAATATGCACGCTGCACGGACTACATGAACGCCATGGAGCAGGAAAATGCGCTTCTGGGCGAGTTGACGTTTGCGGCGCCCGAGTCCGATACGATCGACAAATATGCGGATGCCGTGCAGGACACCGCCTCTGCGTGGGAGCGGCTGCGCAGCGCAGAGACCGACGGCAGCACGCAGAGCGAGGTGCTTAAGCAGGTCATCGACCGCACGATGAAAAGCTATCGTGTCCGTCAGGAGATGTTCATCGCGCAGCTGCATGACGGCACATTTGACGCGGTGAGCTACGAAGCTCTGCGTACACAGGGCAGCTATCTGACGAAATACACCGATCAGCTGACGGCGGCGTTTCTGATGGAGGGACGCGAGGGCTATCTGGTCCTCGGTCAGCGGAGTACCTCGCAGAACATGGTATTTACCATCGTAGCCGCGATCGGCAGCGTGCTGTTTGCAGGCGCGATGCTGTACTACGCACGCAGCCTGCTGCTGCCGGTACAGCAGATGAGCCGCGGTGCACGCCGCGTCGCGGATGGCGAATACGACATTGAGGACTTTAACTTTGCACGCTCGGACGAGATCGGTATGCTCGCCGACTCGTTCAACCATCTCAAGCACCAGATTGCGCGGACGATCCACGCACTGGAAAGCGAAGCACAGCTGGAAAAATCCCTGCGTCAGCAGGAGAGCGAGGCAGCACGCCTGCGGCAGCTGATCGAGCAGAGCCGCTTTGCGCAGCTGCAGAGCCAGATCAACCCGCATTTTCTGTTCAACACGCTGCAGAGCGTGGCCAATATGGCCGGAATCGAGCAGGCGACCGTTACCGGCGACATGGTGGTGCGGCTGGCGAACTTCTTCCGCTACACGCTCGACCATGACGACAGCGTGGTAACACTCGACCGCGAGCTTGCGCTGCTGCGCGACTACATTTCCCTGCAGGAGCTGCGGTTCGGTGAACGTATTTCGTTCGAGATGAACTGCGACAGCCGCTGTGCGGCCTGTGAACTGCCGAAATTCACACTGCAGCCGATTGTGGAAAACTCTATCGTACATGGTATGCGCAGCCGCAGTGCGGGCGGCCGCATCCGCATTGTCACTGAGAGCACACCGAATGGCTGCCGCATCCAGATTACGGACAACGGCGGCGGCTTCTCGCGCAGCAAAATGAAACAGAACACCGCCGAGGGACACCGGTCTATCGGCCTGCAGAATATCGCGGGACGCATTGCGCTGTCCGGCGGCAGCTTCCACATTGTCAGCTGTCCCGGATTGGGCACGACAGCCCGCATCATACTGCCCATGAAAGGGGAAGAGCATATATGTTAAAGGTACTGATCGCGGAGGACGAACCGCTGAGTCTGCAGAATCTGAGCGGACAGATGCGCGATTTGCTTGGCGCGGATGCACTCATCGAGGGAGTTGCGAACGGACGGGAGGCGGTTGAACGCGCCCGTCAAATTCAGCCGCAGCTGGTGCTGATGGACATTGAAATGCCGGTGATGAACGGCCTTGATGCGGCAGCCATCATCCACAAAGCCATGCCGGAAACCCACATTGTATTCCTGACTGCCTTCGACCGCTTCGACTACGCCGTAGGCGCCATGCGGGCCGGCGGAACGGATTATCTGGTCAAGCCGTTTGACAGCGCACAGATTACCGCCTGCCTGCGCAAGCTGAATCTGCTGCCGGAAAGCCGTCCGGCGGTGCGCGGGGACAAGCCGGGAAATACGTTCTGCACCCAGTTTTCCGTGTGGCTGGAGCATCATTACATGCAGGATGTGTCGCTTGATCAGGCGGCAGAGGCGATGGGCATGAGTTCGTTCTACTTCTCACGCTTTTTTCGCACCTCGTATAACCAGACCTTCCTTGAATACTTGACCGCCTACCGTATCGACCGTGCGGTTGAGCTGCTGCAGCAGACTGATATTCCGGTACGGGAAATCGCTGTTCGGGTCGGCTATACGGATGCAAACTACTTCACGAAGGTGTTCAAGCGGCATTTGGGCGTAACGCCTACCGAGTACCGCAATCATAACGCAAACTGAACGATCCGCGCGGCAGGATTTACGGAATTTATATGGAAATTTACTATTCCTTCCAAAATATTTATGCAAATATCATAAAATAGAATATGAAAATTTTCAGTGCGCTGTGATTTTACCTGTCTACCGCAAGTATTTACGATGTTGCCGAAACTGGTCACCCTATATAATAGGAGATGGAAAGATGAATAAACGCTTTCGGTGTGTGATCGCCGGATGGCTGCTGCTCATGCTCTGTGCATGTACCGGCGGCACGGACGAGCCGCATATCCGCTATTACCGCCTTGCCAGCGGGCAGAGCGAAAACTACCTCGCCAATCAGGCGTGTCAGCGCTTCTGCGACATGGTGCGCAAGGAAACGGACGGCGCGATACAAATTCTGCCGAGCTTTGATAACGAGCTTGGTACCGATGCATCCGCACTTGAGCAGTGCGTGTACGGCGGCATTGATTTTGTACGCACGCCAATCTCGTCTGCCGCAGCGTATGCACCGCAGCTTGCGGCACTGCAGCTGCCGTACGAGTACACCTCGGACAAGCACCTGTTCCGGGTGCTGGACGGCGCAGTCGGTCAGCAGGTGATGGCCTCGCTCAAGGATAAGGGCCTTACCGGTTTAAGCTATTTTTATGCCGGTTACCGGTGCTTTTTCACGACAGGAAAGGCGATCACCTCACTCGATGACATGAAGGACCTGCGGCTCGGCACCGAGGATTCCTCGCAGATGAAGCAGGTCATTCCGATGTGGGGCGCCGAGGCGGTGACGCTGCCGCCGGATGAGATCGCGCTCGCGCTCCGCACTGACCGGATTGACGGCGCCGAGAGCACGCTGCCTACCTATGTGGACAGCGGCTACTATCAGCTTGCACCGTACTGGACGTACGACCGACATTCCTACAACGCGGATGTGCTGGTCGCGTCCTCGGAAACGTGGGAAACGTTCTCACAGGAGGAGCAGACCATCATTGAGCGATGCGCCGCTGAGGCGGCTTCGTGGCAGCGCGACCACTGGCAGAGCGCAGAGGTTCGAGCAATGCTGCATGCATCCCGCAGCGGCTGCTACATGGCGCTGCTCGATGAGGAGCAGGCCGAAAAGTTCCGTGCAGCGGTGCAGCCGATTTACGAACACCTTTCCAATGCGCAGAAGGAGGTCGTGCAGGCCGTACAGGCACTGGCCGACAGCGATTAGCGAGAACCCCCTCCTTGTGCATGACCAGTTTGTTCGCAAACGTCCGCAAAACGGCGTTTTCGATAGAGGAAAACGAACAAGGAGGCTAAAAAGATGAAAATCAAAAGATTGATGGCAGGTCTGCTTTGCGGTGCAGTCGGTGCGGCAACCCTTGGTTTGTCCGGCTGCGGCAATGCTGCGGACAGCGGCATGATGGATGCGGCAAACGCCAATGCAGTTGCAGGCGGCAGCAGTGATCTGCCGGTCATCACCTGGAAGATGGGTTCCACCTGGGGTGACGGCAACATTCACTTCACCTGTGACGAGCGCTTCTCCGAGCTGGTCAGTCAGCTGACCGACGGACGCTTCACCATCACCAACTATCCGGAGGGATCGCTTTGTGCGGCAAACCAGCTGTTCGATTACGTCCAGAACGGCACCATCCAGTGCGGCGGTGACTGGGGCGGCTACTGGAGCGGCAAGGATACCGCTTTTGAGCTGCTCTCCACTACAATGGATAACTTCACCGGCATGGACTACTACATCTGGATCACCCAGGGCGGCGGCCTGCAGTGCTATCAGGATATGTACGGCAAGTACAACATGACGTATTTCCCGATTATGATCAACCACGCAGAGTCCGGTATCCGTTCGACCAAGCCGATCACGTCTATCAAGGACATGCAGAGCATGAAGATCCGCCTCGGCGGCGTTATGGCCGGCCGTGCAGCGGAAAAGCTCGGCATCAACATCACCACCGTTGCGGCAAGCGAGCTTTATGAGTCCCTGCAGCGCGGCGTTATCGACGGCGGCGAGTTCTCCACGCCGTGCTCGGATGATTCGCTGAAATTGCAGGAGGTTGCCAAGTACTGGTGCTCGCCTGCATGGTATCAGTCCGGCGGCGTCAACGGCGTTATGATCAACAAGGATGCATGGAATCAGCTCCCCGAGGAGTACCAGAACGCCATCCAGATGGCGGCTGAGATCTGCACCTCCGAGCAGCTGTCCCGCTACCTGTGGATGGATTTCGATTCCACCAAGAAGATGCTCGAGGAGGACGGCTGCGTCGTCACCAAGATGAACCAGGACGACTGGAATACCATCCGTGAGACCTGCCGTCAGGTTTACGAAGAAGAAGCTGCGAAGAATGAAAACTTCAACATGGTATACAGCTCTATGCAGGATTACCGTGAACATGCCGATACCTACCGTGCAATGCTCGGTGACTACGGCTGGGGCTTCAACTACGATGAATCCGAAAAGTGACCGACAGAGTGTTCCGTGCTCTCTTTTGAGAGCACGGAGCCTCAGAAGATGAGGTGTAATATATGAAAGTGATCAAACGCATCTGCGATGTGATCGACCTCGTCAATGACTGGATCGGCAGGATTGCTTCCTTCGCCGTTCTTGGCATTCTCGCGGTCATTGTTACCGAAGTCGTGCTGCGCCGTTTGTTCCACAGTCCGCAGATCTGGACGATGGACGTCATCTGCATGACCTTCGGCTGCTACATTATCATGGTCTGCGCCTACGGCTTCCAGAAGAAGGCCTTTGTTGCGGTTGATGTGCTGTATGCACGGCTTAAACCGCTTGCGCAGAACATTCTGCACCTGATTACCTATCTGGTGTTCTTTGTTCCGTTCGTATTCGTGCTCGTGCCCGAGAGCTTCGAATTTTTCCTTCACTCGTATACCACGGGTGAGCGCGGCTATTCGGTATGGGCGCCGCCGGCATGGCCGGTCAAGCTGGCGCTGTTCGTCGGCATGACGCTGCTCGCACTGCAGGGCATTTCCGAGATGCTCAAGTGCGTGTACGGCATCGGTGAAGCCGTTTCCGGCACGGATGATACGAAGGGAGGCGACGCTGCATGATGGAAATGCTGACCAATCTTGTCACGCAGTCCGGCGTGGGCGCAACACAGCTCAGCGCGATCCTGCTTGGCGTACTGTTCCTTACTATGATCATCGGTCTTGCGACCGGTCAGGAGCTTGCGTTCGTCCTCGGCGGCGCCGGTGTTATTATCGGCTATCTCGCCTGGGGCGGCCCGGGCATCACCATCGCTATGACCAAGGTGTACGACCAGATGCAAAGCTATTCCATGGTCGCCATCCCGATGTTCGTGCTGATGGCAAACTTTTTGACACATTCCAAGGTCGCGGATGGGCTGTTCCTCTCTATCCGCTACCTGCTTGGTCCTCTGAAGGGCGGTCTCGGTCTGGCAGTGATCGTGGTTTCCACTGTGTTCGCTGCCACGACCGGTATCGTCGGCGCATCCGTTGTTACCATGGGCATGCTGTCCGTACCGGTGCTGCTGAAGTGCGGCTATAAGCCGTCTCTCGCGTGCGGCATGGTGTGTGCGGGCGGTTCGCTCGGCATCCTGATCCCGCCGTCCATCATGCTGGTTTCGATGGGCTCCTATGCGAATGTATCGGTCGGCAAGATCTTCTTCGCCGCCATCGTTCCGGGTCTTGTCCTGTCGCTGTTCTACATGATCTATGTGTTCGTCATCTGCCATATCCACCCGGATTACGGTCCGGCGATGACCACCGAAGAGCTGGCTGCCATGCCGCTGCGTGAGCGCATCACCGGTTCGCTCATCAACCTGATCCCGCCGGTCATCCTGATCGTCGGCGTGCTCGGTTCTATCTTTACCGGCTGGGCAACCCCGACCGAGGCGGCAGGCGTAGGCGCGCTGTTCTCGCTCATCCTCGCCATCTTCTACAAGCAGTTCAGCTGGAAGATGCTGTACGATTCGCTGATCGACACCGCAAAGACATCTGCGATGGTATTCATCATCCTGTTCGGCGCGTCTGCCTTCACCGGCATCTTCATGTCGCTCGACGGCGACCAGCTGATTGCAACCTGGATTTCGAGCGTTGGCATCGGCAAGTGGGGCGCGTTCGCAATCATGATGGTGATCGTATTCTTTATGGGCATGTTCCTCGACTGGCTGGGCATCGTTATGATCGTATTCCCGATCTTCCTGCCGATTATGGATATGTTCGGCTTTGACCGCCTGTGGATCGTCGCAGTTACGGCTGTTATGCTGCAGACCTGCTTCATGACGCCGCCGTTCGGCTTCGCACTGTTCTACATCAAGGGCATTGTGCCGCCGTCGGTCAAAATACAGGAAATCTACCGCGGCGTTATCCCGTTCATCCTGATTATCATCGCAGTGGTAATTCTGGTAACGGCATTCCCGCAGATTGTATATTTCCTCCCGAATCTGGTAGCATCTTAATCTTTCTCCTGAGCCTTCCGGCAGCCACCTGTGCCGGAAGGCTCATCTGCAGTAAGGAATAGCAGGCTTGGGGCAAAAAATGCCTATGGACTGTGCAGAATATGGTGTTATACTGGATAAGTACGCAAAAACGTACCATTTGTTATCTGTGTTATTTCGCAGTTCGATGCGGTTTTCCTCTTACCGTATTACCGTAAAATGGGAAATGTGTAGATGTGTTTGAACTGCGGAATAAACTTCTGTCTGCCGGATTGTTGGAGTATTTGCCGGCGGCAGACCCCCCTCCGGGCTCTCTGATCTGTTGAAAATCAGAGAGCCCTTGCTTATTCTTGCGTGGAAAAATTCCGCAAATCGCTTGACTTCTCGAAAAATTTCGGGTATAAGATTATATTGGACAGACAAAAATTCGATGATATACATATTATATAATGCATGCCTGTTCAAAGCCTGAACGGTATGGTCAGGCTCGGTTTGTCGAAAAGGTCAATATTCATGCAGCTTCAGCCAATTCGCGCAGCAGCGCGTGTAAAATAGCATTTGCTTTGCAAATGCAAAAAGTCGGGGCGTGTACCGCGCAGCGCGGCCGAGAAACCGCGCAAGGACAGCGCTGACTTTTTTCATTTCTGGAGGGAGAAAGTTTCTGTATAGGAACTTTCGGACGACTTTGGAACGGCCCGCGGTCCGTTCCTGCTTGTCGGCGAAACTGTACTTTCGCCGACAGCCTAAGCCTGAACGGTGCGTTCAGGCTTTCGGTATATCATACTGCAGCATCGTTAAAGGAGGGGATTTATCGTGCAGACGCAGATTTTTACGGTGCATAAGCGGCATTTGGGACTGCGGGCGCCGACGGTGCTTGCCCTCGGCTTTGCGCTGACGATTCTGGTGGGTGCGCTGGTGCTGATGCTGCCGGTTTCGACGGCAGACGGACAGATAACGCCGTTTCTCGACGCGCTGTTTACAGCAGCCTCGGCGAGCTGTGTTACCGGACTCGTCACGGTCAGCACGGCGGTGCACTGGTCGGTATTCGGCAAGTGCGTCATCCTGCTGCTGATTCAGATCGGCGGACTCGGCTTTATGTCCGTCGCGGCTATTGCGTCGTTTGTCCTGCGGCGAACGATCACGCTGCACGAGCGCATGGTGATGAGCGCGGGGCTTAATCTGCCGGACGGCGGCGGCATTGTCCGTCTGACACGGCGCGTGCTGTTCGGCACGTTCATCATCGAAGGGGCGGGAGCGGTTCTGTTGTCCTGCCGGTTCGTGCCGCATTACGGTTTCCCGAAGGGAATCACAATGGGCGTGTTCCACGCGGTTTCGGCATTCTGCAACGCAGGCTTTGACCTGATGGGCACACCGGACGATCCGTTTCAGTCGCTCATCGGCTGGGCGGAGGATCCGCTCGTGAACATTACACTGATGACGCTCATCGTGCTCGGCGGTCTCGGCTTTTTCGTGTGGAGCGACGTGTGGGACAAGCACAGTTTCTGCCGTCTGCGCCTGCACACGAAAATCGTGCTGACGGCCACGGCAGGTCTGCTGCTGTTCGGCTTCGGCTGGACGCTGCTGTTCGAGTGGAGCAATCCGGCAACGCTCGGTGCGTTTGATACTCCGCACAAGCTGCTTGCGGCGGCGTTTGAGTCCGTGACCCTGCGCACGGCAGGCTTCAACACCATCGACCTCGGCGCGCTTACCGGCCCGAGTCAGGCGGTGTCGTGCCTGCTCATGTTCATCGGCGGATCGCCCGGCTCAACAGCAGGCGGCATCAAGACCGTGACGGCGGCCGTGCTCGTGCTCACGGCCATCAGCGCCTTCTGCGGGCGCACAACGGTTTCGGCGTTCGGCCGGACGATTGCGCCGCGCAGCATCATGAACGCCGTAACCCTGCTCATGGTAGGCGGCGTGTTCTGTCTGGTCGGCGCTTGTGCGATCGCCGGAATCGAGGACGCACCGTTTCACCAGTGCCTGTTTGAAGCGGTCTCCGCGTTCGGCACGGTCGGTGTGAGCATGGGTCTGACACCGACGTTGTCGGCGGCTTCGCGCGTCATTCTGATCGTGATGATGTATATGGGCCGTGTCGGTGTGCTGACGCTCGGCGTTGCCGTTTTCATGCGCCGCAGAGAGCCGCCAAGGCTCAAATACCCGAACGCAGATGTGTTTATTGGTTGAGGCAGCATTCCGCAATTACATTTTCGGCATTTTGCGTGATGATGCCTTTATGGTGAAGTAGATTAAGCAGTTATCCAAAGGAGAGACAGATATGAAATCCTTTCTGGTGATCGGCATGGGCCGATTCGGTACCGCCGTTGCGCAGGAGCTGACCGAGCTTGGTCAGGAGGTTCTTGCCATCGACGAGAACGTCGAGAGCGTGCAGCGCATCGCGGATGATGTGACGCAGGTCATGCAGGGCGACGCGCAGGACGAAGCCGTGCTGGGGGCCATCGGCGTGCGCAACTTCGACTGCTGTATTGTTGCGGTAGGTACGGATATGGAGGCGAGCATCCTCATCACAGTCATGCTCAAGGAGCTGGGCGCGCAATACATCATTGCCAAAGCGAGAAGCACTGTGCATGCCAAGGTGCTCGAGCGCGTCGGTGCGGACCGTGTTGTCCTGCCGGAGAGCGAAATGGGCTGCAAGCTGGCACAGCGCCTGGCACATACTAACGTGGTGGATTTTATCGGCGTGTCGGACGAATACAGCATTATGGAGATACACGCGCCGAAAAGCTGGGTCGGCAGATCGCTGGTGCAGCTTGACGTGCGGCAGAAGCATAAAGTGAATGTGCTCGCCGTCCGTCATGGTGAACAGGGTACACTGGATGCAAGTCCTAAGCCGGATAGGGCCATCGAGCAGGATGATCTTCTGTTTATCATGGGCGAAAATAAATTTGTGAGCAGGGTGGTGGAACTGGATTGATTGAGATACAGAGCCGTCAGAATGCCGCACTCAAGCACCTTGCTCGGCTGGGACGGGAACGAAAATACCGCCGGAGCACGGAGGAAATGCTGTGCGAGGGCGAAAAAATGCTGGGAGAAGCACTGCGTTCGGGCGCGAAGCTGAAAACCGTGCTTGTGAGAGACGGCTGGGACAGTCCACTCGTCAAAGAGGCGGAAGAGCAGGGAGCATCGCTCTATTCTGCACCGGATGCGCTGTTCAAACTCGCAAGTGAGGTGGAAACGCCGCAGAACGTCATCTTTTCCTGCGAGCAGCCGCAGTGGACGGCGGACGCGCTGGACGGAGCCGGGCAGGTGCTCCTGCTGGACGGCTTACAGGACCCGGGCAACCTTGGCACGATCTTACGCACCGCCGAAGCGTTCGCGCTTGGCGCCGTTGTGTTGTGCGAGGGCTGCGCCGATCCGTTTTCACCCAAGGTCGTGCGCTCGACGATGGGCGCGGTGTTCCGTCTGCCGTGCGTGACGCTCCCGCTTGCGGAGGCCGCCGAACGGCTGCACAAAAACGGTCTGCCGCTGTACGCCACCGCGCTGCATGAGGACAGCGTGCCGCTTTCCTCGGTTTCGCTTTCCAAAGCCGCCGTTATCATCGGCAGTGAGGGAAAGGGTGTGACCGAGCAGGCGCTCCGTCTGTCCGACAGGCGCGTTATCATTCCCATGAAGGGCCGTGCCGAATCGCTCAATGCGGGCGTTGCCGCGGCCATCGTGATTTACGAAATGACAAAATGAGGAGGCGGGCTTTATGCCGTCAAGACTCAGCTATGTTTGGCTTTCGCTCAAGCGCGGACTCGGCTCGCGCACAGCCGCCGAGGTACTCGATGCCTTTGGCTCTCCGGAGGCGGTGTTCGCCGCCGACCGGCAGGCACTGACAGCTGCGCCGTGTGAGCTGCGCAAGACCCATGTCGATCTGCTGTGCGACAAGGATACGTCCGAAGCAGAGCAGGTCATCCGGTCCTGCACAGAAAAGAATATCCAGATCATTACCATCGGTGACAGCGCTTATCCGGACCGCCTGCGGGCGATTTCGGATCCGCCGACCGTGCTGTATGTGCGCGGACGCTGGCCGGATTTCGACAGCGTTCCCGCCGTAGCCGTCGTCGGCACGCGCAAGGCGACGCCGTATGGCCTGAAAGTCGCCGATCAGATCGGCACAACGCTTGCCCGAGCGGGCATGATAACCGTCAGCGGCATGGCGCTCGGCAATGACGGCGCGGCACACCGCGGTGCGCTGAAGGCGGGCGGTCTGACCGTTGCCGTGCTGGCGGGCGGTCCCGATGTGTGCTATCCGCCGCAGCACCGCAGCCTGATGGGCGATATCCTGCTCATGGGTGCCATCATCAGCGAATATCCGCCCGGCACCGAGCCGCACGGACGCAATTACCACCAGCGCAACCGCATTATCAGCGGCCTGTCGGTCGCGTCCGTCATCGTGGAGGCGAGCGACTGGCGTTCGGGTGCGCTCATTACCGCGCGTCACGCGCTTGATCAGGGCCGCGATGTGTACGCCGTGCCCGGTCCGATCGACGCGACGCAGTCGCAGTCGTGCAATGAGCTGATCGCCAAGGGCGAGGCTGCGCTGCTGACCAGTCCGACCGTGCTCGTGCGCGAGTACAGCGGCATGATGCCCGAGCAGGCGGTACAGCAGGCGTTTCGGCGTCAGACCGGCGAGTATCCGGAACCGGCTGCCAGAAGTGCATGGGAGGACATTCGCAGGCGTGAGCAGCAGGCCGAACAGCGCCGCGCCGCTGCCGCAGAAAAGGCGAAGGCCGAACCCAAACAGCCGTCTGCGGCTGCAAAACCGCTGCCGGACGGCTTAAATGAGGATGAAAAGACTATCGTCACGCTCGTGCGGGACGGTGTGAGCACGCCCGAGGAGCTGATCGACCGCTGCGGTCTGGCAGCGCCGCGGGTGATGAGCCTTGTCACCATGCTGGAAATGGATGGGATTCTGCGCCGTGAAAAGGGCAGACTCATCCTCGGCACATGGTAAAAGTGAGAGAAAAAAGAAAACACGCAGCAATCACGCCGTAAGGCGTGTATTCAATAGAATTTCCGCAGGAAATTCATAAAAAGGGGGAGCATGTATCACCCTTTTTATACAAGTGCGGAGAAAAGTTTCGACGAAGGAGGAACTTTTCGCAGCCTTGGCCATATCCGAACAGAGTTCGATATGGCCTTTCGATTGCAAGCGTGGTTGCAATCGAAGTAAGTTTTTGGAGGTTTTTATGTCTAAGTTAGTCATCGTGGAGTCCCCGGCCAAGGCAAAGACGATCGGAAAATATCTCGGTTCGGACTATGTCGTCAAGGCTTCGATGGGACATCTGCGCGATCTGCCGAAAAAGAAAATGAGCATCGATATCGAGCACGATTTCCAGCCGGAATATGTGCCGATCGAGGGTAAAGATAAAATCATCAAGGAAATCCGCAGCGAAATCCGCAAGAGCGATTTCGTCTATCTTGCAACTGACCCTGACCGCGAGGGAGAAGCGATTTCGTGGCACATCAAGGAGCTGTTCAAGCTCAAGGACAAAAATTCCCGCCGCGTGACCTTTAATGAGATCACCAAGCAGGCGGTCCGCTCGGGTATCGAGAACCCGCGCGATATTGATATCGATCTGGTAAATGCACAGCAGGCACGCCGCATTCTCGACCGAATCGTTGGCTATCAGCTGTCGCCGTTCCTGTGGCGCAAGGTCAAGCGCGGTCTGTCCGCAGGCCGTGTGCAGAGCGTTGCAACCCGTCTGGTCGTGGACCGTGAGAACGAAATCCGCGCATTCGTGCCGGAGGAATACTGGTCGATCGAGGCCCTGCTGCAGACCGCGGACGGCGGCAAGTTTTCAGCGCGCTACTACGGCGACGCGAACGGCAAGGCCGAGCTGAAAAACGAAGAGCAGGCGATGCATGTTGTCAACGCCGTTACCGGCAAGCCGTTCACCGTCGGCAATATCAAGCGCGGCAAGAAAAAGCGCACCGCCGCACCTCCGTTCATCACCTCGACGCTGCAGCAGGAAGCCAGCCGCAAGCTGAATATGACGCCGCGCCGCACCATGAGCATCGCGCAGGAGCTGTACGAAGGTATTGAACTCGGTGAATACGGTCTGACCGGCCTTATCACCTATATGCGTACCGACTCGCTCCGTCTGGCGGACGAGGCCACCGCTGCCGCTGCGGGCTTCATTCGCGGCCGCTACGGCGAGGAATATTATCCGGGCAAGCCGCGTGTGTTCAAGACCAAGGGCAACGCGCAGGATGCGCACGAAGCCATTCGTCCGTCCAACGTGCAGCTGCTGCCTGAAGAAATCCGCAAGTACCTGACGCCCGATCAGTTCAAGCTGTACCGCCTGATCTGGTCGCGCTTTGTGGCCTGCCAGATGGCAGACGCCATTCTCGACACGGTTTCAGCCGATATCGTCTGCGAGGGTCAGGTGTTCCGCGCATCCGGTCATACGGTCGCGTTCCCGGGTTTTACTGCGGTTTACGAGGAAGGCACGGACGACGAGAAAAAGCAGGATTCCGCAGGAAAGCCGCTGCCGCGCTTCGATCAGGGCGACAAGCTGACTGCCGAGAAGATCGAGCCGTCCCAGCACTTTACGCAGCCGCCGGCCCGCTACACCGAGGCATCGCTCATCCGTGCGATGGAGGAACGCGGCATCGGCCGTCCGTCCACCTATGCGCCGACTATCTCGACCATCATCGACCGCGATTACGTCACCAAGGAGAACAAGGCGCTCCGTCCGACGCCGCTCGGCGAAGGCGTTACCGGCCTGCTCGTGGACGAGTTCAAGTCGGTTGCCGATTACGAGTTCACCGCCAACATGGAGCACGAGCTGGACGAGGTCGAAGCGGGCAAGCTGAACTATATTCAGCTGCTGCACAACTTCTATGACGGCTTTGAAGCCGCGCTCAAGCAGGCGGAGATCGATCTGGAGGGCAAGCGCATCAAGATTCAGGACGAGGTGACCGACGTTATCTGCGAGAAATGCGGACGCAACATGGTCATCAAGTCCGGCCGGTTCGGCAAATTCCTTGCGTGCCCGGGTTTCCCGGAGTGCACCAACACCAAGCCCATCACCGAGGACACCGGCGCTGCGTGCCCGGTTTGCGGCGCAAAGGTCGTGAAGAAAAAGTCCGCACGCGGCTATGTGTACTACTCGTGCGACACCTATCCGACCTGCCAGTTTATGACGTGGGACAAGCCGCTCAAGACCAAGTGTCCGAACTGCGATTCCTCGCTGTTCCGCCATACCGACCGCGATTCCAAGGAGGTCACGGACGTTTGCCTGCGTGAGGGCTGCGGCTATAAGGAGCTGGTCAAGGAGGGCCTGCCGCCTGAGGAAACCGAAAAGCGCCGCAAGATGCGTGAAGCGCGTGCCGCCAAGGCTGCGGAACGTGCTGCCGCAAAGGAAGCCGCCGAGAAGAACGGCGAGACCGAGGAAAAGGTCAAGAAGGCAACGAAAAAGGCAACGACTAAGAAATCCACCGCAAAGAAAACCCTGCCGTGGATGACCAAGACCACCAATAAATTCAAAAAGCTGAAGGACGAGGCTGTACAGGAGCTGACTGCCAAGCAGCAGGAGCAGTACGCCAAGGCTCTGGCAAAGTATGAAGCAGAAAAGGCGGCTGAGAAGGCGAAAAAAGCCGCTGAGAAGAAAGCAGCGGCGAAAAAGCCTGCCGCAAAGAAAAAGACCACGGCAAAGGAGAGCGCCGAATGAGTGAAATGGTAACAGTAGTCGGCGCAGGACTGGCCGGCTGTGAGGCTGCATGGCAGCTGGCACAGCGCGGTATCTCCGTGCGCCTGTGTGAGATGAAGCCAGTGCAGCACACGCCTGCGCACCACTCGGACGATTTCGCCGAGCTGGTGTGCTCCAACTCGCTGCGCTCGGATGAGCTGGCGAACGCCGCCGGTCTGCTCAAGGAGGAGCTGCGCCGTCTGGACAGCCTTATCCTCTCGTGTGCGGATGCACATCGCGTTGAGGCAGGCGGCGCACTGGCGGTTGACCGCGAGGCCTTTGCGGCAGCCGTAACCGAGAAGATCAAGAACCACCCGAATATCGAGGTGGTCTACGGTGAAGTGACCGAGATTCCGGAGGGCAGAGTCGTAATCGCCTCAGGCCCGCTGACCTCGGATACGCTGTTTGACGCCATCCACGCCAAGGTCGGCGGCGATTTCCTGCACTTTTACGATGCAGCCGCGCCGATTGTCACGGCTGAGAGCATCGACATGGATTCCGCCTACGAGGCTTCCCGCTACGGCAAGGGTACCGCGGATTACATCAACTGCCCGTTCTCCCGCGAGGAGTACGAGGCATTCTGGAACGCACTGACCACCGCCGAGGAAGCGCCGGTGCACGGCTTCGAGGACTCCAAGGTGTTCGAGGGCTGCATGCCCATTGAGGTTAACGCACGCCGCGGCTTTGACACGCTGCGCTTCGGCATTTTGAAGCCCATCGGCCTGCCGGACCCGAAAACCGGCAAGGACCCGTATGCGGTCCTGCAGCTGCGCCGCGACAACGCGAACGGCACGCTGTACAATCTGGTCGGCTGCCAGACCCACCTGAAATTCGGTGAGCAGAAGCGCGTGTTCTCCATGATCCCGGCGCTGAAAAACGCCGAGTTCGTGCGCTACGGTGTCATGCACCGCAACACGTTCCTGGATTCTCCGCGCCTGCTGGACGCGACTTACGCGCTCAAATCCGACCCGCGCATCCGTTTTGCGGGCCAGATGACCGGCGTAGAAGGCTATGTGGAGTCCACCGCCTCTGGCTGGGTGGCAGGCGTAGCAACGGCCATGGATGTGCTCGGCAAACCGATGCCGGCACTCGACCGCCTGACCGCCACCGGCGCACTGGCGACCTATATTTCCGACCATACGGTCGCGAAATTCCAGCCGATGAACGTAAACTTCGGCATTATCGAGCCGCTCGGCTATAAAATCAAGGGCAAGCGGGAGAAGAACACCAAAATCTCTGAGCGGGCGCTCGAGCAGATCGAAAAACTGAAGGGAGAGCTTTAATATGAGGATCATCGTTGATGCGATGGGCGGCGATAACGCGCCCGAATCCGCTGTATGGGGCGGTGCGCTGGCTGCGAAGGAATACGGCGAGGAAGTGCTGCTGGTCGGCAAGCCGGAGGTCGTAGCGAATGTCCTCAAGGAGAAGGGACTTTCCGATGTCAAGGGCATTACCATCATGCCTGCAAACGATCTGGTCGATATGCACGACGATCCCGCAACGGTACTCCGCCGCAAGCCGGATTCGTCCATGGCGGTAGCGTTTAAGCTGCTCAAGGCCGGCGAGGGCGACGCGCTCGTTTCTGCGGGCAACACCGGCGCGCTGCTCACCGGCGCAACGCTGTACGGCGGCCGCATCAAGGGCATCCGACGCGGTGCACTGGCACCGGTTATGCCGTGCGCGAACGGTCAGGTCATGCTGTGCGATGCGGGTGCAAACACCGAATGCACCGCAGAGATGCTGCTCCAGTTCGCGTTCCTCGCTTCGCTGTATGCGGAGAAGATAAACGGTGTCGTCAAGCCGCGTGTCGGTCTTGTCAACAACGGCACGGAGGATACCAAGGGCGATCCGCTCCGCAAGGAGGCTTACGCGCTGCTGAAAAAGGCGGGCGACGAGGGCCGTCTGAATTTTGTCGGCAACGTAGAGGGCAGCATGGTGCCGCTCGGTGCGTGTGATGTTGCTGTCTGCGACGGCTTTACCGGCAATGTGCAGCTTAAGACCATCGAGGGCGTGGCGAAGTTCATGTCGAAGGAGATAAAGGGCGTGTTTATGGCGTCTGTCGGCACCAAGCTCGGCTACCTGCTGTGCAAGAAAGGCATGGATGACTTCCGCGAGGTGTTCAATCAGGACAAGATCGGCGGCGCGCCGTTCCTCGGCATCGCAAAGCCGGTCATCAAGGCGCACGGCTCGTCCAACGAAATTGCGGTGATGAACGCGGTCCGTCAGGCCATCGCGTACACCAAATCCGGCATGATCGATGCGGTAAAGGAAAACATTCAGTACATGACGGTTTCCGAGTGATCCACAGGAAGAAGGAACAAAAATGCTGAAAATTGACTATAAATTCAAGGACGAGAGCCTGCTCCGGCTGGCGATGACCCATTCGTCCTATGCGAATGAGCACCACGGCACGCACCTGCAGTGCAACGAGCGCCTGGAGTTTCTGGGCGATTCCGTGCTGGGCTTTGTCACGGCGGGTTACCTGTTCACGCACTATCCCGAGCTGCCCGAGGGCGACCTGACCAAGCTGCGCGCGGCAGTCGTCTGCGAGGGCGCACTGGATGAGATCGCGCACGAGATCGGTATCCCCGAAGCCATCCGTCTGGGGCACGGTGAGGAGATGGGCGGCGGACGCAAGCGTGCGTCCATTCTCGCGGATGCGACCGAGGCTTTGCTCGGCGCCATCTTTATGGACGGCGGCATCGAGCCTGCCCGTGCATTCGTGCTGCGCTTCATCCCGCATAAGGTCGAGGTTGCGCTGGCAGGCGGCGCGTTCAAGGACTACAAGACCATGCTGCAGGAGATCGTGCAGAAGAACAAGCAGGAAACGCTGGAATATCGTCTGGCAGGCCAGTCCGGCCCGGACCACGACAAGCGGTTCACCATGGAGCTGCTGCTCAACTCCAACGTGTTTGCCGAGGGCATCGGCAAGAGCAAAAAGGAAGCCGAGCAGATGGCGGCGAAGAAGGCTTTGGAAAATATGGGATGCTGACGCTTATCGCCAGACCGCAATAGAGATAAACGGCAAAGAGGTCGAGAAATCGACCTCTTTTTTCTGCGTGACGCAGTTAGTCGTTGAAAAGATACTGCCGCAGTGGTAAAATAAAACTATCTATAATAAAGAGGTGGCATATGGTTCTCAAAAGCCTGATTTTACAGGGCTTCAAGTCGTTCCCGGATCGCACTGAGATCAAATTTCTCGGCGGCATTACGGCGATCGTAGGTCCGAACGGCTCGGGAAAATCGAATATTTCGGATGCCATCCGGTGGGTTCTGGGGGAGCAGTCCTCGCGGTCTCTGCGCGGCGCGAAGATGGAGGACGTGATCTTCGGCGGCACAGCCAAGCGCGGTCCGGTCGGCTTTGCCGAGGTTTCGCTCATTCTGGACAATTCGGCGCATGTGTTCCGCTCGGAATTTACCGAAATTATGGTTACGCGCCGGTACTACCGCTCGGGCGAGAGCGAATATTTCCTCAACAAAAAGCACTGCCGCCTCAAGGACGTGCACGAGCTGTTTATGGATACCGGTCTGGGACGCGACGGCTATTCCAGCATCGGACAGGGCCGCATTGACGAGATTCTGTCCTTTAAGAGCGAGGACCGGCGCGAAATCTTCGAGGAAGCCGCGGGCATCACCAAGTTCCGCTATCGGAAGGAGGAAGCCGAGCGCAGGCTGTTAGCCACCGAGGAAAATCTGGTGCGTATCCGCGACCTGTACGGCGAACTGGAAAACCGGCTCGAGCCGCTCGAGCAGCAGGCTGGCAAGGCGAAAAGGTTCCTGCATCTGCGGGATGAGCTGCGCGTGCTTGAGGTCTCGCTGTGGCTGCTGTCGCTCGAGCAGCTCAAGAATGACACTGCCAAGCTGAATAAAGACCGGACAACCTGCGAAAAGCAGCTTGCGGATGCAAAACAGCAGCAGGAAACGCTGTATGCGCAGTCCGAGCAGCTGGCCGAGTCACTGCGCGAAATTGACAGAGAAACCGAACATCTGCGGAACGAGCTGCGCGAAGCCGAGCAGTTTGCCGCCGAGCAGATCAGCCGTGAGGCGGTTATTCAGGCGAACATCCGCAACTGCGAGGAGAATATCGAGCGCACACGGCAGGAGAGCGCACACCGCGCCGAGCAGGTGCAGAGCATGGATGCGCAGCTTGCCGAACGGCGCGAGCGTATTTCTGTGCTGAATGAGCAGGAGAAGGCACAGTCGGCTGAACTGGATGCACTCCGAAAACAGTCTGCCGAGCAGGAGCAGCAGCGCACACAGGCCGAGCAGGCACTTCGGCAGGCCGAGCAGGCGCAGCGCAGGCAGGAGCGCACGCTGCACGCGCTCGAAATCGACCGAACAGCCGCCGAGAGCGGTCTGGCGGGCATGAACGACCGCAAAATGACGCTGGATTCCGAAATCGCAGCAGCGGCACAGCAGCTGGATACCGAAAAGCAGGCACAGGACAATCTCGAGCGGGAACTGACCGCGTGCGAGCAAACGCTTGACGAAACGGCAAAGCAGGCGCAGACGGCCGCCGCTCAGGCGGAGACCTGCCGCCGAAAGGCCGAGCAGGCGCAGAACGACCTGCGAGCAGCGCAGTCCTCGCTGAGCGAAATGCAGAGCCGCGTGAAAATGCTGACCGACATGCAGCATGAGTACGAGGGCTTCTCACGGTCGGTGAAAGCCGTCATGCGGCAGGCTGAAAAGGGTGCGATGAACGGCGTGCACGGTCCGGTTTCCGCGCTCATCACGACCGAAAAGCGGTTCGTGACGGCAATCGACACTGCACTTGGTGCATCAGCGTCCTCTATCGTGGTGGACAGCACGAGCGTGGGCAAGCAGTGCATTTCGTACCTCAAGCGCACGGACGGCGGCCGCGCGACCTTCCTGCCGCTGGATACCATTCGGGCAAACAGCCTGCGGGAGACCGGTCTGGAACGGCAGAACGGCTGCTTCGGCACCGCGGATGCTCTCGTCAGATTTGATGAAAAATATAAGAATATTGTGTGCAATCTGCTGGCGCGCACGGTCATTTCGGAGAATATGGACACCGCGCTGGCACTGGCCAAGGCGTACGGACACCGGTTTCGCATTGTCACCTTAGACGGACAAATCCTGCAGGCAGGCGGTGCCATGACGGGCGGCTCGGTCTCCCGCGGCACCGGCGCACTGGCGCGGGCGGAACGCCTGCACGCCGCCGAGGAGCGCGTGCGCGCACTCGAGCAGGAGCGAAAAACGCTGGCACAGACCGAGCAGGCTGCAGGACAGAAACTGGAATCGCTTGCCGCGCAGGCGCAGGCCATCGAAACCGACCGCCGGCACGCGGAGCAGGAGAGAGCCGGACTTGCTGCTTCGGTAAAACAGCATAAATTCCTGCTGGAAAGCCTGCAGAAACGGTATGACAGCCTGATTTCTGAACAAACTAACTTCACAGCAACGCGGCAGAAGTATGAACAGACACTTGCCGCCTGCACAGAGCGCCGGTCTGCCGCAGAGCAGGCGCTTGCAGCTGCCGAGCAGGTCTGTGCCGAGCACCGTACGGCAGTGAACGCCGCTGCGGAACAGCTGACGCAGACGGCTTCGCGCATCACAGCCGCGCAGACCGCGCTTGCGGAGACGCGCACGGCGCAGGACAGCGAAGCACGCGCGCTCGCGGAGCTTGAGCGACTAAAGGCCGACCTCGACGCGGGCGTGTCCGGTGCGGAGCAGACGATCGCAGGCTTTGCGGCGGAAATCGCACGCCTGACCGATGAACTTACCCAAGTCCGTGCAGCCAAGCACGGACGCGACACCACCGCCCGGCTGCTCAGCGAACAGCTTGCGCGGCAGACCGGCAGACGCGAACAGACCGAGGGCGAACGGGTCCGTCTGGAAAAGGCGGCACAGAGCCGCAACGAGGAAATCCTTGAACTCGAACGCGAGACCGCCCGCCTGGAAAACCGCGCGGCCCAGCTGAAAAACGAGGAAACACAGATTCTGGATAAAATGTGGGAAAGCTATGAATTAACACCCACACCGGCGGCAGAGATCGCCAAACCGATTGAAAACCTCGGTGAAACGCGCGGCCGCGTGCAGGAGCTGCGCGTGAAAATGCGGGCGCTCGGCAACGTCAATCTGGACGCGGTGGACGAATTTCAGCGTGTGCAGGAGCGGTACAGCTTCCTGCGGGAGCAGAAGGACGACCTCGAGACAGCGCAGACCGATCTGCGCAAGGTCATCGAGCAGCTGACTGTCAGCATGAAGGAGATTTTCGCGTCCGAGTTCGCCAAGCTGAATGTGTACTTCCGTGATACCTTCCGCGAGATCTTCGGCGGCGGACACGCCGAACTGCAGCTTGCCGATACCTCGGATATCCTGAACTGCGGTATCGACATCCGCGTGTCTCCGCCGGGCAAGGCGGTTAAAACGATTACGCTGCTCTCAGGCGGTGAAAAGGCGTTTGTTGCCATTGCGCTGTACTTTGCGATCCTCAAGCTGCGGCCTACGCCGTTCTGCGTGCTTGATGAGATCGAAGCCGCGCTCGATGATGTAAACGTGCAGCGGTTTGCAAAATACATTCGCCGCCTGACAGATTCGACACAATTTATTGTAATTACCCACAGACGTGGTACAATGGAAGAAGCAGATATGCTCTACGGCGTGACCATGCAGGAGCAGGGCGTTTCCAAAATGCTGATGCTCAATCTGGCTGAGGCGGAAAAACGTCTCAAAAATACCATTAAGTAATGGAAAATTGAGAATGGCAAATGGAGAATTGCGGCAATGGATATGCGAAGCGAAAAATATCCGTACAGGCTGGATGTGGAAAGACGATTGCCGAACGGCGCTCTTACGACAGACGGCTATGCGGCACGGCATCCGGTCGAGTTTCGGCACTGGGGACATGCGCGCGGCTATGTTCTCTGGGGTGAGCGGATTGACCGCACAGACTGGGAGAACTGGCGTATCAACTACTACGGTAAATAATTACTGATTCCTGATTTGCAAGGGCAATACCGCATAATTGAACAAGAGTGATTTGCGAGTAAATTTTGCGTTCTGACGAGGCACAGTTTTGCGGTAATACTTGATGTATTACCGTGAAACTTCGGCA
>OLVT01000246.1_pt1 | contig 64332 bp, 54 predicted proteins | sample 1673241 | NCBI WGS metagenome assembly OLVT01 (sample SAMEA3178936, study PRJEB25190) | human gut metagenome | biome: human gut; feature: human-associated habitat; material: faeces | place: Austria | collected 2013
CTGCGTGGATACGGAAGAAGCGGTAAAAACCGGGCGCCTTCAGGATCGACTGGCGGTAGAACTTTTGATTACAAAACAGTACTAGAACTCATAGGGGAGAAGGGAGAGAAATATATGGAGATGATTAAGGATCAGAATCCGGACGAGGAATTTTTGGAGCAGGTGCGCCGGCAGACACAGAAGGTTATGGAGGAATTTTTGGCTGCGGCAAAGATGAAGCCGGGGCAGGTGTTGGTGGTCGGTTGTTCCAGCAGTGAGATTGGAAGTTTCCGCATCGGCTCCCATTCCAGCAGCCAGATTGGAAAGACTGTTTTTGATACGATCTGGGAAATTTCCCGGGAAAATGGGCTGGCGCTGGCGGCCCAATGCTGTGAGCATTTAAATCGGGCGCTGATCCTGGAGGAAGAAACGGCGGTTCGATATGGGTGGGAGATTGTAAATGTGGTGCCGCAGCTGAAGGCAGGAGGTTCTTTTGCCACTGCCGCTTACGGAAGTTTCACTCATCCGGCAGCGGTGGAGCATATTAAGGCTCACGGAGGCATTGACATCGGAGATACGTTAATCGGCATGCATTTGAAAGATGTGGCTATTCCTCTCCGAATTTCTCAGAAGGAGATTGGGGCCGCCCATGTGGTCTGCGCCAGAACCAGGCCCAGGCTGATTGGAGGGGAGAGGGCTCACTATGACCCGAATTTAGGGTGAGGCAGGTAATTGCCTAAAGAATATGTCTAAAGATTTATGGAGCGTAAGCACCCAAAAGACAGGCGTTTGAGTGTTCGCGGCAATACAAAGGCCTTCCGTCCAACACACCAATGGACGGAAGGCCTTAAAATTCGGTTGTTCTATATTCGATCTCTAGTAATTAAGCGATGGAATTAACAGCCTTGGACAAACGGGATACTTTGCGGGAAGCATTGTTCTTGTGGTAAACGCCCTTGGAAGTAGCCTTGTCGATCTCAGAAGTAGCATCCAGCAGAGCAGCCTGGGCAGCAGCCTTATCCCCGGCGGCAACAGCAGCATCCACCTTCTTGATCATCGTTCTGACCTTGGAACGAATCGCTTTGTTTCTAGCAGCTTTTGTCTCGTTTACTAAAATTCTCTTTTTTGCAGATTTAATGTTAGCCAATGAAATACACCTCCGTTTCTTGTGGTAAATTCTTGTAGTGTTTTCCATTAAAGCCTGGACACGGACAGTTCAATGTAAACATACTCTAACATTCTATCGAATCCTTTTGGGAATGTCAATAGAAAAATACATATTTTTCCCACATATTTAACAAAATAAGTAACAGTTTAGGATGATCAGTAAAAGGCCAGATCGTTGAATGAAAAAGGAGGAAGAAAGGAGAACAGCAATGGGGATTAAGAATAGAAAAGAGGGAGTGAAAGCCGGATTTGAAGTCAGAACAGATCTGGCGCTGGAGGAAAAGGAGAGTTTTAAAGGAGACGACGGCGGGTTGGCCGGGGTGGCCCTAAAGGAGTGGAATCATCCGGAAGAAGGAGTGAAAATCACACAGGTTCGTATTCTTAATAAAAAAGGAGCCTGCGCTATGGGAAAGCCTGTGGGAACCTATCTGACTATGGAGGCAATGGCATTAAACCGGACAGATGAGAAGGGGCACAGTGAGATTTCTGACCTGCTGGCAGAACAGATCAAGGAACTGACAGAAGCCATGATCAAAGGAAAGGCGGTACCATCGGTTTTGGTGGTGGGATTAGGAAATGCCTCCGTTACTCCGGATGCTTTAGGACCGGAGGTATTGGGAAACCTCCAGGTTACACGACATTTAACAGGTCAGTATGGGAAGGATTTCTTGAAGGACAGGAACCTCTCTGCGGTCAGCGGTATTGTTCCGGGGGTGATGGCTCAGACAGGAATGGAGACGGCGGAGATTTTAAGGGGCATTATTGAGGAAACAAAGCCGGATTTAGTGATCGCGATTGACGCCCTGGCAGCCCGCAGCGTCCGAAGACTGGGAACCACGATTCAGCTGACAGATACGGGAATCCATCCGGGGTCCGGAGTAGGAAACCATCGGCACAGCCTGACAAAGGAAAGCCTGGGTGTACCGGTGATGGCCATTGGAGTACCGACAGTGGTAGGAGCAGCGGCCATCGTCCATGATACGGTTTCTGCCTTGATTCGGACACTGGCCCGGAGCGAATCCACCAAACAGACCGGAAAATGGATGGAAGAAATGGATCCGGAGGAACAGTACGAGCTGATCCGTGAGCTGCTGGAACCGGAGTTTGGACCTATGTATGTAACTCCCCCGGACATAGACCGTCGGATTAAGGAGCTGGGATTCGTCATATCCGAAGGAATTCATCGGGCGCTGCTGTAAAAGACATTTTCCATACTGTCAATCCGGGCCTGTCCTGTGCATATCCTATTATAACAGTCCGGGACGTCCTGGACAGAAGAAAAGCCGGTTGGGACAGGATGGTGATAGGTCATATGCAAAGAAGGACGCTGGCATGGAAAATACGAAAAGGGATGACGGCCGCAGGGGTGGTTTTAGGCTTGGCGCTTGGAGGAAAAGGAATTCTTGCCGTTACAGGACCTATAAGCAGGCAGGAGGCAAAGACGCTGGCAAATGTCCTGGGACAGCATGCGATTCAGGGCATATGGAACCTGTCCCACCCCCTGGAAGCAATCCAAGAGTCTTTGGGAGATGAAAAAGGACAATGGCCGGATCCGGACCCATCTTACCGTCAGTACCAAAAACTTCGGTCATTTTACGAGTCACACCCCTATCTGGCCCGGCATGATTCAGATGAAAGCGGAGGAGGACAGGGAAAACAGGACAGCCCGGCAGATCAGACCGGGAATGAGGGGGAATCCGCTTTGGCTGCAATTGATCAGAAAAGTACGAGAAGCTTTTCCACTTCTCTGCCGGCCCTGACCGGAACCACCTCCCGGCCCATTACCGGAAAAACTTATGTGATTGAACAGCTGGCGGATTATGATTTTTTAATGAAAAATTTCTACAATGTCCATACTTCCACCACTGCCGGCAGAGACTTGATGAACGCGGAAAAACTGCTGGAAAAAGACCTTACAATAAATAAAGATGGGGAAGGACCTCAGATTTTGATTTACCACACCCATTCTCAGGAAGGATTCGCGGACTCCGGCGCGGGTGAGACGGTGGTAGCAGTGGGAGAACGTCTGACAGAACTTCTGGAGGCGCGGGGATATGAGGTATACCACGATGAATCGGTCTATGACCTGGTAAATGGAAAGCTGGACCGAAGCAAAGCTTATACATATGCCGGGGAGGGAATTGAAACAATTCTGGAGCAGCACCCTTCCATTCAGGTGATCTTGGATATCCACCGGGACGGAGTGGCAGATAACCTTCATCTGGCCGCAAAGGTGGACGGGAAGAGTACTGCCCAGATTATGTTTTTTAACGGTCTCAGCCAGACTCCGGACGGTCCGGTAGAGTATCTGGAGAATCCTTACCGGGAGGACAATCTGGCGTTCAGTCTTCAGATGCAGTTGAATGCCCAGGCCTATTTTCCCGGATTCACCAGAAAAATCTACTTGAAGGGTCTCCGCTATAATCTCCATCTGCGCCCAAGGTCTGCCCTGATTGAAGTAGGGGCTCAGACCAATACCTTTGAAGAAGCTTTAAACGCGATGGAGCCCCTGGCAGAACTTTTGGATATGGTGTTGCAAGGCGGTTGAAAAAATGATATGATGGAAAAAGTTTGGAGCGGCCAAGGCAGCCGTTTCCAAGGAAAGAGCAATCAGGAGAGAGGAAGAAACATGCCATCAGTTGACCAGAGCAAAATCCGTAACTTTTGTATTATCGCCCATATTGACCACGGCAAATCCACCCTGGCGGACCGGATTATCGAGAAGACCGGTTTGCTTACCAGCCGGGAGATGCAGGACCAGGTCCTGGATAATATGGATTTGGAGCGGGAACGGGGAATCACTATTAAATCCCAGGCAGTCCGGACGGTATATCAGGCCAAGGACGGCAGCGAGTATATTTTCAATTTGATTGACACTCCCGGACATGTTGACTTTAACTACGAAGTGTCCAGAAGCCTGGCAGCCTGCGACGGCGCGGTTCTGGTTGTGGATGCTTCCCAGGGAATCGAGGCCCAGACCCTGGCAAACGTTTATCTGGCCCTGGACCATGATTTGGACGTATTTCCGGTAATCAACAAGGTCGATCTGCCCAGCGCGGATCCGGACCGGGTAGCGGCGGAGATTGAGGATGTAATCGGTCTGGACGCCAGCGACGCCCCCAGAATCAGCGCCAAGACCGGGGAAAACGTGGACGCGGTGCTGGAGGCCATTGTGGAGAAGATTCCCGCTCCCAAGGGAAATCCGGAATCCCCCTTAAAGGCCCTGATTTTTGACTCCGTGTACGATTCCTATAAAGGAGTTATCATTTTTATCCGGGTGATGGAGGGAACCGTGAAGAAAGGAACCACCATCCGCATGATGGCCACCGGAGCCCAGGAAGATGCGGTGGAGGTAGGATATTTCGGCGCGGGCCAGTTTATCCCCTGCGATGAGCTGTCCGCGGGTATGGTGGGCTATGTGACCGCCAGCATCAAGAACGTGCGGGATACCCGGGTCGGCGATACGGTGACCGACGCTGACAATCCATGCGATGCGCCCCTGCCCGGCTACAAGAAGGTAACGCCTATGGTATACTGCGGCCTTTACCCGGCGGATGGAGCCAAATATAACGACCTGAGAGAAGCGCTGGAAAAGCTTCAGCTCAACGACGCCTCCCTGTTCTACGAGCCGGAGACATCCGTAGCCCTGGGTTTTGGATTTCGCTGCGGATTTTTAGGACTGCTTCATCTGGAAATCATCCAGGAACGGCTGGAGCGGGAGTATAATCTGGATTTGGTGACCACCGCCCCCGGAGTTGTGTACCGGGTTCACAAGAAAAACGGGGAGATGATGGAGTTGACCAATCCCTCCAATCTGCCGGACCCCACGGAGATTGATTATATGGAAGAACCTATTGTCAGCGCAGAGATTATGGTGACTACGGAATTCGTAGGCCCTATTATGACCTTGTGCCAGGAACGCCGGGGAAATTATTTGGGGATGGAATATATTGAGACTACCAGGGCTTTATTGAAATATGAGCTGCCCCTAAATGAAATTATATATGATTTTTTTGACGCCTTAAAGTCCCGTTCCAGAGGCTATGCATCCTTTGACTATGAGTTAAAAGGATATGAGCGCTCGGAGCTGGTGAAACTGGATATTTTGGTGAACAGGGAAGAAGTGGACGCCCTTTCCTTTATTGTTCATGCCGACTCTGCCTATGAGAGAGGCAGAAAAATGTGTGAGAAGCTGAAGGAGGAAATCCCCAGACATTTGTTCGAGATCCCGATTCAGGCAGCGATCGGCGGAAAGATTATCGCCAGAGAGACGGTAAAGGCAGTGCGTAAAGATGTGCTGGCCAAGTGCTACGGCGGTGATATTTCCAGAAAGAGAAAGCTTCTTGAAAAACAGAAGGAAGGAAAGAAGCGGATGCGCCAGATTGGAAATGTGGAGATTCCGCAGAAAGCATTTATGAGTGTGTTGAAGCTGGACGACCAGTAAAACAGTAGGAGAGCTATGGCAAAACAACGAAAGATTCCACTGGAACTATATATTCACATTCCATTCTGCGCCAGAAAGTGCTTTTACTGTGATTTTCTCTCATTCCGTACCCTGGCAAAGACTCATGAGGCCTATATTAGGCAGCTGCTCCGGGAAATCCGCGCCCTGGCGCCCAGCTGCCGGGACTATCAGGCGGTGACTATTTTTGTGGGCGGAGGCACGCCCTCGGTGCTGGAACCGGAGTTAATCTGCCAGGTGATGGAGGCGGTCTGCCGAAACTTTGATGTGGCGCCGGAAGCGGAGATTTCCATTGAAGTAAATCCCGGCACCCTTCTTCACAATAAGCTGGCCCTGTACCGCCAGGCGGGCTTTAACCGGGTCAGCATCGGCCTCCAGTCCGCGGACAACGAGGAACTGCGGAACCTGGGGAGGATTCATTCCTTTGAAGAATTTTTAAAAAGCTTTCAGAGCGCCCGCATGGCAGGATTTCAGAACATCAACGTGGATTTGATGAGCGGGATTCCAGGTCAGACCATGGAGTCCTGGAAGAACACTCTGAAAAAGGTGACCATGTTGAAGCCGGAGCATATTTCTTCCTACAGTTTGATTATTGAGGAAGGAACTCCCTATTGGGACCGGTACGGAAACGGCGGGAACCGGAATAAAGAAAAGGAAAAACGGGAGAGAACTCAGATTCCGGAAAAAGAAGATCTGGGCCTGATTGCCGAGCCTGCGGAACTTGGAAAACGCAGTCTTCCGCCTTTGCCAGATGAGGATACGGAAAATAAAATGTATCATTTGACCAGACAGTTTTTAAAAGAACAGGGATTTGTGCGCTATGAGGTATCCAACTATGCCAGGCCGGGCTTTGAATGCCGGCACAATGTAGGATATTGGACCGGGACAGAATACTTGGGTTTGGGTCTGGGTTCCTCCTCCTATATGGCGGGCTACCGTTTCTGCAATGAGAGGGGGTTGGAACGGTATTTAAATCTGGACTTTGAAGGCGCGGACTGGCAGGAATGTCTTCATCCGCAGATCCAGCGGCTGACGCGGCAGGATAAGATGGAAGAGTTTATGTTTCTGGGCCTGCGCATGACAAAGGGAATTTCGGAGATCGATTTTGTTTCCGCCTTTGGAGTAAAGCTGGAATCCGTCTACGGAAAGGTGATCAGCCAGCTGATTGCCAACGGCCTTTTAAAGCGGGAGGGGACCAGACTGGCCCTGACAGAGTGGGGGATGGATGTAAGCAACTTTGTGCTGAGTGAATTTCTGCTGGGAGATTAGCCATGGAAAATAAACTTGCGGAGATACATAAGAAGATCGAAGAGCTGTCAGAGGACAGGTATCGGGAATTTAACAAAAAGCTGCTGCCGGGTATTGAAGATGTGGCCGGAGTTCGGCTTCCGGCTTTGAGAAAGCTGGCCAGGCAGCTGGCAAAGGAAGGCTGGCAGAAATGGGCGGAGCAGATGAAGGAAGGCTGGAAGAGGGGAGAACTCTGCCACGAGGAGAGAATTCTCTGGGGGCTTATTTTTGCTACCGGCGCCCGTACCTGGAGCGAGGCCCTGCCATTCATCCGGGACTATCTTCCGGCTATGGACAGCTGGGCGATTTGCGACACTGTCTGCGGAACTCTGAAGGCGGCCCGGAATACCAGAGAGGAATCCTGGCCTTTTGCGGCCTCCTGCCTGGAATCTGATCAGGAGTATGTATGCCGGACTGGTTCGGTGCTGCTTTTGAGCCATTTTCTGGAGAAGGAATATTGTGAGAAGGCTTTTTCTGTCATAGAGGAACGGAAAAGCAAAGCCTACTATTCTAATATGGCCGCTGCATGGGCTCTGTCCCTTTACTATTTGAAATTTCCGGAAGAGACCCTATCTTATTTAAAAGTAAGCCGGCTGGATGACTGGACTTATAACAAGACCCTCCAGAAAATCTGCGAATCCCTCAGGCCTTCTCCCGAAATCAGGAAAATGATTCGGTCCATGAAACGGTAAAAAGGGTGAGTTTCTATCTCCCTTCCAGTACCGTTACGGACATGCGGTTGGGAAGGCAGACGATGGTTTCGCCTGACATGCTTTTCTTTCCTTGCTGCACGCACAGATGGTCGGGGCAGGTTGCCTGGCTGCACCAGATTTGTCCGCTTTCTATAATCAGATGATTGCTTCCTCCGTTTATGCCTGCGATGTCAAATTCTCCGTCCTGGTTCAGAGGAAGGGTTTCAACGACCTGTCCATCTACGGATACCTGGGCGATCAGACCGGGGATGGACTGGAAACGGCTGAAAATCATCCAGCCGGCGGCCAGGATCAGGATAAACAGGAAAAGGAGAAAATCGTTTCGGCGAATTTTGCCTTTTCCTTTTTTGGTGGGCTGCTGTGTGTTTGCTTCTGACATAAAACCTCCTGGGATATGTAAAACTGGCACGGGACGCAGGCCGGCCTGGTCGGGTGCTTTCTATATGTTACTATACACTGCAAAATGAGGTATTGTCCAGTGAATGATTTGTCTGGGAAAAAAACTCCGGGGAAACAATCCCCCGGAACCCGGGTGGCCTTTTACGGCCTCCTCATTGGGTTGGCTTTCGTGATGAGCTATATTGAGAGCCTGCTGCCTGTTCCTGTTCCGGTTCCGGGTGTGAAACTGGGACTGGCCAACATGGTTTCCATGGCGGCCCTTTATCTGATTGGAGTTAAGGGCGCCTTTACCGTCAGCCTGGTCCGCATTCTCCTGGCCGGACTTGCTTTTACCGGCCCCTCCATGATGATTTACAGCATGTGCGGAGGAGTTTTGAGCATGCTGGTAATGGCAGCTTTGAAAAAGACCGGCTGGTTCTCCATTGTGGGAGTCAGCGTGGCAGGAGGAGCGGCACACAATATCGGACAGTTGATGGCGGCAGCCTGGATTACAAGAACGGCAGGCGTATTTTCCTACCTGCCGGTTCTGCTGGCTGCGGGAAGCGCGGCGGGCGTAGCGGTGGGAGCCGCGGCGGGAATGGTGATTCACAGAATCTCACGCTGGGTTCCATAAGAAGCGAGAACTTACCGCATAATATGGGGAAGCCTTCCTCTGAAAAAGCGCTTCCTTAATTCCTTCCAGCGGAAGGGAATCAGCGGATAGATATAGCTTTTTCCGGCGATGGTCCGGTTGAAGATAATAGCGCAGATGGTCAGAACCATCCCTGCTGCGTAGCCCCAGATTCCAAATAGGGCGGTCAGAATCAGAATCAGGATTCGCATGAATTTCATGGCGTAGCCCAGCTCAAAGCTGGCCTGGGAGTAGTTGGCAACGGTGACGAAGGCCATATAGAGCATGGTTTCGCTGTTGAACCAGCCGGACTTTACTGCGTACTCCCCCAGCACGATTCCGGCGATGACGCTTAGAGGGGTTGTCAGCATGTTGGGGGTATTTACTGCGGCCAGCCGAAGGCCGTCGATTGCAAACTCTAAAATTAACAGCTGCCAGATGAGCGGCACATTCAGGGGATCTGACAGCTGAATGAACTCCAGCCATGAGGGGATCATGGAGGGATACTCCATCAAAAGAAGCCAGGTTGGAGTTACCAGCAGGGAGAGGGTGGAAATAATCATCCTGGTCAGCCGCAGATAGGTGCCCGTAATAGGCGGAAAATAATAATCGTCCGCTTCCTCAATGATGTCGAATACCGAGGAGGGCAGAATCATGGCGGAGGGAGAGGTATCTACCAGAACTACAATATTTCCCTCCAGGATGGAGGCTGCCGCCGTATCCGGCCGCTCGGAAAACTTAAATTTGGGAAAGGGATTAAACCATTTATAGGGGAAAATACATTCCGCCAGACTTTCCTGATTCATGGTCAGCGCATCTACTTTTAAACGGGAGATGCGCTCTTTGATTTTTTTTAAAAGTTCCTGGTCTACCCGGCTGCTCATGTAGCAGAGGGCAATGTCGGTGTGAGAGCTTTCTCCTGCGCTTAAAATTTCCATAGTGAGCTTAGGGTCCCGGATTCTCCGGCGGATCAGGGCAGTGTTAAATATAAGAGTTTCCACAAAGCCGTCCCGGGAACCACGCATCACTTTGTCTTTGTCCGGCTCGCTGACGCTTCGGGCGGGGTAGGTACGGCAGTCGATGGTGAGACAGGTGTCATAGCCGTCGATGAAAAGACAGGAAATTCCGGATAGGAGGGAAACAATCATCTGGTTCTGGTCCGCAGCCAGGCCGATTTCCCCGTAGGGCAGATACTGTTTGGAAAAACCGTGGGCATCCGCAGGTAAATCCTCCTCTTTAATGGAGGAAAAGGTCTGAAGCAGCTTTAAGAGGGTATCGTCCTTGGCGAAGCCGTCTATAAAATAAAGGCATGCCTCCCTGCCGCCGATTCGAAGGACACGGTAAACGATATCGAAATTGGCCCGGATGTTCAGCAGGGCGTCAAGCTGAGTCATATTGTCCTGTAAGTTTCTGGAGAAATTCATGGATTTCATCCTCCTGTGGCGTAATCATTCTGTTTTGTTTGTATATTTTCCAGTATGGGCCGGAAAAGAAGGATTTATTCTAAAAATCCGGAAAGGAGAGGTTGTGAAAAATGCGGATGATTTTGAAGGGAGAGGTGAAAAGACAAAGTGCAGATTTTCCATAAATGGAAGAAAAAACCCATATAATATCAATATTATGCACAAAAGATGTTGACAAAATTAGTGGCCGGTGGTACACTAATTAACACGGTTTCCAAAAGAAACCGGAGAATTTTGTTTGGTATGGGGATGCCAGATAAACAAATAGTGTAACGGTTTTGATCGTGACTGGAAGCTGCTTTCTGTGGGGGAAAGGCAGCTTCCTTTGCTGTATGATTATGGTATCTGCTCAGGCCACCTGTTTTCCTGCGGTTCTGAACCGTTACTTATTATTGACATATTTCCTATAGAAATAGTATGATAATAATGCGGATTGCGATTTACAGTACAGGGCAATCCGACATTAAGAGTGTTAGGAAAACGTGAGATAAAAATTCAGATAAGGATGTGAAAAATGATGTTGGTTTCCACAAAAGGGCGCTATGCCCTGCGGACTATGATGGACCTGGCGGTTCACAGTCAGAATGGACCGGTTAAAATTAAGGATATTGCCAGCCGTCAGGAAATTTCCAGTAAATATTTGGAGCAGATTATATCCATACTAGCAAGAGAAGGCCTGGTGCGCAGTCTGAGAGGCAATCAGGGCGGTTATTATCTGTCAAAGGAACCTTACGCTTATACGGTGGGGGAGATTTTGCGGGCGGCGGAAGGGAGTCTGGCTCCGGTGGACTGCCTGAGAACGCCGGAAAACCAGTGCAGCAGAAAAGATGACTGTGCCGCTCTGAAACTTTGGGAAGAACTGGATAAGGCCATCGGCGGCGTAGTGGACCATTATACGCTGGAAGATCTGCTGAAGCGGCAGGACGAGGAATCCGACAGATAAACGGGGAAAGGGAGGCGTCAGTATGAAGATGGGGACGACGTTTGGAGACAGACTGAGAGGTCTTGGGGAGGATTACCGGTTTCGGTTCCTGCTTACATCGGGCGCAGTTCTTTTATCGGCCTTGGTTCAATGCTTTGCCCTGCAGGCCCTGATCAGGCCTGCGGGGATTATTTCCGGCGGATTTACAGGAATTGCTATGTTGATGGAGGCTTTAGGAAATCGGCTGGGAGTTCCTGTTTCCATGCAGGCTGTGATGCTGATTCTGAATGTTCCTGTAGCTTTGTTCTGCGCCCGGGGAATCAGCCTGAGGTTTACAGCTTTTTCGCTGGCTCAGGTGGCTCTGAGCAGTTTTTTTCTTCAGGTCTGTCACTTTAGCCCTCTGTTTGGGGACCAGATCTTAAATGTAATTTTCGGAGGAGTTCTGCTGGGGGCCTCCGTTGTCATTGCCCTCAAGGGAAATGCGTCCACCGGCGGAACAGATTTTATATCGCTTTATGTAACAAACCGAACGGGAAAATCCATCTGGACCTGGGTTTTTATGGGCAACGCTCTTTTGTACTGTCTTTATGGAGCATTGTTCGGCTGGATGGCCGCCGGCTATTCCATTATTGTTCAGTATATTTCCACCCGGATTATTTCCGCCTTCCATCATCGGTATGATCTGGTTACTGTGCAGATTACAACTAAGCTGGGACCGGAGATGGCAGATGCCTATGTCAGCCATTTTCGTCACGGAATCTCCTGCGTGGAGGCTGAAGGAGGATACAGTAAGAAAAAAATGTATTTGCTGAATACGGTAGTATCCTCCTATGAAACCTCAGATGTGATACGCCTGCTGCGACAGGTGGACAGCCGCGTTATTATTAACATAATGAAGACGGAGCGGTTTGTAGGCTCCTTCTACCGGAAGCCTATGGAGTGACCATTTCCCAAACCTTTTAGCGGGAGATGTCCGCTTCAAGTCCGCAGAGCCTGCGAATTACGTAGCCAGCCATTAAAAGTCCGGCTACTGGGGGCACAAAGGAAACGCTTCCGGGGGTGGCGCGCATTTTGGTCTTATCGCCTTCGGCCGCCGCCGAAGGCCGGATGGGCTGTTCGGGGGACCAGCAGACGGTCAGTCTGTCCAGGTTTCTGGACTTCAGCTCCCGGCGCATAACCCGGCATAGAGGGCAAACCCTTGTCTGGCTGATATCCGAAATCCGGAACAATTCCGGGTACAGCTTATTTCCGGTTCCCATGGCGGAAATGATGGGGATGGAATGCTCCTTGGCGTAAGCTGCCAAAGCCAGTTTGGAGGAAACAGTGTCGATGGCGTCCAGGATAAAATCCACGGGTCCTGCCTGGCTCATCACCTCCGCAAGATTTTCCGGAAGCACAAAAGTTTCGCAGAGGGTCACCTCTGTTTCCGGACAGATATCACGAATCCGCTCTTTCATCACCTGGGCTTTGCCGCGGCCCACGGTGCTGTGAAGGGCGATTATTTGACGGTTCAGATTGGTCAGGGAGACGGTATCATGGTCGGCAAGGAAAAGCTTTCCCACGCCGCCCCGGGCCAGGGCCTCCGCAGCGTGGGAGCCCACTCCGCCAAGGCCGAAAACGGCCACCTGGCTCCGGGCCAGAACTTCCATTCCGTCTGTGCCTATCAGCATTTCTTCTCTTGAAAATTCATTCATTTTTTTCTATCCTTTCCGCGCGGTATCCTTTCCCGCGATGCCGGGGACCGGCGCTCATTTCTGAAAATTCCGTTTACACCCATTTATCCTAACGGCTTCTATATTGACTTGTCAAGAAGGAAGGGCGGGGATAACCTGCTCCTTTAAAATCTGAGAGGCAAGGAGAATGGTTTCTATGTTCGGATTGGTTTCTTTGTAAATGGCGTAATATTTTCTGGAATCCATCATTTTAGGCAGTGCGCAGTAGTATACACGTTTGGGCTTTGAAAGATTGACTAGAGGAAATACGGAGGGGCTGAAATACATATATCCGAGTCCTTTTAAAAGCATAGTGCCTGCTGTTACCATATTGGCCGTCTGAATGGTGCGGACCGGGTCAATATGATATTGCTGGATAATCTGCTTCAGGTTCAGATAAAGAGCCTGAGAGGAGGAGGGCATGATGATGGGGAGGGACGAAAGCTGGTCCGGCTGAATCAGAAGCGGACAGCTGGGGCTGTTCTTATCCAGAAGCGCCTGGTCTGTCTGTTCCAGGACTACTTTAGGCATCAGATTCTCCGGTATAATCAGCATCAGTTTTTCCTCACACATCTCCTCAAAATGAAAATTCACAATATCCAGACTGACATGGCCAAACATCAGGTCAATTTCGTCATTCTTCAACATTTCCATGGAGCTTAATTCCTGAGCTTCACAAATCCGTATGTTCAAAAAAGGACGCTTTTTCAGCAGAAGATGGATTAGGGACGGACACCACATTTCGCTGTGAATCTGGCCGATGCCGATACGAAATTCCGTCTGCTGTGTTTCCAGCTTTTTGATATCTTCATTCAGCAACTGCTCAGCTGTTACGATTTCCTGCATTTTGCTTAAATAAATTTTACCGCTTCTGGTCAAACGTATGGGATTGTGGGTACGGTCAAAAAGCTTGACACCTAATTTGCGCTCTAAATTGTTGATACAGGCAGTCAGAGTGGGCTGGGTGATAAATAGACGTTTCGCTGCTCTGGACATATTTTGTTCCTCAGCCAGTACCAGAAGATAGTTTAACTTTTCAGGAGTCATATGACACCTCCGTTATAGATTTATATCTATTATTATATACAAAATGATTGATTTTACAATATATTAATTCGGGGATATACTGAGTTTATCAAAGGAAAGACGAAAAGAGCAAGACAAAAGAAAATTCAGTGAGCAGGAGGGAATGGTAATGAAGATTACAGATGTAAAAGTTGTAAAGGCCAACCGCTGTGTGTTTGCCAAGATTTTGACTGACGAGGGAATTTACGGAATAGGCGAGGCTGGAGCGTGGGGACTGCTGGAGGCTTCCGCTGCGGCAATCCATATGTTTAAGGACTATCTGGTGGGAAAGAATCCGCTGGATATTGAGCACCACTGGCAGTATATGCAGCGGTTTGGACATTTTCGCGGAGCGGCAGTCATGGGAGCAGTTTCTGCTATTGACGTGGCTCTGTACGACATTGCAGGAAAATACTTCCACGTTCCGATTTACCGCCTTTTAGGAGGAAAATGCCGGGATAAGGTGCGGGTATATAACCACACTGCCGGACAGACGGAGGAGGAACTGGTGGAAAATGCCGTGAAAGGCAAGGAAGCTGGTTTTACAGCGCTGGGGCATCTGAATCCCTATCTGGATGAACCGAGGGACCTTCCGTTTCATGATAACAATACCCAGCTGCTCTATAAGGCGGAGCGGCGTGTTGCGAAAGTGAGAGAAGCTGTGGGGGAGGATGTAGATTTATGTTTGGAACTTCACCGGAGACTGGAACCGGGCCTGGCTGTTCAGCTGAGCAGAAAACTGGAGCCATATAATCCCATGTTTCTGGAGGACCCCATCCGTCCGGATAATTATGACGAGATGGCAAGGGTAGCAGCCAAGACCAGCATTCCCATCGCAACCGGAGAGCGGATTACCAGTTTCTTTGATTTTCAGATGCTTTTGGAGAGAGGAGCATGCAGCTATGTACGGGCATCCATTGCGGTTTGCGGAGGATTTACAGGAGCAAAAAAGATTGCTGCCCTTGCGGAGGCCCATCACTGTAGCCTGGTTCCCCACAATCCCTTAAGCCCCGTAACCACCAATGCGGTGCTTCATTTTGCTGCGGCGACAGAAAACGTGGCGATTGCGGAATACCCGAATCCGTATAAGGCGTCTACCGCTGATAATCTTTTAAATACCGGCGTGAAACTGCGTCAGGTGGATATGGTGGACCACATTCCGGAATTCAAAGACGGGTATCTGATGGTGCCGGAGGAGCCCGGCCTGGGAATCGACCTGATTCCGGATGTAGAGGAACGGTTCCCCTTCCGTCCCCATGCGGTCAGCGCAAGGCTGAACCTGGACGGTTCTATTTGCGACCAGTAATTGACGCAGATGACAATTGATAGAAGCGAAATACAATAAAAAAGAAAAGGAGATATTCATATGTCTACGATGGTGATATGTATTGTCATATTTGTACTGACCATTATCCTTTATGCTACCAATAAGCTGGAAATGGGCGTAGTGGGATTGGGAGGCCTGGCGCTGCTCGTGATTTTCGGCTGTATGGAACCAAACGATGCATTGAGCTATTTTGCCAACTCCAATGTACTGATGATGATGTCTATGTTTGTAGTGTCCACAGGGCTAAGCAGGACCAGCCTGATTGACCGCTTTTCCGCAGGCATTACCAAACTGACCGGAAATTCTTTTCGCAGAACCTTTCTCTGTTATATTATCCTTGCGGAAATACTTACCAGTTTTTTAAACAGCCCGCTGGTCGCCTTTTCTATCGTGCTGCCATTAGTGGTGCAGATGTGCGAAGATTACAATGTATCTCCCTCCAAGGTCATGTTCCCGATTGGACTGGTATGCATCGCCTGCTGCTGTATTATGCCTTTTGGAGCGGCCATTCAGCAGACAGGAATTTATAATGGCTTTCTGGAAAGCTATGGGTTCGCAGCTGATTTTGCGCCTACAGACTTTCTGGTAGGACGCTGGCCCTTCCTGATTATTGTGCCCCTTTGGTCATTTACTATGGGTTATAAGATTGCTCCGGAAAAACCGGTGGTGCCGGTTTCTCTGGTAACCGTCTCCAGAAGCGAGAAAAAGCCTTTGAACAAGTTCTCTGACTGGGCGGGGGTAATTATTTTCTTCGGCGTTGTTGTATTATTTATTTTTGGCGGAAACCTTGGAATCCCTTCCTGGTTGGTATGCTTTACCGGAGCTCTGCTGACCGTTATTTGCGGAACGCTGACTACCAAGGAGGCCATCGGAGCTCTTCCCATCAATCTGGCTGCCATGCTGGTAGGTGCCTTGGCTATGGCAGGAGCCCTTTCTTCTACCGGAGCTGGAGAGATGATTGGACAGGCGATATCTGTTGCTATCGGAGGAGTAAAAAACGGATATATCCTGGGAGCCGTATTTTTCCTGATTCCCTTTGTACTGACCCAGTTTATGCAGAATCAGGCAGTTATGAATATCTTTGTACCTATCTGCCTGCTGGCCTGCCAGGCGATTGGAGCGGACCCGACCGGACTGATTATTCTGATTACCGCAGGCTCTCTGACTGCGTTCATGACGCCTATGGCAACCAGCTCCATCCCGGCTATTATGGGTGCTGGCGGTTATGACATCAAATCCCTGGTAAAGCAGGGGTGGTTGGTATCCATCGTTTTTGCCGTAATTTATGTGCTGTACACTATGACGGTGATGCCTGCGTTTTAGAAAAAAGACCTTAGAAGATAGAAGCAGCGAGGTAGAATAATATGAAGATTACGAACGTATACACAGAAAAATATAAATGGCCTAAAGCCAAGCCCATCGCCAACGGCACTCATGTTTTTACGGACAATGAGCTGAATCTTCTGGTTGTGGAAACGGATGAGGGGATTACAGGGTATGGCTGCAGTTGGGAAATCAATTTCGCAGAGCGTATGGGAAAGGCCATTATTGGGGAAGACCCTTTAAACAATGAGCGCCTTTGGAGAAAAACCTATGTTCCAAAATTCATGGGCCGGAAAGGAAACAGCCTTTGGACCGTATCCGCTATCGACATTGCCCTATGGGATATTAAGGCCAAGGCAGCGGGGATGCCCCTGTACCGACTGATTGGCGGAAGCAGGGAGAAAATTCCCTTTTACATAGCCGGAGGCTATTACGCGAAGGACAAGGGGATTAAAGAACTTCAGCAGGAGATGGAAGAATATTTAAGCTGGGGGGCAAAGGCCGTCAAAATGAAGGTAGGGCTTCTGTCCATGAAGGAGGACGCCCGGAGAGTGAAAGCGGTCCGGGAAGTAATCGGCGATGATGTACGCCTGATGCTGGACGCCAACTGTTCCTACAAATTTTTTGAAGCCATCGAATTCGCGAAAATGGTGGAAGAGTATCATCCCTACTGGTTTGAGGAACCCGTAGACCAGGATGATTACGACGGATACCGTAAAATATTTGAAAAATGCGGCATTCCTCTGGCTGCCGGGGAAAATGAAATGACCCGGTTCGGCTTCCGGGACCTGATTTGCTCCCAGTCGGTAAGTATCCTGAACCCGGACGCCACCTGCATGGGCGGTGTGACAGAATTTTTAAAGGTGGCGGGTATGGCCGATGCCAACGGCCTGGTATTGAGTCCTCACGGACAGCAGCAGGTCCACATTCATCTGGACTGTGCTGTTCCCAACGCGACGATAGCGGAGTTTTATCCGCCTCAGTATGATGAAAAGATTTACGAGGCCTTCCAGGCTCCGGTCCGTTTTAATGAAGACGGAACCGTAAGCCCCAGCCAGGCTCCGGGTGTAGGTCTGGATATCAACAGGGAGGTATTAAAAGACTTCCGGGTGGGATAAAGCCAACGATTCTAAATTGGACATTCTATATTAAAACTCAGAAAGCTTCGGGATATTTCGTTCCGGGGCTTTCTTTGATTTCCGAAAAACACCTTTGTTTTTTTTCCGGAACAATGGTACAATGGGAACAGTATTATACCTAACGGAGGTTATTCACGTATGCATATGAAAGACGGATTGATTCGGGCTGCGGCGGCCACTCCTAAGATCCGGGTGGCGGATCCTCAGTTTAACGGAGAACGGGTCATAGAGCTGATGGAGGAGGGATATAAGCAGGGCGCGAAGCTGATGGTATTTCCTGAGCTTTGCCTGACGGCTTATACCTGCGGGGATTTATTCTTGCAGCGCCCCCTTCTGGAAAAGGCGAGAGAGGCTTTAAAACAGGTGGCCGATGCCACCAGGGATAAGGACATGCTGGTGTTTGTAGGTCTTCCCTGGGACAGGGACGGAAAGCTTTATAACGTGGCGGCTGCCTTAAAGGACGGCCGGCTTCTGGGACTGGTTCCCAAGAAGAACCTTCCCAATTATTCGGAGTTCTATGAGGCCAGACATTTCAGCCCCGGAAATGAGAAGCCGGTGATGGAGGCATGGGAGGGAGAGCTGGTCCCCATGGGAACCAATCTGCTGTTTTGCTGTGAAAATATGTCGGAGCTGAAAGTGGCGGCTGAAATCTGCGAGGACGTGTGGGTACCCTGTCCGCCCAGCATCCGCCACTGTATGGCGGGGGCTACGGTAATTGTCAATTGTTCTGCCAGCGATGAAACTACGGGAAAAGACATTTATCGCAGGGAATTGATTTGCGGACAGTCCGCCCGTCTGGTCTGCGGCTATGTTTACGCTAATGCCGGAGATGGGGAATCTACCCAGGATCTGGTGTTTGGAGGTCAAAACATTATCAGTGAAAACGGAACCTGTCTGGCAGAATCCAGGCGCTTTGCTAATGAGACGATTTACGGAGATATCGACCTGCAGCGGCTGGACTGCGAACGGCGCAGGATGAACACTTATCCTGAAGGAGGGGAACTGCCCACGGAGGGAGGATATATTCGTATTTCCTTCTCCTTCTCTGAGGAGGGAAAAGCGGTTCAGGGGAGGATGCGCCGTTTGATTGATCCGGCTCCCTTTGTGCCGAAGGATCCGGCGCAGAGAAGCCGCCGCTGCGAGGAAATTCTTTCGATCCAGGCGATGGGCCTGAAGAAACGTCTGGAACATACGGGCTGCCGGAACGCGGTGCTGGGCCTTTCGGGAGGATTGGATTCAACCTTGGCTCTTCTGGTAACCGTCAGGGCTTTTGATATGCTGGAAATTCCCAGAGAGAGGATCTGCTGCGTGACGATGCCCTGTTTCGGAACTACGGATCGCACCTATACCAACGCCTGTGCCATGGCAAGGCAGGTGGGCGCTTCCCTGCGGGAGGTGAATATCCGCCGTTCTGTTTCCTGCCACTTTGAGGATATCGGGCAGGACCCGGAGGTTCATGATGTGACCTATGAAAACGGGCAGGCCAGAGAGCGGACTCAGGTTCTGATGGATATTGCCAATCAGGTGGGCGGCCTGGTGGTTGGAACAGGAGATATGTCGGAGCTTGCTTTGGGCTGGGCCACTTACAATGGGGATCATATGTCCATGTATGGAGTCAACGCTTCCGTCCCTAAGACCCTGGTGCGCCATCTGGTCCGCTATTATGCGGATACCTGCGGCGACGGGGCCTTGTCCGGAGTGCTTTATGATGTGCTGGATACCCCTGTAAGTCCGGAGCTTCTGCCGCCTAAAGACGGGGAGATTGCACAGAAGACGGAAGATTTGGTGGGTCCCTATGAACTTCATGATTTCTTCCTTTATCATATACTGCGTTTTGGCTACGCGCCCTCCAAAATTTACCGGATGGCCCTGCAGGCTTTTGAGGAGCAGTATGATGGAAAAACCATTCTTCATTGGCTGAAAACCTTTTACCGGCGTTTCTTTTCCCAACAGTTTAAGCGTTCCTGCCTTCCGGACGGTCCCAAGGTGGGTTCAGCTGCTCTCTCCCCCAGAGGAGATTTGAGAATGCCCAGCGATGCGGTAAACCGTCTCTGGATGGAGGATTTGGAAGAAATGGAGAAGGAGGAGACTCGATGATTGCCAGCACCGCCAATAAACAGGTCAAGTATGTGGTGAATTTAAGGGACAAGGCCAGAGTACGCAGGGAGGAAGGCCTGTTTATCGCCGAGGGACTCCGGATGTGCCGGGAGCTGGACCCGGCGCAAACGCGGCAGGTCTATGTGACGGAAAGTTTTGCGAAAGAGGAGGAAAACCGCCGCTGGTTAAGGGAATTCTCCTGGGAGATGGTATCCGACGGCGTCATGGCGCATATGGCCGGGACCAGAACGCCTCAGGGTGTACTGGCCCTGGTCCGTCAGAGAACCTGTACGTTGGAATCTCTTTTAAAGGAAGATCCTTCAGGTCCTAAAACATGCCTGATGATTTTGGAAACCATTCAGGATCCGGGCAATCTGGGAACTATTTTGCGGGCGGGAGAGGGGGCCGGCATTACAGGGCTGATCATGAGCCCGGATACGGCGGATATCTATAACCCCAAAGTGATCCGTTCTACGATGGGTTCCTGCCTCAGAGTGCCGTTTGTTTACGCTCAGGATTTTGCCGGAGCCCTGGCAAAGATTAAGAAGGAGAAAATCCGCCTGTTTGCAGCTCATTTGCAGGGAAGCGTTCCCTATGATGAAGAGGATTACAGAGGAAGAGTTGCCTTTCTCATTGGAAATGAGGCCAATGGTCTGACGGAGGAGACGGCAAAAACAGCGCACTGCCGCATCCGTATCCCCATGGCGGGCCGGGTGGAGTCGCTGAATGCGGCTGTGGCTGCTTCTGTGCTGATGTTCGAGGCTGCCCGACAGAGGAGAAGAGGATAGAAGAGGCGAAGCGGGATGGGGGAGAAAACGAAAATCCTGGACCCAAACCGGCAGTATGGCCTTGTGCTGGAGGGAGGCGGCGCAAGAGGAGCTTACCAGATCGGCGCCTGGATGGCCCTGAGGCAGGCAGGAATCCGTATTAAGGGGATTGCGGGAGCTTCCGTCGGCGCTTTAAACGGGGCGCTGATCTGCATGGATGATATAGAAAAGGCCAGAAACATATGGGAGAATATCCGGTATTCCCAGATCATGAATGTGGAGGATCAGGTGATGGAGCGGCTTTATCCATTTCACCTTAAACATCTTCCGGGACTGTTAAGAGAGGGTAAGCGTATTCTGAAGTCCGGAGGATTGGATGTAGAACCTCTGAAACGGCTGATTGAGGAGAATATCGATGAGGCGAAGATCCGGGCTTCCGGCTGTCAGCTTTTTATGACCGCCTGTTCTCTGACGGACCGAAAGCCGGTAGCTGTGGAGGTTTCGCAGATCCCTGAGGGAGAGCTGGCGGATATGCTTATGGCCAGCTCCTATCTTATAGGCTTCCGCCAGGAAAAGCTTGGGGGAAAATACTATCTGGACGGAGCTTACTGCAACAATGTTCCGGTGGATATATTGATTGGGGAAGGATATAAAGATATTATCGTTATTCGGATTTATGGGTTTGGAGTGGATACGGAAAAACGTCTGAAAGTGCCGGAGGATGTGCGTCTGTATCATATTTGTCCAAAAGAGGATCTGGGAAAAATTTTGGAGTTTGACGCCTCCAGGGCCAGAAAAAATATTGCTGTTGGCTACCGGGATGGCTGCAGGCTGACCGGCATAAGGGAAAAATGACAGATTGGGAGGCAGAAGCCGGGAAAGAAAATGGATTTCATATTTGACATGGAAACCGGAAAGGATTAAAATGGGGTATCTGCCAATGCAATGGCATATCCATGAGATACAGCAAAATGAGGAGGACAAACGGGATGAATTTAAAGGGAAGACATTTTTTGACGTTGAAAGATTTTACTCAGGAGGAGATTGTCTGGCTGCTGGATTTGGCTGCGGATTTCAAGGAGAAAAAGAAGAATGGTGTTCCGGTAGACTGCCTGAGAGGGAAAAACGTGGCGCTGATTTTTGAAAAAAACAGCACCAGAACCCGGTGCGCCTTTGAAGTGGCGGCTCATGACCTTGGAATGGGCAGCACCTATCTGGATCCCGTCAGTTCCCAGATCGGCAAAAAGGAAAGCATCGCTGATACGGCCAGGGTGCTTGGGCGCATGTATGAAGGAATCGAATACAGAGGATTTGGCCAGGAAATTGTGGAGGAGCTGGCAAAGTACGCGGGAGTTCCGGTCTGGAATGGCCTGACCAATGAGGATCATCCTACGCAGATGCTGGCGGATCTGCTGACGATTCGGGAGCATTTGGGACGTTTGAAGGGCCTGAAGCTGGTATATATGGGAGACGCCCGGTACAATATGGGAAATTCTTTGATGATTGCCTGCGCGAAGATGGGGATGCATTTTGTAGCCTGCGCTCCTGAAAAGTATTTCCCGGATCCTGAACTGGTAGAGGAATGCCGTGTGTTTGCGGCGGAAAGCGGAGGCTCCGTCATGCTGACAGAGGATGTGGCTGAAGCGGTAAAAGGAGCTGATGTCATTGATACCGATGTATGGGTGTCCATGGGCGAGCCTGATGAGGTATGGGAGGAACGGATTCGTGATCTGACTCCTTACAAGGTAACGATGGATGTTATGGAGGCAGCCGGGCCTCAGGCCATATTCCTCCACTGTCTGCCTTCCTTCCATGATCTGAAGACAAAGATTGGAAAAGAGATGGGAGAGCGGTTTGGAATCCGGGATATGGAAGTGACCGACGAGGTGTTCGAATCTTCCAGATCGGTTGTATTTGATGAGGCGGAAAACCGCATGCATACGATTAAAGCGGTCATGTATGCCACATTAACGGAAGGAAATCAGTAATGCGCGGACAATCCAGAAGGGGAGAGCGTCACATGGGAGTATTTCTGGACGTTCTCCATCTTGTGACGGGAATCATTATAGTGATAATGGGGATGCTCGCATTTGTCAATCCGGCAGAGAACAGCGGGCTGTTTCCTCTGGTTTTTTTCCTGGCGGCCATATTAAGCGGCGTCAGCGGTATATTCGAGCTGAAGGTTCATACCAGAACAAACAAAAAGAAGGCGGCGGGTATCTTTCATCTTGGAATCTGCGCCGTTCTGGCGGCAGTAGGAATTCTCAGCGCGGCCAGCATCTGGGGGTAAAGCTTCATGGAAGAAATGAAAGTGATGAAATTAGATAAAGAGAGACTGGAACATGAGCTGAAAACAGAGTGGGCCGCCCGAAATCTCTGCTGTTTTGATGCCGTTGATTCTACCAATCTGGAGCTTATCCGTCTGGCAAAAGAAGGCGCTCCTCATGGAACACTGGTGATCGCGGACAGCCAGATGGCAGGCAAAGGGAGAATGGGAAGAAAGTGGATTTCTCCTCCGGGCAGCGGAATCTGGATGAGCCTGCTGCTGCGGCCGGAGATTTCCCCTCAGTCCGCTTCTATGCTGACGCTGGTGGCAGCTTTGGCGGTGGTGGAAGGGATTCGTGGGGAAACAGGGCTGAATCCTCAGATCAAATGGCCCAATGATGTGGTGCTGGAGGGACGCAAGATCTGCGGAATCCTGACGGAGATGAGTACGGAGGCGGGAGCTATCCGATATGTGATTCCGGGCATTGGAATTAACGTGAATATGACTGAGTTCCCTTCCGAACTGACAGAGACAGCCGCTTCTCTGCGTATGGTTCTGGGCCGCCCTTTAAAGAGAGAACCGCTGATCGCCCGGGTCATGGAAGCTTTCGAAAAATACTACGCACGTTTTCTGGAGACGGAGGATCTTTCCGGATTGATGGAGGAATACAACCGCTGTTCGGTCAATCTGGGACGCCAGGTTCGTGTTTTGGACGGAGCTTCTCCTTATCAAGGGGAGGCTATGGGGATTGACAGCCAGGGAAGCCTGGTGGTAAAAATGGCGGACGGACGTCTTCGCCGGGTGATTTCCGGAGAGGTATCGGTTCGCGGTATTTATGGGTATGCTTTATGACAGGACATTTCTATGATCAGCTGCAGACTCTGGAGGAGACGTCTCTTTCTGATGAAGAACGGATCAGCGCCGCTGTCCGTCCTTTGCTTTTCTGGTATGAAAAAAACGCCAGAGACCTGCCCTGGCGGAACAGCCCGACTCCTTACCGGGTCTGGATATCGGAGATTATGCTCCAGCAGACCAGGGTGGAAGCGGTAAAACCTTATTTTGCCCGTTTTATGGAAGCTCTGCCAAAGGTGAAGGACTTGGCAGAGGTGGATGAAGAACGCCTGATGAAGCTGTGGGAGGGGCTGGGCTATTACTCCAGAGCAAGAAATCTGAAAAAAGCTGCACTGCAGATCATGGAAGAATATGGTGGCTGCCTCCCGGCCAGTGCGGAAAATTTGATGAAGCTTCCGGGAATCGGAAGCTATACGGCCGGGGCGATCGCCTCGATTGCCTTTGGAATCCCGGCCCCTGCGGTGGACGGCAACGTGCTCCGTGTGCTTTCCAGACTGCTGGCCAGCCGTCAGGATATTCGCAAGGGAACGGTAAAGACCTGGATGGAGCGGCTTCTGAGGGGGGTGATACCGGCTCGGAATCCGGGGGATTTTAATCAGGCATTGATTGAAATTGGCGCGATCGTTTGCCTGCCTTCCGGCGAACCCAAATGCGGGGAATGTCCTCTGGAGTCTTTGTGCCTTGCCCGGAGACGGGGACTGTTAAAAGAAATTCCGGTGCGCTCGCCTTTGAAGAGTCGCAGGAGGGAGGAACTGACCGTTTTTCTGATCCGCAGAGGAGATCAGGTGGCTATTCGCAGAAGACCGGATCAGGGGCTTTTGGCTTCTCTGTATGAGCTTCCCAATCTCTCCGGATGGCAGGAGGCGGACCGGGCGCTGGAGGCCTATCGTATTCCGGAAAGCCAGGTGGAAGCTGTGGAGCCGCTGCCGGAAGCAAAGCATATTTTTTCTCATGTGGAATGGCATATGAAGGGATTTCTTATCCGGCTGAAACCGGATGGAGAAAAGAGCGAGAAACTGGCAGAGGGCTGCTTTTTTGTAGAGAAACAGCAGATTCGCACATCCTACGCCCTGCCTGGAGCTTTTGTTGCCTACTCTGCTTTGATTTGAGGATGGATAAGCCTGCAAAAAGGGGATATACTGGAAAAGAGGGATGATCAATGAAGGAAATGATGTTTGTGTTTAATCCCTGTTCAGGCCGGGAGCAGATCCGGGGAAAGCTGATGGGGATTCTGGACATTTTTACAAAAGCCGGATATGATATTCACGTCCATGTGACCCAGCGGCAGGGGGACTGTCGGGAATGGGTGAAAAGCCACGGTGCTCATATGGATTTGATCGTGTGCAGCGGCGGAGACGGCACGCTAAACGAAGCCATATCCGGAATGCTCAGTTTGGAACAATCCCCGCTGCTGGGCTATATCCCCTCCGGCTCTACCAATGATTTCGCTTCCAGTTTGAAGATTCCAAGAGATATGTATAAAGCGGCCAAAGACATTATCGGAGGATATCCCTTCGCGGTGGACATTGGACGTTTCTGCGAAAACCGGTATTTTGCGTATATTGCGGGATTTGGAGCGTTTACAGAGGTATCTTATCTGACTCCTCAGGATAAAAAGAACTGGCTGGGGCGCAACGCCTATATGCTGGAGGGGGTAAAGAGCCTTGCAGGCTTAAAACCCCGCCACATGAAGGTGGTTTGGGATGAAAAGTGCATTGAAGACGATTTCGTGTTCGGAATGGTCACAAACAGCGTCAGTGTCGGCGGTTTTAAAGGGCTGGTCAACCAGTCTGTGGCCCTAAACGATGGAGAGTTCGAGGTTCTGCTGATCCGTATGCCCCGTACCCCGGTGGATTTGACGAACATTATCAATTATATGTTCCTGAAAGAGGAGCCAAACGAGTATGTTCACAAGTTTAAGGCCTCCCGGATTTGCATGACCTCTCAAGAACCGGTAGACTGGGTGCTGGACGGGGAATTCGGAGGTTCCAGGACCGAGGTAAAGATCGAAAATTTAAAGGGCCGGATCAGGATTATGCGTAAAAAATGTTGAAAAATTGAAAATAATGGTATATAATGATAATTTGAAGTACCGGGCATAAGTCCGGCAGTTTTACTTACTTTCAAGCGAAAGGACGTTCATCAGTGGAGAAAAACGATTTTTTGAAAAAGCTGGAAAAGTTGGTCGAGCTGGCAAAGACCAAGCACAATACTCTGGATGCCGGTGAGATCAACGACTTTTTTGCCGGAGACAGTCTGTCGCCGGAGCAGATGGATCACATTTACAGTTACCTGGAGAACCGCAATATTGACGTGGTTCCCGTACTGGACGAAGCGATGTTAAAAGAAGGATCCACGCTCCTGGATGATATTGACCTGGATTTGGACGATGACAGCTTTATGAAGGATGCGGAGGACGAGGAGATCGATCTGGATGCGGTGGATCTTCTGGAGGGTATCGGCACCGAGGACCCGGTCCGGATGTATCTGAAGGAAATTGGTACGGTTCCCCTTTTGACGGCAGATGAGGAACTGAAGCTTGCGCAGCGTAAGGCTGAGGGCGACGAGGCGGCCAAGGAGCGATTGATTGAGGCTAACCTTCGTCTGGTGGTCAGCATTGCCAAGCGCTATACCGGACGCGGGATGAGTTTCCTGGATCTGGTCCAGGAAGGAAATCTTGGACTGATTAAGGGAGTGGAGAAGTTCGATTATACAAAAGGCTATAAGCTAAGTACATATGCAACCTGGTGGATTCGTCAGTCGGTTACAAGAGCCCTGGCAGATCAGGCCCGCACCATTCGGGTTCCGGTGCATATGGTAGAAACTATCAACAAGATGTCCAAGATGCAGAGAAAGCTGACGTTGGAGCTGGGATATGAGCCTTCGGTTACGGAGCTGGCGGAGGCGCTGGAGATGAGCGAAGATAAGGTGATGGAGATTATGCAGATTGCCAGAGAGCCGGCTTCGCTGGAAACGCCGATCGGAGAGGAGGACGACTCCAATCTGGGAGATTTTGTAGCCGACAGCAATGTAGTAACTCCCGAGGGCAATGTGGAGTCTGTTATGCTGAGAGAGCATATCGATGCTCTTCTCGGGGATTTGAAAGAGCGGGAGCGGCAGGTGATTGTACTGCGCTTTGGTCTGGAGGACGGGCATCCCAGGACTCTGGAGGAGGTAGGCAAGGAATTTAACGTTACCAGAGAGCGTATCCGTCAGATTGAGGCCAAGGCTTTGAGAAAACTGCGCAATCCGGTGAGAAGCAAACGGATTCGGGATTTCCTGTAGAATCTGTGTTTTGCGGCTGAAATCCAGGGACAGAAGGAATCTGAAAGTTATGCAGAAACGAAATTACCAAAAAGAACTGGACCGGATTCTGGAGAATTTGGAAGCAGGCGGGAGACGACCCCGCCTGCTTCTTCACAGTTGCTGCGGCCCCTGCAGCAGCTATGTGCTGGAATATCTGTCCGGGTATTTTGATATTGTGTTGTTTTATTTTAATCCCAATATCGATCCGCCGGAGGAGTACGAACAGAGGGCGGGTGAGCAGAAACGTCTGATTGAGGCTATGAGGGAAAAGGGGGATCTGAAGGGACCAGTACAATTTGTCCGGGGGACCTATCTGCCTGCGCGGTTTTATGAGGCGGTAAAAGGACATGAGATGGATCGGGAGGGCGGAGAGCGGTGCTGGATCTGCTTCCGGCTGAGGTTGCAAGAAGCGGCTTTGGCGGCCAAGGAATATCGCTGCGACTATTTTACCACCACATTATCCATTTCCCCTTTGAAAAACGCGGAAAAATTGAATGAAATCGGTACGCGGATTGGAAAAGAAAATGGGGTGGAGTATCTGGTGTCTGATTTTAAAAAACGAAACGGATATAAGCGCTCTACAGAGCTGTCTGCCAAATATGATCTGTATCGCCAGGATTACTGCGGCTGTGTATTTTCCAAAAGAGAGCGCATGAAACAACAGAAAAATCTTGTTTCTGAATCGGCCGATTAACTTGACATCCCCTGCTATCTGTACTAAAATTGAGATAACGGTTTAGAGGGCCAGGGAAGAGGGCTTTTTTGAACAGTTACGAATTTTTCTGAAATAAGGAGAAGCGACATGATCAGTAAAACATTAACCGTTGTAAATCCTTCTGGATTACATTTAAGACCGGCTGGGGTTCTTTCTCAGACTGCTATGAAGTTTAAGTGCGATGTAATTATCGAGTGCGGAGAAAAGCGCATCATTGCCAAGAGCGTTCTGAACGTAATGGCAGCAGGAATCAAGTGCGGTACCGAGATCAATCTGATCTGCGATGGCGAGGACGAAGAAGCGGCGATGAAGACCCTGACCGAGGCTATTGAAGGCGGACTGGGCGAGATGTAAGAGATCCGAAGCCTTCTGAGATTGAGGATGGATTACGTTTAAATTGCAAGAGGTATAAGAAAGAAAGGCAGCGAGGCCAAAATGAGGATCGCTGCCTTTTTGTTTGATATGAGCACTTTGCGCCTGCTCCTTAGATATTAAGTGCGATCAGTACAAAGGACCTAACAAGATGTTTTCGATCCAATATTTTGTATATTTAGACTCATACCGGCTGAAAAGTCTGTATTATTTTTTAAAAATCATAAATTATCTAATAATCTGACAATTTAGAACAAAAAAAAGCTTTACAAACCGGAAGGGATGTAGTATCATCATAAAAAATCTGAAGCGGACTTTCAACTGGCAGAGACCGGAGAAGTCCGCATCAGAAATCAAACAGGAAAGGAAGCAGATGAATGGACAGGAAGGAAAAATATCCGGGATTGTATGACCCCAGATTCGAACACGATAACTGTGGAATCGGAGCGGTAGCCAATATTAAGGGACTCAAGACCCATGAAACAGTGGACCAGGCCCTCCACATCGTGGAGAATCTGGAGCACCGGGCCGGAAAGGACGCAGAAGGGAAAACCGGAGACGGCGTAGGAATCATGCTTCAGATTTCCCACCGCTTCTTCCGAAAGGCCGCCAAAGCCGCGGGAATCAGCCTGGGAGGCGAGCGGGAGTACGGCATAGGAATGTTCTTCTTCCCACAGGACGAGCTGGCCAGAAATCAGGCCATGAAGATGTTCGAGATTATTGTGAAGAAGGAGGGACTGAATTTCCTCGGCTGGCGCGTGGTCCCCACCGCTCCGGAAAACCTGGGGAAGAAGGCCCTGGATGTGATGCCCTATATCGCCCAGGGTTTTGTGGAGAAGCCGGAGAATGTGGAGAAGGGGCTGGACTTTGACCGCCGCCTTTACGTAATTCGCCGGGTATTCGAGCAGAGCAACGAAGATACCTATGTAGTGTCTTTAAGCAGCCGTACCATCGTGTACAAGGGTATGTTCCTGGTGGGCCAGCTGCGCCGGTTCTTCCCGGATTTGCAGGATAAGGATTACCAGTCCGCCATTGCCATTGTCCATTCACGTTTCAGCACCAACACCAATCCCAGCTGGATGCGGGCTCACCCCTACCGTTTCATCGTCCACAACGGAGAGATTAATACCATCCGGGGAAATGTGGACAAGATGATCGCCCGGGAAGAGAATATGGAGTCCGACTATTTTAAGTATGAGATGCACAAGGTTCTTCCCATTATCAACGAGGAGGGTTCCGACTCCGCCATGCTGGACAATGCCCTGGAGTTTATGGTCATGAGCGGTATGGATCTGCCCCTGGCGGTGATGGTCACCATCCCGGCCCCCTGGGAGCACGACAAGTACATGGATGGGGAGATTAAGGATTTCTACCGATACTACGCCACTATGATGGAGCCCTGGGACGGCCCCGCCTCCATCCTCTTTACCGACGGCGACATGGTGGGAGCGGTTTTGGACCGCAATGGCCTGCGCCCCTCCCGGTACTATATTACCGAGGACGGCTACATGATTCTGGCCTCCGAGGTGGGAGCCATCCGGGTGGACCAGACCAAGGTGGTGAAGAAGGACCGGCTCCGTCCCGGAAAGATGCTTCTGGTGGACACCAAAAAAGGCAGGCTCATTGAGGACGAGGAGCTGAAACATTATTACGCTAGCCGCCGGCCCTACGGCGAGTGGCTGGATTCCAACCTCATCGAGTTAAAGGACCTGCCGGTGCCCAACATCGGCACCCCCGCCATGGAGGAGGGACAGCGCCTGAGACTCCAGAAGACCTACGGATACACCTACGAGCAGTACCGGACCATGATTCTTCCCATGGCGAAGACGGGAGCCGAGGCGGTGAGCGCCATGGGCGTGGACAGTCCCCTGGCCGTGCTTTCAGGGAAGCATCAGCCCCTGTTCAACTACTTTAAACAGCTCTTTGCTCAGGTAACCAATCCGCCCATTGACGCCATCCGGGAGGAGATTGTCACCTCCACCACCGTCTATGTGGGAGAGGAGGGCAATATCCTGGAGGAAAACGCGGAGAACTGCAAGATTCTGCGGGTGGAAAATCCCATCCTGACGGAGACGGACCTGTTGAAAATCAAAAATATGAAGAAGCCCGGCTTCAAGGTGGAGGTCATCCCCATCACCTACTACAAGAATACCTCCCTGGAAAAGGCCATCGACCGGCTGTTTTTGGAGGTGGACCGGGCGCACAAGGACGGAGCCAACATCATCATCCTGTCTGACCGGGATATTGACGAAAACCATGTACCCATTCCTTCCCTGCTGGCGGTATCCGCCCTGCAGCAGTATCTGGTCCGGACCAAGAAGCGTACCAGCGTGGCATTGATTCTGGAGAGCGGAGAGCCCAGAGAGGTACACCATTTCGCCACCCTTTTGGGATACGGCGCCTGCGCGGTGAACCCCTACCTGGCCCACGAGTCCATCCGGGCGCTGATTGACAGCGGGATGCTGGACAAGGACTACTACGCGGCGGTCCACGACTACGACAGCGCGGTGCTTCACGGAATTGTAAAGATTGCCTCCAAGATGGGTATTTCCACCATCCAGTCCTACCAGGGCGCCCAGATTTTCGAGGCCATCGGAATCTCCAAGGAAGTGGTGGACAAATACTTTACCGACACTGTCAGCCGGGTAGGCGGAGTTACCCTGGAGGACATCGCCAAAGATGTGGACGCCCTCCACTCCGCGGCCTTTGACCCCCTGGGACTGGACGTGGATTTGACCCTGGACAGCGTGGGAAGCCACAAGTCCAGAGCGGGCCAGGAGGACCATCTGTACAATCCCCTGACCATCCACCTGCTCCAGGAGTCCACCAAACGGGGAAGCTACGAGCTCTTTAAGGAATATTCCAGTGAGGTGGACAAGGAGAACCGGGCATGTCATCTCCGCTCCCTGATGGAGATTCAGTTCCCCGAGGACGGGGGCATCCCCATCGAACAGGTGGAGAGCGTGGAATCCATCGTGCGCAGGTTTAAGACCGGAGCCATGTCCTACGGCTCCATTTCCCAGGAGGCCCATGAGACTCTGGCCATCGCCATGAACCGGATTCACGGAAAATCCAATACCGGTGAAGGCGGCGAGAGCATCGACCGGCTGACTCCGGGACCGGACGGTATGAACCGGTGTTCCGCCATCAAGCAGGTGGCCTCCGGACGCTTCGGCGTTACCAGCCGCTATCTGGTCAGTGCTCAGGAGATTCAGATTAAGATGGCTCAGGGCGCGAAGCCCGGCGAGGGCGGCCAGCTGCCTGGCAACAAGGTTTATCCCTGGGTAGCCAAGACCAGACATTCCACCACCGGCGTGAGCCTGATTTCCCCGCCGCCTCACCATGATATCTACTCCATCGAGGATTTGGCTCAGCTGATTTACGACCTGAAAAACGCCAACACCAGAGCCAGAATCTCCGTGAAGCTGGTGGCGGAGGCCGGCGTGGGAACCGTAGCCGCCGGCGTTGCCAAGGCGGGAGCCCAGGTTATCCTGATTTCCGGATACGACGGAGGAACGGGAGCCGCTCCCAGAAACTCCATTTACAACGCGGGACTTCCCTGGGAGCTGGGCGTGGCGGAGGCCCACCAGGCCCTGATTATGAACGGGCTGCGGGATAAGGTGATTCTGGAAACCGACGGAAAGCTGATGACCGGACGGGACGTAGCCATCGCCTGTATGCTGGGAGCCGAGGAGTTCGGCTTTGCCACCGCTCCCCTGGTAACATTAGGCTGCGTGATGATGAGGGTCTGCAACCTGGATACCTGCCCCATGGGCATCGCTACCCAGAACCCGGAGCTGCGTAAGCGCTTCGCGGGCAAACCGGAGTATGTGGTGAACTTCATGTACTTTATCGCCCAGGAACTAAGGGAGATTATGGCCCGTCTAGGCATCGCCACCGTGGACGAGCTGGTGGGACGGACGGACCTTCTGAAAAAGAAAGAGCACCTTCCTTTCAAGCGTGCCGAGGAGGTGGATTTGAGCCAGATTCTGGACAATCCCTACAGCGGGATTCAGGTGGCCGGATACACTCACAAGCAGGTATATGATTTCCATTTGGAAAATACGGCGGACGAGCAGGTGATTTTAAAGAAAATGAAGTCCGCTTTGGGAAGCGGCCAGAAGCGGAGCATCCAGATGGATGTTTCCAATGTAAACCGTACCCTGGGAACCATCTTCGGCTCTGAGATTACCAGGAAATACCCGGAGGGACTGCCGGAGGACACCTACACCATTTGCTGCAGCGGCAGCGGCGGTCAGAGCTTCGGCGCGTTTATTCCCAAGGGCCTGACCCTGGAGCTGATAGGCGATTCCAACGACTACTTTGGGAAAGGTCTTTCCGGCGGCAAGCTGATTGTCTATCCGCCTACGGGAGTTCCCTTTAAGGCGGAGGAGAATATCATCATCGGAAATGTGGCCCTCTACGGAGCCACCAGCGGAAAAGCCTTTATAAGCGGCATTGCAGGCGAGCGGTTCTGTGTGCGCAACTCCGGAGCCACCGCGGTGGTAGAGGGAGTAGGAGACCACGGCTGCGAGTATATGACCGGCGGCTGCGTGGTGGTGCTGGGACCTACCGGAAAGAATTTCGCGGCCGGCATGAGCGGCGGCATCGCCTATGTGCTGGATGAGAACCGGGATCTGTACAAGAGACTGAACAAGGAACTGGTATCCTTTGAGGAAGTTACGGGAAAATACGATGTTTTAGGGCTGAAGGACCTGATCCGGGAGCATGTATCCTACACCAATTCCGAGAAAGGCAAGCGGATCCTGGAACATTTCAGCGAGTACCTGCCTAAATTTAAAAAGATCGTTCCCCACGACTACCGCCGCATGATGAATGCCATCGTGCAGATGGAGGAAAAGGGACTGAACAGCGAGCAGGCTCAGATTGAGGCGTTTTACGCCAATATTAAAGGTTAAAGGAGGCGGAGAGTCATGGGAAAAATTACTGGATTTATGGATTACGACCGGAAAACCAGCAGAGAAACTCCTCCTCTGGACCGGATTAAAAACTACAGAGAGTTTCACATCCCTTTGAGCGAAGAGGAGCAGAGAAAGCAGGGGGCCAGATGTATGGACTGCGGTGTTCCCTTCTGCCAGTCGGGCATGATGATGAACGGAATGGTCAGCGGCTGTCCCTTAAACAATCTGATCCCGGAGTGGAACGACCTGATTTATACGGGAAACTGGTCCCAGGCCTACAACCGGCTGAAGAGGACCAACAGCTTTCCGGAGTTTACCTCCAGGGTCTGCCCGGCCCCATGTGAGGCGGCCTGCACCTGCGGCCTGCACGGGGATCCGGTTTCCATCAAGGAAAATGAGCGGGCGATCATCGAGCGGGCTTATGAAAAAGGGCTGGCGAAGGCAAAGCCGCCGGCGATCCGCACCGGAAAAAAGGTGGCTGTCATCGGCTCCGGACCTGCGGGGCTTGCGGCGGCAGACCAGCTGAATAAGCGGGGCCACACTGTTACGGTATTTGAGCGGAGCGACCGGCCGGGAGGGCTTCTGATGTACGGAATCCCCAACATGAAGCTGGAAAAATGGGTGATCGAGCGGAAGATAAAAATCATGGAGGAGGAGGGCGTGAGATTCGTCACCGGAGCAGATGTGGGCGCTGCAGTCAAGGCCTCCAAGATCCTGAAGGAGTATGACCGCGTGATCCTGGCCTGCGGGGCCTCCAATCCCAGAGATATCGGAGTGGAGGGCAGAGATGCCAAAGGGATCTATTTTGCAGTGGATTATCTGAAGGCGACCACCAAGAGTCTGCTGGATTCCGGTTTAGAGGACGGAAACTATATCAGCGCCAAGGGCAAAAATGTTCTGGTAATTGGCGGCGGCGATACGGGAAATGACTGTGTGGGAACAGCAATCCGCCAGGGCTGCGCCTCTGTGGTCCAGCTGGAGATGATGCCCAAGCCCCCCGTTCACCGGACGGAGAACAACACCTGGCCTGAGTGGCCCAAAGTCCTGAAGGTGGACTACGGCCAGCAGGAGGCGGAAGCAGTATTCGGCCACGACCCGAGAGTGTATCAGACAACGGTGCAGTCCTTCTTAAAAGACAAGGAGGGAAAATTGACCGGAGCTGTCATCATCTCCCTGGAGCCCAAGGCGGACCCTGCTACGGGCAGGACCCAGATGGTTCCCGTGGAGGGGAGCGCCAGGGAGATTCCGGCGGATCTGGTGCTGATCGCGGCCGGATTCCTGGGAGCCCAGAGCTACGTGGCGGAGGCCTTTGGGGTGGAGTTAAATCCAAGGACCAACGTGGCTACGGAGCCCGGCTCCTACCGTACCAGCGCGGAGCGGGTGTTTACCGCAGGAGATATGCACCGAGGCCAGTCTCTGGTGGTATGGGCCATCCGGGAGGGCCGGGAAGCTGCCAAGGCGGTGGATGCAAGCCTGATGGGGTATACCAATCTGGTTTAGGGTATTCTGACTGATCGATATACCGAAAGCAGCCGGGGAAACGTGAAGTCCCGCCGGGCGGTCAGGGATAGCGTAGTACCGTTTGCATTAAGGGGATCTTCCGGCGATGGGAGATCCCCTTTCTGCCGCACAAAATTTAACAGGAGCAACGGAAAATGACCGATTATCTTTCAATTGGAGAGGCTGCCAAAGCGGTCCACACTACCAGCGAAACCCTGCGCCACTACGACCGCATCGGCCTGGTGAAGCCAAGCAAAAAGGACGAATGGACGAATTACCGCTATTACACCCAGCAGGACCTGGTCCGGTTAAACACGGTCCGGGCCCTGCAGCTGATGGGTTTGCCCCTGCAGGAAATCAAGAACGTTATGGAATATGACGACCTTGAAAAAATCGTGGAATTTTTAGCGCAGGCCGAACGGAAGGCCGACGAAAAAATAGCGGCCCTTCAGTACAGCAAATCGAAAATCCAGCTGGCAAAAGCGGACTATGAAAAGAAATTGAAAGGGCGGCAGAAGCTGAACCAAGTGAGCCTTAAAGATTACCCGGAGCGGGTGATTCTGCTTTCCGATACGCTTAAAGAGCCGGCTCTTGAGAACCTGTGGAATTATCTCGGCCATTTTTACGACAAGCTTCCTTTGGCCTTAAAAGAAAAATTTTCCTTTGAGGATTTGGCCGGTATATACACGGAAAATGGAAGGGCGAGGCTGTTTGCCGTCTGCACCCGCTATGAGGACACAGCCGGACTTAAAAAGCTGCCAAAAGGAAAATACCTCTGCGCCAGCTGCACCGAGGAAAACAGGACCCGGACGCTGGAGGAGCTGATGGGCATCGCCCGGACCAAATACGGCGCGGAGCCGGACTTTACCGTGCAGCTGATTGTAGTGTCCGGTATCCTTCAGTGGACTTATGAAGCGCAGGTGTATGTGGGAGGATGAATACGCTTTTGAGTCAGAGAAATTATAATGTTTTATGTTTTAAGACCGCAATCCCGCCCAAGGCCAGACCGGCGCTCAGCACCAGACAGATTCCAATGTGGAGAGGCGCGCTGCCGTTCAGCATGATGAGGCGGAAAAACCCGGCCAAAATCCCGCGTAAGGGTGCAATGGGCGTAAATACGCAAATCACAGCGGCCAGCAGAACGTCGGTCAGCCATCCATACCAATGGGCCTGCATGGATAACAGTACATGGAGAAAAATCATTGCCAGCAGCAAAAAGCACATCTGCTGGAATCCGGCAGCCAATACTCCGTTTTCCGTCCAGCCGCATACATCCATCAGATTGATGACGGTCTGGGCTGGGACCACAGGGTCCAGGAACTGATGGATGAGCGTGTTGAGAACAGGGATGCAGAGGGCCAGGAATCCGTAGCCGGCCAGGCAGCCGATGAAGTAGTCTTTTTTGCTGGCACCCAAATGCATGAATTTTGTAAAATCGTAACATACAAAAAAGAAGGGGGTAAGGACCGCAAGGAGCCATGTATAATTTCCGTTGCTTAAAACAACGTCTCCGGAAGAGGTGGCGCAGACCGCCACGAGAGCCGTCAGGATGAAACAGATTTTATTGCTGGCAAGCAAACGCTTCACAATCGCAAAAACAGGACTCATTTTGCCGCACCTCCTTTATGACCTACCGTTTGGATGAAGAAATCCTGTAAAGACATCGGATGAATCGACTCCAGGGTATCAAAGAAGCGGATGCTCCCCTTGTCGATGATAATCAGCTTTTGAATGGTCCTGGCGATTTCTTCAATAATATGGGTCGATACGATGATAATCCGCGGGTGTTTCTGAACGCTTTCTTTCAGCAGTTCGTAAAATTCTACCCGCATAATGGCGTCAAAGCCGAGAACCGGCTCGTCTAACAGGATGACCTCCCGGCTGCTTGCCAGGCAGATGATGGTGGAAACCATGGTTTTCATGCCGAGAGAAAGCTGCCGGAATTTCTTTTTGCCGTCCAGTTCAAAACGTTCCATCATTTCCAGAGCGAAGTCATAATCATAGTCAGGATTTACCTGAGATGCGGCCTGCAGAAGCCTGCGTACCGGGAGGTTAAAATGCTTCGAGAAGTTTTCAATGTAGCTGACTCCCGGAGACAGAGCGGATGTGGAGATGGTCCTGCCGTCAACTTTGATAACGCCCTTTGTGATGTTTTGATATCCGGCGATGGATTTGAGCAGGGTGGTTTTGCCTGCTCCGTTCCTGCCCAGCAGACAGTAAATCCCCGGTTCGTCGATGGACAGCGTGATGTTGTTCAGCACCGCCGTCTGCCGGTACTGCTTTGTTACTTGTTTCAGTTCAATCATGAAGTTGTTTCCTCCTAAAAAGCCTTTCCATATGAATCGGATTGCACGGTATTCCGCGCTGAAATGAATCATAAACGTTTGTGTAACACAAAAGTCAAGGGGAGAAATCAAAATATGGATTTGCCCCTGGTTCACACGAAAATCATTTGACGGCAATAATCAAAAAAAGTATAATGGTACTGTTGATTCTAATATCGGAGTGATAAACAGCGATGGTGGCGATTAAAATAGAGGATGTGAAGAGCTTCACCAGCCAGCTCTTTTTAAAAGAAAGCTTTGACGGATTTTTGCTGAAGGAGGCGGAGATAGTCACCTTCGGTACAGTTACCGTTGACGGGCGGCTTCGCCGGGGGTATTTTCTGCCCCGGGAGCTGGAAGAGCTGGGAGAGGGAGCCTATGGACCCTGGAGGCTTTGGCGTCCTCATTTTTTTGATTTAATCAAAGGAAAAAGGCTGCCGGAGCGCTTTCGGATTGTGCTGCAGGCCTCCAAAAAGCGGACGGAGGAATTTTGTTCCAGATTGGGTTTTGCTCAGGAAAATCTGCCGGTATTGTACCTGAATATTCGGTACGAGGACGGCACACTCTATTGCATAACAGGCCTTTCGCTGAATTTTTTTACTCTGGATAAAACCATTGAGCAGGAATGGGACCGTCAGGGAGAGGTTCTGCTCAAGGAAATGGGAATTGCGTGTACGGGACAGCAGGGTTTTAGCTCCTCTTTGGAGGAGGCAGTCCCTCCTTTAACAGGAGGGGAAAGGACGGAAGGATAATGGAGAAAAAGGTGCTGAAGGAGCGGGTGGAAAAGCTTTGTCAGATGGCTGCGGACAAGGGAAATAGCCTGGATATGACGGAGGTGTTGGATCAGCTTGGAGATCTGAAGGTGACGCCGGAGGAGCTGGAGCAGGTTTACAGCGCTCTGGAATATAAGGGAGTCCGGGTGGAAACGCCGGAGGACGGACCGGAGGATGTGCTTTTAGAGGACGACGATTTTGACGAGAACTATGACGGGGAGGACCTGGATGGTTCTGTGGAGAATCCGGACCGTCTGAGCCGTATACTGGAAGGAGTCGGCGTAGGCGACCCCATCCGGGAATATTTAAAGGAAATCGGTTCCATTCCCCTGCTGTCGGCTCAGGAAGAGTATGATCTGGCCAGAAAAAAAGCGGAGGGAGACACGGACGCCCAGAAACAGTTGGTGGAAGCCAATCTGCGGCTGGTGGTCAGCATCGCCAAGCATTACACCGGTCGGGGTATGAGCTTCCTTGACCTGGTCCAGGAGGGGAATATCGGCCTGATGCGGGCGGTGGAGAAGTTTGATTACACCAAGGGCTACCGCCTGAGCACCTACGCTACCTGGTGGGTGAAGCAGGCCATTACCAGAGCCCTGGCGGACCAGTCCAGGACCATCCGGCTGCCCGTTCACATGGTGGAAACGGTAAACCGGATTCGCAGGGCCCAGAGGAATCTGTCTGTCAGTCTGGGACGGGAGCCCTCCGTAGACGAACTGGCGGAGAATCTGGGCATGCCCCGGAAAAGGGTGACGGAGCTTCTTCAGGCTGCCGGAGATACGGTATCCCTGGAAACGCCGGTAGGAGATGAGGATGGTTCCAGCCTGGGGGACTTTGTGGCCGATGACAGCAATGAATCTACGGAGGATAAGGCGGAAAGCTTCCTGCTCCGGGAGGAGATTGACGAGATGCTAAAAGGCCTAAGCCCAAGGGAACGAGAGGTCATCATTCTCCGGTTTGGCCTGGAAACAGGAAAGCCCATGACCCTGGAGGAAGTGGGCAAGCGTTTTAATGTCACGAGAGAGCGGATTCGCCAGATTGAGACGGCCGCCCTGCGCAAGCTGAGAAATCCGTCCAAGAGCAAAAAGGTGAGGGATTTTCTTCCCTGATTCTTTAAGGAGGCGAGGGAAAGTGATTCATCAGGATGCGGCCCACAGTCTGCCGGTGTCTATGATTCCCCTTGGGAAAATAAACGGGTTTCAGGTCCGGCCAGGCCTCTACGATATCAATGGGGCGACCTTGCTTCAAAACGGGGTGAATTTTACGGTCCACACCAATTATGGAACGGGCTGTTCCCTTCTTTTATTTCACCGGGAGGAGGAGGAACCTTATGCGGTCCTTCCGTTTCCCGAGGAGTATAAAATCGGCAAGGTTTACTCAATGATCGTATTCGGCCTGAACATAGAGGAGTTTGAATACGCTTACTGCGTAGACGGTCCCTGGGATCCGGCTAGGGGCCTGATTTTCGATAAGAAAAAAATTCTCCTGGACCCCTACGCCAAAGCCGTGACAGGGATGCGCCTCTGGGGAGAGGACCGGACGAAAAACTATCATGCCCGGGTGGTGAAAAATAATTTCGACTGGGGAGATATGCCCCAGTCCTCCCGGGAAATGAGCGAGCTGGTGATCTATGAGCTTCATGTCCGGGGATTTACCCGCCATCCTTCTTCCGGTGCAGCGCATCCGGGAACCTTTGAAGGGCTGGAGGAAAAGATTCCCTATCTGAAGCAGCTGGGCGTCAACGCGGTGGAGCTGATGCCGGTGTTTGAGTTTGATGAAACCATGAATATTCGGGAGGTGGACGGGAGAAAGCTTTTGGACTACTGGGGCTACAACACCGTCAGTTTTTTCGCGCCCAATACCAGCTACACGGCGGCTCTGGAGTACAACCGGGAGGGACTGGCCTTAAAGCGTCTGATTAAAAGCCTCCACGACAACGGCATCGAGGTAATCCTGGACGTGGTGTTCAACCACACGGCGGAGGGAAATGAGAAGGGGCCCGTATTTTCCTTTAAGGGCTTTGACAACAGCGTGTATTATATGCTGACGCCGGACGGCTATTACTATAATTTCAGCGGCTGCGGCAATACCTTAAACTGCAATCACCCCATTGTCCAGCAGATGATTGTGGAATGTCTGCGGTACTGGACGGTGAACTACCGGGTAGACGGCTTCCGTTTTGACCTGGCCAGCATTCTGGGACGGAATGAAGACGGTTCTCCCATGAATAATCCGCCTCTTTTGAAGCGGCTGGCCTTTGACCCCATTCTGGGAAATGTCAAATTAATTGCCGAAGCCTGGGATGCAGGCGGCCTTTACCAGGTGGGACGATTTCCGGCATGGAAGCGCTGGGCGGAGTGGAACGGCAAATACCGGGATACTCTGAGGGATTTTTTGAAATGCGGTCCTTGGGCGGCCAGGGAAGCGGCTATGCGGATTACCGGTTCCCTGGATTTGTACCAGGGCGGATACGCAGGATATAATTCTTCGGTGAACTTCCTTACCTGCCATGACGGCTTTACCCTCTATGACCTTTATTCCTATAACCGCAAGCACAACGAGGCCAACGGATGGAACAACACGGACGGAAGCGACGACAACCGCAGCTGGAACTGCGGATTTGAGGGGGAAACGGATGACGCGGAAGTCCTCAGGCTCCGCCTGCGGATGATCCGCAATGCCTGCGCGGTTTTAATGTGCAGCAGAGGCACGCCCATGTTTCTTGCGGGAGATGAATTTTGCAATACGCAATTTGGAAATAATAATCCCTATTGTCAGGACAATGAGATTTCCTGGCTGGACTGGTCAAATCTGGAAAAGCATCTGGATATGTTCGAGTTTTTCCGCTTTATGATCGCTTTTCGGATGGAGCATCCGGCTATCCGCCGCAGTCTGCCGGGGGCGGTCTGCGGCCTGGGAGCGGTTCGAATCTGCGGAACCAGCGGCGAGGCCCAGGAAATGAACGACCAGAGTACCTTTATGGGAATTCTTTATGCCGGATACGACAGGGAAAAGGGCCAGGACGATGTGGTTTATCTGGCTGTCAACACCCATTGGGAGGAGGTTTCCATCACTCTCCCCAAAATTCCCCGGTATATGCGCTGGCTGTTGAATGCGGATACCTATGGGGATGGCGTCAAAGCTAGATGCTGCTTGGGAGAAGGCCGTCCTGCCTGCGGGGAAAACTGCTGTCTGAAGGGCAGAACAGTAGCAGTATTTACAGCAGAGAAACAATGATTGCTAGCACTCATTTCAAATGAGTGCTAATTTTTTGTTGACTTTTTTTTAGGAAGGTACTAGAATGTAGGATATGAATATATGAAGAAAGAGGCGGATTTATTATGGCGAAAAAAGGCAGTTTGTCTATTACAAGCGAAAACATATTTCCGGTTATTAAGAAGTGGCTGTATTCTGACCACGATATTTTTTACCGGGAGCTGGTCAGCAATGGCAGCGATGCCATTACCAAGTTGAAAAAACTGGAGCTGATGGGCGAGTATGAGAAACCGGAGGATGTGGAGTATCAGATTCAGGTTGCGGTAAATCCAAATGATAAGACCATCAAAATCTCCGATAACGGCCTGGGTATGACCGAGGAGGAGGTTGACAAATATATCAACCAGATTGCATTTTCCGGCGTTCAGGATTTCATGGAAAAATATAAGGATAAGGCCAATGAAGACCAGATTATCGGACACTTTGGACTGGGCTTCTATTCGGCTTTTATGGTCGCGGACAAGGTGGCCATAGACACCCTTTCCTATCAGAAGGATGCAAAACCTGTTCATTGGGAGTCTGAGGGCGGAATCGATTTTGAGATGACGGACGGAGACAGGACTCAGGTAGGAACCACGATTACCCTGTATCTGAACGAGGACAGCAATGAGTTCTGCAATGAGTATCGTGCCAGAGAGGTACTGGAAAAATACTGCTCCTTTATGCCAGTGCCGATCTACCTGACCAACGAGACTGCGGAGCCCCAGTATGAGACCATTGAGAAGGACGAGCTGACGGACAAAGATACGGTAGTGGAAACGGTGATGGAGCCAGCCAAGACCGAGGAGAAGGAGAAAGAGGACGGCACCAAGGAGACGGTAGAGGTGGAGCCGGCCAGAGAACGTTACAAAATTTTGAAGCGTCCCGTACCTTTAAATGACGTAAGCCCTCTGTGGAACAAGCATCCCAACGAGTGTACCGACGAGGAGTATAAGGCGTTTTACCGCAAGACCTTTATGGACTACAAAGAGCCTTTATTCTGGATTCATCTGAATATGGACTACCCCTTTAACCTGAAGGGAATCCTTTACTTCCCGAAGATTAATATGGAGTATGACAGCCTGGAGGGAACCATCAAGCTGTACAATAACCAGGTGTTTATCGCGGATAATATTAAGGAAGTCATTCCGGAGTTTTTGATGCTTTTAAAGGGTGTCATCGACTGCCCGGATCTGCCCTTAAATGTTTCCAGAAGCGCCCTTCAGAACGACGGTTTTGTAAAGAAGATTTCCGACTACATTACCAAGAAGGTGGCGGACAAGCTTTCCGGCATGTGCAAGACCGACCGGGAGAATTACGAGAAATACTGGGATGACATTGCCCCCTTCATCAAGTTTGGCTACATTAAGGACGAGAAATTTGCGGAGAAGATGGGAGATTACATCCTCTTTAAGAATCTGGAAGGCAAATATCTGACCTTTAAGGACTGCCTGGAGGAGAACAAGGAGAAGCATGAGAACACCATCTTCTATGTGACCGACGAGAAGGAGCAGAGTCAGTATATCAACCTCTTTAAGAGCGAGGGCATCGACGCGGTCCTCCTTCCCCACAATATTGACAGCCCCTTTATCAGCAAGGTGGAGCAGAAGCACGAGGGAGTCAAGTTCCTGCGTATAGATACGGATTTGAACGCGGCCTTCAAGGAAGAGGTGAAGGAGGATGATGAGGAGTTTAAGAATACCTCCAAGGAACTGACCGAGATTTTCAAGAAAAATCTGAACAATGACAAGCTGGAAATCAAGGTGGAGAAGATGAAGAATGAGAAGGTAGCCTCCATGATTACCGTCTCTGAGGAAACCCGCCGTATGCAGGATATGATGAAGATGTACAGCATGGGCGGTATGGATCCCTCCATATTCGGCGGTACCGGAGAAACCCTGGTATTAAATGCCAACCATCCTCTGGTACAGTATGTGCTGAGCCACAAAGACGGGGAGAATACGGATAAGATTTGCCAGCAGCTTTATGATTTGGCAAGCTTGAGTCACGGCACCTTAAGTCCGGAGCGGATGACCGCCTTTGTGGACCGCAGCAACGAGATTATGCTGCTGCTGTCCGGTGAAACAAAAGAATAAATGCAGCAGTTCAGGACGGGCAAAATCAGGTGTCTTTGGGCATGTGTCCTCCTGAATGAAAGGCAACAGGTCCGGGAGCGAGAGGCTTTCGGACCTGTTGAGTCTCTGGCTTCCACTATTTCCGGTATTTTCCCATACTTTTTCCAGTGCTCCGGATTGACATACAGAGCTGTCATGATATAATAAGTAGTAATGAATACTACATAATGCGATTGCAAGTGGAGGAGTTTCTATGACCTACAAAATTATCGGCGACAGCTGCCTGGATTTGACAAGTGAGATGAAGCGAGATTCTCGGTTTGGTACAGTTCCACTGACCCTTCAGGTAGGGGACCAAGTCATGGCGGATGACGAGCATTTTGACCAGGCTAAGTTTCTTTCCATGGTAGAGGCCTGCCCCCAGTGCCCCCAGACGGCCTGCCCCTCGCCGGAACTGTTTTTGGAGAAATACCGTCAGGCCGGTACAGATGTAGTTTTTGTGATTACCATGTCCTGCCATCTCAGCGGTTCCTACAACTCGGCTGTGGTAGCCAGACAGCTGTACCAGGAAGAATTGCAGGAAAAGGACGGGGCAGGTTCCAGGGTGGAAGTGATCGATTCATTGTCGGCCTCCTCAGGGCAGATGGCTATGGCTCTCTATATTCAGGGCCTATGTGAGGCGGGACTTACAGCGGATGAGGTTCTTTCACAGGCGCTGGATTACCGGGATCGGATGAATACTTATTTTGTGCTGGAGACACTGGAAATCTTGCGGAAAAACGGCCGCCTTAGCGGGCTTCAGGCATTTTTTGCCACAGCTTTGAACATTAAGCCGGTAATGGGGGCGGACCGCGGAGTAATTATAAAGCTGGACCAGGCCCGGGGAATCAACAAAGCGCTGCAGCGCATGTGCGCCATCGCAGTTTCCAAGGGAGGAGATACCCTGAAAAAGACTGCGGTAATCGCTCACTGCAATAATCGTCAGCGGGCGGAGTTTGTAAAGGAGCAGCTGTGCGCCCTTGCCAATTTCGGAAGAATCGTGATTACGGAAACGGCGGGAGTTGCTACTCTTTACGCCGGGGACGGGGGCATTGTTCTGGCCTTTTAGCGGAATAATGACAGCTATGGAAAGGATGGACTAGAATTATGAAGGGAAAAGGCATAGTGGCCGCCGCGGCTGCCCTGCTGGGAATCCTTTTAATCGCGGCCCTAGGAGTTTTGGCCGGAAGAGGCGCCTGCAACTCCTATGAAAAGGTGGAAACCCTGGCTGCCGCAGAAAAAGAAACGGAAAACGCAGCTTCCAAGGCCGGGGAAGAAGAAAACGCCAAGTTGGAGGAGGCGCCTTCTGAGCAGGAGACGTCTGTCCCTGCCACGCAGCCAGCAGATGAGACAGCCGGGGAACCGCAGCCGGAAGAACCCATCACCCTTCTCTTTGCCGGCGACGTGCTGTTGTCCGACCATGTGTTGAATGCCTATAACACAGGAGGAGGACTCGGCGGCGTATTGGATGGAAATCTTCTGGGAGAAATCCGGAAAGCCGATTTGTTTATGGTCAATGAGGAGTTTCCCTTCAGTTCCAGGGGAGAGGCGGCGCCGGATAAACAGTATACCTTCCGTCTGCCTCCGGAGAAGGTGTCCATTTTTCAGGAAATGGGGATAGATCTGGTAACCTTGGCAAACAATCATGCTTTGGATTTTGGGACTGACGCCTTGGTGGATACTCTGGACACCCTGGACGGAGCGGGAATTCTCCATGTGGGAGCCGGACGGAATCTGGAGGAGGCGAAGGCGCCGGTGACAGTAAAGATCCAGGGAAAGGCCATCGGCTTTTTGGGCGCTTCACGGGTGATACCGGAGACTTCCTGGAACGCTACCTCCACAAAGCCCGGGATGCTGGTGACCTACGACCCAGCCCTTACCATTCAGGAGATCGAGAAACTGGACGAGATCTGCGATTATGTGGTTGTCTACGTTCACTGGGGAGTTGAACGGGCGGAGCACCCGGAAGAATATCAGAGAACTATGGGTAAGCAGTATATTGACGCGGGAGCGGATCTTGTGGTGGGGAGCCACCCACATGTGCTGCAGGGAATCGAGTATTATCAGGGAAAGCCTATTGTATACAGTCTGGGAAATTTCGTGTTTGGAAGCAGCATTCCCAGAACTGCTCTTTTAAAGGTGGAACTGGAAGAGGCGGATTCTGTAAAGCTGTCCCTGATTCCCGCTACCTCCGGGGCCGGATATACCCGGGCTTTGACGGAGGCAGGGGAGCAGGAGGAATTTTACAGTTACATGACAGGCATTTCTTATGAAGTGAACGTTGATGGGGAAGGCAGGGTATGGCCGGCTGCCGGGGATCAGAAGGATGGTTCTGAATAAAGTTTTCCCTGCCAAGTGTTGCGCTCCTTAAAGCGTTTGTACAGGCTTCCCAGAACCCGACGCTTGTTTCGGCTCCACAGAGGAGCGATGAGAAGGTCTTTGGGTCCGTCGCCGGTGAGCCGGTGAATGACCATCCGGGGCGGAAGAACTTCCACGCAGTCGATAACCAGGTCCAGGTAATCTTCCATTGTATAGAGAGGGAACGGATTTTGCAGATAAAGCTGCCCCAGATCCGTTCCTTTTAGTATGTGGAGGAGTTGGAGCTTGACGCCGTCCCCAAGATTGTGATCTGACAGGTAGGAGACGGTTTCCAGACTGCGGGCCGCATTTTCTCCGGGAAGTCCTAAAATTACATGGATAATGGTTTCCAGCCCTGCTTCCCTGAGGCGGCGGCAGGCATCCTCAAAAACCGGAAGCGGATAACCGCGGCGGATAAAGGCGGCAGTATCCTCATGGATAGTTTGAAGTCCCAACTCTACCCACACAGGCTTGATTTGATTAACCCTTGAAAGAAGGGCGATAACCGGGTCCGGCAGACAATCCGGCCGGGTGGCAACGGAGACCACTGCCACATCCGGATGGGCGGCGGCCGTGAAAAACAGTTTTTCCAGATAATCTAAAGGAGCGTAGGTGTTAGTGTAAGACTGGAAATAGGCGATGTAGGAAGGGGGGGGACGGTATTTTTGCTTTTCCCGAGGTCTGAGCCCTGGCCCTTTGAATCTGAAGATTCAAATCCTGTTCATAAGGAGCCGCAAAATCGCCGGAACCGCCTGCGCTGCAGAAAATGCAGCCGCCCCTTCCAAGGGTCCCGTCCCGGTTGGGGCAAGTCATGCCGCCGTCCAAGGACAGCTTGTAAAGCTTTTTTCCAAATCGCTGCTTCAGATCCCAGCTGAGAGAGTGGAAGGGAAGGCCGCCCCACTGGAGTTTGGCGGGAGAAGACTTATCCGATCTCATGGTGGTAAGTATCCAGAAGCTGTTTCTTCATATGCCATAGTTCGTTGGATAAGTCCACATGAACCGTATGAGGATTGACCAGACGTTTGGACTCATCCCAGAGAGTATCCAGTTCCTTCCGGCAATAGGCCTGAATCTCCATTACTTTTGGAGAATGGTAAACGCAAGTTCCGCCCTGGAACACAGGAACCAGCAGCTCGCGGAGTGTGTAGGTGCCTGGGGCCAGGAAGGTTTTTTTCCAGGTCTGAATAGGGTCGAAGAGAAGCATGGAGTTTTCCGGGCTGAATTTTTCATCCGCCAGGCAAATCAGGTCAGCGATAATCTTTCCGGTCTCTTTATTATAGATCCGCTGAATGGTTTTATTGCCGGGATTAGTGATTTTCTCCGCGTTTTCCGACAGCTTAATTTTGGGAATAAAGCCGTTGCCGTTTTTCTCTTTTACCGCAGCCAGCTTGTAAACGCCGCCGAAGGAGGGGCAGTCCTTGGAGGTAATCAAATTGGTTCCCACCCCCCAGGAATTGATGGCTGCTCCCTGAGCCTTCAGGCTGCTGATTAAATCCTCATCCAAATCGTTGGAGGCGGAAATAACGGCATCGCTGAACCCGGCCTCGTCCAGCATCTTTTTAGCTTTCTTGGACAGGTAAGCCAGGTCTCCGCTGTCCAGACGGATTCCGTAGAAGGTTAAGGGGATTCCGGCTTCCCGCATTTCCTTAAATACCTGGATGGCGTTGGGAACGCCGGAATTTAAGGTGTCATAGGTGTCAACCAGAAGAATACAGGCAGATGGATAGAGCTTGGCGTAGGTGCGGAAGGCGGTCAGCTCGTCGGGAAAACTCATAATCCAGCTGTGAGCGTGAGTGCCCTTGACGGGAACATCAAACATCTTTCCTGCCAGCACGTTGGAGGTACCGATACAGCCTGCGATCATGGCGGCTCTCGCGCCGTAGATGCCGGCATCCGGCCCCTGAGCTCTCCGGAGTCCGAACTCCATCACGCCGTCGCCCTTTGCCGCATGGATGACCCGGGCTGCCTTGGTGGCGATTAAGCTCTGGTGGTTAATCAGGGTAAGAAGAGCGGTTTCAATTAACTGGGCCTGCATAATCGGAGCAACCACTTTAACCAGAGGCTCTCTCGGAAATACCACCGTTCCCTCCGGAATGGCGTAGATATCCCCCGTGAAGCGGAAGTCGTGAAGGTATTCCAGAAAATCCTCGTCGAAAAGCTTCAGGCTTCGCAGATAGTCGATGTCGTCATTGGAAAAACGCAGATTTTCAATGTACTCAATCACCTGCTCCAGTCCTGCGCAGATGGCGAACCCGTTTCCATGAGGGTTATTGCGGTAAAACATGTCAAAGACTACCGTTTCATTTGCGTCTTTTTCTTTAAAATATCCCTGCATCATAGTCAGTTCATACAGGTCTGTCAACAAGGTAAGGTTCTTATGCTCCATATTTTCCATTTCGGTTTCCTCCGTCTGTATTTTACCTGAATTGTGTAGTAGTATAACATAAATTTTACAAAAAACAATATATTTGACAAAAAAATAACAATCTTTGAATTCCATTGACAGCCGGGCCCGGATATGCTAAATTGTAACTGTTCAGGACATATGATACGAAAACGGGAACAAAAGCAAGCTTATAAGCAAGCTTAATGTCTGCTTTTGTCCCTGTTTTACTGCCGTTCTGAACTATTATGATAAAATGCGGTGAAGGGAAGTAGTAAGCCAAAGTTCGTCCTTCAGAGATCCGGCGGGTGGTGCGAGCCGGAGGAGCGGGCTGGCCCAACTGGTCCCGGAGCAGCCTGCCGAACGAAAAGCCTTGGACAGCCGCAATTTTAGTAGGACAGGACGGAGACCCGCCGTTAAAGGGATTTGAGTGCGCGTCTGTAAATTAAAGTTTAAAGGACGTGAAACAGAGTGGTACCGCGCGGGATTCATCCTGCGTCTCTTGTAATCCAGGAGACGCAGGATTTTTTTGTTACGAGCACTTGGCGGCGTCTTGTCGAGCCTAGTACCCGGGGGTGTTACGAGTACAATGCCTGTGCGGCCGCAGGAAATTTGGAGGAAAGAAGAAAATGGCAACGCAGTACAACCACAGCGCCATTGAGAAAAAATGGCGCGAAAACTGGGAGAAGCATCCCATCAACGTCAATGACGGGAAAAAGGAAAAATACTATTGTCTGGATATGTTTCCCTACCCCTCAGGCAGCGGACTTCATGTAGGACACTGGAGAGGATACGTGATTTCTGATGTCTGGAGCCGTTATCAGCTGTTAAAGGGCAAATACGTCATCCACCCCATGGGCTGGGACGCCTTTGGACTTCCGGCGGAGAACTACGCCATCAAGATGGGCGTTCATCCGGCCAAGTCCACAGCGGAGAACATCAAAAATATCAAGCGGCAGATTCAGCAGATTGCGGCAATCTACGACTGGGATATGGAGGTCAATACCACGGACCCCGCGTTCTATAAGTGGACCCAGTGGATTTTCGTCCAGATGTTCAAGCACGGTCTGGCCTACGAGAAGGAGTTCCCCATTAACTGGTGTCCTTCCTGCAAGACAGGCCTGGCAAACGAAGAAGTAGTCAATGGCTGCTGCGAGCGCTGCGGCACTCCGGTCACCAAAAAGAACCTCCGCCAGTGGATGTTAAAGATTACCGCCTACGCGGAGCGCCTGTTAAATGACCTGGATAAGCTGGACTGGCCGGAGAAGGTTAAGAAGATGCAGACCGACTGGATTGGAAAATCCTACGGTGCTGAGGTGGACTTCCCCATCGATGGCAGAGAGGAGAAGATTACGGTCTACACCACAAGACCCGATACCCTCTACGGCGCTACCTTCATGGTACTGGCTCCGGAGCATCCCCTGGCGAAGAGCCTGGCTACCGACGAGACCAGAGAGGCGGTAGAGAAATACATTTTCGACTCCTCCATGCGCTCCAATGTGGACCGGATGCAGGCCAAGGAAAAGACCGGCGTATTTACCGGAAGCTATGCAATCAACCCGTTAAACGGGGCCAAGACACCCATCTGGCTGTCCGACTACGTACTGGCGGACTACGGTACCGGCGCGATCATGTGCGTACCCGCCCATGACGACCGCGACTTCGAATTTGCCAAGAAGTTCGGCCTTCCTATTGTCCAGGTAATCGCCAAGGACGGCAAGGAAATCGAAAATATGACCGAAGCCTACACCGATGCCAACGGAATTGTAATTAATTCCGGCGAGTGGAACGGCATGGAATCTGCCGTGCTGAAACAGGAAGCTCCCCATATGATTGAGGAAAAGGGCTTCGGACGCAAGACCGTAAACTATAAGTTAAGAGACTGGGTATTCTCCCGTCAGCGCTACTGGGGAGAACCTATCCCGATTATTCATTGCCCCAAGTGCGGCTGCGTTCCCGTACCGGAGGAGGAGCTGCCCTTAAAGCTTCCGGAGGTGGAGAGTTATCAGCCTACCGGCACCGGAGAATCTCCTCTGGCGGCCATCGACGAGTGGGTCAACTGCACCTGCCCGGTTTGCGGCGCTCCCTCCAAGCGGGAAACCAATACCATGCCCCAGTGGGCCGGTTCTTCCTGGTACTTCCTGCGCTATGTAGACAGTCACAACGACAAGGAACTGGTATCCCGGGAGAAGGCGGACAAGTACCTGCCGGTGGATATGTATATCGGTGGTGTAGAGCATGCGGTTCTTCACCTGCTCTATTCCAGATTCTATACCAAGTTCCTCTGCGATATCGGCGTCATCGACTTCGACGAGCCCTTTACCAAGCTGTTTAATCAGGGTATGATTACCGGAAAGAACGGCATTAAGATGAGTAAGTCCAAGGGCAATGTGGTCTCTCCCGATGACCTGGTGAGAGATTACGGCTGCGACTCTCTGCGGCTTTACGAGCTCTTTGTAGGACCGCCGGAGCTGGATGCGGAGTGGGACGATCGGGGCATTGAAGGTGTTTCACGTTTCCTGAATCGTTTCTGGAACCTGGTGATGGACAGCAAGGACAAGGACATCAAGCCTACCAAGGAGATGCTCAAAATCCGTCATAAGCTGGTTTATGATATTGAGCAGAGATTTAACCAGTTCAGCCTGAACACCGTCATTTCCGGTTTCATGGAGTATAACAATAAACTGATTGAGCTGGCCAAGAAGGAAGGCGGTATTGATAAGGAGACGCTGAGAACCTTTGTAATTCTTTTAGCGCCCTTCGCCCCCCATATGGGAGAAGAGCTGTGGCAGCAGCTGGGCGGAACCGACAGCGTGTTCCATGCTTCCTGGCCGGAGTTTGACGAGGAGGCCATGAAGGATGATGAGGTGGAAATCGCCGTACAGGTCAACGGAAAGACCAGAGCGGTGATCAGTCTGCCGGCAGACGTGGCAAAAGAAGAGGCCATCTCAGCAGGAAAAGAAGCGGTGGCGGACCGTTTAAACGGAACCGTAGTAAAAGAAATCTATGTGCCTGGCAGGATTATTAATCTGGTGGTGAAAGGCTAGGCCCTTTGGCAGACAGAGATTTCCGGAATTTTTCCGGGAGTCTCTGTTTTGTTATGGCGGAAAGGTAACAAAATTGTAAGAATATTTCCATATATTTTTCCACTTGTTTCCCGTATAATTGGAATCAGAAAAAACGGCTTGAGAGAAAGCCGGAACAAACGAGGAAGATGAAAATGAAAAGAAGATACAGAGCGGCGGCTCTCCTGGGGCTTTTGGCGGCAGTGTCCACTACCACATGCAGCTTCGGAGCAGGCCAGGTGAAACAAGAGGATACGATGACGGGGCCGGGCGTTTCCATGACAGAGGAAGAAATGCCAGGAGTTCCGGTAAAGGACGGGCAGATTATCCCGGAGAACCTGGAGGCCGCCCGGGAAGCGGATCAGATGATCATGGTGGTGGGAACCGGCGGCTGCAATGCGGACGTATTTTACTACCAGAAGAACGAACAGGAAAACTGGGGACTGGCCTGGCAGGAGGCCGGAATCGTAGGCAGGAATGGAATTACAGCGGATAAGGCGGAAGGGGACGGAAAGACGCCTTCCGGAACCTACTCCTTTACCCTGGCGTTCGGACTGCTGGAAAATCCCGGGGCCATTCTCCCCTACCATCTGATTCGGGAGGGGGACCGCTGGGTGGACGATCCTGCAAGCGCCTATTACAATCAGCTGGTGAATACGGCTCAGACTCCGGCGGACTGGAATTCCGCGGAAAATCTGCCGGCCTGCTCACCATACTATAATTATGCCTTGGCTTTAAATTATAATGAAGAATGTGTTCCGGGGAAAGGTTCAGCCATTTTCCTGCACTGTTATACCGCCAGCCCGGACAATGGCTCTGCGGGCTGCATCCGTCTTCCCCAGGAGCGGATGGAGCAGCTGCTTCGGACGGTAACAGAGAATACCAGAATCGTAATCGCTCCGAATCTGGAAAGCCTGAAGTAAAAACGGCTGTTCAGAGCGGTTAAAAATCATAAATGGAGGACAGAGATGAGAAGAGGAAGAAATGTATTGGCTTTGGTCCTGGCAGGGATGATGGCCCTGTCCCTGGGCGGCTGCTCCAGAAAGACACCGGAGGAGATTTACCAGGAAGCGGCGGAAAAATCCGCTCAGATGGACAGCATGGCGGCGGTGTCGGATATTCAGATTACTGCCAGCTATGGGGAGGAATCCATCGATTTATCTATCAATATGGATATAAAGGCTTCCGGACTGACGAGCGGCCAGTTGCTTTATGAGGCGGACGGTTCTATCGATGTGGCGGGACAGACCATGAACATGAGCTATTTTTACGCCGACGGCTACTATTACATGGATATGGTGGGAGCTAAGCTGAAATATCCCATGGACCTGGAGGACATGATGAATCAGGCAAAACAGCTGACAGGCGGAACATCCTATGATTTGGAGTATATTCAGAACCTGGAGGCCTCTGAGGACGGGGATAACACAATCCTGACTTACAACATGGACGGAGAACAGATGAAACAGCTGGTTCAGGAACTGCTGGGCGGCATGAACATAGCCGGAGCGACGGAGGCTCTGGAGGGACTGGACTATACCTTTAATTCCATTGACTGCCAGATGACTATTAATCCGGATGGGTACAACACGGCCAGCCGGATTGCCATGGATATGACCATGTCCATGGATGGAGAAGAAATCGGATTTGTGATGGATATGACCACACAGATAGAAAATCCCGGTGAAACGGTCCAGGTGACGATTCCGGATACGTCAGAGTATCAGGAAGTGATTGGGGGAGCAGCCGGAATGATTTCGGAAGAGGCGGCAGAGCAGCAGTAAGAAGAGGAACGGTACACCGGAAAGCAGCATAAGCAGCAGCACCGGCTGGCAGGAAAGCGCGTATCAGCGCCGTCCTGCCAGCTTTTTTGACAGAAGCCGGAGAGTTTCCACCTTTTTTTTGTCGCCTGGCCCCATAGAGGAGGTGAGGACAGAGACGATCAGGCTGGTTTCCTGGTCGTCAAAGCGCAGGCCCTGGGAGGCGGCTCTCTGATTTAAAGAGAGAATTGCGTTTAAGAGGTTGTTTTTTTCGGTTTTTGCGATTTGTCCGGCGAATTCTTCCAGCAGCTGGATTTTTCTTGGGTCCATAGACTGAAGTCTGGGGTCGGATTTCCAATCATAGGTCATCAAAGGGCAGCTCCTTTCAACATTGATCTAAATACCGGTCAGGCGGATCCCATGGTCTGAAGAGTCTGCATCAACAGCTGAATGGTTTCCAGGCGGGACTGCTGCTCAGGGCTCAAAAGCCGCATCAGCTGTTCCATCGGCGTCTGACCGTCCATCAAATTCTGGGCAATGTCAATAAACTCCCGTTCTCTGGGATTTCCGTAGGGACGAATAGCTTTTAACATTTCTCTGGGAGATGCGGTTTTCGGGGGAGCATCCAGAGAGCAGACGCCCAGAGATGCAGTTTCCTCGTCGGAAAACAGACGATAGGTGCGCCGCAGCTCCTGAAATTTCACTGCAAGGGACAGGGCTCTCTGCTGAGGAAGACTGAGAAAAGGCAGAGCAGCCTTCATCATCTGCAGCCGGTGGTCCCCGATTAAGTAATCCAGGTCTGTCAGTTTATAGGAATCGGTTTGGCTCATCCTTGTACCGGCCTTTCAAAATCCTTTGGTGAATGTATATGAAAAGGTCAGGGAAAACATGACGGTTTTCGGAAAAGAGAAGGGCCTCCGGGGGAGAAAATGCATATGATATATGGTAGCTGTGAAATGATGAAAGGAATCGTTATTCATGTGGTGCAGATTAATTATAGAAGGAAACAGCGTTTATGAAATTGATGAGGAATGTGTATCAGGAAGAAAGGCCGGACAAAGGGCAGCTGTTTCGGACAAAGGGAGAACGGGCAAACCTGCGGGAAAACCCGAGAACGGAGATGTGTCCGCACTGACGGGCAAATAAAAAAGGCAGGTGAGAAAATCACCTGCCCCTTTCAGATGAGCCCTAAATCAGCAGCAGAAGAAGCCGCCGCCGTTGTTTGCGCCTCCGCAGCAGCAGAGAATGAGAATGAGCCAGATTAAATCGCATCCACAGTTGTTATGTTCGAAGCATCCTCCGTTCCCGCCTCCGCAGCAGCAGCACAGAATCAGAATTAACCAAATCAGGTTGCATCCGTTCCCTCCTGCACCGCATCCGCATCCACAATCGCAACCACAGTTGGTAGCCGCTACATCACTCATGTTCAAGTTCCTCCATCATAATGATTGATTACAATGTATCATATGAACACCGGCTTGGCAGAGTTTCGGGAAATTTAAAAAAATAAAAGTTTTTCTTGGTAGGAATAGGAAAGTGTAGTATAATCGCCATAAAACAACAACCAGACTTTAAGGAAAAGAGGAAAGCGCAATGGACCGAACACGTCTTTATTATCAGCTGCCATATGTTAAGACATTTATGGGAGTGGTGGAAACCTGTGAGCCCTCGGACAAGGGAGACTGGGTGGTTACCCTGAACCGGACTGGCTTCTATCCGGAAGGAGGCGGGCAGCCCTCAGATACAGGAACTTTGGGACAGGTACCAGTGCTTTATGTATGGGAAAAAGGGGATCAGGTATACCATCGTGTGGCCGGACCTCTTCAAACAGGGCAGTTGGTAGAGGGCGTGATTGACTGGCAGCGCCGTTACGATCATATGCAGCATCACACGGGGGAGCATATTCTCTCCGGACTGATCCATGGGAAGTACGGTTATGATAACGTAGGATTCCACATGGGGGAGCAGGCGGTTACCATTGATTTTAATGGAGTGCTGACCTGGGATCAGCTGGAGGAGCTGGAGGATGAGGCCAACCGGATTGTGTGGGCTAATGTGCCGGTACAGGAGGCCTTTCCAAGCCCTGAGAAGCGAAACGAGATGGATTACCGCAGCAAAAAAGAACTGACCGGGGACGTGCGGATCATCACCATTCCCGGAGCCGATGTGTGCGCCTGCTGCGGCACCCATGTTGAAAATACGGGTGAAGTGGGTATGATTAAGGTGACGGGGATGATTCACTACAAGGGAGGAGTGCGCATCTCCATCCTCTGCGGCAGAAAGGCCGTGCTGGATTACCGCAGAAGAGTCCACCAGGATGGAAAGATTTCCAGTCTGCTGTCCGCAAAAGAAAATCAGCTTTCAGAGGCGGTGGAACGTCTTAAGGAAGAAAACGCCGGATTGCAGGGGCGTCTGGCCCAGCTGCGCAGAGAGTATTTTCAGATGAAAACGGAAAGCCTGCCGAAAAAAAGCGGACCTTTGGCTCTGGCTCAGGATGGACTGGACCCGGCGGCGCTGCGTCAATTGGCTACTATGCTGTTTCGTCAGGGACGGGGGGATACGGTTCTGGTGATTTCCGAGAACGGACAGACCGGAAGCTTTTTCTATGTAATCGGAAGCGAAAAGCAGGATGTCCGCCCTCTGGGGAAGGAGCTGAACCGGCTGTTAAATGGCCGGGGAGGAGGAAGCGCTCAGATGGTTCAGGGTACCTTTGGAAAAAACAAGGAAGAAATTATAGAAGGATTTTTGCAGGAGGCGGAGAAAATGCGTCCGGAATAAGACGGACCGGACCGGCCTTCAGAAAGGAAAACTTAGATGGACTTAAATCGTGATACAATCAGAAAGCTTCAGGGGCTGATTTTGTTTACGGTAGTAGTGGTGGTGGCAGGAGTGAATTACCATCGGATTTTGGGGCTGCTGGGACGGCTGCTGCATATCGGAAGCCCCTTTATTGCGGGGGGAGTGATCGCGTTCATTCTCAATGTACCTATGCGCAGGATTGAGGCTTACCTTCCGGTACCGGAAAAGCATCAGAAGATCCGCCGGCCGATCAGCTTATGCCTTTCTATTTTACTGGTAGCGGGGATATTGTTCCTGGTGTTTTTCGTGGTGGCGCCGGAACTGTTTGGTACTCTTTGGACTCTTCAGAAGAGTATTCCGGTGTTCTTTGCCAGCCTTCAAAATGGGGCAGAGCGGCTGTTTGCCAGCTACCCGGAAATTTTAGATTATGTTTCGGGAATTTCTGTCAACTGGGATCAGGTATTAACGGATGTAGGAGAATTCTTAAAGAGCGGAGCAGGAACTATGCTGAATACCACGTTCTCTGCTGCCCGTTCGATCGCCTCGGGAGTGACAAACTTTTCGATTTCCTTTATTTTCTCTATCTACATTCTTTTGCAGAAGGAGACGTTAAAACGTCAGATGGAAATGCTTTTAAAGGCATTTTTGCCTGAGGGGCAGGTGGGACGGATTCTCTACATCGCAAGACTTTCAGAAAAAATATTTTCCAGCTTCCTCACCGGGCAATGTCTGGAGGCAGTGATTTTGGGAACTATGTTTTTTATCGCGCTGTCCCTGTTAAGGCTGCCTTATGCGCTGCTAATTGGCGTACTGATTGCCTTTACGGCACTGATCCCTATATTCGGAGCCTTTATCGGTTTGGGAGTAGGCGCCTTTCTGATGCTGATGGTAAGTCCAACCAGCGCGGTAATTTTTATTATTACCTTTTTCGTCCTCCAGCAGATCGAAGGAAATTTGATCTATCCCCATGTGGTTGGAAGTTCTGTGGGGCTTCCATCCATTTGGGTTCTGGCGGCAGTAACGATCGGAGGAAGTTTGATGGGCGTAGCGGGAATGCTGGTTTTCATTCCGCTCTGCTCCGTGCTGTACGCGCTGCTGCGGGAAGCGGTTCATGAGAGGCTGAAGGATAAGCGTTAAGCGCTCATAACAATGAATGAAAAGGGAGCGGCGCAAAATCGTTCGAATGCGATTTTGCGCCGCTCCCTTTAGAAATGTGCCGCAGGAGAATTACTCACCCTGATACATGTACTTGATCAGACGCTCGATATCTTCCTTGTCATGAGCAACTAAATCCAGTTCCTTAATATATCCGTTGGAAAACAGCGTAGCCATGGACAGGTACTGGGTCAGCTTGGATTTCAGGTTAATGCGGTCTCCCTCGGGGGATACCAGTTCTACGGTGCCCTTGCACTGGTCGATTACATTAAAAAACTTCTCTACATTATCAATATTTTGGATTTTCATGGTAAACTCCTCCTGATTTTATTCCTGATTTAAATGGAACAGTTCAGAATGGCCGAAACTATTGCCTACCTTTATAATAGCAAAGGCATGTTCCGGACACAATCCGAATTTTGCTGAAAAACAGAGGAAAAATAGGATGTCTTTTAAGCTTTTCTGCGCAGAATGTCGATATTTTCCAGCAAAGATTCATCGATTTGCAAATTACCCCTCCCTACGCCGATGGCGATTTTGGGTTTGTTGGAACCATGAAAATCGGAACCGCCGGTGGGGAGGAGGCTTAACTGTCTGGCCAGATCGGATAGCTTGCGGATGTCGAGGCTGTTATGAGAGGAATGATAAACCTCGATCCCTTCCATGCCCCAGGATTTCATGGCGGATACCAGCTGATACAGTTTGGAATCCCCCAGCTTGTACTGCATGGGGTGGGCCAGGGAGACAAAGGCGCCGTTGTCTTTCAGGGTGCGTACAATGGTTTCTGGTGCCGGCGCGTTTTTGGGCGGACAGTATTTGCCGCCATACTGAAGATATTTCTGAAATGCCTGGTCCATGGAGGGACTGTATCCGAGACTGACAAGGGCTCGTGCTACATGGGCTCTGGTGATGACGGTATCCGGATTGGAACCGGTCAGTATTTCCGGAGGCAGGTGGATGCCGGCAGCCTCAAAGCGGTTTAGCATTTCTCTGTTCCGTTCCTGGCGGATGGCGGAAAAGCGTTCCAGTGCTGCCAGAAATTCTTTGTCGTCAGATCGGACAAAAAGTCCTAAAATGTGAATTTCCGTTCCCTCGTAGTTGCTGGAGAGTTCGATGCCCGGGATTACCCGGACTCTGTGCGCCTGTCCGGCCTTCGATGCTTCCCCTACGCCCCTGACAGTGTCGTGGTCCGTCAGAGCGATGGCTGTCAGGCCGGCCTTTTTTGCAAGCTCCACCACCTGTGAAGGAGAATAAGTACCGTCGGAGGCGGTGGAGTGAACATGTAAATCGATCATAGCCATAAAAAAGTCACCTTTCGAAACAGTTTTGTAATATTTATAACAGGAATTTGATTTAATAGTAACACGTTTTTCATAATAAGTAAATTTACGGAAAAAAAAATAAAAAACCAGTTCCATTTCTTTTAAAGTATGCTATACTACAATCTGTGAACCTGGAGGAAGAGTTAATCTTTCTTTAGCGTTGAAACAGAATGAGCAGAAAAATGAATATGGGTGATTAAAGAATGAATCAGTTGGAAAGAGACAGCAGAAGAAAAACCTCTTCCGGCAGAAGCCAGAGCAGAGGAAGCGATAGAAGCACATCTTACCGAAAATCTGAGGGAGGAAGCCGAAACCGCCGGTCCTCCCAGAGCAGCCGTTCCGGCAGCTCCTACGGCTATCGGAGCGGAAGCCACCGAAGGAAACAAGGGCCGGATTACCGGCTGATTGCCATTGTGGGAGTGATTTTAATCGTTCTCATTGCGTGTATCGTATTTGTGGTACAGGCGACCAAAAGCGGGGGAGCAGCAGACGCCAGTCAAGAGAGCGTGACGGAGACCGCTATGGAGAAGCCGGTTACGGTGGACGGAGTGGTGATAACCGGTATGTCCAGAACGGAAGCGGAAGCTGCCATCCTGGAAAAATATCCTTGGTCCATGACCATTACCTATGGGGAGGATGCCTATCAGGTGACGGATCTGATGGCGGAAAAAGTGGACAGCCTGCTGGATGAAATATACACAGGAGATCCGCAGGAGAGCTACAGCCTGGATACTACCGGACTGGAAGAGGTTATTGCCTCTGAAGCGGCTGCGGCTGCGGCAAAATGGGATAAGTCGCCAAAGAACGGTTCGATCCAGAGCTTTGATAAAGAAAACGGTAAGTTCGTTTTCGCTGGCGAGGAGGCAGGCTTTGCCATCGACCAGGAGAAGCTGGCCCAGGATATTCAGGCCGCCCTTGACGAGCGCCGGTTCGATGCGGAAATCGAGGCTACGGGAAGCGAGGTACAGCCGGAGATTACGGAGGCCAGCGCAAAGGACCTTTATAAAACCATCAGCACATTTACCACAACCACTACGGCCAACTCCAACCGCAATACCAACGTCCGTCTGGCGGCGGAGGCCATCAACGGCACCGTGATTCCGCCGGGAGGCGAATTTTCCTTCAATGAAACCGTAGGACAGCGGACGGAGGCAAAGGGATACAAGTCGGCGGCGGCTTACAGCGGCGGAGAGGTGGTCCAGGAAACAGGAGGCGGCGTATGCCAGGTTTCCAGTACTCTGTACAACGCGGTGGTGCGGGCTGGAATGGAAATCAGCTACCGCAGGTCCCACACTTTCGAACCTTCCTATGTGACACCGGGACAGGACGCTACGGTCAGCTGGGAGCTGCCTGACTTTAAGTTTATCAATACCTCAAAGGCGGCGATCGGACTGAGAGCCAGCTACAGCAATCAGAAGATGACCGTTTCCGTCTATGGAATCCCGGTTCTGGAGGATGGAATGACTATCGATCTGGAGTCTGTGCAGACGGAGACCCTGGATCCGCCGGCCCCCACCTATGAGGAAGATCAGACACTCCAGATTGGCGAAGAAAAGGTTAAGAGCGCCGGAAGCAACGGAAGCCGCTGGGTAACCTACAAAATTACCTACAAGGACGGCGTGGAGGTGAGCCGTGAGACGGACCATACCACTACTTATAAGGGACATGCGCCTGTAATTCTGCGGAATACTTCGGGAGTGGTACTGACGCCCGACGAAACCACCACCGGAACAGAGACGGCAGTTTCTACTGTGGATGGAATGCCTGAGGACTATGTTCCCGGCGAGACCACGTCAGCTGGCCCCGGAGAAAGCGGAGAAGTAGGGCCCGGAATAACGACTCAGGCCCCTTCTGCCGGTGAGACGACGTCTGCTGCGCCTCAGACTTCTGCGGCAGGCACAGTGGAGGCAGGGCCAGGAGTTTCCCAGGCTGCGCCGACATCGCAAGTAATTGAACCAATCGCTCCGAATCCAGGGGCGTAAGCAAATTAAAAAGGTTCCGGAAAAAATTCCGGGGCCTTTTGGCATCTATTGTGGACTTTTTTGTATACAATCATATTTTTGTTTGCATTTTGACAATAAATTGATATAATAATACGTAGGTTAGTCCCTCGACTGGGGGGCTTACATATACCACTATCTATTTACTATTTGTAGGAGGAAAGTAACATGGCAAGAAAAATGAAAACCATGGATGGAAACCATGCTGCGGCCCATGCGTCATACGCATTTACGGACGTAGCTGCGATCTATCCCATTACGCCATCCTCACCCATGGCGGAAGCTTCCGATGAGTGGGCGACAGACGGAAGGACAAATATCTTCGGTCACACCGTTCAGATCACCGAGATGCAGTCCGAGGCCGGCGCAGCAGGCGCTGTACACGGTTCTCTGGCAGCAGGTGCTCTGACCACTACCTATACCGCTTCTCAGGGTCTGCTTCTGATGATCCCCAACCTGTACAAGATCGCCGGTGAGCAGCTTCCGGGCGTATTCAACGTATCCGCTCGTGCTCTGGCCAGCCACGCGCTGTCCATTTTTGGAGATCACTCCGATGTTTATGCCTGTCGTCAGACCGGATGTGCGATGCTGTGCGAGTCCAGCGTACAGGAGGTTATGGACTTAACTCCCGTAGCTCATATGGCTGCCATCGAGGGCAAGGTTCCGTTCATCAACTTCTTCGACGGATTCCGTACCTCCCATGAGATCCAGAAGATCGAGACCTGGGATTACGAGGATCTGAAAGAGATGGTGAACATGGAGGCAGTGGACGAGTTCCGCAAGCATGCGCTGAACCCCAACCATCCCTGCCAGAGAGGTTCCGCTCAGAACCCCGACATCTTCTTCCAGGCAAGAGAGGCCTGCAACCCCTACTATGATGCTCTGCCCGCCATCGTGCAGAAGTATATGGACAAGGTAAATGAGAAGATCGGAACCGATTACAAGCTGTTCAACTACTATGGCGATCCCAATGCCGAGCATGTAATCATTGCCATGGGTTCCGTAAACGATACCATCGAGGAGACCATCGACTATCTGGAGAAGCAGGGTCAGAAGGTAGGCGTTGTAAAGGTTCGTCTGTACAGACCGTTCTGCGCACAGGCTCTGATCGATGCAATTCCTGACAGCGTAAAGGTGATCTCCGTATTAGACCGGACCAAAGAGCCTGGCGCTATGGGTGAGCCTCTGTACCTGGATGTGGTTGCCGCTCTGAAGGGAACCAAGTTTGATCAGGTTAAGATCCTGACCGGACGTTACGGACTGGGCTCCAAGGATACTACTCCTGCTCAGATCGTTGCGGTATACGGCAACACCGAGAAATCTCCCTTTACCATCGGTATTGTGGACGATGTAACCAACCTGTCTCTGGAACTGGGCGCTCCTCTGGTTACTACTCCCGAGGGAACCACCAACTGTAAGTTCTGGGGTCTGGGCGCAGACGGAACCGTAGGCGCGAACAAGAACTCCATCAAGATCATCGGCGACAACACCGATATGTATGCTCAGGCATATTTTGATTACGACTCCAAGAAGTCCGGCGGCGTAACCATGTCCCACCTGCGTTTCGGACATACGCCCATCAAGTCCACCTACCTGATCCACAAGGCAAACTTCGTTGCCTGTCATAATCCTGCTTACATCCGTAAGTACAATATGGTTCAGGAGCTGGTTGACGGCGGTACTTTCCTGTTAAACTGCCCCTGGGATATGGAGGGCATCGAGAAGCATCTTCCCGGACAGGTGAAGAAGTTCATCGCTGACCACAACATCAACTTCTATGTAATCGACGGCGTGAAGATCGGTATCGAGACCGGTATGGGACCCACCAGAATCAACACCATTCTGCAGTCCGCATTCTTCAAGCTCACCGGCATCATCCCCGAGGAGAAGGCCATCGAGCTGATGAAGGCTGCCGCTAAGGCTACCTACGGCCGTAAGGGCGAGGACGTTGTTAAGAAGAACTGGGCCGCTATCGATGCAGGTGCTACCGGCGCTCACAAGGTAGAGGTTCCGGAGTCCTGGAAGAATTGCGAGGACGAGGGCCTGGATTACGCAGTTGTAACCGAGGGAAGAAAGGACGTTGTAGACTTTGTAAACAACATCCAGACCAAGGTAAGCGCTCAGGAAGGAAACAGCCTGCCCGTATCCGCTTTCAAGGATTATGTGGATGGTTCCACTCCCTCCGGTTCCTCCGCATACGAGAAGCGCGGTATTGCCGTAAATGTTCCCGTATGGAATCCGGACAACTGTATCCAGTGTAACTTCTGTTCTTACGTTTGTCCTCACGCTGTAATCCGTCCCGTAGCTATGACTGCCGACGAGGCTGCCAAGGCTCCTGCGGATATGAAGATGAAGGATATGACCGGTATGCCCGGATACAAGTTCGCTATGACCATTTCCGCTCTGGATTGTACCGGATGCGGCTCCTGTGCAAACGTATGCCCCGGCATGAAGGGCAACAAGGCTCTGGAGATGAAGGGTCTGGAAGAGAACCTGGGCGAGCAGAAGATCTTCGACTTTGGTCAGACTCTGCCCATCAAGGAAGAGGTTGTTGCCAAGTTCAAAGAGAATACCGTTAAGGGCAGCCAGTTCAAGCAGCCCCTGCTTGAGTTCTCCGGCGCATGCGCAGGCTGCGGCGAGACTCCTTATGCAAAACTGATCACCCAGCTGTTCGGTGACAGAATGTACATTGCAAACGCAACCGGATGTTCCTCCATTTGGGGCAACTCCTCACCCTCCACTCCTTACACCGTAAACGCTAAGGGCCAGGGTCCTGCATGGGATAACTCCCTGTTCGAGGACAACGCTGAGTTTGGTTACGGCATGCTGCTGGCTCAGAAGGCCATCCGCGACGGCTTAAAGAGCAAGGTTGAGGCCGTAATGGCAAATGAGAACGCTTCTGAGGAAGTAAAGGCTGCCTGCAAGGAGTGGCTGGATACCTTCAATGTAGGCGCTACCAACGGAACCGCTACGGACAAGCTGGTTGCTGCTCTGGAAGGCATTGACTGCCCCACCTGCAAGGAGATCGTAAAGAACAAAGATTTCCTGGCTAAGAAGTCCCAGTGGGTATTCGGCGGCGACGGATGGGCTTACGATATCGGCTTCGGCGGTGTTGACCATGTTCTGGCTTCCGGCAAGGACATCAACATCATGGTATTCGATACCGAGGTTTACTCCAACACCGGCGGACAGTCCTCCAAGGCTACCAAGACCGGCGCTGTAGCTCAGTTCGCTGCAGGCGGTAAGGATGTGAAGAAGAAAGACCTGGCTGGAATCGCTATGAGCTACGGCTATGTATACGTTGCTCAGATCTGTATGGGTGCTGATATGGCTCAGACCGTAAAGGCAATCTCCGAGGCAGAGGCTTATCCGGGTCCCTCCCTGATCATTGCTTACGCTCCCTGTATCAACCACGGCATCAAGAAGGGCATGAGCAAGGCTCAGACCGAGGAGAAGCTGGCGGTTGAGGCTGGTTACTGGCACAACTTCCGGTTCAACCCGGCTGCAGAGAACAAGTTCACTCTGGACAGCAAGGCTCCGACCGGAGACTACCAGGCATTCTTAAAGGGCGAGGTCCGCTACGCATCCCTGGCTCTCAAGAACCCGGAGAGAGCTGCCGTACTGTTCGAGAAGAACGAGGAAGCTGCGAAGGAGCGTTACGCTTACTTAAGCAAGCTGGTTGCTCTGTACGGAAAAGAGTGATTGAAAAAATCATGGAGACGAATCGTTGAGAATCGTTAAACTATAAGAGGGTGTCCCCCAAGTCAGTTTATGGCTTTGGGGGACACCCTCTTAGCTGCGTAGCAGGATATTCAGTTTCTGCTTCGCAGATTTCTGCGGCAAATCAGTGGTTCGCCATCTTCAGAATCTCATACACATCCGCCTGGTGCAGTTTCTTGAAGTTTGCCAGGGTGATGGTGTCGTTTAGAGTGGCGCGTCTTGCCATATCCCGGAGTTCGTCGTCGGTGCGCACACCGGTCTCCAGCTCGCCGATGGACACGGGCATCCCGATGGAGCGGAAGTAGTCGACCGTTTTCTCGATGCCCAGTCTGGCAGCCGCCTCTGTGTCCGTTTCTTCAACACCCCAGACGTCTCTGGCGTACTTTGCGAAGCGCTCCGGCTCCTCCGGGCACACGTACTTCGCCCAGGACTCCCAGACTGCCGACAGGCTGGCTCCGTGGGCCACGTCGTACTTGGCGCTCAGCTCATGGCCGATCTTGTGGGGGCCGAAGTCTGTCACGGCGCCCAGGCCGGTGAGACCGTTGTGGGAGAGGCTGCTGCACCACATGAGCTCGCTCATGGCGTCGTAGTCCTGCTGGTTTTCCAGGGCCTTCCGGCCGTTTCTTATGACCGTGCGCAGGAGAGCGGCGGCGATCTCGTCGGTCATCTCATTTCCCTTGGTGTGGGTGAAATAGCGGTCCAGCGTGTGCATCATGATGTCCACGATGCCGCAGGTCACCTGGTAGCGGGGAAGGGTATAGGTGAGCTCCGGGTTCATGATCGCAAATTTCACGCGGTTGAACGGCGTGTTGATGCCGGCTTTGCGCCCGATCTCCTCGTTGGTGAGAACCGCGGAGTCGCTCATCTCGCTGCCGGCGGCGGGGATGGTGAGGACGACGCCCACGGGAAGGCTCTTCGTGAGAGGGGCCTGTTCCGTCCAGA